>Ga0247841_10002654_pt1 | contig 35089 bp, 43 predicted proteins | sample LaCruzMarch2015__2_FD_192410 | JGI IMG/M metagenome (GOLD analysis project Ga0247841, IMG submission 192410) | Freshwater microbial communities from meromictic Lake La Cruz, Castile-La Mancha, Spain - LaCruzMarch2015_18m | ecosystem: Environmental > Aquatic > Freshwater > Lake | place: Spain...
CACTACTTCCACTTGTTCCTGATGTTCCGTCAGTCCCTGAAGTTCCACTACTTCCACTTGTTCCTGATGTTCCATCGGTGCCGGAAGTTCCACTACTTCCACTTGTTCCACTTGTCCCATCTTTTCCTGATGTTCCACTTGTCCCATCTTTTCCTGATGTTCCACTTGTCCCATTTCCACTTGTCCCAGATGTTCCGTTCCCTGACGTTCCACTTGTTCCCGGAGGAGATGGTAATCCATCATGACCAGAAGTTCCACTTGTTCCCTTTTCCCCTGATGTTCCACTAGACCCCTTTTCACCTGAAGTTCCTGATGTCCCATCGTGACCACTTGTTCCACTACTTCCATTTATTGCACTGGTCCCACTTGTACCATTACCTGAAGTTCCACTACTTCCAAAACCATCCAAACCATCTTTTCCTGATGACCCACTTGTTCCATTTTTTGATATTCCACTTGTTCCTGAATTCCATTCGGTAATTAAAGCGGAAGTAAAATCAGTAAACTTACCATTTGAACCTGATAAGAAAGTTACATTAAATGAATATTGTCCAAAAGGAATATTATTAAAGGATGATGTTATAACATAAATTCCCCAAATTAAAGGATTATCTTTTTGTTCAATTTTAACAAATCCGGATAACCATCCAGATAACCAACCACTACAATCACCACTAAAAGTATCATGATAATTAACATCTATTCTATTAACATCTGGAATATTTACATCATAAACATGTGGATTACCATATGTCCAACCATTGATATAACCCCAATCGGTTTGTATATCATTACTAACAGATATAAAAGGTCTAGCAACACCAAGTTGTGAGTAACCAGATGTACCGGATGTACCATCTACACCAGAACTACCTGAACTACCATAGAAATTACCATCAACACCAGAACTACCACTTGTTCCTTTAGCGTTTCCATCTAGAACTACGTTGATTGAATGGGTATCAGAATTGAAACTTGAAGATAAAGCATCATTACCTGTTGTTTTTTCATCAAAATTTCCATCCAAACCTTGACCAACAACATTTAAATGTATTGCTTTGTTATCTTTATCATAACTTCTACCAAATACTTCTTCTGAACTAAAATATTCCATATTTAATTATTATTTTATACTTTACCTATCCTGAAATTCCATGTATTTTGTGCTGGTTTATCATGATATTTATTATTTTTCCATAAAGGATAAAGAGAAATATTGTCATCAATATATCTTTTCATTGTTTGTCTAACTCTATCCATATAATTTTCAATGAAATCTCTGAAAAAAGCTAAATCTTTTGATTCTGCTGCGATGGAATGATCACTTGATTTTATTCTCAATCCAGCAGAATTCAACTGTAAAGAAAGTGTCATAACCAAATACTGCCATACCGATAAAGAAACTAATAATTTAAGAAAATTATTTACGATATAAGCGTTTGCTGCTGTATATGTACCTCCACTTTTTTGTGATATAATTTCATCACTCCATTCTTGTCCAAGTGTATCACGAAGAATTGTATCTTCTACTGCTAATGTAGCACGATTTATAAGTAAATCATTTATATCTCCATTTACTTCAGGACAAAAAACACGAACCTCACTAGATGTTACTAAATATTGATTATACATATTTATTTTCTTTATTTTTTCTCAAACCCTTATTCCAAGGTATTCTACCTTTCATAGAATTACTGGTCTTTAATCTTCGTTCATCAGATATTTTTCTATTTTTAGCTGCTTCTGAAATTATCCTTTTAGTTTCATCAGTTCTTTTAACACCTTTGTTTGAATCACTCATTTTTTTTCTAATTTCATCTGTTCTGATAAAATTTCTACCACCCGACGTGATATTATATCCGTTATTTATGGAATTAAAATGATTTATATACCAAATTTCTTTTTCATTTAAATCATCCAAATCCATACAAACTTCTAAAATAGTCCATTTAAAATTTTCAATTCCGTTCTTTTTAACAGAATTATCAAAATGAGACCTTGTACCGGATGGTTTATTGTGTTCCCAAATTCTATCCTGTAATGTTCTAGTGGTTTGTCCAATATAACATTTACCATTTATTTTATTTGTTGCTTTGTATACTATCATTGAATTTGTATTCTTTTGTCCATAAGAGGTTGTAACTTCCTATCAATTTCAGCTTTCATTGGTTGTACCATATTGTCATTATATAACTGTTGAAACACTGGTAAATCCGTAGCATTACCCAATTTACCGGGTACAAGTACACCGAGTAAAGGTGCTGGATAACTATGTGAAATAGCAATCTGTTGTGTTACTTGTTCAGTTAACCATTTGTATTTTCTATCACTATCATTTTCATTAAATGGTGTAATAGTTGGTGCATGATCTTTATCTTCACTATAAGTAATAAATACACGACCAGCGTTTTCACTTCCAGTGAATGATGATTTAATATCTTTCTCAAATTCTTTTTGTTTTTCTTGATCGAAATACGCTGGTACATTAATTAATGTATTTGAAACGAAATTATTCTGAACAAGATTTGCGTAATAATTTTCTAATTCAATATCCGTTGTTATCCATTTTACCCCTGAATAATAATAAGGTCTTGGATAAATATCCTCACCAATCATATATCTTTTACCTACATATATCTGATGTTGATCAAAAGTAGGATTTGTATTATACGCTTGTATCATTTCAATTTTTCTATTGGAATATTTAAACCAGTCATTAGAATAATAATAAAAAATTGGTTCATTATTCTCATCCGATTTACCATTTCTTACCTTACTAAAATCCAAATGATTCATTTTCAATATGTTAGTGTGATTAACATTCCATATTACTTCTACTGCAAATCCTCCAAGTGTGATGTAGTCAAGAACAATTCTTTTGTAAAATTCATCTTCCTGTTGTTCCTTTGTTATTTGAAATTGAAGATTGTTCAATATTGCAGCGTGGATTGAAGATTTATAGTAACATTCCATCAATTGTAAATACCATTTATTATCTTCACCCGCCATATAATAATTATAGGCTGGTTGCCAAACTTCCTTAAAAACTGGGATTTTCATCTCACTCAAATTGACTGACATAAATCCGCCTTGTTTATTATCCATAAAGTTTCATTATTTTTCTATACTTATATATATGAAAAAAGAAAGTTTTACTATAATCTTTATCTATCTTTTATGGATCTATATACGATCTCCATACGATCTTTGGCTTATTAAGAATTATATATTTTTCTATATATATCTATACACGTGTTTAAAAAATAATAAAGCAACCTTATGTTAGACAAGATTATCAAGTTACTTAAACTGAGGTTTGCCGGAGAGATGACGCTAAAAGATGGTACTCCCATCATAATTTCTGGAGATTTAACAATTGGTGTAGAAGTTAAAGTAAATGGACCTGATGGTCCTATTTTACTGCCAGCTGGTACATATGAATTGGAAAGTGGTCAAATCATAACAGTAGACGAAAAAGGTTTAATAACTGATATTGTCGAAGTTGTTGATACACCAGAAAATCCAGATACAGAAACAGGAGCACCATCAGTAGATGAACCAATTGAAGTTGAAGAGGTAAAAGATCCAGTGGTTGAAGAACCAAAGGAACCAACAGATTCTGGTACAACTACCAAAGATATGCCAGTGGTTGATATGGAAACTAAATTTAAAGATTTAGAAGATAGAATTAAATCATTGGAAGATAAAACGTCTAAACTTTCGGAAGAAACTACGAAATTTGATACTGATTTAGAGCTTATCAAAAATAAGGCTACATTTAGTAAAGAATTATCTAAAAACTCTAGCCCCGATGTGGCTACAACATCACCATTAGTTGATAAAATAAATAGAATTCGTCAACTTAAAAAATAATAATAATTCTTATGGCATTCGATATTAGTGCAATTAATTACACATGGGTCAATGAGAACAATCAAAACCTTTTAACTGAAGCCATCATCGGAGCTCAAACAGCTTCTTTGGTACAAGTTTATCCGGGTGTTAAGTATAAAGAAAACTTAAAGTTTCTTGCTACTGATGCTTGGACACAGGCTGGTGGTTGTGGATGGTCAGCATCCGGTAATACCACTCTAACCGACAAAGATGTAATTGTTACTTCATTGAAATGGACAGAATCACTTTGTCCTGACACATTAGAAACCACAGCGTTACAACTCTCAATGAGAGCTGGTAAGAATGAACAAATTCCTTTTGAACAGGCTTACGTTTCTTTAAAAACAAAACAAATCCAAACAGTTCTTGAAACAATGTATTGGAGTTCAACAGCAGCATCTTCAGTTAAATGTGATGGTTTAATCTATCTATTAAACAATGATTCTGACGTACACGATTATGTATTTAATCCTTGTGCAACTGGTCAAACTTTCAGTACTTGGGCAGCTGCTGTATATGGTATGTACAATCACCTTTCACCTGAAGCTAAAAACTTTAACGACCTTACCTTATTCGTAAGTTATTCGACTTTCAGTTTAATGCAACAGGCTATGGTAATTGCTAACATGTATGCAATTGACCAAACTGGACCAAATTTGATGGCTTTCCGTTTCCCGGGAACCAACGTTACTGTACAACCAATCAAAGCGTTAGGTTGTTACATGGTATTATCACCATCATCCAATTTACTTTGGGTAACTGACTTGGTTTCAGAAGAAGATAAGATCAACCTTTGGTTTAGTCAAGACAACCAAGAAGTAAGATTTGTAGCAAACGGTAAAATCGGTGTTTCATATTACTTTGGGGATTACATCGTTCTCGCACAATAATTAAAAAATGTGATAAAAAAAAATAACTAATAAAAATGGCATGTTTGAGATTTAATCAAGAAGTTACCAGTGCATGTAGAAACTCCCAACCGGGTGTAGCAACTGTATACTTAGCAAACTTTGACGCTATTACTAGTTTTACCACAAATACAGCAGGAACGATATTATCAGGACTTACTGCATCAGGTGAAACAGGAACTAGTTCAAAAGCGTTTTATCAGTTGGCACAAAATAAAAATTCCGCAATTTTGCTCGATACCGCAAGTATCAACATATCTAACGGAACAGCTGTGTCAAAACCGAAGTTAACTATTAAGTTACAAGGACTTACAGAAGAAGTTATAACAGTTTATAAAGAACTTTTACAAGCTTCTGTTGTAGCGGTTGTTAAAACAATTGACGCTAAATACTACGCTATCGGATTCAATAATGGTTTGGATGCTATCACAGCAACTTTAGGAACTGAAGCCGCAAGTGACGGTTTTAAAGGTGCAACCTTCGAATTAGAAGGGATCGAAAGTTCTCCTTTCTATTTAATAGATGATAGTGCAGGTGGAATTGGAAGTACATTCGTAACAACTTATGTAGTCTAATCCTACACACTTCAAATAAAAAGCCACTCAATGAGTGGCTTTTTTATGCTCGAAATTTGGAAATCTCGTAAATTTGTTGTAACTTTGTAGCAATGCCTTTTAAAAGGCGAATAATGATTCTACTGAAAAACCTAACACTTTCTTTGCTTTTACATACTGCCAGAGCTCTTCCCCAATGATTTTATATTCACAGAACCATCTTGTTTGTTTTAATTGTTCATCTTCTTCCAACCAACTATTCAATAAAATTGCTGATCCTGTTTTGTCCTCTTTGTGATTAACGGAAATACTACGATTGAAACCATATTTTTCTTTTGCTAATTTTACTGTTTCTCTACTAAAATATACATATCCCGGGTTATTTAATCCATCAACATTATTACGATAAATCATTTTTCCACTAACTAATACACAACCTTTAACAATTCTTTTTTCATCATCTGCTAATGTTAAATAAATATCACCACTTTCTTCTGATAATGATTGATCTAAATATTTCCATTTATTCCTTGGTACTTCGTTAATTGATGTACATCTTCTTAAAGTATGACGGCAATTATATAATTGTTGAGATCCTGAAAAATCTGTTGTATTTGTTCCATCGAATGTTTGAAAGAAATTTGAGTCCTGTATCCAACCTGCACTATAATAATTACCTTCCGAATGATTTAAATTAGCCCAATCTTGTATTTCAATTTCGTGATAAACACGACCAGCGTGTTCCTTACAAAAGGGGTGTGATGTTGCTATAACTTCTGGTTCCGGTGAACAAGTAAATTTGAAATATGGTAACACTGCTGGTATATCATATTTGAAAAATTCAAAATTTTCCTGTATTGCGGGACTTTCCACAAATGAAATTAATTCAACACCTGTCCTGTCATCTGGGTTAATCTTTAATTCTTTTATCTTAAATAATGGTTTTTCCATAATAATAAATTATTTTTTACTCCTCGTTAATATATATGATTTTATGATCTTTTATTACCATTCTACCTTTTGATAATTCATACTCACCATCTGGTAAATAGTTTCTTTTATCATATACTTCTTGTTGAAACGGAGATATTTCTAACAAATGATCATTCATATAAGAATACATCAAATACCATTCACTCCCGTCTTTTAATTTTATACTTGTTTTCATTATGTACAAATTTTTATATAAAAAAATCTAATTGGTTTAACATATAGATTTGTTGTTTTCATTGATACTACTGTAGGAACCGTATGTGAAATATCAAATATCCAAGATGTTTGTTGACCATGTTCTGATGATGTCCAGTACCATGTTGTAAATCCAGTCGGTGCCCACAAATAATTTTTAATACTTTTAATTTCATAAAATGATGGTAAAAACCAGTCTGTAAATCCAGATAATGATAAAGTATCACTATAACTTGCTGCAATAGGCCTTAATGTTGTACCATTTAAAATTCTTGTTGTATTATCCTGACCAGTTCCAATGGTCAATCCAGTTGAACCTATCGTATCACCAGTATAACCCCATTGAAACAGTTGTGGATTATCTTGTTGTAAAATAATACCACCGATATACCCAGATAAATATAATGTATCACCCGTATTGAATATATACCCAACAATTCCTCCTTGAAATATATCACCCAAACTTAAAGATACTGCACAATCTAAACCAATTCTTTTAGTTGTTGGTAAATCATTAACTATTTTTTTATCATGAATACATAAATATTGCATATTATTATGTTGTTTTTTGATAATATAAAGATTCAGTCTGGCCGTCTATTAATGCGATATAATTATCATTTCCAGAAATGTTTAATGTCCAACCACCATTTATTATTTTTTCAGTTATCCAATTATAACCATCATATGATGTGATAATACCAGCATTATAAAAAGACATTGATAAGAACTTATTGTCTTTATAATTATACAAATAATAAGACCAATATGGATGAGTTGTTCCATCAATTTCTGCTGCACCCGGTGTTTCATACCATGTAATACCATCACATGATTTAGATACCCAACTACCCTCATAACTAACAAACATACCACAACCAAATGTTACCAGACCAGTATCATTTCTTCCATCAGAAGCATTTCTTGTTGAAACATTCCAATTTACAAAGTCTGTTGTTGTTAATAAATTACCTCTATTAGCAAATACGTATTTACCATCTGCATAATAACCACATGTTATTATTGATGTCCCACTTTGTTGTATTGCTAATGTCCAATTTATTTGATCAGTAGAATACATAATTTTATATGTATCAAAAGCTTTTCTACCAACCCAGACCCATTTTCCATTACCATAAAATAGTGATGTATTATAATAGTCACTACCCAATGGTTCTAACAAATTATAAGTCCATCCAGTAATACTAGATGAATAATAATAACCCATTCTAGCAGTAGCCCCTTCCCCTATAATTATAAATTTCCCATTTCCATCTGTTGCTATAAACATAGGAGATATAGATGAACTGAGATTATATGTATATCCAGTATCCGGAGTATGAGTATACATTTTCATAAATGTCCATCCAGTATTAGTAATGTCAGAATTCATATAAAACGCATCACCTAAACCAGAACCTAATTTACCAACCATTAACCAATTTTGTGAACTTTCATCCCATTGAACTAATGAATAGTCCCACCATGTATTCCCAGAAACAAGAATTGGTGTATAACTTGTCCAATCTCCATAGGTATAAGTTCCAGATGATGAACAATTACCACAACTTGGTTCATAAAAATAAACCTCGTTTGGTTTCATTTGAACTGAACCATTGATTGGATCTATAACTACCCCTGCTGCTCCTGTTGGTTTCATATTCTTGTTGAATTTGTTAATATACCATTTTTAAATGTTACTGTTACTGTACCACTTGTCCCATCCATTTTACCAGTAAACTCAAAGGTGTGTGTCACACCTTCAGAATTATCACTTGATTTATAATTTGAATATGGTTTAAAATAACCAGAATTTGTAGTTCCTGTTATAATTAGAGTTGGTACATATAATGTAGTAGTTCCTGATATATAGTAAAAATTAACATCGGTAGAAAATACACCACTTGAACCTGCTGTACCTGAACTCCCATAACCACCACTTGTACCAGAACTTCCATAACTCAATCCACTAGTTCCACTAGATCCAGACCCACTAGTTCCACTAGATCCAGACCCACTAGTTCCACTAGATCCAGACCCACTAGTTCCACTGGATCCAGACCCACTAGTTCCACTGGATCCAGACCCACTAGTTCCACTGGATCCAGACCCGCTAGTACCAGAACTTCCAAAACCACTCGTGCCTGAACTTCCAAAACCACCACTAGTACCAGAACTTCCAGAACCAGTTGTAAATCCAGTTACTTGATAGACTAAACCATTATCAATTGTTAATACGATACCATTATCAGCAAAAGTATCAATGTGTGACAAATTCAGATGTGGTGTATATAAAGTAGTTATCCCACTTTCCCAATATAAATTTACATCGGTACTGTAAGCTTTACCACTAGTCCCAGCACTACCAGCACTGCCCATAGCACCATTTGTACCAGATGTTCCACCTACATATGCAGAAACATAATCTTTTATCTGATCAAGTGTCACCTGTCTCACTTCAGGATATGTATTTAAATCAACTGGAAATACATTATTCCCATTGATTGTTGGTTCTACATCTAAATTTCTTACGCGTTTACCCATCGAATATATTATTGGTTTTTAGTCTATCTATTAATATATATAATTTTTTAACAATTCATGTATGTGATTGATAGTCCACCCAAATATTCCAATGAAATATTTATATCAACCAATATATCACAATCACCTGAACAATTCGGAAAACATTTACCAATACCATCAGGATCAAGTAAATACATAGGATCTTTTTCTGTACCTTTCAATACAAATGTTGCTCCTTTGAAACCACTTTCCCTATTTTCTGTTGTACCGATTGTACATTCTACTGTATCTAATCCATTTTGAAATCCAAGTGCATAAAATTGATTATCCAAAGTTTTACAAACAGCTATTAAAGTTGTTTGTTTCACTTGATCATAAAATTTCAATATCGTTTCATCCAATCCGATAACTTTAAAATCCAATTTTGGTATAGATTGTGCTACACCATTTGGAATATGTATCAATGCTTCTGTTAAGAATAATGCTGTTTGTCTTGGTATTGAAACTTTATACCATGATTTTGTTATGTATGTTGGACCAAATGTACGAATTGGTCTAACCCATTTAGATTGATATGTTCCACCAGCTCCACCTAGTGATGTTGGTAAAGAATAGTATGGTGTAGCATACATCGCAGAATTACTTGTAATTTGAAAAGATGACCAATATGTATCGCCCATAGATTTTTTGAAATTTCCTATTAAATTTTCATTTAATAGTATTTGTTCCCATTCTAATTTTGATGGAAGGTACCAATCTGTGTATCCACTTATATTGGCATTATGACACCACCAAGCAGCCATTGATCCATTACTACAACTATTCATAATATTTATTGTACTAGATAATCCATATCCTATATTTTCATTTGTGTATACACTAGTTTGTGCACATCCTGTCCAAAATGTCTTACCAGAAAAATCATCCTGTGCACAAATCAATCCCTCTGTTCCTCCATTCCAAGTATAAAATACAACACCACCTTGATAAATATCACCGATATTTTTAACAATCGGTATTGCTTCCCCGTCCATAGTTATACCAGAAAGTATTACATCATCCGGATATAATCTATAATCTATTAAATCAGAATAATTAGCAAGATAAATCTCTTTAACACCCGCTGGTGTACCACATAAATTGGTTATTTTGTGTCCAAATCTCCTACAATTAGCCATTATTTATACTTATTTTCACCATTTCGATCTTTGCTCCATTACTGAAACTTTTCTTTGTACTTTACTAACATCATATTCCGTTACATTAACAGGAATAGATGATGTACCAGCAACAACCTCTGTTACTATTTTCCTTAAACTACTTTCATCAAATCCTCCATTTGTATTATAGTTATTTGTTACCATTTGACTTGTATTATTTGTTGGAATAACACCACCATTAGCAAATTTTGGTGTACCATAACTATAATTACTTGTAAAATAATTATTTGAAATTGGTATCAATCCATTATTCAATCCATCTAATTTTTGTAACATTCCCGGTTGTTGAACAACAGATTTTCTTACAATATATTCACCACCCTCAGCTACAATTGGAACACCACCACTTGAATGAGATGGTCCAGATACCTCACCCCCTAATTCGTATTCTGGCACTGGTTGTTTTGCTATTAATCCAATTTGAGTGGCCACTAACGCTGCTGTTAGTGAAGCAAATATGGCACCTAATATTGGGTTTCCTGCACTTGCGTATGCAGATACAACTGCTAACGCTCCATTGATAACCGCCTTTAAGATTGATGCTTGTTTTTCTTTTTGGAATTGTGCACGTTTCATTTGACGTTCTTGTTCCATCTTATTCTTTTCCGCTGCAGCTACTTTATCATCATATTGTTTTCTTGTGATTAATTGTTCATCAAGTAATGTTTGAAGATTATCTTTTTCTTGTGTTAACGCTTGATCCATTTGTTGTAACTGCATTTCCATTGCACGTGCATTCTGTTCTATGTAAGAATCAATTGCTGCTGTCATGATTTCACCTGTTTTATTGGCTAAATCCTGCATATAGGATAACCAATTTTCTTTGAAATCTTTGCCAATTACTTTTGGATCCCAACCAAGTGAAAAATTATCCAATGGTTTTTGTGTTTGTATTTCATCTATTTTAATAACAGTTTCATCGAGTGATTTATTCAAATCATCTAATGCTTGTGTTTCTGCAATAACACGTTCTTCACCTGTCATTGTAGATTCTATCCATTTCATACGTGCATCGTATGCAGCAATATAAGTATTCTTCAATTCATCTAATACTTGTACTTCTGCTTTACGATTTGCCTGTACATCTTTAAATGTATTGGTTGGAACTTTTTCTGCAGTTTGCATTGAATCAACCAAATTCTTTTGTAATGAAATCTTATCATTCCATAGTTTTACCCTATCTTCTAAAAATTTAACATCAACATCTAATAATTTTTTGTTATTATCATCAGTAATTTGTTTAATCTTTACACCTTGATCAGTAACTAATTTTTCTTGGGTATTATTAAAATCATTAATTAATGCAACTCTTGTTTTATCTAAAATTTCATCATTCTTTATAATTAAATCATAATCTTTTTTAGATGCATCTTTCTTTAACTTTTCATTATCAGCAATCTTTTTATCCAATGCTGCTAATTCCTTATCAAAATTAAACTTTAATTGTTGTTGTGCTAAATTACTTACACGAATTTGTTCCTCAATTTTATAATCACTATCATCAGTAATTAATTGTTTTGAATCAGCATTAAATTGTTTGTGCATATCCAATATCCTATTATATTCAGATATTTCAATATCACCAAATAAATTACTTTGTTTTATTGTATTCAAGTCTTGGAAATATCTATTTTCCATTTCCAATTGTCTCTTTCTTATCTCTTCTGATCTCTTTAAAGATAATTCTTGTGTATCTGTCGAATACATATTTAGAATCAATCTATTATATTGATCCCAAGTTTCTTGCCATATTTGTAATAACTTTTCTCTTGTTGCTTTCTCTAATTGGATACGAGTATCTGCGTTAGCTTTATTCTTTTCAATTATTGCAAGTCCTGCTTCTTTATCTAGAATAATTAATTCTTTGTTCATCTTCTCGATACGAGTTTTATTCCAATTATCGAAGTTTGTCTTTACGGACTGTTTCATGGTTTGGAATAAGTACTCACCTTCTATCTCACCTGCTTGATATTTACGATTTATTTCTGCAAGTTCAAGTAATTGTTTTTGTTCTTCCCTCTTATATTCTTCCCAATATTTTCTACTTATTTCATTTCTTTTAGCTTGAGTTTCTGTCATTCTACCTGCCAAAACAGCAATTTTATCATCTAATGTACCTATTTCATTCCTTAATCCTTCAATTTGTTTCTGATAATCCTTCATCAAATCAATTGAAGTTTTAATTGCTGCCTGTACTTCCTTTTCTGCTTTAACTTGATTACTTTCTTCCAAGAATAATTTATTAAATGCCCATATTAAACCAGTAATAGCGATAGCAAATGCTGCCATCCATCCAAGTGATACTAATAGTGTCCTACCGAAATTAGCTGCTGCTGTTGCTGCTGATTGAAAACCTATTGGTAAAAATGAAATTAATTTTGTAGTTGTTGATACTTTACTACCAAAATTTCCGAAATTATTTCCTGTTTTATCAATTATATTACCTGTTTTATCAACTTCTAATCCTAACTCTCTTAATGATTTTAAAATAACAGATGGAACTATTTTACCACCAGCATTTTTAAAATTGTTTAATTTGGTAGTAGTGGAATCCAATTTAGATCCAACATCACACAAACTTTTAGCCATTGGAAGTTGTTCCGGTTTGAGTCCAATCGTTTCAATTGCTTTTGAAAAAACACCCATTTGAGATGTAACATTATCTAATACTGTTTGATAACTGATATATGCTGCTTTTTGTTCTAAAACAGCTTTTGTTAAACCTTGTGTAGCTGCAGAACCAGCTAAATTTGAAGCTGTATTTGTATTTTGACTTTTAGTTGTATCTGTTATTTCTTGTGATAAACTTTGTGTTGCTTGTACTTGTTTTTGTGTAACAAATAATTCAGCGATTTTAGTAGCATATATTTTACCAAGAGTAATTAAACGTTTTGAGTCTGCTAATGACTGCAATGCATTACCAACAGCCATAAATTGAAGTATTTTCTTTTCAACTTCACCTGCTTTTTCGGATTCAACTCCAAGTAATGACATAACACCTGTTAAACCAGCAACAGCATTTGATGCAACACCAGCAAAACGAGCCATATTACCAAATACATCACCCGTATCAACATTGGATGCGGAAGCACGTAGGTCATCAAAGTCACCTTTCAATTCTCCAAAACGAGCCTTTAATTTATCATTATCTTCTTTGGATAGTAGAGAACTACCAATAACACCTTTAAGTGCTGCCATTTCTCTTCTAATACCCGTTAAAGAACTATCAAATTGTTTGGTATCTAGCCCAACTTTTACATAGATTTCGTTAGTTTCTGCCATATTTCTTTATTATTTCTTGTGTTAAGACATCACAAACATTGTACATGTCCAACTCCATTGTATCCAATTGATAGGATTTACATGCATTGATAAATCCACGCTTGTATATATACTTTTTAACAATCTTATAGAATTGATCAATGATATAAATATCATCCTTACTTAATATCAATTCAGTTCTCTTGATATCTTTTAACGAATAAATTAAATTGAAACATTCTAAATTCATAACTTTTATATATTTTTATAGATTATTTGTGTACCAGTTAATACCATCAGAATAAATAAATACCAATCTATTATTAGCATCTAATGTAGTGAATGGTGTTCCAATACCTTCCATACCAATTACTATTGGATTTGAGGTAGCGTTATTCGCTAAATCATGAATGATAAAAACTTTACCATCAATTTTATCAACATCCATCAAAGTAATTGCTCTACTAGTAACACCTGTATAATTATCACCAATAACAAAATCACCACTTGTTTGATAAGTTGCTGTTGTTTTAATGGTGTTATTGAATGTTCCAGACTTACTTGAATAATTATCACTTACCCAAGTTTCTGTAACACCAGATTTAGTATCTGTATAACTTTGACTATCCGTTACCGCTTGTGTATAAGTATTTCCAGTTACAGAATAAACAAATTCTTCCGTAACAACTGTACTTAAGTCCTTACCACTAATGTAAGTTTTACTATTCTCTGTAACTGTAATTCCGGTTGTACCAATTAATACAACATCAGTAACACCACTCGAAATAATGTTATCACTTGAATTCATCAAAACAATTTTACTATCTGTAACAGTATTATTATTTGAATTAATAAATACACTTGTATTCAAATTGGTAACACCAGATACCGTTGTACCTGTTATTTCAAAATTAAAATCACTTGAAACATCAATATTATTACCCTGTGAACCAATTAAAACAACATCATTTTGATTAACAGTATTATTTTTACTACCAATTAATACAGTATTATTGTTATTTACGATATTATTATCACCCTGAACAAATGAATCATTGGAGTTTATAGTATTATTTTTACCCATTATAATACCTCTTGCATTAGCAGGATATGAATTATTTGAATAAGGAGTTGAACCCATATCCAAATCACCTGTCTGATCCGAATAAGTTTCATTGGAAGTAAGTAAATTACCACCCAAATTTAACATTAGTCCACCACCATTACCTATTCCAATACCTATTCCACCACCACCGATACCTCCACCACCTGTAGCACCACCAGTTGATTGACAACCTGCACTTTGGAATATTTTCCAAGTAGGTGTATCAATTGAGAATGGTAAATTGTAGTAAGTATATCTTATCAATTCAACTTTACATTCTTGTCCATTTGTCCAGTCAATGATTTTATTCAAATAATAATAAGTATTGCCTATTCTTATCTTTTTACGGAAATTCAACATCGCAATATCACTATGATTTAATCTCATTGTGTATGTAACCAATTTTGAATTTGGGTCCATATACAATGCAATCTTTTCTTTCCAGTAATTCTTGAACAAATTAAATAAAGTGTATTTATGTAATTTAGAAAAGTAATATTTTTGTACACCCCAGTTTAAATCTTTCGTTGGATTATATGGATTATCCCAATGTCCCGCGTAAGGAAAGAAATTCCTTGTTGTACCAGCACCAAAGTAGAATTCACCCAATCTATACCAATTCATACCTGATGTTGTACCAGATGTTGTCCCAGATAGGTAAGATAATACAGAAATCTTACTTAATGATTGTCCACCTAAATCCGATGGTAATAATTTTTTACGGTACATGATTTTAGTAGAAAATGTTTGGTCACTTTTCTTGTTATCAGTTAACCAAGTTTTTCTTTTACCATCATTCCATAAACTTGACATCAACCAAGATGATGTTCCAAAATTTCTAATAAAACATGTACTAAACAAACTATCAATTTTCATACTACCCTCTGATAAATATGGATTTGTTATTGTCATAGAACCATAAGGAACTGTATATTCCTCACTATATTTTTTAGTTAAATCATCATTACCATCCTTAACATATTGAAATAATACATCTTTATTCACTAAATCAGGTATTCTATCAATAATTTCTTCACCTTTTCCATCAACTTTATAAGTCCAATCCGTTGTTTCTGTAATACCAGAACGAAAGAAATCATTCCAAGGTTCAATTATTATATTACCCGGAACATCTTTATCTTCTTGATATATAAGATTATACATATTAGATATACCTTTAATCAAATCAATTTGTTTCATATCAGGTAAAATATTGTTCATGTGAACCATGTTACCCTCGTAAAGATATGGTTTGTTGTTGTAATCGTTATTACAATAAGATAAGATTTTGTTCACCATCACCCAAGTTTGTACCCAACCACCTGTCATTGGTGTACCTACTGATCTCCATTTAAATTCATCAGCACTAGCACGTATTGTCATATAGAAATATACTTTATCATTAACATATAAATCTTGTTCAGAAATATCCAATGATACTACCTGATTATTCAAAATCCAGTCCTCACCTTTTGTTCCCGGGTATCTTGCGAAAGCGTTTGGATTTGGATCACCAAAGTTACCAACGTGGGGGTTGTTAATGTAAACTGTTTCTACTGTTTCACCGATATTTTCATGGACACCAGATGGTGTGATACGGTAACAATGTAATCCTATTTCTACCGTATTGTATTGACCGTATTCATCACCACTTGTCCATGCTCCATAAAAAGGTGCGTTATTACTATCATATGGTTTGCCAAATAAATCATATGAAATAAAAGCGTGTAATTTATAATTACCTGACCTACGAACATTCCACCATTTGTTTGTAGTATCCCAACTTAATCCTGTTGATCCTGTATTGTTAAATAAAGAAACTGTATTACCTGAATAATCCATTAAACAACCACTCATTTGATCAAATGGTAATTTATTTCCTCTTGTTCTTCCATCGGAATATGAATAGAAATTGTGTAATCCACATTTAAATACATAACTTGATGATGTATTACATGGTGATTGTACCGCTGGTAATATACCACCTGAATAACCAGCAATATCGTAACCACTCCAATATGTCCAACCTGTCATTGAACTCCCGTGTGCAAAAGTACCAGATGTTGTTCCAGCGGTATCACCTGACATATTTACACTAATACCAATCTGAAATTTATTCTTATCCAATTCAAAAGTATCTTCTGATACATTTTTTGTTAATGGTATAATCAATGATTTAAATTCAGTACTATTTAAGAAATTACTTGAATACTGATAACCCGCATCAGCAAATATCTTATCCCATAATTCTTTTACATAAATTGCAGGTCTCACACAAGTAAAATCTAATTTTGTTCCATCCTCAAATCCTTGATAATCAATAAATGGGTAAAAATAACCAACCGAATTATTGTACATTGTTGTATTGTTATACGATGCAATAACATTTGGTATTGTGTAAAGATGATCATATTCACTAAAATCCAAATCATCAATTGGATTATCATTATTAGATAACATCTTGTCACCAATTGAATCTGCTAATGATTTTACATTACCATAGAAAGTTCCCTCATATTCAATGAAATATTCTCCCTTAATAACTTTTTCCAATTCAAAATATCCAACCATTAATTGTATTGTATCTTGATAAATACCTGCAGGAATTCTCTTGTTCAAAAATATAACTGTATCTCCTGTTGTATTACCAATGAATAAATTTTCATCAAATAACATTTTAAAGATTTGATTATTATTTGGTGTTCCCGGAACTTTTATGGTTTTGGAATAGTTTGATGCTCTTCCACTAAAATCTGTTGTGATTTGAAAATTTAAAACGAAAGTATCCTCATCATAAAGATCCAATCTAACAGTTGTGCCCATACTTGGTATTATGGTAAGATTTGAAAAACCTCCCGTAAATCCGGGACTTGGAATAATTTGAACTTGTTGTGTTTGTATTGTAGTTGTACCTGTCACATATATTTGTTGTGATTGTCTACCATTTGTTGTTATTGGTAGTCCAGTTACACCATAAAGAACCGGAGTAATACTATCTGTATTTCCTGATTGTAATCCTTTCACATCTATCGAAACAGTATAATAACCCGCGTCAAACATTGGATCAGATACTGGTTGTAAATCCATCCAAATTGGTTCCGTACTACCCGCGTCAGATCTCATCCAACCTGCATTATTATTTTCCAAAGTATCAAATGTCCAACCACTTATCATTGTAACTTGATCTGTATTACCTTGTATTGTACTTGATGGTACATTCATAAGATAAGTAGTATTACCACTCCAACCATTTCCATAATTCATAAATGATTGTTGTCCACCACCCTCACCAATTCCGGTTCCTCCACCTATACCAGTTCCACCACCAACACTTTGATTGGATTGGTTAATTATTTCTGGACGATATATCAGCCTGATTTCATTTGCTATCATACTTTATTTCTCTTTTTATATTTTTTACCAAGATTATATGTGTGTCCTATTATCATCCCTGTTGTACAATCGATTCATTCGAAGGTCTTAATTTTATCTCGTAATATATGATTTTATCATTTTTCTTTTGTTCATATCTAACACTATCCGATACAACTATCATGGGCACGCCGTAAGGCCACCATGCATCATTGTAATAGAATGTTTGTAACATGTACACAACAGGACTAGTATATAAACCCATTAATATTTGACTTTCCATTTGAGTAACAGAATTAGTTCTTAAAGTATACTCTTCCTGATAGTTTACATTGAAAACCCTTTCACCTGCATCATATGGTGAATAAGATGATGTTGGTAATTTCTGTTTATATGTTGTACGGTTAATTTTCTGATTTATTTCTTTTTTTGCTGAAAAAGTAAATGTGTCGAACCCCCCGTGCTTGTTGAGAAAAAAGATTTGTACCCTATCATATCTATTACATTTATCTTTCTTAAATACTTGGAAAGGTACACGATTTAAAGTTAATAAAGATGTAGATGTTTTACTATAATATATTGGTCCTGAACGATGTGACCAAGGACCAGTTCCCGGATGACTAACATCACCATCTATAACTGTTCCACCTGATGAAAGTAATGCAAATACTCCTTCGTTTTGAGCTTCATAAATCATACTACCAACAGGCATTAATAAATTATTAGCACTTGTATTACTATAACAATAATCATTATAACTACCATTCTTTACTAAATCAATTTCATATCTAATCCAAGTATTTGTGAATCCACTTAACACACCATTGTAATTTATGAGTTGTTTAGGACCACATGGAAATCTGTATGCTCTTGTATTTGTATAAGTAAATGAAAAATTATCATCATATATTGTAGTAACAGAAATACCAGAATGTGATTGGATGATACTAATACCACCACCTCCACCACCACCTATGTATGAACTATCACCACCTGTTGCAATATTTTTAGTATCCAAACTTGGAAGTGACATTTGTAAATTTTCTTGACCATCAATATTAGCTGCTAATTGAATACCACTACCACCCCCTCCGATGGTTTGTGTATTTGTTCCTTGTGTCCAAGTAGAATGCCATACTCTGTATCTTATTTTATCAGGACGACCACAAATGTTATCACCCAATGCATATAAAAATAAATATTCATCATTATCTAATTCATATCTATTTGCATCAGTTAAAAATTTACCACCAGTCGTACCACTCAAAGATGATGTTGTTGTTCCACTCATAACCCAAAGTGCATTACCATCTGGATTTAAACCCATATAATCATATGGTATTGGTTGTTGACAACCATTGAAATAAGTTCTAGGTGTACTTTCGTACCAGTTACCTGTATTAATTCTTACAGGAGGTGTACCATAATATTCATAAACAAATAATTGAAATCTTAACGCCATTGTTAAACACTCTTCAAGATTAGTATCACTTAAATTAATTTCCTCTTTAACAAAGTTTCTATAAATAGATGATGGATTAAATTCACATGTTCCACCTGATATTGGATAAAGATTATATGTACCCAATTCTTTTGTCCATCCATCATATGTATAATATTTCAATACAAATTGGAATTGGAAATTCGGTTGTGTCCAGTTACTACTTGAGAACTGATATGTTAATCTATTGGTATCGAATACTCTACCCCAATCTTTTGGTTGTGTTATCAATGATATTGCCATATTATATAATCTTTGTTTTTGCTAATTCTTTTTGTAAATCAGTTTTAAGTGAACCAAATACATTGGTAACATTCTTTATCTTACTTTCTTGATTTAGAAACCTGACTGCTTTAATACCTTTCTTTGATATTGATTTCTGTAACATATATGATGCACCAACTTGTGTAATCTTTCTATTTTTACCTTTATTAATTTTACTCATAAAACCTCTACCATGATTTGTGAACAACCATTGATATATAGGTAATCTTGGAGGAGGTTTAGCACCCGCTCTTCTTCCACTATCAACATACTTACCATAAGAAACATATTTGATGGTGAAGTTTTTATTTTGTTCATCAATATCATAAGTAATGGAGTTATATAATCTTCCGGTATTAACTTTATTATTTGTCTCCAATACTTTCTTCATGTTCACAATTGTACGTTGTGCCCATTTTTGCAGCACTTTCCCTATTTCTGTCATGCCAATATATATGATTTTTCGATTTATTGGGGTAATGGTTGTATCTTATATTCCGATAAATTATTATCTATGATATATTGATTTCTTATTTCTATTGCATCAGAAAGATTAACATGAAATCCAATATATTTACCATCACAATGGACACCATATCCACTCTTTACTTTAGATACACCAAAGAATTCGGTGGTACAATTTTTATTTTTTCTCTTATTTGAATTTTGAATATGGGCTGAAACCCATCGTAAATTTCCGGGTTCATAGTTTAGGTCATTGTTACTTCTATCTAATGTTAATCCCTGACCATAATTTGGGTCGGAACCGGGAGTGACTACTACACCCCGGTTTTTTTATTTCAATAATTTTACTTATCTTTGTAATCTAACATTTAAAACAAACAATATGAAAACAACAGAAATTACTTGGATAGATTTGAATACTCCTCCTGATGATTACAACATGTCTGACGATGTGCTTCATACCATTTTAGATCATATGGAACTTATACCAAAGGAACAAAAGTTTCGTTTTGGTTTCGATGATGACAATACCGTTTATTTGGAATTAGAAGGTGAATCTGAAATTGTTGTTATCAAAAGTAGTTTATTAAAAGCGCTTGAAGACATTCAAAAGAAGATGGATGAAGATGGATTTAGTTTCCGTAATTAATCATCATTCATATTTGAAAATATTTGGTCAATCGAAATTATCTTTGGGATATAACCTCTTTTATCTGCCCAATACCTATAATCTTTTCCTTGTGATAATCCGTGACTTTTCATATTATATCTATACTTATAAAGCTAAGAGGTTTTTACTATCTTTCATTTCTTGAATGTTATGTTCCTGTTTACTTATTGTTAAATAATCCAGAACTTCATACAAAGGCAACCTACCTACTTTTTCCATATTCAAAATATTATTATTTGATAATATCTTTTGAGTGAAGTACCAAATGAAATATTTATTTATATTATCTATTTGGTGTTTGTAGGCACTTGATTCATACTCACTTTCAGAAGGTTCAAATAATGAGCCCTGATATTGTTCATATACTTGAATGCGACAATCGAAAAAAAAAGTAACAAACCATTTGCTATGTTCATATCCAAATCCAATAAATCTTCCTCAATTGGTTCCTGTGTGTTCAAATCAAACTTCTTTACCTTACCATACCATTTCACCGGACGAAAGTATAACGCAAGTAAACGGTTTATATTTTGTAAATTATTATTCTCCGCTAATATCGTTTCCAATCTTGCCCACTGATCAAATGATTCATCTGTAAAAGGAAAACAAACTTTCCATAGTTTTTTGTTAAACCAATAATACTTTTTGAATTTAGTTGTTGGTGTAATTTCCATACACTTCTTTAATTGTTCACCAACTTCATCAATAGTTTTAGTTGTATCTATCTTGAAGTATTTGATCAAATCAAGTTCATAAGTCGTTGAACCAGTGTCTAATAATGATATTTTCTTGAAGTCTTTTACAAGCATTATTTTTTCCCTTTCTTTATTTGTTTTCTAATACTCTTGGAAATTTCTTCTGTTCTTTCCACATCAAGTTTATGATATTCTTCTGTCTTACCAACTTCTTCAAATTCATTTAAAATAGGAAGTTCATCAGCAACAACAATATCTTTTAAAGTTTCTTCCGTTTGTATTTCTACAATTTTACCAATTATTTGTTCAGGATAATCAATTGATTCACCATTGGTTATATCTTCTTCATACTTTGTATAAATATCAACAGGAATTTGTTTCTTACACCACTCTTGATATTTTGGAGTTAGACTACCATAAAGGTTCATTAAATCCATTCCTGATTTTTGTGCACAACTTCTACATGCAGTGTTAATAAAAATACCAACTAAACTACCAACTGATATTAAAGTATCATAGTCAATATTTCTTTTATGTGGTATGACTTCAAGTTCCATACGTTTCATAAATTCGATTTGTTTGTCTGTAAGTTCCATTTCAATTCTCATTGTTTTTTGTTATTATTTTTAAAAGATTATTTTTCCGGTAGAATATAAAATCCATTCACTCTTCCTTCTTCTCCTCAAACCTTCAAGAGGTTTACCATTTGAGTTTATCCATTTCATAAATTCATTCCCGATAGATTGGTCATTCGGATTTATTTTAATTTTCTTTAATAATGTTGATTTATTAAAATTACCTAAACCCAAATTATATATAAAAGATATCAATGAACTTTTTTGATTTCCATCAATATCCAAATTTAAATTTGTTAAATATTTATCTATCTTTTTAATATCAGATAATAAATATTCTTCTGCTTGTTCTTTTGTTACCTTATCACCCATCTGTACTTTTTCACCATTTGGGTACACCGTTGTACCATATCCGATTGTTTTTACACCCGCTGGACATATGTATGCATCAAGGTACAATCCTTCATAATGTTTTATTAATTCTATATTTATCATAACTTTTTATTAATTTTTTTTATATACTTTTCTATAATTTCTTCTTTGGTCATTCCATCTCTTAATAACTTAATTGTTTCTTGAACAAATGTGAAATTATTTTTTAAATCATAACCTAATGTATCAACCGGATAATATTTCCATAAAATTTCTTCGACATCTTCAAAATACATTCAATAAATATTTTTTTATAATAAATGTTAAGTAGTAAACTATCGGACATAAATATAATCCGAACAAACTTCCGAACATTATTATATACGAAATCCAGAAAAAATGTGCTGATACACAAAGTGGACACCTGAACATTTGAATGAAGAAGTCAACCAAAAAGTATTTGGAACTTACATTATTCGGTAAGTGTAACAAATCTTCCACAATAAGTACACCCCATAGACTAGACACTATCATCATTAAAATTACTGTTAATATCATTTTCTTTATTTATTTTTTCAAACCATTCATCAAATTCTTTATCATAATATTCTCTGATGTATTTTTTCCCACTTCTTATAAAATTATCTAATGTAGATGAACCAATTGAATACTCAATACATATCCTGTGTTTTGGTACACCCTTTATAAAATACAAATACATATATGTTATAGAAGATATCTCCCTGAGTTGTAATTGAGTTAAACCAGTAAAGTAAACTTTGTTCACCACATTATCAATTTTATCCATAATGAAATCCAATCTGTAATTATGTTCACTTTCATCCACAACTTCAATACCTGTTAATTCAATCATATTTAAAGTTAATGATTTATAAAACTTACCAGTATTTCTTTGGTTCTTTATAATTTGTGAAATGAATTTCCTCAATTCTTTCTTATCATAAAGTATCTGTAACTTTTCATTATCCATATTTAAAAGAACGAAATAAATATATTGTTCAAGGTCAACATCAGTTTGATCCAATGATGAGTTGGTTATTAATTTATGTATTAATTTTCTTATCCCGTAGTTACGTGCTACAGCATTAACTATTTGTTCATTTGTATTACCCAAAATAATAATTGATATCACTTTTTAAATTAAATCCTTTTGTAAACCAACAATGAGCCTGCCAAGGTGCAGACTTTTTACCAGTTGGTGTTTCGAATTTAATTCTATAATTCATAAGAATTATCTGTAAACCATGTTTCTCAAATAATCTTTTGAAAAATATCTGAGCCCTTTGTTTTTATCATATAATTTTCTTCTTTTTTAATTCCTCAATTAGAAGAGGTAAGGCAAGTTTATTTAAGTGTACCCATCCATCCATATACTTTGGGTTAGTTCTACCGTCCTGAGTGAGGATTTCATCAAATAAACAAACAAAAGGAACAGAATACATATTACACTTTTCTTCAAGAAATTTATTAAACCCTGAAGTAATAATATTTCTTTGTATGTTTGTTCCGTATGTGACATCAAAATTCCCATCTACGAAATGACTAGGACTTGGTCCCAATACACACACATTCCACCCCTTTACTTGTTTATAATGTAAGATTGTTTTGAAATATTCATTGACTGAAAATTCTATTGTTAATTTAAAATCTTTACCTTTTAAATGAATTTCTTTTGGAAGATGAGCACGACAATCAATCTCACCGAAACTGAACAAAATCTTATCTGACTTATTACAAAACATTAATACATCATCAATGTTTCGTCTCCAATTAGATATACCTGTTGCGGTTGGTGCACCCAATCTATATATTTCAAATGGTGGGTTCTTGATTTGATTTCTTAATAATGGTGAATACAAATCAACAATACCATCCTTACCTTGAAAAATACTTACATGACTATCTCCTATTACTTTAATCATTTTTAATTTTTAATTTTTCTATTAAATAAGCATCTTTTATAAATAGTGAACAAACTTCCTCTTTATAATCCATACCATCCATCTTACAATAAAATCTTACCGTATCATCAGAATATTGATAACACTCAATTTCTGAAACTGTATAATATTTTTCAATTATATTTCTCTTATAATTTTTGTACCATTCTATAATTACATTATCTATTTGCTCCATGACATACTTGCTTGTTTTTTAAACTCGAAGTATGCACGGAGATAAGTTGCGTCACTTATATCGTTCGAGAAACTTAACTTTCTTTTAATTTCATCCTTTGGTGTAATACCAGCAATATCACCTTTAAATACTTTCTTAACAACTAAATATTCCTGTAGTTCTTTATCATCTAATTTCCAATTAAAATTAACAGATAAATTGTTTACCTTTTCTGCAAACTTATAATATAATTGTGCTTTCATATTTGGAAATTTTTCACCATTGAAACATGAAGAGTTAGCATAATATTTTACACAACCATGAAGATAACCAGCAACCCCACTTCCAACACCACTCGAGTCAATAATTACATTAGATATACGACATTTATAAGTGTTCATAATCTCCTTTATCTTTTCAACAATTTGTGGTGATTCTGATTTTATTAAAATATGTTTTTGAACAGCATTCCAACCTTTCCACAATATAATTACAGTTCTATCTTTACCTGTATCTGCTGGGTCAACTGTTATATAAGTATCATCTGATACATTTGTAAAAAACTCGTTGTAATATATTTGGACTAATTTCTCATACTCAAACAAAGAAAAGTCATCATCGAATGACCAATTACCTAATAGTAATCTATTTCTTAATTCCGGTTCTAGATTATCCAAAGATTTAACATAACTTTCAGAAACATATTTATTATCTTTAATTGTTGCAGGAACATATACTGTACCATTTGGAGGATTTTTTATAAGTTCGTGTAAGTGTCCCGGACATGGGTTTGTAGTAATGAGTAGTTTACCAGTAATACCAAACTCATCAAGTTTGTATCTCATTCTAGTTTTAATAATTGTTATCGCCTTTTGAGAAATTTCTGCACCCTCATCAATCAAACCGGCAGAAAATTCTGTGCCGGAAAAGCGTATGTATTCGGTGTCTGATGGGTACTCAAAGAAATCCAAACAATATATTTCAGATCCATTTGAAAAAGTATACACAAAATTTTGATTATTGAAAGATACCATATTACTTAAACCCCAAGAATCTATTAAAGAGTTCATTGTGAGAATGGTGCTACGGCGAAGTGTACTTAATCTTGACCTCCCCATAAACATTCTATTACCGGGATAACGAAGAGAATTAATAACCAACCACGCACAACCCAACCAGCTCTTGCCGGATCCAAGACTCCCACCATAGACCACAGTATCAATATCTTTTCTTTCAAGGTATTGAAACGCAATATGTTGTTTCGGTTGTGGTTTAAAATTTATTTCGATATGTCATTATCATTAATTTTTATAACCACTTGGTCATCTGTTTCAACCTGTGGTTGATGATAATGAAGAATAAGACTTGTAGAATTTATATCTATTTGTCCTTTAACGATATGTAATCCCAAAAGGTCAGCAAGTAATTTATATCCTGATAATGTATTTTTAATATCACCATTTCTTTTTGCTAAGTCAATGGTATCCATGATATCGGTGAGTATTCTTTCCTTTGATAAATGTAAATCCTTAAATTTATCTTTGTAATAATTATCAACAAATTCAGATACTAATTGTTTTTTATTTTCAAGTAAGTTTCTGAAGTGATTGTGTTTCTGAATCTTATTCCATAAAACTTTATCAGGATATAACTGATCAAACACCACTAATTTGTTCCAATTGTTTACAATTAATAGTGTTAAAATTTGTATATCCTTATTACTCAATACATTATGTTTTACAATTTTATAACTCATACATGTATATATAAAAAAAGGTGGGTCTTGTTTGACCCACCTTTAACCAAGAAATAAATTATCATGTTGTTGTCATCAAAATGACCCCCCTTACTTTTTCATTTTGTTTTATTTTAAGATTAGTGAGTGATTAATTTCAATTATAGCGTTTCGCCGAATAAAAAAAATTTACCAATATACTCAAATACTCACTCATTTTTACGCCTATATATATTTTTTTTCAAAATTGAAAAATTGAAGTGAGTATTTGATGAGTATTTGTATGAGTATTTGAGTATAAACATGAGTATAAACATAAGAAAATAAGTGTATATATATATATATCTATATATGTTATATTATTATATATTATTATATATTAATTACTTACTGTTTTATACATTATCCAAAAATAAAAAAATATATAAGGGCTAAAAACAGGTGAGTATAAATTAAAAAATCCAGTTTTTTTAACTGGATTTTTTAATAATTTCAAAAAACTCATGAGTATTTGAGTATATACTCATGATATTTTTGAGTATAAATGGTGATTTTTTTTACTTATAAGATTAAAATTTTTCCATTTTGAAATCATTCTTGTTAAGGTAGATTTTGAATAATTATATTTTTGATTTTTATTTACAGAGTCTATACTTTTAAGATTAAATTCTTTTGGTAATAGATCAAGAAAATCCGTTTTTAAATTATTATAATTCATAACGACATCATCTGTTCCAGCAATATTATTAAATAATAATTCGGAATGTTTAATTAAAATTTTTACGATTTCAATAGAATTATAAAAATCTATATCATCAACAAAAATAATATTATCTTCCATAATATTAATATTTTCCCTTTTCTTAATATTAAATATATTATTTTCATATCTTCTTAAACAAGAAAGAATTCCCATAATTCTAACAGCAACCAAACCATGTCGTTTAACTATTGCGTCATAAGAGATAGAGTTATAATCTACAATATCGTTCATTTCTCTAGAAAAAATACTATCAAATTCCGATATTTGTTTATCTGTTAATTTTACATTCCAGTAATCTGAAATATAATCATCAATCATATTTTTTAATTGAAGTGACGCTAACTCGAAGTTCTTCATTCCTTTTAAATCGTAATCTTTAAATGGACTAATCCATTTAGATTCCATATCAAATAGATAATAAATAAATCTACTTAATAATCCGTTTTCAGCACCTTTTTTACCAATCATGTTTTTTGGTTGGTCGATAGTTCCACTTATACAAACACTTATATTTGGTGATTTAATCCTTCTTTTTTTACTAACTCTACCAATATTTATATCTTCATTTTGAAATGCGTTTCTTAAAACAACTGAAAAATCACCCCATCCACCTTGTTTACCACCTTCATTATTGGATGTAAGTATATCAGCTTCATTTTCAAATACAATACCAACACCTTCATTATTTATTAAATCTTCATTTACACTAGCTTTGGATGAATCACCAGCAATTAATAAAGATTTCAATATTGGAGGTTCTATATGTTTCTTCTCTTTATCATCTAGTAAAATATATTCATCATATGATTTTATATAATTTTCATAAAAAGTATCTTCAGTTTTATTTAAAATCTTTTTAGATGATGACATAATACCTTTCCCCAATCCTGATCTAGCACCGATGAAAGTATAAAAATTTAAAAATTGTTTTTTTCTGAAATATGTTGTTGAAACAGTTTTAAAACATGGACCGAGTATAGTCAATAATGATAACAAAATCAAATCCTTATCTCTACTAGAATCGAATATATAAGTTAAATTTTTAAGAAATTCTGGTAAATCGTCATATACTTTTGTAGGTATTATTGGTGTGTTTCTTAAATCGTTTCTTTCAATTTCTTCATCAACTTCATCTTCTACTGTTTCTATTTCTTCGAATTTTATTGGTGGTATTATACCTTTATTAAAAAAGAAAACACTCAACAATAAATCATTACCATCTTTTTTAGATAAAACATGTTCTTTAAATGTCTTAAAGTCTATTAAATATTTTCTAAATCCACCATTTTTAGAATAATTTTCATTTATCATATTATAAAACCAATGAATAATATCTTCTGGTTGATTTCTTAAACAATAGAATAATCCGTTAAATTTATCGTAATGTTCAAATATTTCTTTAAATTTATCTTTATTAAATTCGTAAAGATTATCTAAATAAGGAATTTGTATTTTTTCATTACCATTGACAATTTCATAATTTTCTTCTTTAATTATGATATTTTCATTGTAAAGAGGTTCCCATTCATCTTTGTAAAAGGAACCTGTTATACAATACCTAAATGTTACCTGTGATAATTTACCCGCGGATACATCACCAGCGTATTTTCTATTTAATTTTATACCATAATTATCTGATAAATACTTCATCAGAAATTGATAATTGGATTTATGTATTTGTTTTAATATATTGGTAGGGTAATCAATACCATATTTAATATATTCTTCAAAGAATGAAGATTGAATATTTACGAATCCTCTTATTCCAAATAATGATTTTGAAAGGCCACCACTTATTATATGTGTATCATTTTTGAGTTTATCAACAAATTCCTGTAATGATTTTGTATTTGTATCGGAATAGAATAATTCCAATTCTTTTAGTTTATCTTCTTCGTTATCGAAATGAAAATCTATATCAAAGAAATTCATTGACGGACAAAGAAAATCATCAGCGGTTTTACCGTTAACGGTATTATTTATAACGTAACATGGTTTATCTGTATATGGTGGATCTTTTCTAATTTCATCGAAAAAATCATCCATATCATATTCCACCGGTCTTTCCCATTTTATTGATGTATCTATTTTACTCCATTTATAGAATTTTAAATTATCTTTAATTTCGTCTTTACTTAACATTCATATCTATTATTTTTTATAATTCCTCATTAATTTATCCATTATAAATCTTCCGAATAAGAAATCTCTATCTATCACAACTTCATTTTTATATTTTTCATCAAATTCTTTGGATAATTCTTCATGTATATCTTCTGGAAAATTCAATTCCATTTTATTTCTATCATCTATATAGATTGTTTCTTTAATCATAACCCAACCCTTTCCACTTGTTTTGATACTTCTTCAATTAAATTCATTCCATGTTTCTTAACTAGAAAATCTATAAAATAGCTTTTCCTTATACCTAATTTTTTTGATGCAATACCAATAATATCATATGCTTCCTGTGATATGTAATACATTACTGGTTTTTCGTTTTCTTTCAATTTCATAACCTATTTATTAATTTTTGTCCTTTCGGATGATGTTATATATATAAATGGTATGGCTCAAAGTTTATGTTTTATAAAAATAATTAAAAATAATTTAAACAAATTCATTAACCTAATCTATAAATCATAAATCCCATTGGGATAGAATAAATCGGAACACCGTTCCTAAAAAGAAAACAAATAAAATGGAAGAATTAGAAAAAAATGTACCGGAAGAATTAAATGATGATTTATCATTTTTGGGTGGAAACAATGAAGTTTCAAAATATGAAAAATATTATTTTGCTAAGTTGTATACAAAAAAGGGAACTGAACCTCATTTCAAATTTCGTAGAATTGTTGATGGTGTACCAACTGATGTTAAAGGAACTACAAAAACGATTAGTGGTAAATTGAATAAAATTACATTCAGTCAATATGAATATGAGGGTGTAACATTAAAGACAGTCAGGTTTAATTTTGAAACTTTGAATGAAGATGGAAAACTTGTTGGAATAAGTTGGGGGTGTGGTTGGAATTCAGTATTACAGAATCTTGTAAATTGCTTATTGAATGAAGAAAAGGAAATAAAATCTTTATTGGTATCTGTTTATAAGGATCCAAAATCGGATTATAATAAAGCGATGTTTCGTGTAAATGGTAACAAACCAGAATGGAAATATTCAATAGAAGAATTGAATGAAAAGAAAGAAAAAATTTTCAATAAGAAAGGAGAACTTGTTAAAACTGAAGTTGGTGAATTGGTTGATTTTCTTGAATCCGAATTAAAAAATCATCTAAATGTTATTCTACCAAATTTCAAACCAGAAGAAGAAATTAAAGAAAACGTAACACCAACTATTGTTGAAAGTTCAATAAATGATTTTTTCAAAGAAGATCCTGATATGGAGTTGGGAGTTGATGAACCAACACCACCACCAAAGAAGAAAAAATAGTGTGCCATACACGCTAGACATCCTCGCAGGGAATTGCAAACGATGTTTGAGGGGGTCGAAAATCGGTGGAGTGACTACTACACTCCCCGATTTTTAAAATACTTTTAATTTGTCATCCATTGTTAAATCCCGGTGTTAGTCCATTGACATCGGGATTTTTTTATTTCGGCTAAACGCTTTCCCACGCTTCCAAAAGATTGAGATACACTTCTTGTTTTATACCACTAATCTTAAAATAAAACAAAATGAAAAAGTAAGGGGGGTTGTTTGATGACAACAACAAAGGTCAAGGTGGTTGTGACACAACCCAGTGTAGTTTTGTATAAAAAAAATTTAGACTTTATACTCAATTATTTTTTATATATATTATTATGTTGGAAGGATATTACAGAAGGGACTCAATATTATATATGTATGATAGGAAACATTATAAAAGGGAAATGTTGAGAAATGAACTCATGACAAAAATTTGGAATGAGACCGGTAATTTTGTATATATACCACCAGATTCAAAAGATTTAATAGATGATGATGAGGAAGTTGATATACCAGATCAAATAATAGAAGAAATGATTGATGAAGATTTTGAAGAAAAAAATGAAGAAATATGAAAACAAGTTCAGCTAAAGCAAAAGGTCGTAGTTTACAAAATACCATAAGAGAACAATTGAAATTAAATTTTCCTGAATTGGAGGAAGATGATATCAAATGTCAAATTATGGGTTGTTCAGGTGTAGATATTTTACTTTCACCTGCAGCAAAGAAACTTATTCCATATTCGATAGAATGTAAAAATCAGGAAAAATTGAATATTTGGGAATCTTTAAAACAATGTGAAAAAAATTCCAATGGATTAACACCAGTATTATTTTTTAAAAGAAATCGTACCGATGTATATGCTGTAATAAAGATGGAAAAATTTATGGATTTTATTTCACCAAATTATACAAATTATAAGAGCTATTTATAATGGATACAAATTTAATAGTGTTTTGTAAAGAATATGAATTTCATTTACAAAGTGGTCAAAAGGATTTAAGACCATATCTTAAAGAATACAACAGAATAATGGGTACTACCGATAAGGATGGTGTTTATTTTAAAAGATTATATAATTCATTTATTAAAGATGTTAACGAATTTCTTGATAGGAATGTGAAGATATGTCAAAGTAGATTGAAACATGTCAAGAAAGTAGTTAAAGAGTTTTGAATATGTGGAAATAGAAGATGATAGATATATAAAAAATTATGGAAAATAATCATTTCAAACAATTATTATAGTAATTAGTTACATTTGTTTGATTCCAACTTACTTTTTCAACTATTAATTCTTCTAACTGAACATCTTTATTAAAATACCATCCGTAACAATAACCCAATCTTAAATTTGTACCACCATTACAATCAGCAGTGTATGATGAATATGGCGAATTTTTTAGAACACCATCTACATAACATTTTGCTTTACCACTACCAATTGTTCCATCCCAAGTATAAATTATATTGTGCCATAAACCATCACAAACATTCATATTGGTATGTACAGAAACATCATTACCACCTTTATTGTTCCACTCACACATTAAATAACCCCAACCAACCCAATATACATTATAAATAGTAACACCAGTATTATCTACACTACCTGTATAAATACCTGTATTACTTAAAAATGTATTTCCAGAATTACTTGGACTTTGAATCTTTGACCAAAAACTTATTGTTACTGGTGGATTTGGTATTACCGGATTTGAAAAATCAACTTGTGATGAAGAACCTGACCACATATCCAAACATTTGTAATATTTATCAAATTGATAACCAGAATTGGTTGTAACACCAGAATAATTATTACCCGATTCATCCAATATATTACCATCAAAACGATAATAAGCAACAGTATTTGAATTAACTGTATATGGTGTATTAATTACATTACGAATATAATTATCGTTGGTAATGTATAAACCACCTGTTGATGTATCTAATTTTGGGTATATATAATTCATAACTCTTAATAATATTTATATACAATCTAATCCAGATATCAATGAAACAGTCCAAAGAAGACCATCCACATTTTGATCCCAAAGAAGAATGGGTTCAGCAACTAGAGGAAATTGAATACCTGCACCTGTTGTGTCAGGTATCTGTTGTACAAATCCTTCGAAAAATTCTAGACAATTTGAATAAGTTAGAAATCTTTGACCAGTCATAGGACTCAATCCAATTCTTCCAACCGTATATATTCCAACTGTATATTTAATTCTATTTTGTTCAAGTATTTCTACTGGTTGTGGTGTAATGTAAACTCTGAAATCATAATCATAATCCAATTCAGAAAGTTCAATTTCATCAATCAAACATGTTTTTATGAATACGTTTTTAGTGGAACCACCGATTGTGGTTCCACTTAGCCATGTTGTCAAATAATTTATAAATTCTGTATATTTCATAATTATTATATATTTTATTGACTTAAAATTAACCAATTCAAATCTTGTAAAATTACAGCTTCTGTCCCTGTTGAACATCTACCAGCAATAACAAAAGTTTCATTTTCTAAAACATCATCCAAATAAACATTTGTTGAAAAGTTAAACGCTCTTGAATTTTGGTCGATATAAACACTCATATTACCATAAGTAGTTCCTGTAAAATTACCATTCTTTACAATAGATAAAGTCACCGTTGCTGGTTGGTTAGAAGCAGTAATCTTCTCCATCTAAAGTTAGTAAACACGTTTTATATCCTTTTCTGGAAACTCTACATTTCAACAGACGGTTGTGTTTTAAGGAGTATACATCTCCATTTTCACTTATTTTATATTTATAAAATACTTTCCATGTCATAATAATTTATATTCCCTTACGAGATTATTGTTTTGTTTTTTAGTTTGTAAATCTACCTTTTTCAACATAACCTCCACCATTGAAAGCAGAAAACATCAAGTGACCACCTGTTATTACTTCTATCTTCCAAGAATTGGCTTGGTTTTTGGTTCCAACATACATAATGTTCGATGTATATTCATCTTGTTGATATGTATTACCAGAAACTGTTAAATCTCCTATAACAGTTACATCTCCCGGAAATACAACATCTCCTCCACTTCCACCACCAATGTTTATATTAATTGCTGGCTGTACTCCATCCGTTATCACCGCACGAACCATATCGGTTGCGGTTGATATATTTGTATTAATAGTATTGCCTGTTATGACAGACGCTATTAAATCTCTAAGAACCATACTCTCTTTTCCCATATCGCTACGATATTATTTTTTGATACTCTACTTATATATATAATTTTTATCCAATTTCATCAAATGATTTAGGATTTTGTTCATCAAAATTATCATATTCATTATAACTACCACTCCATTTGTCAATTCTTCTTCTTCTTGTTAATCCTTCTGACCATGTTTTTAAGCCAGCTAACCCAGCAACAAGTGAAATTGTAAATATAAAAACTTCAGCATTACCACTATAAAATGAAAAAACACTTCCAACAATCATGATTATTATTGCCATGATTTTTGAGAACGTTAACCAAAGTGATATTCTAAAACTATTTTTCATTAACATTTTTTCTTTTTCTTTAAAGCACGTAATCTTGAAATTACATCTTTAAAATATTCATTTCTACTCATGGTATCCCACATCGAAATACATTTTGCAACAGCTTGATCCTGTGCATCACCTTTACCTACATAGTGACTAACACAACGACCCATCCAATCCTGTTGACTTTCACCTGATTTCTTTTCTATCGGCATCTGTTAAATCATTATTTTTTACCCATATAAAACTATCTGATTTATATGGTATTTTATAATTTGTATCAATATCAACACTTCCAAATGAAGAACGATTACGATAAATTTTATCTACTTTTACATCAATATCTTTTACTTTTGATAGTATCAATTGGTGTTCTGATTCATTAGATTTCGCATCACTTTTAGTTTTTAATATTTCATTATTATCCTTAACTAACTGCCAGATAATATTTTCTGATTTCTCACGATTTTCTAATTGCGTTTGTACAACTTGAATTGACGCATTACTAGTATACATCATAACCGTTATCCAAGTAAAAAATGTAACCATTAATGGTATTAAGAACCAGTGTATTTTTTTCTTTAATTCATCAAATTTGTTTATATTTTTCTGTGTCATTTCAAAGTTATTATTTTAGTTTACTCTTAATTGAGTACCACATATAGAAGATGTCATTCCATATTCATTTGTTGCATATACTGAAACTATTGCAGTACCAATTCCGTTCTGCTGCTAATTTTCCCATTATTAAATACCTTTAATTTTTTTATAATAGAATAATACATCTGAACTACTCCATGCTACCTTTTCTATAATTACTTCATCAATATATCCTATACTATTTCTTGTATTAGCGTATGTACTCCAT
>Ga0247841_10002655_pt1 | contig 35087 bp, 31 predicted proteins | sample LaCruzMarch2015__2_FD_192410 | JGI IMG/M metagenome (GOLD analysis project Ga0247841, IMG submission 192410) | Freshwater microbial communities from meromictic Lake La Cruz, Castile-La Mancha, Spain - LaCruzMarch2015_18m | ecosystem: Environmental > Aquatic > Freshwater > Lake | place: Spain...
AATAATTATAGGCTGAGGCTGCTAAATGCTTGCTCATGACGACTTACAAAACGTTACCCACCTTAGAATGAGAAGAACCAGAAGAACCGAACCAGAATTGGCGTCCCCAGCGGGAATCGAACCCGCGTTTTAGCCTTGAGAGGGCCATGTCCTAGACCGCTAGACGATGGGGACTCCCTCGGCCGCCCCGCGACTGCAAAGCGGCATGGAATGGGGTACTCTATACCTAGAACTACTAATCTTTTCAAGTATTTTCTTGCAGGGGGTTGACTATGTCCGCCGCCGCCCCCATATTGCTTTAAGAGGAGTTACAAGTGAAGCATATTAAGGAAGTAAAGGGAGCAAAAGAGGCAAAGGTGGACGAGGTTAAGCAGCCTGAAGTTCAGGAAGTTGCTCCCGATACTGTTACTATAAGCAAGAAGGAGTACGATGAGCTTCTGAAAGCAAAAGATACGCAGAAGGAATTTTTGTATGCCTGTGCGGAATTTGACAATTTCAAAAAAAGACACGCAAAAGATGTTCAGCAGCAGATGGCTTATGCAAATGAAAAGATCGTGAAAGAGATACTGCCAATTGCAGATAATTTAATGCGTGCGAAAGAACATGCATGTGAAGCTGATGTTGAAGGGCTCGATCTTATAATCAAGCAACTTAAAGATGCATTGGCTAAGTTTGGTGTTAAAGAATTAAGTTCAGTTGGTGAAAAGTTCGATCCGAATTTTCATGAGGCTATGGATCAAAAAGAATCTGACGAACACGAGAATGGTGTGGTCACGGATGAATATCAGAAAGGGTATAAGATGCACGATAGAGTCATAAGACCTTGTAAGGTCTGTGTGAATATGAAAAAAAAGAAGGAGGAATAATAATATGGGAAAAATCATTGGTATAGATCTAGGAACAACGTTTTCTTGCGTTGCAATACTAGAGGGTAAAGACGTAACGGTCATTCAGAACTCTGAGGGTGCAAGGATCACGCCGTCGGTGGTTGCATTCAATGAGAATAACGAAAGATTGGTAGGGCAGCTTGCAAGAAGGCAGGCGATAACCAATCCAGCGAGAACACTTTTTGCGATCAAGAGGCTGATAGGAAGAAAATTTGATTCTCCTGAAGTTCAGAAAGCAATAAAGATGTCTCCATTTAAAATAATAAAAGCATCCAACGGCGATGCATGGGTCAATGTAAACGGAAAGGACATGAGCCCTGCTGAAATATCAGCAATGGTACTTCAAAAAATGAAGCAGACCGCAGAGGATTATCTCGGCGAGAAAGTTACAGAGGCTGTAATAACAGTTCCTGCATATTTTAATGATAGTCAGCGTCAGGCAACAAAAGATGCTGGTCGTATAGCAGGTCTTGATGTTAAGAGAATAATCAACGAGCCTACCGCAGCGTCACTTGCCTATGGCGAGGACAAAAAACATAAAGACATGACGATAGCAGTGTTCGACCTCGGCGGTGGAACTTTTGATATATCGATCCTCGACCTTGGCGGCGGAGTATTCGAAGTTAAGTCCACGAACGGCGACACGTTTCTCGGCGGAGAAGACTACGACCAGAGGATCATAGACTGGATAGTTACAGAATATAAGAAAACAGATGGTATAGATCTTTCAAAAGACAGAATGGCTTTACAGCGTCTAAAAGAAGCTGCTGAAAAAGCAAAAATAGAACTTTCCAATGTTATGGAGACGGATATAAACCTTCCGTTCATAACAGCGGATGCGACAGGGCCAAAACATTTGAACATGAAGTTAACCAGACCTCAGTTCGAGAGATTGGTCGACGACCTTATAGAAAAGATGGTCGCACCATGTCAGATGGCAATAAAGGATGCCGGCATTAGCGTTGATAAGATCGACGAGGTAATACTTGTCGGTGGTATGACAAGGGTCCCAAAAGTACAACAGAAGGTAAAAGAGATATTCGGTAAGGAACCGTCAAAGAGCGTTAACCCGGACGAAGTCGTTGCTGTCGGCGCGGCTATTCAGGGCGGAGTTCTTGCAGGCGACGTTAAGGACGTACTGCTACTCGACGTAACTCCACTATCATTAGGTATTGAGACACTTGGTTCTGTTTTCACAAAACTTATAGACAAAAATACGACCATACCTACAAGAAAAAGTCAGGTGTTCACTACAGCGGCGGACAGTCAGCCAGCGGTCAGCATCCACGTATTGCAGGGCGAAAGAGAAATGGCGGGTGACAACAAAACGCTTGGGCGTTTTGAGCTCGTTGGTCTTCCTCCAGCACCTAGAGGAGTTCCTCAGATAGAGGTATCGTTTGATATAGACGCTAACGGCATTATCCACGTCGGAGCAAAGGACCTTGGCACGGGGAAACAACAGGCAATACAGATAACAGCGTCCAGCGGTCTATCCGAAGACGAGATTAAGAAGGTAATTAAAGATGCTGAGCTCCATGCACAGGAAGATAAAGAGAAGAAAGAAAAAATAGAAGCAAGGAACCAGCTTGACGGGCTGATCTACAATACAGAAAAGACCGTAAAAGAATATGGCGAGAAGATCGGCGAGGCGTTGAAGACTGAATTGACCACGGCCGTTGAAGAAGCTAAAAAAGTTCTTGCTAAAGATGACGTTAACGAGATAAAAAGCGAGATAGAAAAGTTGAACACTGTTGCAGGAAAGGCGGCCTCTGAGATCTACAAACAGACATCTGGATCTGGCGGTGGACAAACTGGTGGCCCACAGGGCGGACAAGGTGGCGGCGAACAGGCTGGCGGCGGTGACAGCGGCGAGAAGAAAGACGACGTAATAAACGCCGACTACAAAGAAGTATAACAAATGGCGGTCAAGAGAGATTACTACGAAGTCCTTGGTATTAACAAAACTGCGACCGCTGATGATATAAAAAAAGCGTACAGGAAGCTTGCACTTGCGCATCATCCTGACAGGAATCCTGGTAATAAAGACGCTGAAAGTAAATTCAAGGACGCCACAGAGGCTTACGAAGTCTTGAGCGATCCTGGTAAACGTACTAAGTATGACCAATACGGTCATGCCGGATTGGAGACTGGTGGTTTCGGCGGTGGTGGAACAGGCGGCACGACCTTCACAGGTGGGTTTGGTGACTTTGGAGATATCTTTGGCGATATATTTGGCGATCTTTTTGAACAACAACAGGGACGAGGTAGTGGCGGACGTACAGGGAGACGTAGTTCTGCGCGACGTGGCGTTGATGTAGAAGCTCGCCTTGAGATACAGTTTGGCGAAGCAGCGTTTGGTGTAGAAAAACAAATATCAGTTCCGACCTCAAAAGTATGTGCCTCCTGCGGAGGCACCGGCGTCGAGGGAAAAGGAACACTTGAACCCTGCCCAACGTGTAAAGGAAGTGGCGAGATATATGTAAGGCAAGGGTTCTTTACAATGTCGCGCACCTGCAGCACTTGCGGCGGAGCAGGCAGCGTGAACAAAAATCCATGCAAGTCTTGTCATGGTAAAGGCGCTGTAAGGACTGCAAAGAATCTCAAAGTTAAAATACCCGCAGGCGTTGATGAAGGCCAAACATTAAAACTCTCCGGCGAGGGAGAGGCCGGAATGAACGGCGGTCCGTCGGGAGATCTTTACGTTCACATCTTCATTCATAAGCATGAGTTCTTTGAAAGACACGGCTCCGATATGATCTGCGAAGTTCCTGTAACATTTTTTCAGGCCACAATGGGTGCAGAAATAGAAGTCCCAACTTTAGATGGGCGTGTAAAAATGAAAATTCCAGCCGGAACTCAAAGCGGAAGAATATTTAAACTATCCGGCAAAGGCGCATATAAACTAGGGGGCTATGCAAGAGGAGATCAGCTTGTCCATGTTGTAGTTGAAACTCCTGTAAAGCTCTCCAAAGAGCAGTCAGAGCTCCTTAAAAAGTTTGAATCTTTATCGACGGATTCATCCATTCCCAACACCAAAAAATATAAAGAAAGAATCAAACACTTGTGATAAGCTCCCTCGTGTTGTGAGGGCAGTCCTTTGAAGAAAATTGGTTTTATATTCATATCTCTTTCAGTGCTCGCAATGATCCTTTTCTCCTCGTGCGCGGAAAAAGCAGCTCAGGTTAAAAAAGCAAAAAATGCTCCAACCGAAATAGACACTGACAACTATCGCCTTGCGATTGAACAGTACAAGCAGGGTGAAAAAGAAAAAGCGCTAAGCACCCTCGATAAAATTGAGAACAAGACCGCTGCCATGTGTTGGCTACAGGGAAATATTTATGCCGACCTTGGGCAGAGGAAGAAGGCCGTTGATTCCTTCTCGAGGGTCTATGATGTTACAAAGGACGAGGCTCTTAGGTCCAAAGTAGCCATGTCTATACTCTCACAAATAGATAAAATGAGCGACGATGACCTCGAAGAGATCCAGGATCAATATAAGGGCGGTCAGGCGTATGTACTTTTTGAACTTGGCGAGAGATATACTCAGCAGGGGAACAACAAAAAAGCGATAGATAAATTCGAGAAATTGATATCCCTGTATCCTCAACACGAATATAGAACACAGGCAGATAGCTACCTCAACAGACTGAAGAACCTGGAGAAGGTAGAGCCTTATACAATAGGCGTAGTGCTGCCTCTCAGCGGAAAGAATGCGCCGTTCGGGATGAAATCGTTGATGGGGATACAACTTGCAGCGGGAGTTTTTGGCGGTGATAAAAAAACAAATATACCGGTCAAGCTTGCCGTTATGGATTCACAATCCAATCCCGAGGTCACAAAGACCGCTGTCAATAGACTTATCGAAGAGGATCACGTTGCGGCCATTATTGGACCGTTGAGCGGTGATACCGCCGAGGTAGTTGCAAGGCAGTGCAGCGTCTCAGGTATCCCCAACATCACTCTTTCCCAAAAAGATGGATTAGAGGGAATGGGAAAATATGTTTTTAGGACAGGATTGACAAACAAAAGCCAGGTTAAGCGTCTGGTGGCTTATGCGATGGACAAACTTTCCATAAAAAAATTCGGGATACTTTATCCTGAAGATAATTATGGTCAGGAGCTGAGCAAATATTTCTGGGATGAGGTTTTAAGGCGCGGGGGAGAGATCAACGCAGTGGAATCTTATGAGGTCGATCAAAGCGACTTCAAGGACCAGATAAAAAAACTTCTTGGTATTTACTATGTAGGCACAAGGCTGAAAGAGTATAACGATCTTAAGGAGCAAAAAGAAGCGGAAGCCGAAGGCATGAAGAAGAAAAAAACTTTTGAGATAACGCTTCCTCCTGTGCGGAGCTTTGATGCGCTCTTTATCGCCGACGAAGCCAAGGTAGCTGCCCAGATCGCTCCATACCTTCCTTTCTATGATGCGAAGAATATTGTTCTGATGGGACCGAACACATGGAACAGTCCTCAACTTGTGTTGAGGGGAGGCGAGCATGTGGAAGGCGCAATATTCGTCGATGGATTTACTCCAGACCCTCCGACTAATGAGGGCAAGGCGTTCGTCAAGGATTTCAGGTCGGCGTTTAATTCAGCTCCTGGTGTGCTTGAGTTTCAGGGCTACGATGCGACGAACATTATCATTGATGCTATGAAAAAAGCTGGCCCCGACGAGAGATCAAGGGATTCTATTAGGGATGAAATAGCAAAACTCAATCCGTCAGGTGACGGAGATTTCAATAAAGAACTTTTTGTTTTTGAAGTGAGCAAAGGAAAAATAATTCTGAAAGATTGATTTTCTTCTTGAAAAAAATATTTTTTGTGTGATTATAGTCCCAGTTATGTTTTGTTAGTCAAAAGGGGGGACCGGGGATGACTAATAAGCAACTGGATTTTTTCAGATCGATGCTGTTACAGAAAAAAGAGCAGCTTCTTAATAGCTCGCGCATAGCTTTCAAAGAAATGATGGAACACGATCAAAAACCTTCCGACGAGGGTGACCACGCTGTCGAAGAAGTTAATCAATATCTAACATGCACCATACAAACACGAGACAGAAAATGCCTTCTTGAAATAGAAAAAGCATTTGCAAGAATGGCCGAAGGCGAATTTGGTGTGTGCGAAGAATGTGGCGATCCTATTTCTTATGAAAGATTAAAAGCGCAACCGTTCTCCTCACTCTGTGTTGACTGCATGCAGGATATAGAGTTGGAACAGAGAAGGCCGGCTTAGCCTACTAACCTGTAACCTAATACCAGTGCCTGTTTTAAGCAGCTAGATAATATCTATATTATACCCCTAAAGTTTTCGTCTGTTTATTCCGAAAAGCCCTATGAAGGCAGAAAACCTTACCGGAGGACGAAATGGAAAACTTTAGTTCAATACCAATGCTACCAGTAAGAGACGTGGTCGTGTTCCCATACATGATACTTCCTCTTTTTGTTGGCAGGGAAAATTCCATTAAGGCAGTGGAAGAGGCAATGACTGGCTCAAAATTAATATTCCTCTCTGCTCAAAAAAATATGGCCGAGGAATTTCCGACCCCGGAGAACATTTATAATATCGGTACGGTCGCAACTATAATCAGGATGAAAAAACTCCCGGACGGCAGAGTAAAAATATTAATACAGGGCGTTGGCAAGGGAAAAATACTTGCATACGACCAGACAGAACCATTCTTTAAAGTATCAATAGATAGGATAGAAGAAGAAAAACTTCCGGAAAATAGTGTAGAGATAGATGCGCTGGTCAGGAACATTAAAGACCAGTTGGAAAAAATAGTAAGCATGGGAAGACTTTTGTCGCCGGACATTCTCCTCGTGATAGAGGAAATGAAAGATGCCGGAAAACTTGCGGACCTCATAACAGCGAATCTCGGTCTCAAGGTTCCTGATGCTCAGGAAATATTAGAAACGTTCGATCCCGTTCAGAGGCTGTATAAGGTTAACGAACTTCTTGTAAGGGAGCTGGAGATAATAAATCTTCAGAACAAGATAAGTAGCATCGCAAAGGATGAAATAACGAGATCTCAAAAAGAATATTATCTGAAGGAGCAGATGAAGGCGATAAAATCAGAACTTGGCGGTGATGATACTCGCGGCGACGATATGGGAGACCTGAGAAAGAAACTCACAGAACTTAATCTCCCCGACGAGGTAAAAGAAGAAGCGTTCAAACAACTTGAAAGACTTGAACGCATGCACCCTGATGCAAGTGAGTCCGCAGTGCTAAGAACATATATTGAGTGGGTAATAGAAACCCCTTGGGACAAACACACGGAAGATAATTTGGATCTTGGTAAAGCGAGAAAGATCCTCGACGAGGATCACTATGACCTTGAAGAGGTAAAAGAGAGAATATTGGAACACCTTGCTGTAAGTAAACTCAATAAAAAGATGAAGGGTCCTATACTTTGCTTTGTTGGAGCACCGGGCGTGGGAAAAACATCGTTAGGTAAATCCATTGCAAGGGCGTTGGGAAGGAAGTTTGTAAGGATATCTTTGGGCGGTGTAAAGGACGAGGCAGAAATACGCGGGCACAGACGTACTTATGTTGGAGCCATGCCTGGAAAAATAATTCAGAGTCTTAAGCTCGCTGGAACGAATAACCCTGTATTTGTTCTCGACGAAGTGGACAAGCTTGGAGCAGACTTCAAGGGCGACCCAAGCTCTGCACTGTTAGAAGTCCTCGATCCTGAACAGAACTTCTCTTTCAGGGATCATTACCTGAACGTTCCGTTCGACCTATCTAATGTAATGTTCATAGCGACGGCAAATATGCTTGATACAATTCCTCCTGCTCTCAGAGACAGAATGGAGATAATCCAGCTTGCCGGCTACACATCAGAGGAGAAAATTAAAATAGCCCACAGGCATTTGATCCCAAAACAGGTGGTAGAGAACGGCATAAAGGACAAGAAGATAAAATTCAGCGACCCAGTCATATATAAGGTAATAAACGAATATACCAGAGAGGCTGGGTTAAGAACGCTTGAAAGGGCCATCGGCAAGATATGCAGAAAACTTGCAACCCTGGTCGCTGACGGAAAAAAGCTTCCTGGTAAACTGACAAGCGCGTTGGTAGAAAAATATCTTGGATGTCCTGTGTTCTCGAGCGAGGAAAAGAACAAGAACGACGAGATAGGTATTTCAACGGGGCTTGCGTGGACGCAATACGGTGGCGAGATATTGTTAGTAGAAGTTGCCTCAGCTAAAGGGAGCGGCCTCAAACTTACAGGTAACCTAGGTGATGTAATGAAAGAGTCTGCTGCCACAGCATTGGGATATATAAAGACTATGGGACATTACTACGGCATCAGGGACGATTATTTTCAGAACAACGAAATTCACATACACTTTCCTGCAGGCGCTGTACCAAAGGACGGTCCATCGGCTGGTGTTGCAATAGCTACGGCAGTAATTTCTCACATCACGGGACGCCCTGTATCAAAGGATATAGCGATGACCGGCGAGTTAAGCCTGTCCGGCAAGGTCCTTCCTATAGGCGGGCTGAAAGAGAAAGCGTTGGCTGCAATGCGTGCTGGTATAAAAATAATAATAGCCCCTGAGGCGAACAAGAAAGATCTCGTTAACATTCCTCAGGAATATAAAAAGAAACTGCAGTTCGTTTTCGTCGAAAGAGTGGAAGATGTAATGGACATAGCGCTTCTGCCCGGCAACAAACACGACGAGATCGAGATGTACAGGAAGGCTCACAGCCATATAAAAGCGGCAGCTTAGCCCTAAGTTGACAGGCACTGTTATGTGTAATTAAATACAATGGATGGCTGCTCCTAAAACATTTAATCTTAAAATAATAGAAGGCAACAACGTTGACTCTGTGTTTGAGCTTGAGGAAGGCATAAGGTATGAGGTGCGCAGAGTGCCTCCTGAGGGTATTCCTGAGAACGTAGATAGAAAACGCGCAATATTTTTGACTGACACCGAGGTATCAAAACTCCACGCCAATATAATGGTTATATCGGGCGAACTTGTTGTTCAGGACCTTGGAAGCACCAACGGTGTATATGTAAATGACAAGAGAATAAACAAATCTCTGCTCGTCAATAATGATAAATTAAAAATAGGGACGACAGTTTTTGCTGTTAATGTTGTTACTGAAAATGTTATGGATTCGAGGACGTTCATCGGTAAATCTCCTTCCACATATTCAAAGCCTACACATGAATTCAAAAAACTTGCAAAGATCATGGACGAAAAATCTGTTTTTGAACCAAATTTAAAAATTCAGTCGCCGTACCAGATGGGGACAAAGGCCGGCGATATATTCCTCGAACTTTTAGATCTTTCTTATAAGAACAAAATGGCGAGCGAGGTGGCAACATCATCTACGACGGAATTGTTGAACGGCTACCTCTTTGAGATAAAAATAACTAACGGCGAGAATCAAGGACTGGTCTATCATTTCTATAAGAAAAATATCATTATTGGCAGAACGAGGGATATTTGGCTAAAGGACACCAGCGTATCGCGCGAACACGCCGAACTTTCCCTTATTGGGCCGGGTATATTCAGGATAAAGGACCTTGGTAGTCAGAACGGGACATTCATAAATGATCAAAAGGTCCAGATGGCGACTTTTAGGGGAAAGGATATTGTACGACTTGGCGACACTATGTTAAGTTTTTCATACACCGACGATGATTTTTAAAGCGTTTTTAACTGGCGTTTGTTTTGCTTGAGTTTATATAGGGTGATAGAGCATGAAATTCTTTATTAAAATGTTGGCTTCTGTATTCGGACTAGGACATTTGCCATGGGCACCTGGCACCTGGGGAAGCCTTGGTGGGCTAGCGGTCTGGTACTTCTTTTTACATGGCGCTCCTACCTATATATATGTAGCGATAGTCGTGCTTGTTTCAGCTTTGTCTTGTTATATCGCTGGGTTAGCAGAAAAAGCCTACGGCGAGGAGGATTGCCAGCACATAGTCATAGATGAACTCTGCGGGGTGCTTGTATCCATGATAGGGATTAACGTTGGATTTTATTGGGGATTTTACTGGGGATTTGCCGGGTTTGTTCTATTCAGGTTCTTCGATATTTTAAAACCGTTCCCCGTAAGGTATTTTGAAAAACTACCTTGGGGTATCGGCGTCGTAGCGGACGATCTTATGGCAGGTGTCTATGTCTGTATTATTTTAAACCTGGGCCGTTACTTTATTGGCTAAAAGTGATATGAAGAATAGAAAATATTTTTAGGGAGGGGACACACACATGACACTTTCATCAAACAGTTTATCTGCACAGGACAAAAAGAAGGCCCTTGAACTGGCTCTTTCGTCTATCGAGAAACAATTCGGAAAAGGTTCTATCATGCGGCTTGGCGACGAAGAGAAGGTCGATAGATCCATTGAGGTTATCCCAACAGGATCACTTGGCCTTGATATAGCTCTTGGCGTGGGAGGTATCCCGCGTGGAAGGATAGTTGAGATCTACGGGCCTGAATCGTCCGGAAAAACAACTCTTGCACTTCATATGATAGCGGAAACTCAAAAGAAAGGCGGAGTTGCAGCGTTCGTAGACGCTGAACATGCCTTGGACCCTAACTATGCAGCAAAGCTGGGCGTTGATACAGAAAATCTTTTGATATCACAGCCGGACAGCGGTGAACAGGCTCTTGAAATAACCGATACACTTGTAAGGTCAGGTGCTGTTGATGTGTTGATAGTTGATTCTGTTGCGGCACTAGTACCAAAGGCCGAAATAGAAGGCGACATGGGCGATTCACACATGGGGCTCCAGGCAAGATTGATGTCACAGGCTCTAAGAAAACTGACCGGCAGTATCAGTCGTTCAAAATGTATCGTTATCTTTATTAACCAGATAAGAATGAAGCTCGGTATTATGTTCGGTAACCCAGAGACGACAACGGGCGGTAACGCGTTAAAATTCTATGCTACTGTCAGACTCGATATAAGAAGGATAGGGGCCATCAAGGACGGAGAGAACACTATCGGCAACAGGACTAGAGTCAAGATCGTGAAGAACAAGGTTGCTCCACCGTTTAAAGAGGTTGAGTTCGACATTATCTTCGGTCATGGAATATCCAAGCTTGGCGAGATACTGGACTGTGGTACCAATGCTAACATCATAGAGAAGAGCGGATCATGGTTCGCTTATAATGGCGAGAGGATAGGACAGGGCAAAGAGAACGTCGCTGTTTATCTTACTGAACATCCTGATATAGCGAAAGAGATAGAGAGAAAGGTTCTGCAACACTACGGTGTAAAAGTCCCTGCTCTAACTGCGGCCGAAGAAAAAACAACGACGACGACAACAGCAACAACAACCAAAACGTCGCATAAAAAAGGTCACACAGAAGAGGCAAAGGCCAACTAAACGTGGAAGATAAGGCGGTCGTTTCAAGAAAAGCGGCGGACCTTCTTGCTGGACGTCCACACTTCAGGAAAGAACTTGAGGTAAAACTCCTTAAACGAGGCTACGACCAGGAAATAGTGACAGCGGTTCTGGATGATTTCGAGGAACGAGCCTATCTTAACGATAAAGACAATGCACTTTCGTACATGGACGAGCTCAAGAGGAAAAGGTACGGCCGTTACGAGGCTATAAGGAAGCTGGTGTCAAAAGGCCTAGACCACGCTACAGCCTCGCAAATAACGTCCACTTTTTTCCTTGAAAATGACGAGATAGAGAATATAAGATACCTTTTGGACAAGAGAAGATTTAACCTCAAAGACCTTGCAGAACAAAAGAAAGCTTATGACTTTTTGGTTCGCAGGGGATTTAGCGGAGACCTTGTCCGGAGGGTTGTGAAGATTGAAGATTGAGGAAGTCCGTTCGTTATTCCTGAAATATTTCAAGGACAAAGGGCACACTGTGGTCCCAAGCTCAGGCCTTGTTCCTAAAAAAGACCCGACACTTCTGTTCACGAATGCGGGGATGAACCAATTCAAAGATGTTTTTCTTGGGCTTGATACCAGGGACTATAAAAGGGCTGTGTCTTGCCAGAAATGTGTACGTGCCGGCGGAAAACATAACGACCTCGAACAGGTCGGGTTTACTTACAGGCATCATACGTTCTTTGAGATGCTTGGGAACTTCTCGTTTGGCGATTATTTTAAAAAGGATGCAATAAAATATGCATGGGAACTTCTAACTGAGTATTACAAGATACCAAAAGAGAAGTTGTACGCAACTGTTTATAAAGACGACGACGAGGCATTTGATATTTGGCACAAAGAGATCGGTCTATCAAAAGATAGGATATTTAAATTTGGTGATAAAGATAATTTCTGGTCGATGGGCGAAACTGGCCCATGCGGACCATGCTCAGAGATATTTTATGATCACGGTCCGGGACACGGTTGTGGTAAAAAAGATTGTACAGTTGGTTGCGAATGCGACCGCTATGTGGAGATATGGAACCTTGTTTTTATGCAGTACAACAGGGATGATAAAGGGAAGCTGACTCCTCTCCCAAAACCAAGCATAGATACCGGTGCTGGTTTAGAGCGTCTGACCGCCGTTATGCAGGGAGTTGCTAGTAACTACGATATAGATATTTTTGTAGAGCTCAAAAAAGAAATACAAAAAGAAGCTCAAATAAAATTATCGGATAAAAAAGTCGAATCGTCCTACAATGCGATAGCCGATCATCTAAGGAGCATAGCTTTCCTTATCAGCGACGGATGCTTTCCTTCCAACGAGGGAGCCGGTTATGTGTTGAGGAGAATAATCAGGCGTGCGATACGGCATGGTAGAACAATAGGCTTTGACGCGCCGTTCCTGTATAAGAAAATAAACAAGGTCGCTGAACTGATGGACAACGCTTATCCTGAATTAAAAAAACATGAGAGCGAGATCCAACGGATATTAAAAGCCGAGGAAGAAAAATTCTACGAGACGTTAGATAAAGGATTAACGCTGCTCGATAAGGAAATTGCCTCGCTCAAGAAAGGCGGAGAACTCAAAGGCGAAACCGCGTTTAAGCTCTACGATACTTACGGTTTCCCTTTGGACCTGACACAACTCATATGCAAAGAAAAAGGCATACACGTTGACGAGGGAGGATTTAACAAAGAAATGGACAAACAAAAAAAGATGGCCCGTGACGCAAGGTCAAAGGGGTCGGATGAAATATCCCATATTAAAGACGCTGACATAGAGCTTCTGAAAAAACATTTTGGCGAGATAGAATCATGTTTTATAGGCTATGACAGCACTACGTCCAAATCGAAATGCCTGAAGATAATAAACAAGGGTAAATTTGTTGATTCACTTTTCGAGAACGAGCCTGGCATCGTGATATTTGATAGTACTCCTTTCTATGCAGAATCAGGCGGTCAAGCAAGTGACCACGGCGTTATTAGACATAAAGGGGAAATATTGGCCGAAGTATCAATGGTACAAAAACCGGTAGGTGGCATACATATTCACGTCTTAAAGAACGTAAAACAGACGGTAGAGTTAGGAAAAACTTATGAGCTGGAAGTATCATCTGAGGCGAGGGCGCTTACAGCGAGGAACCACACCGCTACGCATATGTTACATCATCTTCTTAGAAAAGAGCTTGGTCCGCACGTAAAACAGGCGGGATCGCTCGTTACATCAAAATTTTTCACATTCGATTTTACTCACTACGAAAAGGCCGAGGAAAAGATATTAGATAAGGTGGAAAAAGAACTTAATCACTGGATACTGGACTCGAGCGAAATAGTTTGCAAGAACATGAAGTACAGCGAGGCGTTAAAGAACGGTGCGATCGCATTATTCGACGAGAAATATGGAGATAAGGTAAGGGTCGTAAAGGTTGGGGAAAAGAGTACAGAGCTCTGTGCTGGAACTCACGTTAATAACACGTCTGAGATAGGTGTGTTTAAGATCATCAGTGAGGAAAGTGTAGGCGCAGGCCTCAGAAGAATAACAGCGACTACGTCGCTCAATGCGTACAATGAACTTGCCGAGGGTTATAAAATAATAAAGACCTTGAGCCGCGAACTTAAATGTGCGGAGAACGAACTTTTTGACAAGGCATCGGCACTTATGTCGGATAATAAAACGCTGAGGAAGGAAATTGATAAACACAAGTCCGGATCTGCAAAGGGATCGTTGGACGAAGCCGTAGCCAAGATGGACAATGTCGGTGGTGTTAAGTTCATAATGAGCTACGTCGATAATTCCTCGATGAAAGACCTCAAAGAACACTCTGATTATATAAAGTCAAAGGCTCCTGATGCCGCAACTTTCCTGTATTCTGCGCAGGAGGACAAAGTGTCTTTTATCTCTTACGTGCCTGCTAGCATAAATGGTAAAGTAAAGGCGTCGGATATAGTAAAATTCGTTGCCGAAAAGGTGGGCGGTAAAGGCGGCGGAACTCCTGATTTTGCACAGGGCGGCGGTGGCGATATAAACAAGTTAAGATCAATGCACAACGAGATAAAAAATTTCATATTGAAAAAATAGGGGTGTAGATTGGGCTCAAGATTATTTGCTTTGTTCAAGTATTTAACCCTTGCTATCGTCCTCATTTTTATATTTGGGGCGCTGATAGGAATGGGTGTATATCTGCATTATTCCAAGAATCTCCCGAACATTATTACTGTGGCCGACTATAAACCAAGAGCAGCGACGACAGTTTATGACAAGGATGGAGTGCTTATAGGGGAATTCTTTCGAGAGAATAGGCAGATCATCCCTTACTCAAAGATACCGACAGTAGTTATACAGGCATTTGTGGCGTCGGAAGATGGCAAATTCTTCGAACACAAAGGATTGGATTTTGCCGGCATATTCAGGGCGATGATAGCTAACCTCAAGAGCGGTCATTTTTCACAGGGTGGCAGCACCATCACCCAGCAGGTAGCAAGAAGTCTTTTATTGACGTCGGAGAAAAAGATATCAAGAAAGGTTAAAGAGGCAATTCTGGCTGGCAGGATAGAAAGTCATCTTAGAAAAGAGGAGATATTATTCCTGTATTTGAACCAGATATTTCTTGGACACAACGCGTATGGTATACAATCAGCGGCGAAGGCTTATTTTAATAAGGACGTCAGCGAGATAACTCTGGCAGAGGCTGCACTGCTTGCCGGGCTTCCACAGGCGCCGTCAAAATGGTCACCGTTCACTAATCCTGACAAGGCAAAAGAAAGGCAGATGTATGTTCTTACGAGGATGGTCGAAGACGGGTACATAACTAAAGAACAGGCAGAAAGGGCTGTCAACGAAAGGCTCAAACTTTTTAAGAACGAGGAAAAGGCCGTAATGCAGGCCCCATATTTTGTAGAATTTGTTAGGAAATATCTGGTGTCAAAGTACGGCGATGACAAAGTGCTAGACGAGGGGCTTAAGGTCTATACAACTCTGGATATAAAACTTCAACAGACCGCAGAGGAAGCTATTAAGGCTGAAGTGAGACTCCTTGATAAGAAGCAGGGTTTTAGAGGGCCTATAAAACAGATTAATTCGGACAAGGAAATAAACGCTGAGCTTGCAAAAATGAACAAGGAAATATTCGATTCCGGACGCGTATATATTTATTTTCCTGAACCTTGGCAGGAGTTCAAGATAAAGAACAAAGCGTTCATTATTGAGAATAAATCTAACGCCAAAGACGCTGATCTCAGTTCATTGCCAGCGCCTATGGATAAAGGCACTAACTATAAAGCCATCGTTCTTGGATACAATAATAAAACAAAAGAGTTAAATGTCGGCGTAGGTTTCAACCAGGGTGTTATAAAAAGGGAAGGCTTTAGTTGGGGTGATCTCTCGTCGCTGAGGAAAGGTGATGTTATATATGTTGCGCTGGTCAGGCCAGGCGTTTTTACCGTTGAACAGGAACCACTTGTAGAGGCGTCTCTACTTTCATTTAATATAAACGACGGTTCTGTAATATCCATGGTCGGAGGATACAGCTTCAGCGAGAGTGAATTTAACAGAGCATATCAGGCAAAGCGTCAGGCCGGTTCAACATTTAAACCAATGATCTATTCTGCCGCGCTGGATAAGGGCTATACACCAGCGTCTGTAATAGTGGATTCTCCGATAGTATACGGCAACAACGATGAAGAGGGAACTACGTGGAAGCCTGAGAACTATTCACAGGAATTTTACGGTGATACAATATTAAGGGATGCGATCGCCTTCTCTAGGAACATTCCCACAACGAAGATATTGCAGGAAATAAAAATATCTTATGCTATTGAGTATGCTAACAGGCTAGGTATAAAGTCAGAGATGCCTCATGACCTTTCGCTTGGACTTGGATCTACGTCGGTATCGCTCTGGGAGCTGACAAAGGCTTTTGCCGTTTTTGCGTCAGGTGGTAAAAGGGTTACGCCTTATTTTATAACTAAGATCGACGACAGGGACGGTAAGGTCATAGAGCAATACGACGTGAATAATCCTTACGATGCTGTATTGAAAGAAGAAGAAAAGAAGGTGGAAGAGACTCAAACTCAAACCACGCAAACGACGACAACCACAACCACGATGCCCACACAGGCGGCCGAGGAAAATCCAGATTCTAAAAAAGAGGTCGTGGTAGATATGCCGCCGGCAGGATATGTTATTCCTCCGCAGACTGCTTATATAATGAATTGCTTGTTAAAGGATGCAGCAACAAGAGGTACCGGCGCAAAGGCTGGTGCCGCAATGAACATACCGCTCGCCGGTAAGACCGGTACATCCAATGATTTTACCGATGCATGGTTTATAGGTTACACCCCGGATGTGTTGACCGGTGTTTGGGTTGGCTTTGACGACCAAGCAAAAACATTAGGACAGGGTCAGACTGGAGCCGAGGTCGCTATACCTATATGGATACCGTTCATGAAAGAGGCTGTAAGCAAAATGCCCAAAACGGATTTTAAACAACCTGATGGCATAAAGTTTATTAAGATAGACGGTAAAACAGGTAAGGTAGCATCAAGAGGGTCTTCCAGAGTGCTGTACCTACCGTTCAAGCAGGGTACGGAACCAACTCAGGTCGAGGGTGAGGTTCGTGTCGAGGACGCGGACGAGACACAGTTCTTTAGACAGAACAATTAGCGTAGAACATAATGGCTGATCTTATTATAAAAGGCGCATCAGAAAATAATTTAAAGTCCATCGACGTAACTATTCCGTCGGACAAGATCACGGTTGTTGTCGGTCCAAGCGGTTCAGGGAAATCATCGTTGGTCTTTGACACGATCTACGCCGAGGGACAAAGGCGTTATATTGAATCCCTGTCGTCTTATGCAAGACAATTTCTTGAGAAAATAGATAAACCAGATGTTGAATATATAGAGAATATCTCCCCAACAATAGGCATAGAACAAAAGAACAGAATTAAAAGCTCACGAGGAACTGTGGGAACCTTAACAGAGATATATGACTATCTACGTCTATTATTTGCAAAGGTAGGCATTGCGTACTGCCCCGATTGTAACATTGAGATAAGGAAGCAAACGGTAGATTCGGTCGTTAAGGACCTTTTGGAGAGTTTCAAGGGTAAGAAGCTGTACATAATGTTCCGTTTTAGTGGGTCAACACAGGACCTTGCTATGGCTGGCTTTGTAAGGATATTCAGCGACGGTAAAGTGTATGACCTTAGCGAACTTAATAACCAGCTCCCAAAAGAATATTTTGTGGTCTACGACAGGTTCCAGGTAGAGGAAGCAGAACTTAATAGGATATGGGAGGCCGTGGAAAGAGTTTCTATACTTGGTCACAAAGAATGTTGCATATACTCAGTAGACGACGGAAAAACCAAAAATTATATTTTCGACAACGTCTGTCCGTCGTGTAAAAGAAAATTCGTAGAGCCTGATCCGCGTCTTTTTTCTTTTGATAGTCCTATGGGTGCCTGCCCTAACTGTAAAGGTTTTGGCAACACACTTAAAATAGACGAGAAACGGCTTGTCCCATTCCCTAACAAGAGCCTCCTCGGTGGCGCTATAGACCTCTTTAATAAACCGAGTGTAAGACATATTTTTCATACGATGATAAATTTCCTGAAGGAAAAGGGCGTGGACGTGAATAAACCTTTTTCCCGTCTTACTGATAAGGAAAAAAAACTTATCTACGAGGGTGGTGGTAGGGGCAGAAATAAGTTCGTTGGTCTTGATTACATATTCGAAGAGCTTGAAAAGAAAAAATATAAGATATACATCAGGGTCCTTCTTAATAAATACAAGGGTACAGAACTCTGCGATGTTTGTAATGGTACAAGGCTTGTTCCAGATGCCCTTTACGTTAAGGTGGGTGAAAAGAACATCGCTGAACTTCATGGCATGTCAGCTACTGATTTTTATAAATGGCTGGGGAAACTAAAACTATCGCAACAGGAAAGTGAAGTATCTAAGGAAATAATGAAACAGCTTTTTCAGCGCACGGCATTCATAAACGAGATAGGTCTTAGTTATCTTACTCTCAACAGGCTCGCAAAGACGTTATCTAATGGCGAAGCGCAGAGAATAAACCTTGCGAACCAACTTGGCTCGGCTTTGGTCGATACCATTTATGTTCTCGATGAACCAACGATAGGTCTTCATCCCAGAGACGTCCACAGGCTCATAAATATAATACAAAAGATACGCGATAATGGTAACAAGGTAATAGTGGTGGAACATGATCCGACTATAATAAAAGCTTTTGATCATGTTATAGAGCTTGGTCCACAGAGCGGTATAAAAGGCGGAAAAGTTGTTTACAGCGGTGAACTACCAGAGTTTATCAAGAGTGCTAACACACTCACTGCTATTTATTTAAGGACCAACGAGAAAATCAGCGGAGAAGCGAGGCGAAAGATTGGTACAAACACGAGTTTCCTGACATTAAAGGGCCTAAAAGAGAACAATCTAAAGAACGTGACACTAAAACTTCCTCTTAATAGGTTTGTCTGCGTAACAGGAGTATCTGGCAGTGGCAAGAGCTCGCTTGTGACAAAGTCGCTGTACCCTCTCCTTATCGGAAAACGTGATCATATCGAAGGCGGAAATAATATCAGCGAGGTGATGCTTATAGATCAGGAATCTATCAGCAGGACCCATCGCTCAACACCGATAACTTTTATATCAGGCTTTGACTATATAAGGGATATCTTCGCTGAAATGCCTCTAGCTAAAAGCAGGAAGTATACAGCGTCTCATTTCTCTTTCAACGTAGCTGAAGGTCAATGCTCCATTTGCAGCGGTGACGGGATCATAGATGTTGACATGCAGTTCATGTCGGACGTGCATATGAAATGCGAAGTGTGCAAGGGTACGCGTTATAAACAAGAAATATTGGATGTAAGATACAAGGAAAAGAACATCAACGAGGTTCTAAAGATGACCGTCGAGGAAGCATACAGCTTCTTTATCTCGTGCCAGCCATTAAGGAATATGTTCAAGCTCCTTATGGACGTAGGGCTTGAATATCTTGTAATAGGCCAGCCGGCATCCACGCTTTCAGGCGGCGAAGCACAGAGATTAAAAATATGCAAAGAGCTCTTGAGCGAGACTGGGAAGAAAAGAAAGTCACACATACTCTATATAATGGATGAGCCCACAACGGGGCTGCACCCACATGAGGTTAAGAGGCTGCTTATCGTTCTCCAGAAGCTGGTTGATGAAGGGAACTCATTGGTGGTAATAGAGCACAACATGGACCTTGTTAAGCATGCCGATTATGTTATTGATTTAGGCCCTGATGCAGGCGAAAATGGGGGAAGGATCATCGCAGAAGGAACACCGGAAGAGATCATTAAGTCCAGCGCGTCTTTTACAGCCAAGTTCTTGAAAGAGGTCCTATGAAACCCGAACTTTTAGCTCCGGCTGGGGATCTTGAAAGATTAGAATGGTCTGCCGCCTATGGTGCCGACGCTGTATATTTTGGAATGAAAAATTTCTCGCTTCGTAATTTTGCCGGCAATTTTGATATATCAGACGCTGAAAAAGGTTTAAAGCTTCTTCATAGCAAGAATAAAAAAGGTTACATCACGCTCAACATATATCCATATTCAAGTGAATATGACCTGTTGATAAAAACAGCCCACGATCTGGAGTCCATCGGGGCTGATGCTTTTATAGTCTCGGACCTTGGCGTAATTAATGAATTAAAAAAAGCAAAAATTAAGACGCCGATACATATAAGTACTCAGGCCAATACGATGAGCTGGCAAACCGTTGTCGCCTATAAAGACCTTGGAGCAAAACGCGTTAATCTTGCAAGGGAACTTTCTTTAAGTCAGATAAAAGAGGTTCAGGACAATCTGAAAGGAAAAATAGAGACAGAAGTATTCGTCCACGGAGCCTTGTGTTTTGCTTATTCAGGTCGCTGTGCGATAAGTGATTATCTTACTGGCAGAAAAGCCAACCGTGGTGAGTGTACGCATCCATGCAGATGGAAATATGCTCTTGTAGAAGAGAATAGAGAAGGAAAATACTATCCCGTAGCTGAAGATAACAGGGGTCTCTATATTTTTAATAACAAGGACTTGGCTCTCTTTCCATTTGTTAAAGAACTTGCGTCTTTTGGTGTGAATTCCTTCAAGATAGAAGGCAGAATGAAGACAATACATTATATAGCGTCGGTCGTCTCACTTTACAGGAGAATATTGGACGGCGAAAATATATCAGAGGAGCAGGGGTTTGAGCAGTTAGCGAGGGTCAATAACAGAGGGTATTCCTTTGCCTTTATTAATGGGAAAGTGACTCCTGAAGATTATAACTGGGACAATAGTAACACTGAATCTACGTCGACGTTTGTTGCTAATACATTTGAAAAGATCAAGCAAGGGACTGTAATAAGAGCAAGGAACAGGATCTTCGCTGGAGAAAAGTTGGAACTTCTCACTCCTGATGGTAAAATGTCCTCAATAGATATGCCCAAGCCGCTAGTAAGGAAAGACGGAACACAAGCTGACGTCCTTCACAACGAGGAACTTATAGTTATCAACCAAGATATCCCAGAATATTCTATCTTAAGAAGGTTGGAGAAAAAACTATGAGCAAAAGAACAGCGATCATAATAAGTATTATTCTTTTTGCGTGGTGTGCGCTGCTGGCATACTGGTACACCTGCAGAATAAAGGGGCTGTGCACCGCAAAAAAAATTGTTGTGGAAGAGCAAGTATTGCTGATCCCTGTTGAACAGAAAAAAGCGCCAGAGGCGCCACCTCCAGTGATCCCTTCCATATATTTTCTACAGAACAAAGACACGGTCAAGAACGTCGATGAGCTTATTGAAGGTACAAAGAAAATAGCAGAATATCTGGACAAGAATGGTAACAAGAAAGTCTACCTTGATGCCTACGCTTCTAGTGATGAAAATTATAGAATAACTTCTATAAGAATAGATACTGTAAAAAAATATTTTACATCTCACGGCATTACAGAGGACAAGATCGTTGTTGAGCCCAATAAAAAGACTGATACAGAAAACATGGATGATAGGCGTGTAGAGGTAGTGATAAAATGACAAGGCTCTTCGATATATTTGGTCAATACGTCCACTTGCTCACTCCAAGAGGTGTCGCTGAGATCGAGATCGGCTTGCTGCTGTTGGGCGCATTTGCTTTAGGTATCGTCATTGTTTGGTTCGTCAGCAGGGCTAGCCTGCGTGGCTTAAAGAAAGAGACCAAAAAAGCAACAGCCGGGCTGATGGACGCTAAAGAAGAATATGAGAAAATGAGGCAGGAAAAAGAAAAAGTAGTGCAGAGTTTTAATTCACTAAAAGAAGATCATAAAAATATAGTCGAAGAATATAAGAATCTAAAAAAAGAGAACGATAAGATCAAAACCGAGGCACTCTCAGAAAAGGCCAAGCCTTTTTCCATGGTGTCAAAATTAAAAGACGAGATCCAGGAGTTAAAGGAAAAAATTGAGAGGCTGGAGATTATCAAGAGAGAACATGAAGAACTTAAGAACATCTATTATTCAGAGCGGGAAAAACACCGAGCCGAATCCAGGGACCTTAACAATGCTAACCAAATATTGAGGAGCGAGATAGAAAAGCAACGCAGGGATCTTGATTCTATGTATAAAGAGAATTATTCGCTTACTGTGCTGAATAACGGTATGTGGAGAGAACCTCTACATACGACCACAACGCCTAAACCGCCAACTTTTGCAGCTCCTGATACTAAAGAACAGGATGACCTCAAGCAGATAAGGGGAATAGGTGCGGCTATAGAGGCGAAGTTGAATAACATCGGCATATTTACAATAAAGCAGATAGCTAGCATGACCCACGACGATATTCAGAGTGTAACCGAAAGGATAAAATTCTTTCCCGGCAGGATAGAGCGTGACAACTGGGTATTCCAGGCCAAAGAGATCCTTCGTGTCCGAGGGCGTAAGGTAGAACTCTAAAGGACTGTCAGAAACAGGCTCTTAATATAAATAGATTCTTTGTGGTGCGTATTGATAGGATGGTCCGGTGCCAGGCGGTGTTTGCTTATCAGTTTTAACGAGCGACCTGCTGCGCGAGCAGAACTGTATACGATATCTTTGAACGTTTGCTCGTCGATATAGTATGAACACGAGGAGGTAAGTAGTGAACTCCCTCGTGGCATCTTAGATAAAGCGTCCCTGTTTATTTCCATGTATCCTTTTTTTGCGTTGTATATATCGCTTTTCTTTTTTGCAAAGGCCGGCGGGTCCAATATTACTATGTCGTAGTTAAGGTCGTTGGCTTTAAGATATTCAAATACATCAGCTACGACCAACTGATTTTTATTTAAGTCCATCTTGTTCATCTCGAAATTATTTTTTGCCTGTGCGATAGCCTCTTTTGATATATCTACCGACGTAGTTTTAGTTGCGCCGCCTTTTGACGCGTAAACAGAAAACCCTCCGCTGTAAGAAAAACAGTTGAGAACACTTTTGCCCGCACTATGTTCCATAACTAGTTTTCTCATTTCTCTCATATCTAGGAACAGTCCTGTTTTTTGTCCATTAACAACATCGACCATAAAAGGGATGCCGTTTTCTAAAACTTTAATGTTCTGTTTTTTGTCGCCGTAGATGTGCCCCTCAAATGGCTTAATACCGTCCTGTTTTCTTGCATTGGAATTAGATTTTTCATAAATGCTGGAGATCCTCTCTCCGTAGTTCTCAAGCAAACAATTTACTATAACATCCCTTATTAAACTGATCCCAAGCGTGTTTATCTGAATCACCAAAACATCATTGTATTTATCTACTATCAGCCCAGGGATATAATCGCCTTCGCTGTTTATGACCCTGTAGCAATTTGTTACATCATCTTTGAATATCTTGTTGCGGAGCTTTACAGCGTTTTGGATATTGATCTTGACTGAATCTAACGGTGGTGTTTTGTCAAAGTTTAACATCCTGCCGCTAATACTTGTAATCTTGTTAAAATATGCATGCCCGAGAAACTCGCCACTGTAACTTTGAACTTCCAGTATGTCCCCGTTATTGTATTCAGGAAAGCTCTGCACAGCTCCTGAAAATATCCAGTGGTGTCTGTTCTTGATTGGAAATTCCTTTCCTTTTTTGAGTATTACACGGTTGTGTTCCATAGACGCTATTATGTGGGTAAAAAGTGTAAAAATAAAGGCCTTTAATTTGGTCTGAAAAAGGTGTATGTAACAGGCTAAGGGCTCTGTCCCGGGAGGACGAGAAGATGAAACAGATTATTTTTATCGTATTTATGTTTTTAGGTTTTACTGGAGTTGCTATGGCAGCAGCGGACTATCAGGGATATAACAAGTTCCTTCAGGATAACAAAGATAAATTAAAAGATATGGATATGTACTGCAAAGCCAGTAACGGCGTCGTTATCAATGCTGCAAAATGTAATGAGCTTGCTCAAATGCAGCTTCAAGCCCAATGCAAATATGGCGTTAACCCTAACGCATGTAAAGCGCTGGACGAGGTTAAAAAAACCACTTCTGGCAAGAAGAGTGAAGAGACAATAAAGGTAGATGACACTACTGATACAACAACCAACAAGGTCAAGGCTAAAGAAAGCAAACTTAAAAATGCCATGAAAACCATAAAATAAAAGGTATTACGGTATCAAACTGTATATAAGATCGCTGGTTCTCTCCCTCGCTGTTTTAATCTGCTCCTGCACAACATCTGGAGGCGGGGGCAACAATAATAACAATTCTTCTAGCTCAACATCCAGAGGCATCTACATCAGTGATGCATTCGATATACTTGGTGACACCACTCAGGAAACGGCGCTGTTAACTTTCGCCACTCTTAATAGTTTTACGGATTTTACTCTTATTGACGCAGAACATATCCTGGATGATGCAAACAAGGCAGAAGCGCTGAACCTTTTTATAAAGAGGTCTGAAGAGAATTATTCGATCCAATCTATAGGTGCTGTGGTTAACAATACAACTGCTGCTCAAAAGGTTATTGATTTTAATAATGCACATTCTTATAAAATAGGTGTCGTAAGTTATGAATGTGATTTTTGGAATTATGACCCTGATTGTGCAAGTTTTGATATTTATAGAAGTGATCTGACATGGATTAAGAGCTACAAGAAGAATTTTATTGTGCAGGTCTACGTTGAATCAGTCACACAGGCTGAACTTGCCGTTATAAAACCACTCGTGAGTAGGATTCTTATAAATGATTATGTAAGCCAACCAGCAGACGCTTTTGCATATATCAGCGACCGACTTACGTATCTTGCTCCAATAAATGATAATACCGCAGAAGTCTGGCCTGTATTCTCTGCTGAACCTGATTATATGGGTAGCTGGATACAGCAATGGAGCCCCGTAAAGAATGGTCTGACCGAGGCCGAGAGCACTGTTACAAAGGCTCTCCAAGCATCCCCACTTTCATCGACGGTGCAGCTGAGCGGATTTCAGTATTTTCAATATTATGATTTTTAGTGACATGTTTATTATAGCCTTAAATGGGAATAACAATGAGTAATGAAATTGCAGCGCAAGAAAGCTGGTTTATTTTTTTTGTTCAACCTTTACATTGTTATTCTGGCAAGCACTAATTCGATTTCTAATGCGACTTTTTAATTGTGCTTCTTGTTTTGTAGATAAAAAATCCGTATGAGCAATTTGCCAGCCATTGCCGCTGGCTATATTGATTCCTACGAGTTTCCATTTGTTGTCTCGTCGATTTTGGCATAATAAACCACCTCCAGAATCGCCCCGCCAATATCGATTTTTAAGCTCTTTGCCAGCCTCAAATTGATCCATGCAGTTTCCTTGGCACTTACTAATTTTGACTTTCGAATCTAGATATTTAGAATAAACCACAGGGAAAGTGGTTATGTTATCCCCATCTGAATCTATTAATTTAGCTATATGCAGTATGTTAAATTTTTGATCATTATCTACGCCGTATCCAGCCATTATGCATTTCGTTATTATGGGCATCGGAGGATAAGCTCGTTCCAGTTCATACATAGGTGATACATATTTCGTGGGTAAATTGGGAGATACAAGTATTTGAATTAAAGTTTCTTTATTTACTACCTCCACTGGCGTGATCCATGTTGCTTTATTGCATGGTTTTAAATATACAATAGCGAGATCTGTTACCTGGTCACCGAGACCTTCAGGGTGAGGATAAATGCTATCATCGGAGAGAGTTATAAAAGGGAGTTTACTTCTTATAGAGTATTTGTACATGCCTTCAGCTTTAAAGCCACAGTCTATGCCTGTAACTTTCGAATTTTCTACACAATGTCTTGCTGTTAGCAACTCGGTATCGCTGATTAATGTAGCGGAGCAAGTAAAAATAGCATTAGGATCGGGATTATTGTCAGATGTGCCTGTAATACGACACATAGCATCTTTAATACCGGCTACTTCTGGATCATTCAAATTTATATAGTTACCAATAATTAGTCGTGAATATGTTGGTGAGAGAATTATAGAAAACACAAAAAATAAAATAGCCATAGGTGATTCCCTCCCAGATAATAACTCGTGGAATAATTTTAACATAACTTTTGCAGTTCAAATAGAGCTATTCGGGGTATTTTGTATTGTATTGAATTTGTTGATTTAAAGATTGTAATCGATGCCAAATCCCATGAGGCACGAGATTTTATTATTTATTTCGACAACTTCTGTAAAATTTCGATATTCAAAAACAATAAATTAACGATCTTGTGCTGGCGTGGATATTGTATGTTCTAGTCTGTAAGCCCGTAAGTAACTTCTAAACAGGGAGAGAATATGCAAAGCATCTCAATCAGTAAGAAATATTTGGTAATTTTGTCGGAACTAAAAAATAAAGTAAAACAGGCTCAAATTAAAGCTCATGTTGCTGTAAATGCTGAACTAATAAAACTTTATTGGGAAATTGGTAAGACTATTTCTGAACAACAAAAAGTACAGGGATGGGGAAGCAAAGTAGTGGAGCGACTTTCAAAAGACCTGAGTGATGAGTTCCCAGGGATGAATGGTTTTTCTTATAGGAACCTAATGCACATGAAACAATTTTATGAAGAATATCAAGATGTTGCAATTCTGAAACAAGCTGTTTCAGAATTGCCATGGGGGCATAACATTGTTCTTATACAGAGAATAAATTCCTATGAGGAACGGCTTTGGTACGCTCAGCAAGCAATAGAAAACGGCTGGTCCAGAGGTATTTTGGTAATACAAATTGAGACTAATTTGTATCAGCGCCAACATGTGACGAAAAAAATAACTAATTTTAAGCAGACGTTGCCTCAACATCAATCGGATCTGGCAGAACAGCTAATTAAAGATCCTTATAATTTTGATTTTTTGATGATGAGTGGCAAAGCACACGAGCGAAACATTGAAGATCAGTTGGTAAAACATATTAGAAAATTTTTATTGGAGCTAGGAGCTGGTTTTGCTTTTATGGGCGAGCAATATCATTTGGAAGTCGATAAAAATGATTATTATATAGATCTGTTGTTCTATCATACGAAGTTACACTGTTACGTAGTTATCGAACTTAAGAACACAAATTTTAAACCCGAATATATAGGAAAACTTAATTTTTATCTCTCGGCGATAGATGATATTTTAAAAACAGGTAATGATAATAAAACAATTGGTCTGTTGTTGTGTAAAAATAAAGATAAAATAACAGCCGAATATGCATTAAGAGATATCTCTAAACCGATGGGCATATCGGAATTTAAATATTTAGAAGCACTTCCAGAAAATGTTAAATCAAGCTTGCCAACCATAGAAGAAATAGAAACAGAACTTAAAGGCAGTTAAACCCAGAATTTTGGCGCATCCCTGGTAGATGAGTTTCGAGTCGTAGTTATTCAATACGTGGCATAAAATATACTGAAAACGAAAAATTTATACTATTTTTGATGCCCAACCCTTGATTTAAGTGCTACACTAATGGCTGTAATTAGGGAGGAAAAATGAAAAAATTTACTTTTTTGTTACTGGCAAGTGCACTTGTTGTGACATCATTTGGTTGCGGCAGCAGTGGTAGTACCTCTACTAACCCAACCCCCAGCGCAGTAAATGATAGTTTAAATAGCGGTGTTTATAAAGGTGTTCTTAGTGGTTCAACAGGGCACTTCTACATCGATGCGTACAATACAGATGCTACCAAACTCACTCTTTCATTTACGTTTGACGGCGTGTCCCTAACCCTTGATGGAACGGAAACGATGGACGGCGAGAATTTTGTCTACACTTTTTCTGGGAGTGGATACACGATGGTTCTTACCGTGACCCCAACAGGTGCGGTTGTATCATCTACCTTCACATTTACAGGCCATACAGGTGAAATTACTGTGGATGTCGACAAGGCCACGTCGACTGTTGATGTAAGTGTATGGGAAGGAACATGGATTCAAACAACGGGCGAAAATAGTGGTAGGACTGGCGTATGGAATTTTGTAATAAAAGGATCAACTGTGGCTGGCTACGCAAGTGTGTGTGATGCTGTAGCAGGTACGGTAGCGGGAAACACACTGACACTGACCTGTGGTGGTAACGTGACAGCAACGGGAACCATAAGCGGGTCGGCTGTATCTGGTACTTGGTCAGCTGGGAGCAGTGGTACATGGTCTGGAACTAAGACTTTGTAAGCAAATCATTGTAAAAGAAATGTAATAAAAGAGCCCGAGGCAACAACCCCGGGCTCTTTTTGCGTCTCCAGCGACAATTTGGGTCTTTTAACAGATAGCTAAAAGTGCTGTTATTTTCAGTGGACGACCGCCCCAAATCTATATATATAGGGGGTCTAGTTGAATTGTGGAGGATATTATATGGATTGGGGAATGAAGAATCGTTTAAACCAGCTAATGCCTAACGGTAAATGCGTTTTTATGCCGATAGATCATGGATATTTTTTGGGACCTACGACAGGCCTGGAAAAACCGGCGCAGACCATAGCACCCTTGATGCCTTATTATGATGCGCTATTCTGTACGCGTGGTGTGCTGCGTTCGGCTATTGATCCTAAGAATAGTAAACCTATTATATTGAGAGTTTCAGGTTGTACTAGCACTGTAGGGAAAGATCTGGCTAATGAAGAAATCACTACGTCGATCGATGATATTATTCGTTTGAATGTTCAGTCCGTTGGTGTGTCAGTTTTTATCGGCAGCGACTATGAAAAAGAGACATTAAAAAATCTTTCTACGATGGTCAACGAATGCGAGAAATATGGAATTCCTGTAATGGCTGTTACCGCTGTAGGTAAGGAAGTAGAAAAAAGAGAAGCGCGTTATTTGGCTCTTTGCTGTCGCATTGCTGCTGAACTTGGCGCTAAAGTTGTAAAAACATATTGGTGTAACAAGGATTTTGATAAGGTCGTCGGAGGATGTCCGGTGCCTGTTATTATAGCTGGTGGTCCAAAGTGCAGCACAGAAATGGAAGTATTGGACTTCGTTCACAACGGTATGCAAAATGGAGCGGTAGGGATTAATCTGGGCCGTAATATATGGCAATGTCCTCAGCCCGTCGCTATGGCGAAAGCTTTATATGCGATCGTTCATAAAAATGTTTCTGTCAAAGAAGCTAAATCAATATACGATTCGGAATTGAGATAACGAATAAGATGTTAGTCGCCAAATATTACAACAATCGCGATGTACGTTTAGAGGAAATGCCAAAACCTAAGATCGAAGAAGGAGAGATCCTTGTTAAGGTCGTGGCCAGCGCGATTTGCGGCACCGACGTTATGGAATGGTATCGGATCAAAAAAGCTCCACGTATCTTGGGTCATGAAATTGCCGGCGACATTGTAGAATCACGATCAAAAAAATATAAAATTGGGCAGAGGGTTTTTGTCAGCCATCATGTTCCGTGCAATACTTGCAAATATTGTTTGGCAGGAAATCACACAGCCTGTGAAACTTTGCATAACGGCAATTACTATCCGGGCGGCTACAGCGAGTATATTAAAGTTCCTCAGATAAATGTAGAACGCGGTGTTTATGTATTGCCTGATAATGTAACTTATGAAGAAGGGTCGATGGTAGAGCCGTTGGCTTGCGTGTTAAGAGGCCAGAGAGTTATTGGAGTAGGAAAAAACCAAATTGTTTTAATTCTTGGTTCCGGAGTATCCGGACTTACGAATATTCAAGTCGCCAAATTCAAGGGCGCAAATGTTGTTGCTACGGATGTAGATGAATTCAGGCTTCAAAGAGCTAAAGAATTTGGAGCAGATAAAGCCGTTCACGCAAATGATATCGGCGACGTTAAAGCTGATAAGATCATTCTATGCACAGGGTCTTATAAGGCTGTGGAACAGGCGTTTAAGCATATTGATCGTAAAGGGACAATTTTGCTTTTTGCGATCCCAGATAAAAATATGGAGATCCCGACCGTGGATGTTTGGAGAAACGAGATAACCATTACTTCATCTTATGGCGCTGCAGCAAATGATCTACAAGAAGCTCTAGATGTTATTGCTAGTGGAAAGATCGACGTAAGATCTCTCATCACGCACAAATTTCCCCTCAAAAGAATTCAAGAAGGGTTTGACCTTGTTGCCAATCCAAAGAATTCATTAAAAGTTGTAATAGAACCGTAAATGAAATACGCCGATGTTAAAATTAAGGTAATATAAAATGCGTCGTTAAAAAGTAAAACATTCCCCAGCGGGATGTGCTCGGGCAAGTAGCCTGAAGCCCTTGATATCATTGAAACCACGTGGAACTACCTAGAAAAACTCGAGCGGACATTTTCTCTACTTGACAACACTCCACAAGTGGCGTACATTTATGGAGTATGTTCTATAGAATCATTAACCCATTGGAATCGTCTTCTTTTTTTGTCTTTGGTGCAAGGGGTACGGGGAAAACAACTTTTATAAAGAAGTACATTGAGAACAAAAAATGTGTTTCGATAGATCTTCTTGATCCATTACTTGAAGATCGTTTTGCGAGAAATCCGAATTTATTGGCAGAATTGATAGATTCCAATAATAACTCATGGTTCTTTATTGATGAAATACAAAAATTACCCAAGCTTCTGGATATTATTCATGCCAAATCGAATTCGTCAAAAGCAAAGTTTATTCTGACAGGCTCAAGTGCTAGAAAATTAAAAAGGGGACATGCGAACATGTTGGCAGGCAGAGCTTTTGTTTACAACATGTTCCCGATCACACATATAGAGGCTGAAAATGCATTTAATTTAGAACAGGTGCTAAATTATGGAAGTTTGCCTGCGATATTCTCTTTTAAAACAGATAAAGAAAAAGAGATGTTTCTTAACGCATATTCACTCACCTATATGAAGGAAGAAATAAAAGAAGAGCAACTCGTTCGTAATTTAGACCCATTTAGAAAGTTTTTAGAAGTTGCCGCTCAGTGTAACAGCGAGGTTCTTAACTATACGAATATTGCCCGTGACGTGGGCGTAGACACTAAAACGGTGCAGTCTTACTTCACTATTTTAGAAGACACACTACTTGGGAATATTATAGAGCCATATGATACATCGCTGAGAAAAAGGATGGCTCATAACCCTAAATTTTATTTTTTTGATCTAGGCGTAAAAAGAGCTCTTGATGGAAGTTATGTGAGCAAGCTAATCCCAGGGTCATCAGCCTTTGGCAAAGCTTTTGAACATTTTGTGATAACAGAGATAATTCGACTTTCTTCGTATCATCAGAAAAACTATAAGTTCTCTTTTATAAGGACCAAAGACGGCGCGGAGGTTGATCTTGTTATAGAAAGTTATGGGCAACCGGTTACGATGATAGAGATCAAGTCGAAAAACAACGTTAATGATTCTGATGTGAAAAATCTTCAACGATTCGCGACCGAACATGGTAATTGTAGAGCGATCTGTATTTCTAATGATAACATGAGAAGAAAAATAGGCGTTGTTGAGATCCTGGATTGGCGTACAGCCATGAAAGAATTGTGAATAACCGCTTCGATGTCTTTACCCACCACGAAAAGAGAAGAACCCCTGCTGTCGCGGCTGGCGTGCGTCCCCCAGTAGAAGAGTATCGAACCGCATGTATTGAGTACGTTGCCTGAAACGCTTGCAACAGGGCTCCATCCTTCCCCCTAAATCCTAGGAGCGTTATTTTGAATTCGTATCTCTGTAATTTTCCAATTTTGATCTATTAAGAAAACAATTTGCCATGTTTTAGGATTTTTTTCTGATTTTTCCTCTATGATATATACAGGGATCGTGTCACTCCAAAAAAATCCGGAATAAGCACCAAGTTCTTCACGGACAACGTTGGTGTCTCTCCCTATGAAGTATTTGGACTTGATCAAATCCACAACCATTGATGAACGAGTTTTTAGATCACCATTTTTGAACTTAACGGGGTCAAAAGGGCTTTCTCCCCAACGTTTTTTTGCCTTATCCAGGGACATTGTCTCCCATCTGCTTAAATATGTTTTTGCTGCCAACTTATTTTTTGAGGCTGTATAAATTGTAACAGGCGTAATTATTATTGCCGCAAAGAATATCCATAACCATTTTTTAAAAGTCATTTTTTATCTCCTGAACTTGAGTTCACAATTAATGTTCGATCTTTTAAGGCTTTTAGTGCTTCTTTTTTTACTTCGTCGTAGGAGAATCTTTTTTCTCTAACAAGCCTGTCGGCGACAATTAATCCAGCTCTGTTGTTAGCCAGATCCATCGCTTTATCTGCCTGTAATTGTCTATCGGTGTCTTCGTGCGCGTCCAAAAACATTTTGGCTTTATCCATACCCAATTCTTTGTAAAGAAAAGCCGCCCACGCAAAATGCCTGACGGCATCGCTCTCATCACCATTACGATTCGACCCAAAAATTGATATGGACATTGCTTCGGCCTTCTCTTTCTGCACAAAAACAGTAATGGACTCTGTTTTATATAGGGAGACGAGTTTCTTCTCTTGATCAGTTAATCCATAATAGAAATATAGTGAGTTACTATTGTCAATTTTATTGCACAAGTCCTTGCATTCACGAGTGCAGATAAATGTTCCCATTCCTGTTGGTGAAGACATACATTCCAGGACACAATTAGTGCCGGTTTTTATTCCGTTTTCTGCGAACCATTTTTTGCATACATCTGTTTGTGAATAAACAGATGAAAAGACGGCCATGCAAACAGCGAACATAAAGAACATAACAACTCCAAGAGTATATTACTACAGCGCGTTATTGAAGTCATTAGTAACGAGCATACTGTCTTAACACCCTGGTATTATTGAACACCTTATGCGGTCAATAAAATTTAATTTTTGTATGTTAATTTTTGTATTGACAAAGGTGTTACACCTGTGTTACACTTACGTATAGAAGGAGATCAACATATGCCGACAGCAAAGCAGAGAATAAATATAACCTTAGAAGACGAGCTTTTTTTAGTTTTGAAGAATCTGGCTGATAAAACAAAACAATCTTTGTCCAGCATTAGTATTGAAATGATCAAGAAATCTTTGGAAAGAGAGGAGGACATGTATTTTGCTGAAGTTGCAGATCGTCGTCTAAGTCAAAAACAAAAAAGAATAATTCACTCTAAAGCGTGGAAATAGATGTATAAGATTGAGTATCTTGAGAGCGTTATTGAAGACGATATCCCAAGCCTTACAAAATCAGAGAGATCGAAAATAAAAAAAGCGATAGAAGTAAAACTTGTTAACGATCCTGTAAGATTTGGCAAGCCTTTGCAGTATAGTCTTAAGGGGTGCAGACGACTTAGGATAGGTGACTATAGAGTGATTTATGTCATCGAAAAAAACACAGTACTTATCGTGAAGATCGGCCATAGAAAAGAAGTTTATAAATGAGAAGAACCTTAACTTGGCGTCCCCAGCGGGATGTGCTCGGGCAGTAGCCCTCGCCGTTCCCTTTCTGAAGTCCTGGATCCAAATATATAGATGGCAATCAAATAATATTCGCTGGCGCGAATCTTCCAAAATTAAACAGAATTTTGCTCCGTAAAGTCTTGAAGACTTTCCTTCGCAAAACTCCGTTTAATTTTGGAATTTGCTTCGCAAATTATTTGATTGGTTTAAGTGGCGTCCCCTAGTAGAAGGCTTTCGAACCGCTTGCATTGGATATAAACATGAAGAACGCGGCAGAGAGAACAAAATCAGTGGATGGCTCGTACAACGTTATAAAAGAAGTTACCGTTGAGTATCTTTAATAACTTTCCATTTTAAACACTTGTAATATTCAAGCTGTTTACTGTCCTCGGGAAAGCGCCCACAGTTAAAATATCTCCAATAAATACTGTTGTAACTCAAACATTTTTTGTTTTCATCGAGTAAAAAACAGCCAAACTTTTCGCAACACGCAAAGCATCCGCCACATGTGTCCAGCCCGTACGGCCAACTACTGGATATTTTTGTTATCAATGGGTTGGGGCTGTTAGTTGGCGGTGAGAAAACAGGGACCATGACGCGATATCCACTTTTTCTGGACGACACCGCAAGCCTAATGTACTGGAGCATAGAGAGAAATATCTTATGAAAATGTTTTAAGTGTTTCCAAAATTTTATGTCGGAAAAGAACGTGTAAGACGTTATAGGAGCGAGAACGTACGAGGCAATGCCACCTGAGAATAGCGCAGCCATGGCCCCAACGTATAACAAGATCCGCACCCCCGTCCATTTTATTTTTCGAAAGAAGTTCATGATCACTTCCCTAAGAGATAATTCCACAACCCCGCAAAATATGCAACATTCCCCACTATAAAATGACTAATTCCAACGCCGATAATGGTTCGGTGTCTTGAATAAAGCCAGCCCCACATAAGCCCACAGACAAAGGCAGAAAACGCAAACCATGGAGAGAACGGGCTGTGAAGTGCAGCGAACAATACCGCGGTAATTAAAATGGCCAAGAAACTACGATATTTTCCGTAGAGAACATTCTCTATTACGGTCATACTTATTCCTCGAACGAAGAATTCCTGGATCATGGCGATTACTATGTATCCCGCCACCGACCAGTTTAAAAGTGACGGGTTGAAGAACGATTTGTTATAGGTCTCGGCGTCGGGCACAAAAAATTTTTTTGAAAGTAATATCAACACTATTAATGGTACAGAAGCGAGCAAAGATTCAATTATTGCTTTTCTCCAGCCGTTAGTGGTTAGGCCGAACGTGCTGAACGGGATATTTTTTTTAACCATGAACAGAATGACCCCAACGGCCAATGTAATTTGTGTTGCTACAACAATATGGCAGAAAAGTTGATATGAACTACTGCAAAACAACAAAAGCGCATCGTATAACGGGACAGTAATAAAGATCGAAACAAGCAGAAACGAAAAAGCCTCTCTTTTTCGGAAGGTATTCTTGGGTGGTTTTTCTTTTGAGGAATGCTGATCCATATTGCTGGCGATTATTGCACGAGAGTGTTAATAAAAGAATTAAAAGTTTCACAATAATTACAGGCTGAGGTTGCTAAACGCTTGCTCATGACGCCTTACAAAACTTTACCCACCTTAGAATGAGAAGAACCCAAAAAAGTGAGTGGCGTCCCCAGCGGGATGTGCTCGGGCAGTAACCCTCGCCGTTCCCTTTCTGAAGTCCTGGATCCAAACTTATATAACCCTCTCAAACAGTATTCGCTAACGCGAATACTCATCTTTTAAAGAGAATTTTACTCCGTAAAGTCTTGCGACTTTCCTCCTTAAAATTCTCTTTAAAATCTGATTTTGCTTCGCAAAATGTTCGAGTGGGTTTTGAAAGATTTGGTTCTTCCCGCTTGATGGTGGGTAAATAGAAAAAGACGGACATAGTTTTGTACGGTGCCTGGGTTAGAATTTAGTTGTCTAAGACTAATTTTAATCTAGGAGGTACAAGAACTATGTCCGAGA
>Ga0247841_10002657_pt1 | contig 35072 bp, 22 predicted proteins | sample LaCruzMarch2015__2_FD_192410 | JGI IMG/M metagenome (GOLD analysis project Ga0247841, IMG submission 192410) | Freshwater microbial communities from meromictic Lake La Cruz, Castile-La Mancha, Spain - LaCruzMarch2015_18m | ecosystem: Environmental > Aquatic > Freshwater > Lake | place: Spain...
TGAGATCGGTCTCCAGCACCGGCAGACTCCGCGCCTCAGCGCCCAACTGCGTGAAGGTCGCCGTGCGGGCCGTGATCTTGCCGCTTAAGCTAACCCCAAACAATTCCTTGCGACCTTCTTCCAGAGAGTTGCCCATCAGGTCAAACGCCAATGCGTCGGGATCCAGGCACACCAATGTCCCGCCCTGCTCAACATACCGGACCAGGCGCTTAACGAGCTCCGGCTCGCTGTATTTCAGGTCCGGCACATAGACCACCCGGTAATCCTCCAGCCGGGTCTTGCCATCTTTCAGGGTGTTGTCGGAGACAAACTTGAACCAGCCCCGCGCCTCCACGCCCAGGTGCGTGAACAAATCATCATACCGGTCCAACCAGGCCCAGTGCGGATAGCGTTGATCCTGGTAATACACGGAGCTGTTTTCGGAAAAATAGACCGCTGAATCCGCCTTAGGAAATTTCAGGGACGGCAAGTCGTGAATCTGTTTTGCCATTGCCAACGCCATCTGCCAGGCCGTGGGATATCCGATCAGGCAGCTTTGCGCATAGGGAATCGGAGGCGCGGCCCCTCCCCAGGACTCCATGGAACCGGCAATTCCCGTGGCGCCGCCGCGAACCAGTTGGCTGTATAGCTCCACAATTTCTTCCGGGGTACAGGCGCCATCGTACAAACCGTCGGTAGCCTCGTGCGGACAGGGCAGGACATAATCCAGCCCGCTCAGGTCCTTGACCATTTTCACCCGGCACATCCATCTCTGTTTGCGCGTAAAAAACGGGGAGGTCAGTTGCAGGGCGGCGATGTCCGCATAGTCCGAAAACGACGCCAAATCCTCATTCAACCCCCCCATGCAGTCATCGGACACAATCGGCATATCCGGGGCTACGGCTTTAATCCGGGCCTTGAACTCGCGGTTGACCGGGCGCAACCGGCCCTGGATCCACCGCATCAACGCCCCGCGGCCGAAGTGATGGGCCGGATCTTTCTCATCCAGCGCTTGCGGAATCCCATACCGGCCGCCCCCGAAAGTCGCCTTCACGTCGTCCGCCACCGACTTCAGAAACGCATTGGTCATGAACCCCGCGTTCTCGGCCTTGAACGCATCCATCAATCTCATATAATTCTGCATAAATTGCTCATCGCCGACATACATGGCCCACAGGTTGGATCCATAGCGCCGGAGCAACATTTCCGACGAGTCCACAAATGCGCGCGCGTTCACCGGATCGAATGTGAATCCGAATCCCGTCCTGATGTTCGGCCCCGGTGTTCCATCCGGGGTCACGCCGGTAACATAATAGGACGCGTATAGCACCGGCATGGACCAGCCGTTCGATTGGACTCCCTCTACCATTTGGCGCAGGTTGCCGTTATCCGGGTCAGCCTTTTTCCATACGGATGGGACCGTTTTCAAATCATCCAAATTGGCGCGCGGCGCGAAATGGAATCCGGTATTTTTAACTTCACGATGTACATCATCGAGCGCATACGCCACGCCGTAGACATTCACCTTATAGAAAATATTCCACGCCGGCCAAGTCATCCCGATGGGATGAAATGACATCATGGATCCCGTCAGGCGCGGATCCTTCGTTTTCGAACGATCCAGCAGCGGCTCGAACAGCGGGTCCGGCGTCCGATAGACCCGGTTGAACGGATGCACCACGGCAACGTCATAAGTGACGGCATACAACGCCTGGGTCGCCTCTTCATCCCACACGGCAAAATGCACCCGCTCGCCTTCCTTGCCCAGCAACGGATAATACAAGCCGACCCGGCTGAGAGGTTCTATGATGGTCGCCCGTTGAGACGTCGTCGCGGCCACCGCATTGGAAACCAGGCTTACCACTTCAAATCGCAATCGTTGACTGCGGGCCGACGTTTTTTCAACCTGGAACTCCGCCCGGTTTTCGCCGGTCATGAGTCCGCCCACGCCCAATGCGCCCCGGCTCAGCGATACCACCCGGCCGCGCGTTGTGTCGCCCGGGGGTGCGAAAACCAGGTTGACGAACTTGGACGCAGACGCGTCGCCGACGGGCGCGGCCAGAAGCTTGGTGGAGCCCTGATGCGGGTGCATCCGCTCCACATTCAGGCGGCATAACTCACCGGCCAGCCCGCTGCGCCCCAGCTCGGCCAGCGGCAGGCGCATTTCCAGGCACCAGGCATTGCTTGTCGTGCCGGCGGCCGTCTCGAAGCGCGGATACCAGCCATCACGAATGCGCTCGCGACCGGACCGCAGTCCCTTGAATATTCCCTTGCTGTTGACAATGATCAATTGATACGGCGCCGCATCGCTGGCCAGGCCGTCAAAATATATTTCCAGCCGGTCATCCTTCAGGTCATGGCATCCGTTCGCCGGCGCCCGCGCGGTCAACGTGGCCATGTTTTCCTTGTAGCACGTCCAGCCCAGATAGAGGTTGGTGTTGTCATAGGTGATTCGCAGGATCGTGTTCTCGGAAACGGCCGGGGGAAAATCGTCCCGGTTCCAGCGGAACCCGGTAAATATCAGGGCGTCCTGCCAGGCCGGCTCATCCAGCCGCCCATCCATCACGACAGCCTGCTGTCGGCAGGGCACTTCAAACCAGCGGCCATCGCCGACCAGGGGTTCATTCGTGACCGCCTCTAACGGCAGCAATCCCATTCCGATCCAGACCACCAGGCTGATTCCCAGGCCTGCTTTCCACGTCATGACTTGTCTCCTATGTTCAAGCTCCTGATTCCTTGTTTTTGGTTTGCCGAATGGAATCATCACCAAACCGACCAAGTCTGTTTATGGGAATAATGTTCGCCCTGTCCAAGAACGGCGTGTCCCAGCATCTTCGCGCAGGGCTCAAGTTCCGCCCTGAACACTTTTGTTTTCAGTCCGGCATAAGAACCTTTTGCCGGTTCAATAATATACGTCATTCCTTTGCCGGTTGGGAATGAAAGCATGTTCTGGTTCTTGCCGCAGGTGTATTTGAGGGTCCGGCCGCTTGCCAATTCAAAAACATGAGGCTTTATGCTCCATGGATTCAAGAAGCGGCACTGATTACCAAGCCGGCTGTGAAGGGCAACGTATCGAATATGGCCGCCCTCGCTGGCCTCGCCGGAAACCATGAACCCACCCTCGCAAAGAAGCGAAAAACAACCTTCCCATTCATCCGGAAAGGCGGGAAACACATCAATAAACCCGCGGTGTCCTTGCAGCAAAGATTCGTTGACCATTTCCAGGAACGGACCGGAAGCGCTAAGATAGGCCTGCATCCATAAATCTTTCCTGGCCTGGGTTCTTAACTGAACATCGTGATGTTCCATGAAAAGTCCCTGTTTAAGATTTTGATAGCAGCATATCATCCGGTGCAATTGACGATAAGTTTCTTCTTTGAGCCCGAGCCTGACCGCCGGCATCGCATGGTCGCCGCAAAGCCAATCCATATTGTAGCGTTCCAGCCAATATGTTCTGCGGGCCGTTTCATAATTCTTGCTGTCTTTCCCGATAACACCCCATGGGAAAACCGGATAGTTTTGAGGCGCATGCCACAAGAAATACCTTCGAACGGTTTGTTTTTTTTCAGTCCAGTCAATGACGGTATTTCTCCAGGGAACAGGTTTGCCTTTGTATCTTATGTGTGTGTAGACGCCATTCCATTGGGGATAAGGCGCAAGATTTTTCAGAATATCCAGATATTGCGGCTTTTCCGGAAACCGTATTTTCAGCGCCTTGGCCGACGCAATGACGGCCGGAAAAAGCCATTGGATGCACGCCAAGTCCGATATCGCATCCTGCCCGGCAGGGGGTGTCTCGCTTGCCGTGGAGATCGGGATGTGATACTTGCCGTCTCTTTTTTTAACGACATAACCGGCATAAAAATCGGCCGTGCCTTTTAACAGCGGGTAAGCATATTCCTTGAGAAATTCAAGGTCGCCGGTCAATTGATAACGCCGCCAGAAAAGCATGCCATAATGCGCCGCCGAGGTGCGGATCCATGCATTAATGGATTTTATCCTGGGATAGCGCATGGCCTTTATTTTTTCGCCGTCCATCCGGACCGAGGGGGATTGGCTGCCTTGCCATGGCTTCAGGATTTCGGGGAACCAAATTCCGTCTATGTCAAAGTGGTATTTGGTCATGGCCCTTGCTTCAGGCAGATAGTCTCTTAGCATTCCATACATATTATCCATTAATTCCATATGATCGGAATGAAAAAGTCCTTCATAGCTTCTGGTCTGGTTAAGCGACCAGAAACCGCCGCCCCATTTTCGGTAATCATCTTCACGCCAATTAAACAGGGCGCCGTTGAATTTCACGGGATACAAACCGCGCGAACTGATGGCCATGTAGTAAAGGTTCAAATACCACAAGTTGTTCAGGTAGGCTTGACTGGTATGGATGAAGCTCCGCTTCCAGAAATCCAGCCAGCGCTTGCGGTGTTCGGCCAGTCTTGCGTTTAAACCTTTGCGCTTGAATTCCATTATCTTGCCGCGCGCGGCTTCCAGCACATTTGCCGCCTGGTTATGCGTGACGACCGTCAGCATAAAGGTCGCGCCTTCCTTCGGAATCACAAGCCCGATCCGGTTGTCAACACATTCCAATTCGCCCCGATCGGAGTGCAGCATCAATGCATAGGAGGCGCCTTTTTCCCCGCGATAATGGATCCAGCCCCATGCGGAGTCATTCCCGAGCACAAGTTCCTTCCCGTAATGCGGATTCAACATGCGCGCAAGCTCAAGCCTGAAAGCCGATGTTGTTTGCTTGCCGGGTTTCACCTTCAAAACCAGTATGTTTTCCCGGAACGCCACCCAGGATTGAATTTCAATCTCATCCGTCCCCTTCCTGGTTTTCAAGCCGATGATCCCGTCAAACACGCTCTGTTCAAAACGGAATTTGTCAGGCTCGGAAAACAAGCCAACGCCGCCGTTTATACTCAGGACGCCGGCATGGATGGGGATGTTCGTGTCGTCTTCATCGCCCCAGAAATTAGCTTCCGATGGAACCTGCGTGAGAATATCACTCTTGTTGATGACTATCTTGAAGCAGTCCCCCGGATTCCATGCCACCCCGACCAGGTCGCCGCCGCCGACCAGCAGGGCGTCACACCCGCGCTCAACCGGCCTTTCACACACCACCGCATACTGGGAAAGATAATCCGCATAGTCCACCTTGAACTTTCCGCCGGGAAAGGCATGCGGTTTTCGCGACATAATATTTTCTTTTCGTTTCATTTTTTCATCTTGATCAATTTCCATCCGTCAGGCAGGCGCGCTTCCATTTTTCGCCGTTTTGCTTCTTGCCGGATTTTGATTTGAATCCTGCCGCCGGGGCATGGAAATGTCGCTTCCACCCAATCCAGGCCGGAAAGGACCGGCTGAATGGTCGCCGTTTTTTCCCGGCAGTTTATCCCGGTTATCCCGGTGATAATCCTGGGCAGAAAATAACCGGGCACGGCGCCAATGCCCTGGCACAAGGCCCGGGTCGGGTCCTGCCTGGCATGAATGGTTTCGTAAAAGGTGGAGGATCCGTCCTTAAGCATCTGCCCGAAAATATTCCTGATCAGATTTAACGCGGCCTGCGTGTGTCCTTCCATGACCAAGGCCTTCAGGGTGAAAAAAAGGAAGATTACATCGGATTTAACCGTCCCGGCCAGGGCGGCTTCCGCAATCTTGTTCATTTTTCCCCTGACTATCCCGGCCAGCGTCGCCCAGACAACCGCATGTTCGGCGCGGGTTCCGGGTTTTATCTTGTCGAAGCTATCCGTCAGGGCCACCCGGATTTTCCCGCTTTTATCCCGACACCTTGACGCCGCGGCTGCTTGGCCCGCGTTTTTCAATATCCATGCGGCCGTTGCCAGCGCCTGGGCATACATGCAATTCAGCGCGACTTCGGCGGCGGCGCCTTTCAACTGGCCGCGCACTCCCTGCCAGTCCAGGAAATTCCAGACAACATCGCGGCCCCAATCGAACTTCTCCCTTATGGTTAACAAACCATCTTTATTTTCAAATTGAACGAACCAGCCCAAGGCGTCAATTACCCCGGCGGCCAATTCGGGACAGACCGAATTATCGCCGGTATGATTAACGTATTCACGGATTGACTCAATCCACAGGAGCGGGCACGCAAAAATGATCTGGTTCCATGGCCATGGCCCGCCGGATTGAATCGCCTTGTCGGGACGCGCCCCCTGGGGGAACATGTGCAATAATTGCCGCCAGAGGCGTGTGTCGCCAAAAAAATAATGCGTATAGAGCGCCTGCTGGTACCCGTCATTGCCGTACTGCATCCTTTCCCGCGACGGATTGTCCATGAACGTGTCGGCCAGGCAAAGACGGGTTGTAAGCCGGGCGGTCTCCCAAATCCTGTTCAGCAACGGATCGCTGCATTTAAATTCAGCCGCGGGCCGGGCAGGATAAGTTATCTCGCGGCATTTGACCGAATTAATGGTTAGCGGCGCTTTTAAACGGGAAAAACTGAGTTTGACATAGCGGAAGCCGCGTATATTAAATACGCTTTCCCAGCGATTTGCTCCGCGCTTCAGCAACAAACTGTCCACGGAATTATTGCTTCCGCCATGGTCAGGATGCAGGCGCAAGTCGAAATTATCGGCAGGATGGATCGCCAAAGAGGTTCGACCCTCAATCAGCGGCCGTTGATTCAAATAAAGGACCTGATCGTAGCCGATCCGCACATTGGTTCCAGCCGTTGCCGCGGTTATATCCAACGCGACCGCGCCGGACGTGAGCCGGCCTGCATCAAGAATCAAATAAGGGGTAACTCCCGGCTTGATTTTTAGCGGCCATGGATTGCCGATGATTTGATATCCCCCGGCATGAATTTGGGCGTGTTTTTCGCCGGCCATGCTTGCCGACCGGCTTGTATTTTTGTTGCCCGGCGCGGGCCGGTAAACGCCAATGGCCGCCAGCTTGAGTCCGCCGATTAAATTTTCAGCCAGATATGGTATGATTCTTTGTTCACGGACCGGCCAGTATTTGCCTGCATCGGGGATAACGACCGTTTGGCGCCATTGATTGCCGGGCGCGCCCTGCCGCCAGGCTTCCGGATGATATTTGGCCATGTCAACATCTTCGTTGAAACCGCAGTGGTCGCTTATGATAGAACTCTGCGGGCTCCAGCATTCCGGCCGCAAGCACTCCCAGCGCGCAACCCCGGTGGAAAGCGACAGGCCTGCTATTTGTCCCCGAAAAAAGAAACCGGGACGCGAAACCTGGCTGGAACCGATATCAACTCCGTAATTGTGCGCCAGCACGCTGATTACATTCCGGCCGCTTTTTAAATACATCCTGATATCATGCGTATCAATGCCGATATGTTTTTTCCACGAAAGGACCGGCCCCCTGCCAAGGTAATGGCCGTTAACATAGAGAAGGTAGATGTTTGATGCGCTGATCTTGACGGGACATGCCTTCCGCGGCATTGATTTCAAATGGTCTATGACCATCCTGAAGACCATGAAACTATTGGCGGGACTTTGGCGCTCATCCGCCCATATCCAGGATGCATTGCCAGAACATGCGGACGGGGAATTGATCATAACGGCCTCGTTTAAAAATCAATCCCAACATTCATGGTTCGATCCGTGAGCGCCGCAAGCGGCGGGATGGTCAGAACAGATTTTCCGGCGTCATAGCTCCAATCCGGAATGGACCTGCCATCAACACGCACCGTCCCGGGGCGCGCGCAATGAATTTCAAACCGGTAACACCTCTGCTCCGGCATGCCATTGTAGCTTCCCTCGCGCGGCGCGATGCTCAACGCCAGCCTGCCGCCCTGCATTTCCTGGTTAAACACCGTGGTTGCCGTCTTGCCTTCCCGATACGCTTCCGTCTCGCCATCGTCCTCGTAAAGCATAAACGGCTCTGCCCGATTGCCGGGAAAGACGTCAATAATAAGTGGATCCATTTTTTTCTGCCCAAAATAGGCCATTTCGGGAGCCATGGGAATAATGGCGCCGGCGCGGACAAACAATGGCCCGCCCTTATTATCCGGATATGCCGCCGGGAAAGTTGCCGGCCCTTTCATGCGTTTTCCGGTCCAGTAATCGAACCATTCTCCCTCCGGAAGATGAATATTTTCAGCGAACGCCGCGGTCAGAAAGGCGTCGCCCAGCATATATTGGAGGATGAGCGCATCCGATTCGGGATCATCCGGAAACACCAGCGGCATGGCGCGCATGACAGGGAAGCCTGTTTCAGACGCCAATTTGGCCATGGAATAAACATACGGCATCAAACGATAGCGCCACCGGGCATAAGCGGTGAAAATCGCGGCCAGGCGTTCGCCCTGGAACCAGGGCTGATTATACATATGCCACCCCAGCACCTGGCACCAAGCCTGCAGGAACCCGAAGTGAATGCCCTGCTCCGTATAAACCTGCATGTCGGTCGTCACGTTTGAGTGTCCGCAACAACCGTGGTTCAAAAGCGAGGTTAAAGGCTTGGCGCCGCCGCCGGTGTCTCCGGCCCAGGTGGCCGCATACTGCTGGATGCCGGCATAACCGTCGGCCGTGTTGATCATCGGGCGTTTGGCTGCGTAATCGGCATAACCCCGGCTCATCTGCTTGGCAAGCAGCACGGGATATAGATTGTGCATTTCACAATCATCCATCCCGTTTTTCCACTTGCAGTCGGGATGAAATAAAACCTGGTTGGCGCCATCCATCTTGAATGCCTGCGCGCCGTCATCCACGAATTTTTTAAGATGCTCAAACCATCCTTCGCCCGGCTTGGTGACCTGGTCCTGATACACGGCGCCTTTCAGGCGCTCATCGTCAATATAGGCCGAGGACGACTTTGCATCCTTGGCCTGCGCTTCCGGTCCGGCGGCATCCTTGATCAACTGCCGTTCCTCGTATTCGCTGAGATCGTAATCACAGCAGAGCCAGAGGCTCAGTTTAAACCCCATTTTTTTCAGCACGGCCGGGAAGCTGGAGTATGATTCCCCCTTCAACCAGCTGGGGATATGGAAACGCTCCTGGCTCCATGCCTTATCCACCGAAAAGTCGTATCGCTTCTCCATCCAGTCCGGTTCCAAGCCGATCAGATCGCAGGGAATGCCGTGGCGCCTGAATTCATACGCCTCGTAAAGCATGTCCCGGGCGCGCAGTCCGCGCTCGTCGCACACGAAGGTCAGGCCATAGGCCCATTCGGGCAGCATGGCCGGCTTGCCCGTGATCCAAGTATACCGATCAAGCAGCACTTTCGGGAATGCCCCGGCCAGCAGGTAATAATCCAGATATCCCCGGTCGGCGCTATACCGCAGAATATCCGGGTCGGTGGCGCCCGCATCCACCGCATGAAACCAGGTGGTATTCATGAAAATCGCCCAGCCGGCGGTACTCATCAGGAATGGAATCGGAATGTAAGCGTCAACATTCCTGGTCTTCATATCATAAATCTTACCGCGTCTTTGAACGCAGTCTCGATCCACGTCCCCCAGGCCGTAAAGGCGCTCGTTTTTTTTCAAACGGAAGTCAAGCTTGAACCCGCCGCCGGATGCGGTTTCACGTTCATGTTCTTCCAGAATAACGTTTCCTTTTTTGTCCTTCAGGCAAATTTTCCCATTATCCGCATTAATGCGCAATACCGTCTCCGGCGCGGTAAAAGTCCAACCGCCGGCTTCCTCCGCAATTTTGACGGAGGCGGCCGTCGCATCCGGCTTGATCCGGATAACGCCGTAGCGATTGAGCCCGCTTTCATGCAAACAATCGCCGGCGCCCATGCGGAGGCGGAATATGCCTGAACCCAGGCAATCCACCCTGAGATTATGGCCGTTCTTGAGAGGCAAGGGCCGCGGAACATCTTTTAAACTGGACATGAATGCCACCTTTCACATAATGTCTTCAGAGTACACCGGATCCGTTTTTTGCTTTTATTTTATGGATATATCGGCTACACGGCAATGGATATTCCCGCCAATTTAATGGATTATTCCGCCAATATGAAAGACAAGAAAAACAAACCCAGCTGGTTCGGCTTGAAACACCTGCACATCGAGACCGATAAAATCCGGCGCTCGTTCGCCTTTCCCATGCCGGTGCAAGCCATCGGCGTCGTGCCGCCGAGCGCGATGCATACCCGTCCTTTTGTTCATCCGACCCTTAATTTTTGCTTTCTTCTTTCAGGCACCCCTTCGCAATTGGAAGCCGGTTGCGACAATCTCCGGTTCACCAAGCGCTTCCCCTGCCTGATGGTTCATATTCCCGGCAAAACTTACGTCAACCTGGCCGAAAGCGTAGTCGAAGAACTTTATGTTGCCTACGATGCCGGGCTCCTGCCGGCGTTTCGCCGGGCGCTGCCCGGACTGGAAACGCCCTGCCATGAAATTGTCGTGTCGCCTTCTTTTTCCACGCTGGTCAAAAACATCCATTATCTGATTGAAAATTGCCATGACATCGGCGCGGTTGATCGGCTGGATATCTGCTGTTATCAATTAATCATTGAAGCGCTGCTCGACTCTGCCGGGAAAAAGCGCTCTAACGCTCCGGATATGATCGTCCGGCGCATCGCCTCTTTTCTGGAAACGAACTTCACCGAGCCGATTGCATGGCAAGACCTGCTCATAACCCACGGCATTTCATACCGATCTTTTATCCGGCATTGGCAACAGGCCTACCAGGCCTCGCCCACGCGGTATATCAACACCCTGAGAGTCCGCGAAGCGCAGCGACTGCTGATAACCACGGGCTCGTCCATCAAGGAAATCGCGCGGCTGATCGGCGTGGAGGATGTTTATTATTTTTCGCGAATATTCAAGGCGATTGCCGGGATTTCACCGAATGCCTATCGCCGGAAAAAACACATGCAGCCGTCGCTGTCGCCCGCTTGCCGGGCAAATTAATCTCGACTCAGGAAAACCGCGGGCTTTACCCAATTCCCGGCCAGGCATAAAAAATCAGCGCTGCCGAAGCATCTCTTTTAAAACCCGGAAAACGCCCTCCGCAAGCACGCTGTTGCCGGCTTCGGTCAGATGCACGCAGTCCGGAAGCGTATACTTTTCCCAGCCGCCGTCTTGGGAGAGACGGCCAAGGTCGGCGTGCAGGTCATAAACCGGCCATCCATTGTCCAGGGCGAATTTCTTCAACAATTCCCTGAACCGCTGCCGGCGATTTTCATGCGTGTTGAATAACGCCAGGTAGGATTCATAGGAGGGAAATTTTTCCGCCTGGCTGCGGCTTGTGTAAACAGGCGGGAATGTGACCGGGATTGTCCTGGTCTTGGGAGGCAACCCGCTTTTGTATTGACCGAGCAGTTCCGTGAACTCATCGAAGGACACCCGGCGTTCCGGTTTTTCGTCATTATTGTTGCCGCCGAATTCCAGGATGACATAATCCGGGTTGTGGGCCAGGACGTCCTTTTCAAAACGCGCCATGGCTTCCCGCGTGGAGTTGCCCCCCACGCCGGAATTGACGACATTGAATTCACGATCTTTGAACGTCTCCGCAAGTTTGCGTTGCAAAATATTAAGCCAGCGTTTTGTTTCATCAGGCAATGATACCGTTGCCGCCGTGATTGAATTGCCAAAACCGACAATGGTGATGTTTTCCATAAAGTTCAGCTCCCGTTCCAGACCGGGCATGCGCGGATCAGGCTGAGGGAAAGGCAATAGATTACGCGCCTAATTGGAAAAGTAAAGATTATCGCCGAGGCCCCGCCGTTTTCACAATTCTCATTATGGATACGCTTTGTCAAAAACGCCCCGGCAATCTGTCATTCTGAGCAGAGCGAAGCGGAGTCGAAGAATCTCTGAACCAACGTGTTACGCATAAATTGAGATCCCTCGACTTCGCTCGGGATGACATGTTAACTGACGACAAAACGCCATAATGAGAATTGCCGCGCCGTTTTCCTCCGGGCTTGACATCCCGGAAGACCGGCGGCATATTGCCGCTTGAATACGAAACGTCGGCATCATGATCCGCAAAGGCAGCATTTAAAGACCTGCGATCGGATTCACCCCTGCAGGTCAGGAAAAGGTGGCAAATGGCATTAAAACTTAAATACGCCATTGAGGCGTCGATTTTCTGGCCGCCGGCGGATCGCATTGTTCCCGGCGGTTATAAAAAACCCGTGAAACCGGAAGACATTTACCGGCTGATTCGTTCGGTTGAAGGCTGTGAGGGCGTGGAGCTTTATTATCCTTATGATTTCGATGATGTAAAAAAAATCAAGTCGGTCGTTGAAGGCGAGGGGTTGGCGGTATCCGCCGTGGGCATCGGCTTTTTCAGCGAGGCCAAATGGCAGCAGGGCGGAGTCACCTCCTTTGACCGGGCGATCCGTCAGGAAGCCATGAATATTTCCAGGCGCGCCATCGAGGCGGCCGGCCGCTTGGGCGCGGGAATCGTTGTTTTCTGGCCCGGGCAGGACGGCTATGACTATTATTTCCAGGTTGATTATCAGAAAAAATGGCAGTTGATGGTTGACGCCCTGCGCGCGCTCGGGCACATCGATAAAAATATCACCATTGGCATTGAATACAAACCCAAGGAACCGCGCACGCACATGCTGGTGCCCAACGCCGCCAAGGCGCTGAAGCTTGCCGAGGATACCGGCTGCGCCAATGTCGGCGTCATTATGGATATCGGCCATTCACTGCTGGCCCATGAAAACCCGGCGGAAGAGGCCGTTTATCTCTTTAACCGCAAGCGGCTCGTTCATTTGCACAGTAATGACAATTATAACGACTGGGATTTCGATCTCCTGCCGGCCAGCGTGCATTTCTGGGAAAACATTGAATTTCTCTACTGGCTCAAGCGCATGAATTACAAGGGCTGGATGAATTTTGATATCTGCCCATTCCGGGAAGATTCGGTCAAGGCCTGCAGCCTGTCCATCCGCCATACCAGGAAAATGGTGGATTTCGTCAATAGCCTGGACGACAAAATCATGGACGGCCTGATAGCCGAACATGATGCCCTGGGCACCCAGGAATATTTATGGAAAAAGCTTTTCAAATGATTTTCCAGGCCATAAACGGCAAATATTTTCGGACATTAAAATGACTTCTTACATTAACGCTGGTTAACTTAATGCCCTTCGGGCGGACCTTTATCAGCGCCGATAGTTGTCATCCCGAGCGAAGCGAGGGAGCTCATGTTGAGCCAACAATTTCAAACAGAGATTCCTCGCTTCGCTCGGAATGACAGTTCCAAAGCTTGCTTATCTTCTCAAGATACAATTTCCGGTTAGATTAAAATATGATCCGGAGACGGGATATGAAATTAGCATGCGTCAATTACATGGTTCCCGGCAGGACGCTTACCGAAAAAGCGTTGAAGATGAAAAAATGGGGTTTTGACGGCATTTCCATTTTTGCCAAACCCGAAGAATGGTCCGAAGATTACCATGCCGAGATCAAGCTCCTGCCGGAAAGGACCGGCATCGCGCCCTGCGAGTTTGTCCTGCTCGACCCGCTTTACGGCCGGCTGATGGACCGTGACCATGAAGTGCGCCAAAAGGCGATCGAGGTCTACAAAAAGAGCATCCGGATTGCCGGGACGTTCAACGCTGTCAGCGAGATGGAATACGAATACCGCGCCCAGGACCCGCTTCCGCTTTTTGATCCTTATCCGGCGATGCCGGAGGATAAAAAAAAGGAATTTTTACCGATCATGCAAACCCTGGCCCAGACCGCCGGGGAAAACGGAGCTTTAATCCTGCTCGAACCCTGCAACCGGTATGAAACAAAATATCTGACCAGGCTGCAGGATATCGTGCCCTTGCTCAAAACATTAAGCCACCCCAGCCTGGGCATCCTGGCTGATTTTTTCCATCTGGCAATGGAAGAAGCGGATATACCCGGCGCCCTGCGTCAGGCCGGCCAATGGATCCGGCATATCCATCTCGGCGACAACAATCGCCTCCTGCCGGGGTGCGGACACACGGATTTTAAAAGCGCCTTCCGTGTTCTGAAAGACACAGGTTTTCAGGGATACATGAGCCTGGAATGCGGCTTGACCGGGGATCCGGAAAAGGTGCTGCCTCAATGTGTCGAATTTTTGAGGAAGCAAATGCAAGCTTGAATATTGAATAGTTACAATGCCCGCATCAAATCGTGCAAGTAATGCGCCGCCTGACGCGTGGCTTCGTCCGGCGGATACTTATTGTTCTCGTATTCAATATCGATATAGCCCTTATAGTCGGCTTGTTTCATCGCCGCCAGGCAGGCGCGGTGCGGCACGATGCCTTCGCCGATCAGCGCCGACTCGTAACGCCGCCCATCCAATCCCTCCCTGCCTTTGTCCGGCTCAACCAGAACCCAATCCTTAAAATGCGCGTGAACAACATGTGCCGCGCATCGCTTGAAGGAAACGGCGGGGTCTTCACCGCCAAGCAACACATTGCCATTGTCATAGGTCAATTTAAGTCCCGGCACTTCACGGATGGCCTCAAGCACATCGGATGAAACAACAAACGGACTGTCGGCGCCGGGAAAGTTTTCGATCGTCATGACGATCCCGGCCTGGCGGGCAAATGCCGCGCTTTCCTGTAATCCGCGGATGTATTGGCGGCGGGAAACATCCCGCGGAATTTCCGGCTCCCCGCCCGTGATGGCCATGATCAGGGGCGCGCCAATTTCAACGGCAATATCCACGCCGGCCTTGACAGAATCCACCCCGGCTATCCGTTCGGCCGTGGTCGCAAAGTTCAACGCGACGCCGAAGGTATAACAGGCGGGCGCTATCCCATAATCCGCCAGCACGCGCTTGATTTCCGACGGCGGCAGACCATGGGTGGTTACAATATCCGCCCCGGTAATCTTGAGTTCATTCGCCAGCCGGCACATGCCTTCAAGGTCAAAGCGGCCGTTTTTTTTCCATCCCTGCCTGGAAAAAGTGTAGGACATTATGGCAAGTTTCATTGTTTTTTCTCCGTAATAAATTAGATATTCTGATCTCCGGCAAACATTGTGCACCGTAACCGGATATTGCACAAGAGGAAGAAATTGCTATTTCGGGTGTTTTTTTGCTTTTTCACGAACAGGTCAGGCGGAGCAACCGCAACGGGCAGCCTGGGACATTACAGCGCATTGATTTTAATGGGGCGAGCGATTATACTGCCTGCAGGTATTAACTTAAAGCGGGAGGATCAGGTGTGGAAACGCAACTACTCAGCGAACGCGTACAGATCGAACGCAAGCAATTCTTTTTCGACTTCAAGGAAAATGCCAACGGCCGCTTCCTGAAGATTACGGAAGAAGTCGGCGGCCATCGGGATACCATCATTGTTCCCGCCTCGGGCCTGCCGTTGTTTCGGGAAACGATCGATCGCGTTATGGCCGCCCATTCGTAAAATCATTGCGCAAGCCCGTTTTCCAGGTAGGGCATGGCCGCGGCAATGGCGAACAGGAGGGCGCACTCAACCAGCTCGCTGGAAAACCCCAACAGGTCGCCCGTGACGCCGCCGAAGGCGCGTTTCATCCACCGCGCCAGCAAATGCCCGATTAAAAACGTGACCACAAATAACGCCAGCCCGCCAAATTGGATCAGCCCGCCGCACAAGATCAGTGCGCCCACGCTGGCAAAGATAAAATGTGACGCGCCCGCATGCTTGACAAACGCTTCCGCCTTGCCGCCTTCGTTGCGGGCATAGGGCAGCGTCACGGCCAGCAGAACCTGGATCAGGCGCGCGAGAATGAAAGGAACCGGAATCCAAACCCATTGTCCGCATATCGCCAGCTGGGCGAGCGCCGCAGTTTTCATCAACAACACGAGCACGATGGCCACGACGCCGAAAGCGCCGACATGGTGGTCTTTCATGATTTCCAGCCGGCGTTCGCGGGTGGAGGCGCCATAGAAGCCATCCACTGTGTCGCTCAAACCGTCTAAGTGCAAGCCGCGTGTGACCCATGCGGACACAAACACGCCGGCCACGCCGGCGCCCATGGGCCAGGCCAGCACACCGCCCAGGAACCAGACCACCAGGGCCACCAACCCGCCGATGAGCGCGCCCACCAGCGGAAAGTAATACAGGGCATTAGCCAGCCGCTCCGCGTCCTTGCCAGGCACGGGCAGGATCGTCAACGTCCGCATGGCGGTAATGAAACCACTTAAAATCATAGATTGATAATCCGCAGGATTAATACCGCCCGGCATCGAGGCCGGCAGTTACGGGCGTATAGAAGGCGTCGCGCATGACCTGGTAACCGGCGTCGTTGGGATGATTGGCGGAGGGCTGATTCATCAGGAGGGACTCCCAACCGGGAACGGCCGTAATGGCTTCAAACACCGGCGCCACGGGAATATTTAAATCGCTGGCGATTCGATAAATGCGCGGGTTGAAGGCCACGATCCGCGCCATCTGCGCGCTGCGGTCGCGGTATTCGTTGGCAATTACCGGTGGAATCGTGGCGATGATCACCGGGATACTCCGACCCAGGGCGATACCGATCATAATGCGCAGATTTTCTTCAATTTCGTCAAACGGGATTTCATCGCCATGGTCATTGGTGCCTTCCATGAGCAGGACGAGATCGGGATTGGTTGCATCTAATGTCTGGGCAAACCGTTCAACTCCCTGGTAAGTGTCTTCGCCGTCCCGGCCCTGGTTAATGGAACTGATATAGCCGTCATAATTCTGTTTTAATTTAGTCTCCAGAAGTTTCGGGTAGCCGGTGGCGGGGCTGTCAGTGCTGCTGCCATCGCCATAGGTAATACTGTCGCCAAAGGCCATGAACACCAGGTTTTCACGCCAGAGCGACTTGGCCGCCGACCAGTTCGTGCCGCCGAAGTTCAGGCCGCCGACCGAATAACCGCTGCCGGAAAACAACACGACCCAGCGGGCAATCGAATCGGCAAACACCATCAGGTCTGCCCGGCCATCGCCGTCATAGTCGCCGGGCACAGGCTTATAGGCAACGTTGCCCAAGGTGCAGCAGGCACAAGTCTTGTAACCACTGCGGGAAAACAGCACATACCATTTGCCGGTGGTTTTATTATAGACACAGAAGTCCGCCCGGTCGTCGCCGTCGTAATCGGCGGGGACCGCCTCGTAACCGGGCCCGCCCAAGAGTGCGCCAGCCATTAGGCCCCCACTGCCGGAAAGCGATATATACCATCTGCCCGTGGATTCGCTGTAAACACAGCGGTCGGCCTTGCCATCGCCGTCAAAATCCGCCGGCACGGGCACGTAACCCGGTCCGCCCCATGTCCCGGTAAAGATCTGGCCGTCCGCGAACAAAATACCCCACTCGCCCGACGCTTTTTTATAATAAGCAAGATCCGTTATGCCGTCGCCATCGTAATCGGCGGGCACCGGGCCGGTATCGGTCACCGGGCCGGCGCCGTCACCGCCGAAATTGGTGGATACCAACTCATTGGTGCGGCTCGACATGAGCATCATCCACGTCCCGGTTTTGCACATGATGGCAACATCGGTTTTGCCATCGCCGTCATAATCGCCCGGCACCGGCCGCCAGCCGCTACGCCCAATGATCGGCCGCGCCCCGGGCACATAGTTCAAGCTTGAAAAAAGGACCGTCCAATGACCCGTGACTTGATCGTACATGGCGAAGTCGGATTTGCCGTCACCGTCATAGTCGTTAATAGTCGCCGGCAAAGCCGGGCTGGCCAGTAAAAAGAGGCCCAAAGGCAGATAGCGTAGAAATATCGGCACCGTATTCATAAAAATATACCCAATAAATAGATTCGATTATTTACATTTGAGCGCAAATGTCAAGGACCCCCTACCCCAAAACCCTCGCCTAAGACAAAACATTCTTCGCGGTCGATCATGGGCGACCATGATTCCCCTACCCATGGATCATGTATCAAGGTAGGGCTCAGCCTCCGGCTGAGCCGGAAGACGGAAGACAAAAGGCGGCCCCCACCAATTGATCACGTTTCCAGGACCGGATTCCATTTTCCTGTGTCCATTTTCCTGTTGCCAAAAATCCAGCCTGCCTGTATAGGGATGAACGCAACAATTGCCAACGCGCGATTGATCAAGGAGTTTCGATGCTGTCGCCAGTTGAAGTCAAACATGCCAAGCGGTGGATGATCCTCGCCGAAATCCCCGCCGGTATCTCCTGGGCCGGTATCAGCCTGACCTACCTGACCGGTTTTTTCTTGGCGTTGAAAGCCAGTACCTTCCAAATCGGCTTGCTTGCCGCCATCCCCGCACTCTGCAGCCTGGCCTCGGTCCTCAGCAGTTATCTGTTGTGGTATTGGCAGGGTCGGAAACGTGCGGTGGTAATTCTGCTGTTTCTGTTTTATCTCAGCCATGCGTTTTTGGGCTGTATCCCCTTCCTCTTCCATTCCTTGCCGTTATCCCTTCAGGTCCAATTGGGACTGATGGTGCTAACCGGCGCATATATCCTGATTAAACTCCAGGAAGTTCTATGGTATCCCCTGGTTTCGGAAATCATACCGGATGGTCAGCGCGGCACTTTGTATGGCCGCCTGGCGATTACGGCAACATTCATTGCAATGCCGGCCAGTTTCCTGATCGGAAAATTTCTGGATCACCGCAACGATCTGCTTGGCTTCCTGGTCGTCTTTGGGATATGCGGTATGATCGGCGCCCTGGGGGCCGTGGCTTACGGGAAAATTCCGGATGTACCCAACGCCGGCAAACCCCTGCAACCTTCCATTTTCGGGCAGCTCAGGATCCCCTTGCGCGACTGTCATTTCCGGCAATTCCTTTTCTTTGTGCTGTTCAGCACCTTGGCCGGCGGTGTCTGCGGTCCCTTTATCAACGTATTCATGATCCAGCTCCTGCACATTCCCTATACCTATATCGCGCTGTTCGGGATCCTGTCCTCGCTGGCTTTTATTCTTTTCGTCATGGTCTGGGGTTATCTGGTTGACAAATACGGCAGTCGTCCCATTCTGCTTTTGAATTCCATCCCCCTCATCCTGCTTAATATCCTGTGGATATTCAATACGCCGGGCCGCTATTGGCTGATCCCGATCATTTTTTTTGTCTCCGGCATTACCTCGGCCGGTATCGGAGTGGCCTTGCCCAACATATTACTGGGTGTATCCAAGGGTCAATCCAGCGCTGGTTACATCACGATCTACCAGATCGTGTTCGGCCTGACCGGCTTTGTGGCGCCTTTACTGGGCAGTGTTGTAATTAATATGTTCAGCCGCTTATCCCTGGTAGCCCTGGGCTTTCCGATTCTGCCATACCATGTCTTGTTTGGGTTGGCCAGTCTCCTGGCCATCCTGCCGCTGTTTTTCATCGTCCGGCTTTATGAACCCCAGGGCAAAACAGCCTTGTTTATTCTACGGAATATGGTGGTCGTCAACCCCTTGCGGTTGGCGGTTAATCTCATGGCCTATCATCGGAGCTCCGGCCAGAAGGAGCGTTTGAGCGCCACGATCGGCCTGGGCAATACGGGCAGTCCGATGGTGGTCAGCGAGTTGACCAATACCCTGGATGATCCAATTTACTTTGTGCGGCGTGAAGCAGCCTTGGCCCTGGGGCGCATCAAGGATCGGGATGCGGTGTTGCCCCTGATTGCCAAACTGGGCGATGAATTTGCCAATATCCAGTACGAAGCCGCCTGGGCCCTGGGACAGATCCGGGATGATCAAAGTATTCCGCCTTTGTTGGAAAGCCTGAAGGGCGTCGATCCTAAACTGCGCGGTTATGCGGCGATGGCGCTTGGTGAAATTGGCGCGTCCCTGGCGATTGAGCCTTTGATAAACCGGCTTGAAAGCAGCCTGGATGTTTTTGAAACCACCTGTGTTGCCAATGCCTTGAGTCAACTGGGCTATAAGCAAGCCCTGTGGAAAACCCTCGAGAAACTGGTGGCCAGCGATCAGCCGGTTGTCCGGCGGCAATTATCCGTCTCACTAGGGGATCTCCTGGGCAAACAGGGGCAGTTCTATCGGATACTGACCCTGGAAGAGAAAGTGTACGGTGATGAAGTCGCCCGTATCATCAGCGGGATGAATCGCATGCTTACGCGCCGCTGGCGCTCCAAATTGGGCGATGATCTGGTGAAGCAGGTTCAGGACGGCTTGAAACGGATCCAGGCGTTATATGATGGAAAGCAATATGTGGAAGCGTTGCGTCAAGTGGTTGCGGCTTGCGATTTGTTATTTGGACGGGAATATCATCGCTATAATGATTTGCAGGCGATCGGCCGGAAATTCCTGCATGAATTGATGAGCCAGAACGAAGCCCTGGGCAATCGCGTCTACTGGGAAGAATGCCTGCTTTCCATCTATGGGCTTTCCCTGATTTTTGCCGCTACTCGGCCCTGACACAGATAGCATTACAGGAACCCAACCTGCTCCTGGCGGAGGCAGTCGGGAGGAATTTCGGTGATGAAGCGGGAGGGCGAAAAAAACTGGGCGCCGCCGTCGGGAGCGCGCCGCACGGCCGGCACGCATAGGAACAGCTCGTCCTTGGCGCGGGTCACGGCCACGTAAAACAGCCGCCGCTCCTCCTCGTCGTCGCCGGACTCGGTCATGGCGCGGTTGGATGGGAACATGCCGTCGGCCGCCCAGAGCACGAACACGGCATTCCACTCCAGGCCCTTGGCCTGGTGCACCGTGCTCAGGCGCAGGTTGTCCTTGGCGATGCCATCCATGCGGTCGGCTTCGGCATCCAGGTTGGTAACCAGCGCCACCTCGTTCAAAAATTCTTCGGTGGATTCGAAGCCCGATATGAAATTCATCACTTCCTGCAAGTCCTCCATGCGCCGCTCGTAATCATCAAAGGTATCGAGCGCATACTGGTCGTAAAACGCCTTGTTAAACTGGAAGACAATTTCAGCCGGGTCTTCCTTGAGCTCCGTCTCGTATTTTTCGAGGATCGGCGCGATGGCTTTCCATAAGGTTTGCGCGGCCGCCGGCAAGGAATCGTGCAGGGCCTGGCGCTGGACGGCGTCGCGGGTCTCGAACCGGCCGCCCAGGGCGCGCCAGATTTTTTCGGCCGTTTTGCCGCCGACCCCCGGCAGGAGCGACATCAGGCGCGTAAACGCCAATTCGTCGCCCGGATTGTGCAGGATGCGCAGGAGGCTGCAGACGTCCTTGATGTGAGCCTGCTCGAAGAACCGGACGCCGGAGGTGACCGTGTAGGGGATGCGCTCGCGGGCCAGCTCCATCTGCAGTTCCATGGCGTGGTAATGGGCGCGATAGAGCACGACCATGTCGCGCCAGGCGCAGCCTTCGCGCCGCAGGCGCTGGACCTGCTCGACCACGTAGCGCGCCTGGTGGCCGCCGTCGCGCAGGATAGCCAGGACGGGTTTGTGATGCGCGGCGCGGGTTGCGCGCAGGACTTTCTGGAACTGGCGCGGATTGCCGGCGATACAGTGGTTGGCCACCTGGAGAATTTCGGGCACGCTGCGGTAATTAGTTTCCAGCTTGAACGTGCGCGTGTCCGGGTAGCGCTCGGGGAAAGTCATGATGTTGCGGTAGTCCGCGCCGCGCCAGGCATAAATGCTCTGGAAATCGTCGCCTACCACCAGCAGATTGCGATTGCGCTTGGCGATCAGGTCCACCCAGTCGGCCTGGATCGGATTGGTGTCCTGGTATTCATCCACAAGCACATAGAGAAACTGCTCCTGGTAGCGCGCCAGAACCTCGGCGTGCTCCTGGAAGAGCCGCAGGCCATTGATGAGCAAGTCGTCGAAATCCATGGCATTCTGGGCGCGCTTCTTTTTCTGGTACAGCTCCAGCACGCGCAGGACCTCGTCGGGATCCACGGGATGTGTTTCGAAACGCTGTTCGACGGCCGCGCGCACGTCCTGGCGCCGGTTGACCGCCCCGCTCAGGATTGACAGGACCACTTCCGGCTTGGGAAATTCCTTGCCTTTCAGCTTTAACTCGGACAGGCACGCCTTGATCAGGGTGATGGAGTCGTCGTGATCCAGGATGGTGAAGTCGAGACCATATTGCAGCAGATGGGCGTACCGGCGCAGGATGCGGTTAGCCATGTGATGGAACGTGCCGCCCCACAGCCCGCCGACGCTTTCGCCCACCAAGGCCTGGGCGCGTTCGAGCATTTCGCGCGCGGCGCGGTTGGTAAAGGTCAAGAGCAAGATGCGCCGGGCGTCCACGCCCTGTTGCACGAGGTAAGCCACGCGGTAGACGAGCGTACGGGTCTTGCCCGTGCCCGCGGCGGCCAATACGAAGAGCGGCCCATCCGGGGCCGTTACCGTCGCCAGCTGCTCGGCGTTCAGCGATTTTTCAAAGTTGATCGGAGCGGACAATTCGATTTCCACCTTTTTTCCGTGCGCTTCACCACGTCGCCCCGCTGCGGGGCAAGTGGCCACTTGGTTGCCGACGTGGCGCTATACGCTTCACGTGCTTTACGACGGGCGGTTGATGAGCGGGGCTTGATTCAACCGGGAGTGCAGCTGGAGCAGGTCGGCGATACTGAAGTCCTTAAGGGCTTCGGAAGAGCCGGCATCCATTTTGCCCATCACGTGCCGAATGGCCGGGTTGAGCATGTCCAAGCCTAAACTATGGGGCGTAACCCCCGTCTGGACCATAACGTTAATGATGTCCTTGACGCGAATTGAATCCGGCACCTTGAGCAGCACATAGCGGCCGGCGCCGTCAGACACGTCCGCCAGCAGGTTGGCCTTCACGAGGGCATCCACGACTTCACGAATCAGCCGGACAGGGACACGGTGGGTATGCGCGTAGGCATTGATTTCGAAATGGGGCACATTGATCATCATGGACTGCGCCGCGTGTGACATTATTGAAAGCGCCAGCATGATCCGGGACTGGGCGCTGGCCCCGTGCGCCTTCTGCTCCATTTTGTAAGTTGAATAATTTTGCAGGGCAAACCCGATTTCAGCGCCCAGCAGGATGATCCACCAGGAGATGTAAAGCCAAAAGAGGAACACCGGCACCGAGGCCAGGGTCCCGTAAATGGCGTTGTAGCGGCTGATACCGATCTGCAATTCGATGTAAAACCATTGCCACCCGACCCACAGGGAGCCGCCGATAACCCCGCTGACTACCGCCGGCATGGTCAGCACCCGCGTGTTCGGCATCAGCTTATAGAGGAAAATAAATGCCGCCCAGGTTGCCAGCAAGGGCAGGAACGATAGAAAACGGGAGTACAGCAAATGGACATATCCAAAGCGTTCCTGGAGTAATTGGATCAGCGCCGGGTTACTTAGCGCGGCATTGATCGTTGTGGCCGCCACCATCAGGATCGGGACCACCATGACGATGCTGAGGTAATCCGAAAATTTGCGCAACAGCCGCCGGGGCAGGGTCACACCCCAAACCCGGTTGAACGACATTTCCACGCAACTCAATACCTGGACCACGGTCCAGAGCAAAAGCACGAGACCGATCCCGCCCAGCGTGGCAAAATTTGTGTTTTTCACATAGGTGAACAGATTGACCACAAAGTCCTGGAACTGGTCCGGCATGGCCACGATTGCCTGGATGATGCGCTGTTCGGCCCAGTCCCCCGCGCCCAAGCCCCGCAGGATCGCCAGGGCCAGCGCAAGGATTGGCACGATGGACATCAGGGAACTGTAAGTCAGCGAGGCCGCATGCAGGGGACATTCGTTATCCTGGAACCCCTTGAAGACCAGGAACACGATCCGGACAAAATTAATGCCTAAGCGCTTGAGCCGCGACAGCGAATTGAGTTCGATCTCCCAGATGCCCTCAGACATGAATTTCCAGGCACGCTGGGAAAAGCTCGGTACAAGTTCTTTGTTCATGGCATTAGTCAGAGGTCAGAATTCAGAAGTCAGAGGTCAGATGTCAGTCAAATCAGTTCTTTGTTCCTGGTTCTTCGTTCTTTGTTCTTCGTTCGGTCCGTCAATTGACGGATTGGGCGTTTGCTTGTCTGTTCTGGCGTCCGTCGCCCCGCCTTCGTCCGGCAGTGCCGGACTTCTGCGGGCAGGCCGTCTTTCTCCGCTTTCAGCCTACAGTCTACGGCCTACAGCCTTCTATATTTTGAAACATCCCCCAGGCCGCCCAGGTTTTGGCGTCTTGGACGGCGCCGCGGGACATGATGGCTTTCCATTCGGCTTCGTCAAGCAAAACCACATCCAGTTGTTCGTCCGGATCGGGATCAACTGCGCCACCACCGGTCAACTCGGCGTAAAAAAGAAAAATCCGTTCCGTGCAGAAGCCGGGCGCCGTGAAGATGAAACCAAGCGGCACCAGGGCTTTCACCGCATAGCCGGTCTCCTCCCGAATCTCGCGCCGGGCACACGCTTCCGGTGTTTCCCCGGCCTCCCGTGTACCGGCCACAACCTCCAACAGTTCCTGCTCGATCGCCTTGCGGAGCTGGCGGACAAACACGAAGCGTCCATCCGGCGCGCGCGCCCAGATAGCCACGGCGCCCGGATGGCAAACAATCTCGCGCCGGGTGCGCCGGCCATTGTCGAGTTCCACTTCAAGAACGTCAAGTTTGAGCAAATGCCCTTCAAAAACCCGGCGGGAGCTGATTGTTTTTTCGCTCATCGGTTATCGTATTTCTGACATCGCCGAAAGTGACCTTCTTCATTCAAAGCGGATCGCATCATAAAGTTAACACGACTCGCGCGCTGCAGTCAAGCTTGTCCCCGGTGGTGGTCCCCGGTGGTTATTTTAAGAACAGATTTTCTCCACCATTCCATTGACATATCTTCTGCTTTTTCATATATTTCAATTGGCTTATGAAGGACGCCTCGACGGTTGCCGAAAGGACTGAGTCCACCTTTAAGAAGTTGATGATAGAGAACCTTCTTTCTGCCCGTGAGAGCAACCGCCGGGTGAATTCGCCGAAAGGCGAGGAAAGGGGGGTCTCATGACCCGTCAACTACCGTCCAACCCCAGCTTTAAGCAACTGCGCCATCAGGCCAAAGACCTTCTCAAGGCGCACCAGAATGGGGAAGCATCCTGCTGCGTTATCCTCAGAAATCTACACCGATTCAAGGGAAAGACCGACGCAGAGATTACACGCTCTGATATCTCGCTTGTCGATGCCCAATTCGCCATTGCTTTGGAATACGGGTTCAAAGGGTGGCGAGACATGAAGGAACACGTGACGGAGGCGTCCGGCGAAGGCGCCCCGGGGCAACTTAGCATGCCGGCACCAGGCAACGATCCCGGCAACACGTATACACGGGGGATGTCTGCCGCTCTTTCTTATCTCGGCACAGAGATGAGCTACGACCGGGTTATGGGACTCTCCGGTGTGGCCTTCATTCTGCAAGTGGACACCAGTGGGCCATTCGTCGATGAGGAACTCGATTGCGCTTGGTGGCCCAACGATGCCTGGGGCTTTGACTTAGGCCTTCCCGTGGTTTCCAAGGCCGCGGGTTGGGAACTCCGCAAGCTGCGATGCGATGTCGAAGCGCACAAGGCGGATGCGGCCACGGAATATCGCCGCGCATTTGCTCCCGCCATCGAACAGTCTCTTGCAGCGGGCAAACCCGTGCTGGCAGAACACGATCATTGCTTCATCGTCACTGCCGTTGATAATGAGGAACCGCCGCTGCTCGGATATGGAACACGCGGCAAGTCCACGCAATTCGATGATGTCCTTAGGGTTCCCTGCTATCCCTGGGGCCTGATCGTCTTAGGCGGAACGTTCAAGCCCGGCAGTCCCGAAGAAATCGACTTGACCTCCCTGCGCCACATTACGGCATTGTTCAACGAGCAAGCGCAGGGCGCCAACGCGCCCATTACGCGGTTCTCGGGCCGGCAAGCGTGGACCGAATGGCTCCGGTTACTGCGCAACGGAGAAGCCTGCGATAACAACATGCTGATCCACCTGCGATATAATCGACGCAGCGCGGTCGCCTACTTACATGAAATGCTCGTGCGACACAACGGCGAAACGACAATGCACCTTTCCGCCGCCGCCGATTTCTACCAGCGCATCGTTGACGAGGTGATGAGACAGGGCTTGCCCTACAACTGTGTGAAGAATGGTGAAGACGAACAAACCGTACGTTCGGAATACACCGCGATGATCGACCGCGTATCGAAACTGGAGGCGCAGGCGATCGCCAAGCTGGAAGCGGCTGCTGCCAGCATGTCGGCCCAAAGATAACGCCCGGACTGCTCAGCACACCCTCAGAATGAAGGTTGGTGTTCTCATCTCTCCGGTAGAAAACCGGGGATGGCAAGCGCCTTCTCGATTTCGGCAATGGCGGCCTTTTCCTTCTCCAACATTTGGAGTATGGAATCTGCTCCTGCGTCACGTTGGGTCTTGTCCGAAAACCACGCCTCACGCGGCTTGTCGTTGCCATCCCAGAGCGGAATGAATACGCGGAATGCTGCTCGCGCTATAATGACTTCTTCCCGGTAGAGCTTTGCAGCAGTTGTCAGACGATCCTTTACCATGGGAATTTGTTCCATAGCCCTCTCACAGAATTCAGCCGCCGCCGTGCGTCCGCGCACGATCTGGTCAACTTGAGTGTCCATATTGCCCATATCGTATTGGCCCCATGCGTCTTTCGGAAGAATCTTCTTAAGGTCATCCGGATAGTTAAGTCGGCGCAGTGCGGCAATCCACTGTTGATAAGCTTCTTCTCCGTAGTAATAATCGAACGCGCCGGAGCTTCCCAGATGAAAAGGGGAAGCGTGAAATAGTTCCACAGCGCGCTTTAGCGCAGACAGTATGCAGTCCTTTTGAGAAGGCGCGAGAGTCTTCTCTCCCAGGCGATATGCCAGATTGTCCAGCCAGCCTCCTGTCCGGCCACCAATTTTCCCCCTAAACCGACCGTTCCAGAAACCACACTTACCGTCTTCAGGATTGAGATCATATTCAAGGCCTCGAATTCCGGTCCATCGGTAAGCGGGACCAATGCCGATATGGCACATTTGCATTTTCTCACGGTCGTAACCCACGACAACGCTCCAAGGTCCGCATCCTTTGTCCGCGCAGCCTCCGATCATGACCGGATGACCAGCGTCAATGTCGGCCCAGAGCTTTCCAAGAATTTCGTAGGTTTTGCGTTCAGTGCCCGGCGTTTTGGGACTCGTCGCGCTGAAGTAGAGCCATTTCCCATCGTACCCATATGCCTTGACTACATTGGCCAGTGTATCCGTCGGTATCATCATGTATCCCATTTCCTGCCAGGTGGCTGAATGGCACAGATGAAAAGCGTCCCCGGAATAGGCCATAAGTTCATTAAGACTTGTCTTTTCGCCGTGGTGCTTGAGGAGAATCTCCATACCCCTCAGCAACATGTCCCATGCATAGCCGACTTCTCCGTCCGGTACGCCCGCAATCCAGATTCTGCCATTCTCAGTCTGTAGCTTGCTTTTGGTGATCTGGCCACTATTAACGCTTTCCTTCAACATTTTCCAGTCCTTGAATCCATACTCCATTGCAAGGGCAAATTGGACTTCCTGGAGTCCTACTTTTGCCTTCAGGATTTCGTCGTCAGGCTTATCCTTGAATTGATGGAGATGCCGGAGCACCTTACAGCAAGATACACTTCCAGCTTTATGCGCCTTAAGAACGGATTTTGCCTCAAGACGGAGGTGTTTGAGACTGGGGTTGGACGGTAATTGAGAGGTCATTGAGACCCTCCTTCCTTGTCCTTTTGGGACATGTTTTACACCCGGCGACTGCTATCTCGGGCAGAAAGAAGGTTCTCTAACTATTACTTCTTGAAGGTGACCTGAGTTCTTCCGGCAGTCGACGAGGCGCCCTTCATGCACCGTTATGAATATGCTCATTTTCGTGTCGCGTTGCAAGTGCAATTTTGTCTAACAATTTTGTCTAACAGTGCAATTTTGTCTAATCGCTAAAAACCTGTTAAAATCCTCTTGCATTCCATCACATTCTTGTGTACCTTTCTATCCAGGTGCTTAAAGGGCGCCTGTTGGTCTGCACAAAGAACTGCGTTCACCTTTGCTGGTTGGTTGATTATCAACCTTCTTTTCGGCCTGTGTCAGCAGACCCTCGGGCAGATCCCGCTAACGCGGGGAGAAAGGAAGGTCCGTATGATCACAGCATTGTCCTCCCGTCCGGATCTCGATCAGATCAAACGCCAGGCAAAGGAACTGCTCAAAGCCCAGAAGTCTGGCAATTCCTCGGCTTGCGAGAAATTACGCAAGGTCCAACGCTTCGCCAGTATGAGCAACGCCGAGATTCTTTCTTCCGACATCAAGCTCTCCGAGGCCCAGCACGCCGTGGCGAAAGACTACGGCTTCAACACGTGGTCGGATTTGAAACAGCATGTGCTGAAAGCCGGTGAAAAGAATCTATTGCACATCCACTGCGGCGATCACTCGGCCGACATTCTGCGTCAAGGCTCCGTGGGCGGCGAAGTGATGGTGTGGCACGATCCAGTGTTGGAGGGCCCTGTGCCCGGCAGAGTCAGCGACCAGGAATATCGCGAGGTGCGTGCCAGGTTCTTTGTCGACCAGCAATACACCAAGAGCTACGAGGGCGCACTGCAGGGTCTCACCGCCCGGCACGACAAGTTGGCGCAGGCAAAGAACTATGCTGAGGTCGTGCTTTGGTTCGATGCGTGCCTGTTCGATCAGACCATCATGATCCACCTGATTGAGAAATTGGCGCAAACCGACACCGGAAACGCCAAGACGAGCCTGATATGTGTTGGGGAGCATCCTGAGTTCAAACGGTTTGTCGGCCTGGGCGAATTGAACCCGGCGCAGATGGCCGCATTGTTTCCGGGCCGGCATGAGATCACTCCGGCGGAGAAGGAACTCGCCGTCAAGGCGTGGAAAGCCTTCAGTTCGGACAACCCGCGAGCCATCGAGGATCTGCTTCAGCAAGACTGCTCGGCACTGCCGTATCTGGCCGACGCACTCAAGCGGCATCTGGAGCAGTATCCGTCTGTGACCAACGGTCTGAACCGGTTACAGCGTGAAGCGCTCGAGGTCGTGGCTTCGGGTATGAATAAACTCGGGCAGATATTCAGCGAAGTCTCTCAGAAGGAAGAGCGACCGTTCTTTGGCGATACCATATTATGGGAATGCCTGGATGAAATGGCAGGCGGGAACGCGCCGCTGTTGAAGATCGATGGGCCAGGTCCGTTGAAGAGTCCTCTTTGGGAGCCGATCCAGAAGATCGAACGGTGGAGTGTCGCCTTGACAAGCACTGGTCAAGACGTGCTGTCCGACAACGCCGACTTCGTAAAATTGAACGGTATTGACCGCTGGCTGGGTGGAGTTCATCTCCAAGATCTCGAAGCCCGATGGCGATGGGATGCAGGCCGGGGGCAACTCATTGCCATGCGCGGGGCGCCGCAGGCTGTTGCCGCGTCTGGGACAGACGCTCCAGATTCGGTGGCGCAGACTGTGGATGCATTACTGATGGACGCCCATCGCAGTCGGGCTTCGGATATCCACCTGGAATGGATTGAGAACAAACTGCGGGCTCGCTATCGCATCGACGGAAAGATGGCGGAGAGCCCAATCGCGATCCCGGCGGATTGCTATCAGGCGATCATAGACCATGTCAAGAAGATGTCGGCATTGGATGTGGCGGACCATGGCAAGCCGCAAGTAGGAATGTTTATGACAATCATCACGGGCAGGAAGCTAAGCTTTCGGGTTTCCGTGGTGCCCTACATATCGGGCGAAACGGTCGTCATACGCATTTTCGATGAGTTCCAGCCCATGTCCTTGGATAAACAGGGATGGAGCAATGCGAACCTCGCCATATTCCGAAAATGGATCAGGAAACCGAACGGGCTGATCATTGTGACGGGGCCATTCGGGGCCGGCCGGACAACCGCGATGTATGGCATGCTCAAGGAACTCAATCCCAAGGAGCGGAATATTCTGACGATTGAAGATCCGGTAGAATATCGGATGGAAGGAATTCGGCAGATGCAACTCGATTTTGCCCGCGGAATTACCTGTGAACGCGCCATTCGCGAACAGATGCGTCAGGATCCTGATGTCGTCATGGTGTCAACCTGCTCGGATCTTCCCACCCTGGAGGCCGTGGTAACCCTGGCGACTACGGGCCATCTGGCGCTCACCGCCATGCATTCACAGAACGGGCCGGCCTGTGTCCGACGAGTGCTCGACGTGGGAATCAGACCATACCTGATAAACAAGGTTCTGATTGGTGTCGCAGCGCTGCGGTTGGTTCGGCTGATCTGTTCCCACTGCAAGGAGGAATATGAGCCGAAATCATGGGAACGGGACAGCGTCGAGCTGGGAACAAGCACCCGCTTCTTCAGGGGAAGAGGTTGTGAACTATGCTTAAACACGGGTTATCGCGGGAAAACGGCGATCCACGAGATGATGGAGATTGACGATGCGAGCCAGAACGCGATCGGCAAGGGCGTTTCAGAAGATGACCTCCGCCGCGTGGCGATCTTGTCAGGGATGAAGACTCTGAAACAGGACGGCCTGTCGAAGGCGGCCCAAGGCATCACGACAGTGGATGAGGTGTTCAGGGTCTGCGGTTGAGCCCCCCTGTCGTAACCCAACACATGATCATGGACATTACGCCCCGCGAAAGGGCGCGAGGCGCGGGGTCAGCCCCGGCTGCCACACCATCTTACGATAGTCCACAAATATGCCAAATTGGTTTACAACTCCAAACGCAGATCGTATTGATATGCGTATAATTCCTGATCTATAGAACCGGCCCTAATGCCCTCAATAATTCTTGTTTTAAGTGTTTGTTCTTCAGCACTGTTTCTTGGGTTGTCGCTCATAAGGTTATTAAGGACTGCATCGGAAAACTGACCGTCTCCTCGTTTGGCAAAAACCCGAAAACCCCGGCCTTCCCAAAACGGACGTGGCGGGATACAGTGGTCAAGCCAGTCCACGGGAAAAAGACCTCCGGCCGTGTCATAAACTTCAATTGTTTTCCATCCGTTCTCTTTTGCCCATTCACGCATAATCTGGACAAGAGCTTTGCCCAGTCCTTTTCGTCTAAACTCATGGCCGCTAAGGGAACACATCGCAAGATTAACCACAATCAGCGTTTTGTCGTCCTTCTCGGTTTCGCCATAATATTCCCATCCCGTAGACTTGCGTTCTCGTGCAATGGCTTTCGGCAGGAAAACAATGTGACCGAGAAGGGTGTCTCCATGCCATGCGATAGCAGCGCAATTGCCATATTTATTCCGCGTTTGTTTCATGAAATCCGGCAACTCATCGCCGGGAACTGGAAGCCTGCTGCAATGGTCATGATGCACCCAAACTATGCCATGCCGTGGTTTAAATGGGTCTGCACTGACACACATGTTGAATGTCCAGGAATCATCCATGAGTTTCACTACGACCTGCTTGCCGCCAGCATCTATGTATCGTGGTTCTATCATCTTTCCATTCCAACGTCGTGAATCAGACTTTGGCACGTATGCAACAATAGCCTGCATTCATCTTTTTCGGCTCCATTTCTTCTCGAGAGTATATATTCGCCATCGATCCCCGCCTTCTACGTGTACCGGATGCTTTTTCACTATCTTGAAACCGCGAGATTTGTAGAATTTCAGGGTGTCGGAATGGGGACGCGAAATGGGACGAGTCCAGCCCATGGCCATGACTTGGAGAATACCCGCTCCAGCTTTTTGTAGGTCATGTTCTGTCGCAGCCACCAGTCTCCTGCCTATCCCTTTCCGGTGCAGGGCAGGATCTACGCCAAGCCTGGTGATGCGAGGAATACCATCTTCGGATGAATAAGAGATGAATCCGACGATCTTGTTCTGCTCAACCGCCACGAAGCCACGCTGGCAACAGAAATCAACGGGCATGCTCTTGAGGTGGGTCCAATGATACCATTTCGGATGCAGCTTCTTCGCAACGGTAAGCATCCCCCGGATATCTTCTCTTGTGAATGCGCGTATCTTCATTTCTCGTCTCCTCTTGCAGAACGTTGCAGATCATGCACGGTTATGAACCGTCGCGTGCATCCGGCTTGTTGAGTTTCATTTCATAATGCACGGCATATGTGCCCCAGACTTCTCTGTCGGATAGGGTCGCCTCGGCACCACGCCTTCGGAGAAGGCACTCTGCGAGCGCAAGGACTCTTACATTCTTCTTAAAGATATTGAAAACGAGTCGAAAACCGGAACAGAACGCTTTCTCCAACAAGGCTCTGACGATAGCAGCATTGCGATTCGCCGGCGTAACGTAAAGTTCATGAATCTCGCACTCGTCACCTCTGATCTCAAGGACAATAAAACCGGCGTATGATCCGTTCTCAACATCGACAAACGTTTGCATTCCCTGGACGTCAAGAAAAGTGATTGTCCGACCGCAGGGATATGATGGTTCAACAAGTTGCAGTTCCCTCTCATACGCGGTGAGGAGCGCAAGAAACGCTTGGTCTTTCCATGGACTGTTCAGTTTATGAATCATCCGGCAACGTCCGAAGTCAGTCTAGTTGATTTTTGTAGCCTTGGGATTCTGTCCGTTCTGATGGAGGATTAAATTGGTCACTCGGCCCTGGTTGTCCTTGACGAAGGTGATTTGCGCATTGACAACTTTGTAGAAAAACTCGGTCTCGGATTCGGGAAAGATTTCCAGAAAGCTTTGGCCGGTGAGGCGGACCAGAAGCCGGTCGCCATCACGACGAATCGTGAAGACCGCGCCCGGCGCAAGTTGGTACTCGCCCACATAGGTGTCGTACAATTTTGGGTCCAACTTGATGGCCTGGCGTTCTTTGGGAGGCTTATCGGAGATTTTCTTTGCGGTCTGGTCAAGGCCATTTTGGTGCAACACCAAACTTTGCACTTTGCCGCCAGCATCCTTATTGAATGTAATCCGGGCGTTGACTATTTTGTAGAAGAATTCGGTTTCGGATTCCGGGAAGATTTCGTAATACTCCTGGCCCGTGAGCTGGGCCATCAACTTTCCACCGTCCCGCCGCAGATTGAAGAAGACGCTTGGCGCCAGTTCGTATTGCCCGACATACCGATCAAGGATCTCCGGTTTCAGATTAATCGCAACGCGTTCCTTCGCCGGCTCGAAGTGCGCCAGCGGTTGCTGGGGTTCAAGGAGGTGAAAGCCAATATCGTCAATGGAGTTGGCCGAGTTGGCCAGCACCACCACGCCCCGCCGCTTCTTCTTATCGAAGCCGATAAAGGAATGGTATCCTCCCGTACCGCCGTTATGCCAGATTGCCTCCGTTCCGAATTTATTCAGGATATGCCAGCATAGGCCTATCTGCATATCGGGAGAACCGGCCGCATGTCGGGGCACCTGTGTCAGTTGCATAGTTGGCCACAAATCTGACTTGGTCAGCCCAAGATTGGCCGCGATGAATTTCAGCATGTCGTTTGCCGTAGAGCGTAATGCGCCTGCCCCGGCGAGCGTTGGGATGTCCCAATTCGCCACCGGTTCGCCTGCCGCGTTGTGGCCGGTCGCCAGTCGCGCCCTGAGTCCAGGCGAAAGCATGCTCTGCGTGTTGGTCATGCCGAGAGGCCGGCAAATACGCTGTACCACTAAGGCCTCGTAATTGGTGCCAGCCTTCCGAGCGAGGATATGTCCCAGCAATCCGGCTCCCAGGTTTGAGTACTCGTAGGTCGCGCCGATGTCGCGGGGTAGCGTGTAGCCAGAAAGGAACGCATACATTTGCGCTACCGTGTAGTCGGCGTAGGGATTGTTCACGTCGCCGGGCGTAAAGTTGTCCGGCAATCGCGGAAGTCCGGAGGTGTGCGTGGCCAAATCAAGCAAAGTGATCTGCCGGCCATTTCGGGTGGGGACTTTCACTGCGGGTGGAAGATATTTTGAAATCGGGTCGTCCAGTTTCATCTCGCCCCGCTCGACTGCGTCCGCCAGGAGGAGCGCGGTGAAGACTTTCGTGGCGGAGCCGATTTCAAAAACCGTGTCCCCGTCAACCGTTCTAACACTGCCGCGGCTCAGCTTCCCGTAACGGATGATCCTCGGCCCTTTCTCGTCCACAAGCCCGACGACAATCCCCACGCCTTGTTTGGCGGTATCAATGCGCTCGCGCAGGATAACCTCGATTTCCGAGTCAGAGGGCGGGTTTTCAGCGGCGTGCAGAAATGAGGCCGCCCATAAAAACAGAACGACAATAATCGCGTTACGTATCAGCCAGTTCATGAGATTAGTTCTTCTGTTGTTTCGTTTGGTTTATTTTCGTTTTGTGTCAAACGATAGCCTTGTTGCTTCCGAGTACCCGCCGCGTGCACAAGTAGCGCTGCTCGCAGTCTATCTTTTTGTTAGTCGCCGGAAGGTAATGGTACTCAAACATCAACAATCATGCCCCAAGCAATACATGTCATTGGCCCGTCCGGAATGTGTAAATGACCGGGTCCAACGGTACACCAACGGCACTCTGGAAATTCTTGTGCGACGGGCTGTTCAGCCCGAGCCGGTATTGATGATTGGGCTCCAGACGAACGGGCAACACGCATGTGCGGTGATCATTGGTCCAGTGCGGCCTTTCGCCCTCCGGCATAGATGGATAGTCAGATCCACTTCCGGTCCATGAATAGCCGCCACCCATCGGCACGGTGAAAGTGACGCGCAGTTCCGTCGTTTTGGGGTCAACTGCGTCCGCGCCGTTGGCCGGTTGTATTTCCAGAATGGTTGGCTTCCGAATCTTGGCCGTCATGTTGCTGTCCGCCCCCCGTGTGGTGAAGTAGATCGCCGAAGGCAGTACGGGTACGCCCGCGGCGCTGCGGAAATTGCGATAGCTTTCGGAATTGATGCCGACACGGTAGTAATGGCCTGGCTCCAGTTTCACTGGCAACACCGCCATGCGGGTGTCACGCCAGTGCGGGGCTTGGCCCTCAGCTTTCGGCGGATAATCGGGACCGCCGCCGGTCCATGAAAAGCCATGCGCCATTTCGCAGTCGAAGGTGACAACGATTTCGCTCGTGGCGGGATCGACGTCCGCGGCGCCCGCCGCCGGTGCCGTCGCAACAATCCGCGGCGGCCCTTCAGCCGCAGCGTTCGTGGCCGGCGCCGCAGTGGCACGCGTAGACTTCGTTGCCGTGAGTTTGAGAAACACACATTGATGGGTTTCGAATCCGTCAACGCCATCAAAGCTTTGATGGTAAATCTCCTCACATCCTTCCCTTAGATGCTTCTGCTTGAATCTTTCATACCTCTCTGGAGTCACACCATAATACCAATACCACCACCAAGGTCCCTTGGGATGATTTTTTATGACAAACCTGAACTCATTGATTTTGTTATTACGTCTGCCTTCAACCTTGATTGGATAATATCCAGCCTTATTTATGAACT
>Ga0247841_10002658_pt1 | contig 35066 bp, 33 predicted proteins | sample LaCruzMarch2015__2_FD_192410 | JGI IMG/M metagenome (GOLD analysis project Ga0247841, IMG submission 192410) | Freshwater microbial communities from meromictic Lake La Cruz, Castile-La Mancha, Spain - LaCruzMarch2015_18m | ecosystem: Environmental > Aquatic > Freshwater > Lake | place: Spain...
CGATCGCTATTTCCAGATCGTTCGTTGCTTCCGCGACGAAGACCTCCGTGCCGATCGCCAGCCTGAATTCACGCAAATCGATTGCGAAATGGCCTTCGTTTCCCAGGAAGATATCCTGAATACATTCGAAGGATTGGTCAAACACCTGTTTAAATCGATACTGAACATTGAAATCAGCGACTTCCCGAGGATATCATTCGATCGGGCGATGAAACTTTATGGTTCCGATAAACCGGATATCCGGTTCGGGATGACCTTTACCGAATTGAATGAATATGTAAAAGGTAAAAATTTCAAGGTGTTTGATGACGCCGAACTCATCGTGGGGATCAATGCCACAGGCTGCAGTGAATATTCGCGTAAACAATTGGATGAACTTACTGAATTTGTGAAAAGACCCCAGGTAGGTGCCTCTGGTTTGATTTATATCCGAAATGGGATTGATGGTACGCTAAAATCATCGGTCGATAAATTTTATACACCTGAAGATTTAAAGGCCATTCTTGAAAAATTCAATGCAAAACCCGGCGACCTGATCCTGATTCTTGCCGGAAAAGAAGAAAAAACCCGGACAGCTCTCGGCACCTTGCGCCTTGAGATGAGCAAACGGATGAACCTGATTCAACCTGGTGATTTCAAACCCTTATGGGTGGTTGATTTTCCATTGTTCGAGTGGGACGAAGAAACCCGGCGGTTTTATGCCAAACATCACCCTTTTACATCGCCAAAACCAGAAGACATCCCACAGCTGGAAACGAATGCTGGCGCCGTTCGCGCCAATGCTTATGACCTTGTCATCAATGGAGTGGAGATTGGAGGGGGATCGATTCGAATACACAATAAGGAGTTGCAAAAGAAAATGTTCACTCTCTTGGGTTTTTCCGATGAGGAGGCCATCGAACAGTTTGGCTTTTTAATGAATGCTTTCGAATTCGGGGCGCCTCCCCATGGTGGAATAGCCTTTGGATTCGACCGCTGGACAACCATCTTCGGCGGCGGAGAATCAATCCGGGATTACATTGCCTTCCCAAAAAACAACTCCGGCAGGGATGTGATGATCGATTCTCCTTCAACCATTAAAGAAGAACAACTTAAAGAGCTGAATATTAAATTTAACCTGTAACCGTTTTGTTAATTGTCAACCTCATGAAATCAATGTCAATTCAGATTATTTTCGCGTTATTTATCGCGTTTTTATTTGCCTCTTGCAGTGGTACCGGCGGATTGAAAAAAGATGCACGAAACATTGCCGATGCAATGTGTAAAAACATCGAAACCATGAATAAGCTCCGTGCCGTTGCCCCTACCGATTCGCTTAAACTGGAAAAAATTCAAACTGAAGCCAAACAGGCCCAGGTCGAAATGACCGTACTTTATCAGGAATTTCAGCAGAAATATAAAGATAAGATCAAAGACGTTAAATTTAACAAGGAATTCTCCGGTTATCTTCGCAAGGCCATGCTCGACTGTCCTTACCTTTCAAAGGAAGACCGCGAGAATTTTGAAAAAGAGCTGGAAAAATAATCATCCGGATATCTCTTTCACCAAAATAATATCCTCTTCCTCTGGAATCCGCATGGCATTGATCAGCTTACATCCAAGATAATTTCCCAAATCTTCGGGTCTGAGAGAACGTTCTATCAGCTTCCCCTCTGAGAGAAGCCTTTCTCGGTTTGTACCACGCAACAGAGGGGCAGTCGGGGTTATCCAATCTTCACCGTCAAAAAATATCAGATTCGACATGGAAGTGTCAGTTATCCATCCATCTTTTACAATGATGATCTCATCCGAAATCCCGCGTTGGGCAAAGAGAAGTTCAAGATGTGACCGATCTGTGAATTTAACATGGTAATCAATTTCACAACAATGAACAAGTCTCAGGGTGCGGATTGGCTTTTTTTCATAGGGTTTAAAATCGATCGAAACAATGGCTGGCCCGTAAACAACCTTGCATCGCACGATTCCCTTGGAAAATTCAACAGGAACAGGCAGGATTGCCATCAATGACAGTGGCGGCTGATCCTTCCAGAATTCCTCCCTGGCCCGGTTCATGCGCAATTCGTGCCATCCAGGATAGTGCGGTTCCCCATCAACAATTCGGATTGTTTCAAACAATCGGCACATATACCTTATCCATTAATTCACGATATTCCATTTCCGGATCACTCAAGGCAGTAATTCCTCCCCCGCTTTTAAAAAATAGTTTTCCATCTGTATTTTCAATAAACCTGATCATCACTGCCGAAGAAAGTGAATTTCCATCAAAATAGCCGAAGATCCCCGAATAAAAACCTCGCTCATAGATTTCCGCCTGCTGTATGATCTGCACGGTTTTTTCTTTGGGTGCACCGGTGATGGAACCTGCAGGTAGCAGGGTAAAAAGTATATCCCCAAGGTGTGAATGATAATCTTTTGGCAATCTGCCGCAAATCTCTGAACTCACCTGGAGTAACTCTTTCCGGTTTGTTTTTATCCTGTCAATGTACCGGAATCGTGTAACTTCAACTTTACAGGAAACCATGGCAAGGTCGTTGCGGATCAAATCCACGATCGTGTTGTGCTCAAAACGCTCTTTTTCATCTTCCAGGATTCGGATCTCAGCATTGTCAACAGAAGCATCAATGGTGCCTTTCATCGGGTAAGAAAATATTTTCCCATCGCGGATGATCACAAAAATTTCCGGGGAGAAAACAACAAATTGATCCTGAAACAGAAGTTTGAATGGTGCCTTTCCATGCCCGAATAATGAAGCAAGTGAAAGGTTCGTTGCAATCTGAGTTGGAAAGGTCAGGTTCACCAAATAGGTATCCCCTCTCCTCAGATGCCACATCACCAGATTAAACGATTTCAGGTAAATTTCATATGAAACTGGGATCAGATTAAAAGAAAAGGATGTGACAACTTCAGGGAGAAAGGGATAATTCGCGATACCCGGAACGGTAAAAAAAATCCCTTTTGAAGCAGCTTCCTGAGGAGAAAAAACAACCGAACGGACCTGCGTGAAATCAACTACAAATAAAAACGGCTTCCTCTTCCGTCCAAATTCATTAATTTTACAGATCGCTTGTTCCTTTGAAATAAACATATCCATCGTTCGCTGTTGCTACAGAAATTTATGAAAATCCTGTTGCTGGATAATCACGATTCTTTCACTTACAACCTGGCTGAACTTTTAAGAGGCCACAACAAAGTTACTTTTAATATCATCAATCCCGAAAATCTCATTCTGAAGGATGTTCAGCAGTATGATAAAATTCTTTTCTCCCCCGGCCCCGGACTGCCGGAGGAGCAACCTGAAATGTACAAGATCCTGCACGAATATGGTCAAACCAAACCGGTTTTAGGTATCTGCCTTGGACTTCAGGCCATTGCCACCTTTTTTGGTGGCCGTCTTTACAATTTACCCGGAGTGATTCACGGGCAAACCAGGAAATTGAACATCCTTCGTCAGGATCATTATCTTTTTAACGGAATTCCTCAACAAACTGAAGTGGGTTTATACCACTCATGGGCAGTAAAAAAGGAAACCCTTCCCGACTGTCTGGAAATCCTGTCCCTATCCTCCGATGGAATCATTATGGTCTTGACCCATAAAACATTCAACCTTTGCGGTTTTCAATTCCATCCGGAGTCGATAATGACTCCATTGGGCCGGCAGTTGTTTGCCAATTGGCTGCAAAAGATAAACTGAATGTCATGGTTTGCATTTCACTGCAAACCATGACATAGCCGAAGCATAAAAGGTAAGAAAGTGTAAGCTACTAGCATAAAAACAAAATCCTGACAAATGAACATGTACCGAGTAATATTTTTTACAGCCATGGTGTTGACCATGTCATACACCTACGGACAAAATTCCGGAAATGATGAGCTTAAAGAGTTAAAAGCCGGAATGGAATCAATGGGTTACGATATCACTTCGTTGCAAAAGGCAGTCGACGACCTGGCCTGGTATAACCGCGTTGGAGATGTTGCTTTTATCGATAAGGTTTTCATTACCGGACCACCCATCCCGGAATCCAGGGTTAAAAATACAACGGCCATGGGTGCGAGAAATCCTTTGAAATTTTATTGCTATATCTTCATTCCCAAGGATCTGAAAGCCGATAAAAAGTATCCTTTACTGGTCCTTCCTCACGGAGGTGTCCATGCTGATTTTACCACATACTACGCCCATATTATCCGGGAAATGATGGCTCAGCAATACATTGTGGTGGCACCCGAATACCGTGGAAGTACCGGGTATGGCAAAGCTTTTTATGAAAAGATTGACTACGGAGGATTAGAGAATGAAGATGTTCATTCGGCCAGAGACTATATGGTGAAAAATTATGAAATGGTTGACAGCACACGGGTTGGAATTATTGGCTGGAGCCATGGAGGAATGATCGCCCTGATGTGCATTTTCAATCATCCTGAGGCATACCAGGTCTGCTTTGCAGGAGTTCCCGTGAGTGATCTGGTCGCGCGGATGGGTTATTCTGATGATGAATACCGGAAACTCTTTTCAGCTCAGTATCATCTGGGAAAAGATGCCAAAGACAACATCGAGGAATACAAACGCCGCTCCCCTGCATGGAATGCCCACAAACTCAAGACTCCCCTCCTGATTCACACCAATACCAACGACGACGATGTAAATGTACTGGAGGTTGAACACCTCATAAAATCTTTGAAAGCAGAAGGGAAACAGTTTTCCTTTGAAATTTTTAAGGATGTGGAAGGTGGTCATTCCTTCGACCGGATCGATACCCGCAAGGCCAAAGAGATCAGGTTGAAAATCTATGGTTATTTAAACCAGTATTTAAATCCTTCCCGGAAATTACAATCAATTGCCGACATTGATAAAGCAGCATACCGATGAGATGATCAATCCCCGTCCAACGCTCCTTTCATCACGGGATAGGTAAACAAACAGTATCTTTGCAGAAACATTCCATTTTGAAAAAGATTGAAATCACCGCTCCTGCCGGTACCTGGGAATCATTGATGGCCGCCATTCACGCGGGTGCCGGTTCGGTATATTTTGGGGTAGGCATTCTGAATATGAGGGCAAGATCATCCATTAACTTCACCTTGCCGGATCTGGTCAAAATTACCCGTATTTGCAGAAAATTTAACGTTCGCAGCTACCTTACCTTGAATACCATTATATACGACCATGAGTTGAAACTGATGAAGCGGATAGTGGATTCGGCCAAAAAGAATGAAATTTCAGCCATCATCGCTTCTGACCCTTCGGTTATACAATATGCAAAATCTTTGGAGATGGAGGTACACATGAGCACACAGACCAACATCTCCAACCTGGATTCTGTAAAGTACTGGTCGCAATATGCCGATGTGATGGTAACTGCACGTGAACTTAGCCTTGAGCAGATAGCATCCCTTACCCGGGCCATCAAACGCCAAAAAATCAAAGGTCCATCCGGAAATCTTGTTCAGATAGAAGTTTTTGCCCATGGTGCATTGTGCATGGCCATTTCCGGAAAATGTTACCTCAGTCTCGATCATTACAATGCATCGGCAAACCGTGGCGCCTGCTTTCAGCTTTGCAGGAGACCTTACCTCGTGACCGATACCGACGGAGAAATAGAACTGGCCGTTGACAACGAATACATCATGTCGCCAAAAGACCTTTGTACAATCGGTTTCCTCGATAAAATCGTGAAAGCTGGTGTTTCAATTCTCAAGATTGAAGGACGTGGCAGAAGCCCGGAATACGTGAAGACAGTGGTAACCTGTTACCGTGAAGCCGCAAAGGCAGTCCAAACAGGTACCTTCACTCCTGAAAAAGTCAGCGATTGGATCCGCCGCTTGAAAACCGTTTATAACCGCGGCTTCTGGGATGGATACTACCTGGGTAGAAAAATGGGTGAATGGGCCGGTCAGCATGGTTCTGTCGCAACAGAATACAAGGAATATGTTGGAAAAGTGACCAACTACTTCAAAAAACTGAAGGTTGCTGAAATCAAAATGGAGTCTGGCTATCTTTCTGCAGGAGACAGGGTTTATTTCCAGGGACCAACAACCGGAGTAATTGAACTCACCGTGTCAGAACTCCGTGTTGAGTTGAAGCGTGTCGGGAAAACTGTTAAGGGAGATCGTTGTTCCATCCCTGTCGAACTTCTCCTTCGCCGTTCCGATAAGGTCTATAAAATCATTACAAACCGTTAATTTTTCACTCGATTTTCACAGTTCGTTGATCATTATTCAATTGTTCCGTTGATGTTAGCAAACCTCCATACCCATACCTGTTTTTCCGATGGCTCCAGCCCGCCTGAGGATTACCTGCACGAGGCCATTCGCCAGGGATTTTCGACCCTCGGATTCACGGATCATTCTCCTGTTCCATTCAAAAACAGCTTTGCCATAAAAGAGGGAAAGGTGTCAGATTACTGCAAGACCATTCTTGAACTCAAAGCCATATCTTCCTCCATTTGCCAATCTCAAAATCAGGAACTGCCCAAAAATGTTCCCCCTGAAATTCTTCTTGGGTTGGAAATTGATTTCATCCCTGGAGTTACATCACCTTTTACGGAATATCGGAAATCATTTCCCTTGGATTATGTAATCGGTTCAATTCACCTCGTTCGGGCCGAAGACCCCTCCTCTCTCTGGTTTATCGATGGGCCCGATATTGCAATCTATGATTACGGCATACAGGAGGTTTTTCAGGGCGACATCCGCAGGGCAGTTTCAGCCTATTACCGACAGGTTCAGGAAATGGTTACGGATCATCATCCGGATATTGTAGGACATCTCGACAAAGTTAAAATGTACAACCGTGGCAGGTATTTTTCCGAGGAAGAAAAATGGTATGTAAACCTGATCGATGAAACCCTTGAATTAATAAGGCAGGCGGGATGTGTTGTGGAGGTAAATACCCGGGGACTTTATAAGAAGCGCTCCGATACGTTATTTCCTGGTCCGGCGGTTCTGAAAAAAATCCATGCTAAAAAGATCCCGGTTACAATATGTTCCGATGCTCATAAACCGCAAGAACTATCGCTTCAGTTTGATGAAGCACGCCGGCAACTGAAAGAGACTGGCTTTACCAAAACCATGACACGATCACAAAAAAAGTGGATTGAACTGCCCATTTAACGGCAATAATAGTGTACTTTCGCCTGTAAGGAATATTCACTGATGATCAACCGCGAAACCATCGATAACATCATCACCACAGCCCGAATTGAAGAGGTGGTTGGCGATTTCGTGACCCTGCGCAGAAGGGGAGTGAATCTGCTCGGACTTTGTCCGTTTCACAACGAAAAAACCCCCTCTTTCACGGTTTCTCCCACAAAGGGAATATACAAATGCTTTGGATGTGGAAAAGCAGGAAATTCTGTGAATTTCCTGATGGAACATGAAAAATATTCTTACCCGGAAGCATTAAAATACCTCGCCCGAAAGTACAATATCGAAATCGAAGAAGAGATTCAAACACCCGAACAGCTTCAGGAAGTCAGTGAGCGGGAAAGTCTTTTTAACCTGAACCTGTTTGCCCAGCAATATTTTTCGAAAACCCTTTTCGACGCGGAAGAGGGCAAGGCAATCGGATTGAGCTACCTGAAAGAACGGGGCATCCGGGAGGAGTGGATCCGTAAGTTCCAGATTGGATATAATCCCGAAAAATGGGATGCCTTCACCGAATATGCCCTTCAAAACGGGTATAAGAAAGAGTACCTCGTGAAAACAGGGCTATCTCTCGAAAAGGAAAACCGTGTATATGACCGATTCCATTCGCGGGTAATATTCCCCATACACAGTCCTTCCGGTAGGATCATCGGTTTTGGAGGCCGGATCCTTGGCGGAGATAAAAGCCGTGCGAAGTATGTCAACTCACCCGAATCCGACATCTATAATAAAAGCAAAACACTTTATGGTATATTCTTTGCAAAAAATTCCATTGCCTCCAAAGACAATTGCTACCTCGTTGAAGGTTACACCGATGTGATCTCCCTTCACCAGGCTGGCATTGAGAATGTAGTAGCTTCATCCGGGACCTCGCTTACCCACGAGCAGGTGCGGATGATCCAACGGTACACTTCCAACATCACCATCCTTTACGACGGTGATCCTGCAGGAATCAAGGCAAGTTTCCGGGGTATTGACATGATCGTGGAACAAGGAATGAATGTGAAGATTGTCCTTTTCCCCGATGGCGAAGATCCCGACTCCTACTCCCGGAAACATCATCCCAATGAAGTAGAAGCATTCGTCCAGGGCAATGCTGTCAATTTCATCCTGTTTAAAACCAAACTGCTGCTCGAAGAAACCCGGCACGATCCCATTAAAAAAGCCGCGTTGATCAGGGAAATAGTGAATACCATTGGCCTGATCCCGGACGGGATATCCCGTTCGCTGTACGTTAAGGAATGTGCTAACCTGATGACCGTTTCAGAACAGGTGTTAATGAATGAACTGAATAAAATTCTGCGCGGTAAACTGAAAAAAAACCTGCCTGAATCCGAAAAAACGGTCGGGATCCCGGGGGAGGACCCTTTGCCTGCAGAAGCCCGGATTGACGTTGAACCCGATTCAGCCGAATACCAGGAAAAGGAGATCATCCGGATTCTTTTACTGTACGGCCACGACATTATTCACCTGATCAACCCTGTTGATGGTTCTGAGGATATCCCGGTAATGGTTGCCGATTTTATTCTCCACGACATCCGCCAGGATGAGCTGGGTTTCGAAACCCCTTTGTTTCAAAAAATCTTCCTCGAATATGCCTCAGGGCATGAAAAAGAGACCCTTCCCGATCGTACTTTTTTCCTTTCCCACAACGACCCGGAAATCGCTCGCGCTTCAATCGATCTCGTGTTTACACCCTATGAATTAAGTCTCAACTGGTTAAAAAACAATATTTCCACTTTAACGGAAGAACATCGTTTAAAACTGCACGTGGAACATGCACTTCTTGCATTTAAAGCGAAAAAAATCGATAAAATGATTGGAGAAGCACAGAAAAAATTATCCCAAACCAATTCGAGGGAAGATGAACAGGAGTTAATGAAAATCCTGAAAGATTTGAAAGAACGAAGCGTTAAAATAAATAAACAGGGTCTGGGACGAATCATTACCCGATAAAGACCTCTATTTTTTCTCCTTGAAAACCAGTTCCCGGTACCTGGGGTTATTCCATTTGTCCATCAATATTTTATAATCAGCATACCGCTCCGGGGATATGATCCGCTCACGAAACCGAATTTCGCGCCTGATCACAATCTTTCCTGCATCCTGTTTGACTTCAAAGATATAAGTCCCTGCCGGATTACTAAGGTTGATTTTTATTTCAGGTGAAAAAAGTACCAGCGTGACCGGCAATGCCAGGGAATATGAATAGCTTTCCTCAATCAGCATCGGAATTTCATAAGTTGTTTCCCGCTTTACAGAAAGCGTTTTTACATTCCAGCTTTCAATGCCTGAATTGACGGATGGAAGGGTGAAATAATAAAAATTGGTATCCTTTCGGAATGGTTTTTCCGATTGAACAGTAAAGGTTTGAAATGCAGTTTCAGGAGTGATATCACTCACTTTAATCTCTGCCAGATCCCCCGATTTTAAGCTGCCGATTACTGAATTTTTAATTTTGTTTTTATCTTTTGAAACGGCAAGAAAAGGATTGGCCCCGCCAACAAGGTTCATGGAGATTTCCCCGGTCAACTTTGGATCTGAAGAAACAAGGAAAGTACCCTGAACAGCGATTTTACCTTTAGGAATCCCGGAAATCAAAATATCGGGCCTTTCCCCAGGTCTTAAAACAATGAAAGTCCGATCGGGTAAAGTGTACTTCAGGTTTTGGTAATTCAATGAATTGGCCGATAAAAAAAGTGTTCCCTGTTCTTTCAATTCCACCCTGACACCAAAATCTTCGATGTCTAATAGGGTTCCGATTTTTGAGTTACTAAAAATGCTTTTGCAAACGATAAATGGTTCTGCTTCAATGCCGGCTGTTTTTAATAAAGTGGTCAACAGGATGGCCTTTTCCGGTACAGTACCGCCGTTACTGTTCCAGACCTGCTCCGCGGTGCGACTCTTGAACCCACAGTAACGGAATGGTATAGGATAAGTGCGAACATCGTTAATGACCTTTTCCTGGAGTTTTAAAACCAATTCAAACTTGTCATTTATCCTGGAATTAATGTTGGTGATATATTTTTCAATGGGTTCTGCGGAAAGGCATTGATACGCTGGTTGCGCAGTCAGAAATTCCAGTGTTTTATCAAGATTATTTAAAGAACTAAAGATCAATCTTGGGTAGAGTTCATTTCCTCCTTTTTGTGCCTCTTCTGATGAAATGGCGGGAACATTCGAAAGTTTCCAGGAATAGACCAGGTAATCTCCTTCTGTGGTTTTTTCAGGTTGATATTCAGCATTGAAAAGTTGATAATAAAGATTCTGCCCGGCTGGAATTCGTACACGGACAATGAGTTCTTTTACGGGTTCCGGTTCCGATAAAAGTTCATTTCCCATAAGTGCAGGGAGTTTTCCTTTCAGGGTGGTGACCTGGTAATCAAGATTGATCTCGGCATTTATTTCAAGTCCCGTGTGCGTTATCACCATTTCCCGTAAATCATTATAGGCGGGGGCATTGGCAGCAAAACCAGGAAGAACCTCGTTAAAAGCATTTTTTGGGGAAGTAATCTTCTTCCCATCTGCCATAATGGTATATGTTTCATTGATTTTCAGGGATTGATAGCCTGGATTGTACACGACGAATGTCTCACCATAAAGATTATGGTAGGCCCGATAGGTTTGAAGTTTTTGCTTTTTTATATAGCGGAAGTCCATGCTGCCATCAGAATTTAAGGTATATTCCTTGATCAGTTTGAGATATACCGCGTCATAGTGCTCATCGGGAGGTAAAGGTAACTGGGCATAAAGAGAGAGAGTAAAAAAAATAAGGGTAATAACAATGGTGCTTTTCATGGTTTTGAAGATTATGGATGGGAGATGGCTTTACAACTCAATGATAACAGGCTGTTCCGAGAATCTGTTTTGAGCTTCAACAACGGCTTTGAATTCAGGCCAATCCTGAGCAGAATAGATTCGTTTTCCAAAAACCGCTTTGCCTGAAAACAGAAGAACATTTCCTTTCAACATATATCCTCCTTGAAAAGAAGCTGCCTGACCGGTTTTGCTTTGCTTTTCCGGTATCCGGACAATATTTTTTATCACTGGCAACTGGATGGACTCTTCGAGTTCAACCTGCCTGCTGCAACGGTCCCTGAATGGATATTTACGCTCTTTTAAGCCCGTATCAAACCCAAGATGACCCTGATAAGATTTGAAGATCTGTGCTGCCGTGAGAGGGGTAAACATCAGTGTGTTGCCCGAAATCAATGCAAATTCAGGAATTTTATAGTCAATGGCAACCCAGATGGCACTATTCAGGTAATCCGCCGGATCAGAATATTTTACCTGTGTGATTCTTGCTTGTGGCCATACACGAAGCAATTCTTTTTCAACATTCTGAAACCATTGGGTTCTGTTGGAGTATTTAAACATTCCCCGGACAGAGGCATCTGATTGACCTTCAGCTGCTATGGTTACGCGTCCGGTCAGAGATCCGTCTGCCAGAAGCTCAGCAACACCATTGATTTTGATAAAATGATTTTCCGGATCAGAAACCGGAGTAGTTGCAAGATCCGCGCCTTCCGGCAATCCCATCAGATATTGTTGTTGCTGCTCGGCACTGGACCAAAGTTCGCGAACAAACGGCACCCACGTAGGATCCAGTAAATGGTACTTGCCATCTTTTAACTTAACGATGGTCACGCAATGATTAAACTGGTCTGCAGGAATATAATCAATCCGCGACCCTGCCATGGTCATCGCGGGATAAGATTTAAACCCTGCGGCACGCAACAGGGTGATCAGCATGCCTGCCTTATCCTTGCATACTCCGCAACGATCCGTAAAGGTCATCTCCCCTTTGTGCAGGGTAAATCCTTCGCCCTCTCCCATTGATATTCCGGAATAACGAATCATGTCGGCACACCAGTGCGTAAGCCTGGAAACAGAATCCATCTCATTTTTCGAGCCACTCAAAATCTCATTCACTTTGTTTTTAATCTCTGGCGTGGAATCAAAACTGCCAAAATCCTCATTCACGTTGAAAAACCATCTGGATTTTGAGTACCAGTCTGGGCTTGTGGATAACAGCAATTTTGGGGCGACATCCGAAAGTGCCACCATTCTGACTTCATTTTTAAAAGGTAAAATATCTTTTTTACTGAAGGTGTAAACCATGTTTTCTCCCTCCAGCCAAAGTGAAGATTGTGCTTCGCCATTATAGAATTCATATTGAAGCAACTTATCCTTGGGAATCCGAACAATGTAAACTTTCAATTTTATTGGTGCCGGGGAAAAAAAATCGACGATGTCATAGAAATGACCCTTCATCGGCGGAATATATCGATCATCTTCACCATCCCCCAGCAAAGCATAAGTAAACCCTTTGCGGAACATGATCACTTCTACGGCATCACCCTCTTCAAGATGGCCTGTTTCCAGCATTATTTCACGGGCGCCCCAATAAATCGCCCTTGCCGGAGCAGGATAATCCAGGGTTTTGGTAACATCCAGTTCGATTACAATACCGCTTTTTTTGTAAATCCGGATACTTTTTATCTCCACAAAAGCCGATAATGGATCGTATCCGAATTTTACAATATTCAGCTCCATAGCTCCTTTTACATTTAATACTTTGGTAAGTGTATGGCTCCAAACATAGGTCAATCCTGTCTCCTGAACATCAACACTCGTACTGTCAAATACAATGACTTGATTATCTGATGGGTATTTTGCAGCATCACCGGCTTTTTCAATCAACTCCCTGATGGGATCAGCAGCCATGGCGTGAAAAGTCATTACCATGGATATTAGGGCAAGAAAGAAGATTTTTCTCATATCGTTTAATTTATTCCGGTTTTAGAAGTTCACTGAGATCGATAACGGTCTGATGTAAGGCTGGTTTTCCTTTGTATTCTACCACTCTCAATTTGATTTGCAATTGGCGAAAATTCCCATTTTTTGAAAAAACCCGGACCCGTAAATCCTTGTCATCCATTGCTCCGCTTAAACATTTTTCCGTAAGGGCAACTACCTGTATTTGGTCCTGAGGATGCACCCGATCAACAATGTTACCCAGCGATAAGAGTTGAAACTCCTCCATGGTATAGCCAAAAATTTCAGCTATTCGTTTATTGAAAAACACGAATTTCTCTTCCTGTAAGATGGCGTGCCCAACCAGGGAATTTTCAATTATTGTCTGGTAGAGATACACGATCTCTTTTTTCTCGGAAGTTCTTATTTCAAGAAGTTTTTCAAGGCTTTTCTGGTACGTTTCATTTTCAATTTCAAGATTGCGTTGATAGGCTGCAATTTCTATGGTCATCTTGGTTTGCTCCATATCAATGGGCTTTAGCAAATAGCCAAAAGGTTTGATTTTAAATGACCGTTCGTAAACCTCTTTGGAGCTCTGTCCGGTCAAAAAAATGATCGCAGATTTGAATTTATCGTTGATCTTCTTTGCCGTTTCTATTCCGTCCAAATCACCACGCAGATGAATATCCATCAGTACGATTTCAGGCTCCTTCCCCTGAGAAGAAAGGAGATCTATCTCTTCAATGCTTGTTTCTCCACGGGAAGAAGATCCTAAAACCTCATAACCAAAATTCTGCAATTGGGATTTCAAACTCGCGGAGATGAGTAGTTCGTCTTCCACAATGTAAATACTGATCGGTTTCATTGAATTGGTCAGGGTTTCGAACTTATCATTTTGAGTAGGTTGACTTCATGTTCTTCAAGAAAGCGCCATTCTCCTCGAGGCAGGTTCTTTTTGGTAAGTCCGGCATAGTAAACCCTGTCCAGCTTGACCACTTTATAATCAAGACTCTCGAAAATCCGCCGAACAATCCTGTTTTGACCAGAATGAAGTTCGATGCCAATAATTTTCTTGTCTTTGCCATCATCGGCATATTCCAACTTATCCACTTGAATAAAAGCATCTTCAAGATTCATTCCGCCAAGGATCTTGACAAAATCAGCTTTGATCAATGCTTTATCCAACTCAACATGGTAAATCTTTTTAATGCCATAGCGGGGATGTGTCAGTTTTTTAGCTATGTTTCCGTCGTTCGTAAACAGCAGTAAACCCGTGGTATTCCTGTCAAGACGGCCAACAGGATACACGCGTTCCTTACAGGCGCCGGCTATCAGGTTCATGACAGTTTTGCGTTTTTCCGGATCATCCATGGTAGTGATAAATCCTTTGGGTTTATTCAACAGGATATACCTGGCTTTTTCCCGGTTGATGGTTTGATCGCCATACTGGACTTTATCTGTTGGCGCAACCTTGGTTCCCAATTCCGTAACTACCTTGCCATTAACCATCACCACTCCCGCCTGGATCAATTTATCCGCCTCCCTGCGTGAACAGATACCGGAATTGGAGATATACTTGTTCAGCCTGATCGTTTCAGGTTCAATTTTTTTTAGACCGGTTTTTTTAACGGTTACCGTGGAACCTTTTTTAATCGGCTTTATTGGTTTCATCTTTTTTTACTCCTCCTTTTCAAAGGGTGGCTTTATTTTAATCCCATCATACCGGATTTCAACCCCATCCCTGTATGTGATAATCAAAAACAATGTTCCGTCATAATTATACTTATACCATTCACCCTCTTTTTTCCCCATCACAAAAAGACCTTCGTCTTTGACCTTACCATTGTCCCAATAAAAGAGATGTTTTCCGTCGGGATTATCGTCTACGAAGTTACCTTTAAAACTTGGAATACTATCAGTTTTTGAGTCCCGGGTTATTAAATAATAATGAAGCCACGATCCATTTCGTAAACCATCACGGTATGTTCCCCTCATGTAACAGTCGCCAATGATCTCAAACCATATACCCTCCTCAAGACCATTTACATATTCCCCCTCCTGAATTAATTTCCCGGCTTCATCGAATTCGGTCATCATACCATCCTTTAATCCATTGCTGTAATTTTCTTCCTTAAGCAATTGACCCGTTTCAAAATACCATTTCCAGATTCCCTCAGGCTTCCCTTGTTTGCTGAATTTTCCAAGTTGCTCAATCTTTCCGTTTTCATGGTAATACTTCCAATCACCCACCTGTTTCCCATTATCATACTTACCATCAGATCTGAGAGAACCATCGGGAAAAAACTCTTTCCAATACCCATCACGGTTACCATCCTCTTTCGTAATCCCCTCTGCAATTAAAATTCCATTTCTATAAAGAAATCCTTTTTCTATATTCCCTTCCGGATTGAATTCGCGTTTAATCCCTTCCGGGATGCCATTCCTGAACATCGCGCTAACCTTTACTTTCCCATCCGGATAATATTCATTCACCACATCCAGCTTTTGTATTTCTTCTGCTTCAGGCTGTAATTCATCATTCAGGTATTTCGAAATCCGGATAAGATCTCCGGATTCAGTGTACTCCTTGAAATACCCATCTTTCCGGTCATCTCTGTATTTTCCTTCGAGTTTGATGTTTCCGTTGTCATAGAAATAAAACCACCACCCCTGCTTAAGGTCATTACGATCTTTCCGGTTGATCCGTAACCGGTCAACCACGAAACCCTTTTTGTATTCTGTTAAAGTGATGATGGTTCCATCTGTTGCATATTCCTTCCCAAAACCCTGCTCCATCCCGTTTACAAAAGGTATTTCCGTTTTGATCTTCCCGTCAGGATAGTAATACTTTGAAAATCCTTCTTTTATATCATTGCGAAAGTTTTCTTTTATTGTTTCCTTATCCAGGTAACTGATTTTTAAACCGTATTTTTTTCCCTTCAGATAGTTTACTTCCAGTATCAATTTCCCCTCTTCGTTATAAAATTGCCAGGTACTGTCCAGCTCAAAATTTTTACGGTTTCCCTGCGATTTCAATTTTCCATTTTCAAAATAGGATTTCCAATAACCATCTGGTTTACCGTCTTTAATAAAACCCTCACTCGAAAGAATTCCATTGGGATAATAATACTTTTGATATCCCTGATCCTCTGTTTTTTCTTGTGAAAACAATAAACTTCCGGATAGAAAAAAAAAGAAAAGTAATCCGAATATTAATACTCTCATTTTCATCGATACAAATTTCATTTATACTATTTTGACAATTCAAGCATGCGCAAAATTGGAATTTTTGCTTTTTCAATCACGCTATCCGGTAAAACCAATTCCGGATACCCTGTCTCCAGTGATTTGCATATTTTTTCAAGTGTATTCATCTTCATATAAACACAATTATTACAGGAACATGTTTCATCGGTAGAAACAATGAAAAATTCCTTGTCAGGTGAGGATTTCTTCATTTGATGCAAAATTCCTGTTTCCGTGGCCACAATGAATTTTCTGGCAGAATTTTTCAGGGTATACTTTAATAGTTCTGAGGTAGATCCTATGAAGTCTGCCAATTCAAGGATAACTGCACGGCATTCCGGATGTGCAATGAGTTTTGCTTCGGGATGTTTTTCTTTTAATGCTATGACTGCTTCTGTTTTAATGACATCATGAACTTCACACATTCCATTCCATAACACCATATCCCGTCCAGTAATGGAATTAATATAATTACCCAGATTTTTATCCGGTGCGAAAATAATTTTTTGGTTCTTCGGAAAAGATTCTACAATTTTAACTGCATTGCTTGAAGTACATATTACATCGGATAGCATTTTTATTTCTGCGGAACAATTTATGTACGAAATTACCACATGATCAGGATACTTTTTTTTAAATGACGAAAATTCAATCGGAGGACAAGAATCAGCCAATGAACAACCAGCATTTAAGTCCGGAATCAAAACTGTCTTTCCAGGGTTCAGAATTTTTGCAGTTTCTGCCATAAAGTGTACTCCTGCAAAAACAATGATATCCGCTTTTGTATTGAGTGCATTTTGAGACAATTGCAGACTATCTCCAACAAAATCTGCAATATCTTGTATTTCTGAGATTTGATAATAATGCGCTAAGATAATGGCATTTTTTTTCTTCTTCAATTCAGCAATGCATTCAACTACATTTCCTGTCACTTCGGGCTCCTTTTTTTTAAAAAGTAATAAAAAAAAAATTTTTTTTATTTATGTTTATATTAATGGCTGTTAATGGTGTTGATTATAATTTTGAAAAATATTTGCTTAATAGTTTACTACCCATATATCAACTTTATATTAACAAAAATAAAAATATAATATATTGTATATTAATATATTAAACTAATTTTTAAACCTATGTTAATAACTAAGATTGTTTAAAAGTTTATACAAAACAATGGATATTTACTGTTGAAAGAATAGTAGAAAATAGAGGTTATGAATTGATATCAGCTGTAAATAAAATGAAATTTAGTTTATGAGTATGATTTATAACTATTTTGCAACAAAATTAATCAGTTACAAACATTTTCATGTGAAAAATTTAAAAATTTGATTTTGAGGATAATAATAAACTGAAAATTTTCTTTTCCATTCATTATGATTTCTTTATAATTACATTTGTAAAAAAAATATTAACAATGGATCAAAATTCTAATATTATCGCCATTGGATCAGATCATGCAGGGTTTAAAATAAAGGAGTTTTTAAAACAGAAACTAGTTTTACAGGGATATAAATTTAAGGATTTTGGGACATTTTCCGAAGAAAGTATGGATTATCCCGATGTGGCTCATCCACTTGCCAAAGCCATCCAGAAAGGAACTTTCAAAACAGGTATTTTAATTTGTGGTAGTGGAAACGGGGTTGCAATGGCAGCCAATAAATATACTGGTATTAGGGCCGCCGTTTGCTGGAATGAAGATATTGTCAAATTGGCGCGTCAGCATAACGATGCCAATATTTTAACATTACCCGCTAGATTTATCGACCAGGAGCAAGCCGTAATTCTGACTGATTTTTTTTTACATACAAATTTTGAAGGAGGCCGGCACCTTAGCAGGGTCGAAAAAATTTCCAAAACCATTTAACATTTAGCAGGATGAATCACCTGTATCTGAAATTCATTGAGGAGGCTGAAAAGAAATCATTTGATCCTGAACACCGGAAACGATTGAATTTTAACATTGGCCGGTACGATGAAAATGTATTGAAAGGTAAAGATCAGTTTATTAACCTGGAGTTAGCGAAACGACGCGCTGCAAATTTGAAACATAAGGTTATAAATAATCTTGATAAATACCTGGTCGAATTTGAGAATAATTTTGAAAAGCATGGTGGCAAAGTAATTTGGGCGCCCAACGAAAAAGATGCCCAAAGAGAGATCATGCACATTATCAAGAAAGCAAAAGCCCATGTCATCGTTAAGCAGAAGACCATGGTGTCTGAAGAACTTGAATTGAATGAGCTTTTCGAAAAAAACAAGCGTGAAGTTTTTGAAACCGACCTGGGGGAATTCATAGTTCAGCTCGCCGGTGAAAAACCGTATCACATTCTTACCCCAGCCATGCACAAGTCGAAAGAAGACGTGGCATTGCTGTTTCATGAAAAATTCAACCTTCCTGCCGACAGTAAACCAGAACAGATCACGCAATTTGTAAGGGAAAAATTACGAAAAGAATTTATACGTGCGGATGTTGGTATTACCGGAGGAAACTTTTTATTGGCCGATGTTGGTGCGGTTGCCCTGACAGAAAATGAAGGAAACGGGTTGCTTTCAATGGCATTTCCAAAAATACACATCGCCATTGTTGGCATCGAAAAGATCATCCCCTCCATTGAAGACCTTGATCTTTTTTTACCATTGCTGGCACAATATGGAACAGGGCAGCACATTACTGTTTATAACAATCTTCTGTTTGGCCCCCGTACCGAATTTGAACCCGACGGGCCGGATGAGATGTATGTTATTCTTCTTGATAACCGCCGCACGGAGTTGTTGAAATGTAAGGAACAACGTCGTGCCCTTTCCTGTATTCGTTGCGGGGCCTGCCTTAACGGATGCCCTGTTTACCGCAGTGTCGGCGGATATACCTATAACGCCACTTACTCCGGGCCCATAGGTTCGGTAATATCTCCTCATTATCTGGGACTTCGTGAATACAATCACCTGAGTTTTGCGTCTTCCCTGTGTGGAAAGTGCACGGAAGTATGTCCGGTTAAAATACCCTTGCATGAACTGCTTCTGCACAACCGGCATGAAGCCATCGTCAAAGGATATTCTTCATTCACCTGGAAAAAAATCATTGCAGGGTGGAAAATGATCATGTTAAACCGTTGGATGCTTGACAAACCAGGATCGAAAATGAAAAACAGGGCGATCAGGCGATTTGGTAAAAGATACTGGGGTCCGCGAAGATGTTTACCCAAAGTAGCGCCGAAAAGTTTCAAGGAGCTCTGGAAAGATAGAAATCCTTAATATTTTCGGATAATTGTAAGTATTGAACCCAGGTAACCCGATCCGAAAAGGTTAAGATGAATCATCAATGGATAAAGGTTATATAGATCCATTCTCTCTTTCCAACCGGACTCCATTGGTAAAATCTCCTGGTATCCCGTATAAAAACCCTGATCGAATCCCCCAAACAGCTTGGTCATGGCAATGTCAATTTCACGGTGACCATAATAAACGGCAGGATCGATGAGACAAGCTTTCCCGGATTCCGACGTCAGGAAATTTCCATTCCACAAATCTCCATGAAGCAAGGATGGTTTTTCTTCAGGGAATAAACCATCCAGTTTTTTATATAAACGATCAAATTGAGGAATAGCATTTGATGGAAGTGCCCCGGAATTTACCGCTTTACGAACCTGGGGCTGAAGGCGCTCTTCGGTAAAAAATGAGACCCAATCAATATGCCTGGTATTGCATTGTGGTAACGATCCCATGTAATTGTCATGGTCAAGGCCAAAATATTGATCATGATGGCAATGTAACTTGGCCAAAGATCGCCCGAATTCCTCCATCAATCCCCGGACTGGCACCCCCGTGACAATATACTCCAGCAAGATATATGAATGAACAGAAAGAGTTTGGACGGCTATAACTTCTGGAACCCGGATCGCGTTGCTGGATTTCAACAATTGCAACCCCCTGGCTTCAGCTTCGAACATCAGGGGATAAGAATTGCAAAAATTATATTTCATACAGAAATTTCCGAGGCTGGTCTCCAGATGGAGAACATTATTGATGCAACCTCCCCCCAGAGTTTGTGCCGAAAAGATCCGAAAATTCAGTTGTTGTTTTTCCCTGAACCAGGAAATCAAAGACATTTCAATTTCCCCGGGAATCATCAGGGCAAGAAATGATGCTCAACAGAAGTTCTCCGGCGAAACAGATATTCAATCAATACCAGAAAACAGGCAGAAAAGACAACAGTGATCCCCATGCCAACAAATTTGGAGGCGAATAAACCCTTAAAGAAAATAATAATGGAACTAAAATAGGTCAGAAAAGTAGTCGTGAAAAACCCTTTTCCCGGGAGCCAATTCATAAATGGAAAATCGGAGGTGAAGCAGACAAAAAGGAAAAATAAACCCAAACCAAAATACGGGAGCACAGATTTCAGCAGTGCCATAAAGGGTTTGCGAACCGAAACTATTTCCGGCGCCATTTGAACAGTTCCCATTACCCGCTCAACGAAATCGTCCGACGGGCTTTCCACCGAGCTTTTTTGGATCAGGTTACGCAGAAACACATCACCAAGCAATTCATCTTTTTCCATATCCATAGTTCTGCAAAAGTATTAACTTTTCCCTAATTTACCTGTTCTTTCATCATTACGGATAACTCTTCATATAGTTTCTTCCGGATCCGGTGAAGGCGAACCTTGACATTGGAAACCGAAAGACCGGTGATACAACTGATGTCTTCAATCGAATTATCCCCTTTGTAAAACAGGGTAATGAGTAAATTTTCGTCTTCGGATAGCCTCCCCAACGCTTTGTCAATCAATTTTTTCTGATCATCGTCATGCATACCTCCAATTCCTGGCGAAATCCCCTCTTCCGTGTAATTATTGATCACATAGTTATCCATGGGCACCAGTTCAAGCTTTTTTTTCCGGGTTTTTGATATAGCAGCATTATATACAATCCGGTATAGCCAGGTCGAAAATTTAGATTTTTTTTCAAAGGAATTCAGCGACTGGTATACCTTTAAAAAGCAATCCTGAGCCACCTCCTCGGCATCTTCGCGACTGTTCAGTATTTTAAGAGCAATAGAGAAAACCAGGTTCTTGTGTTTGGCAACCAAAGGAGCGTAAGCAGAAACATCACCATGCAATACTCGCTCAATGTAGTAGTCGTCATCCTGATATTTCATCTGGAACTTAGACGATGTCTTTATTAATCGGTTACATCCTCAAAACAAATGTATATCGTTTTTTTCAGATAGAATACAGAAAAAATGCAGAAAGAATATGGATTTCACCTATCTTTGTATTTAATCGATCTAAATAAACATTTAAATCAATACATTCATGAAAAAAGAACCTACATTTTTTCGATCTTTATCACCGGGGATTTTTATTTTTATAATGTTCCTGATCATTTCCCCTATCGGGAAAGAGTCCGTTGCCCAAGGTCTTAACGGAGATGATCCAAACCGCGACCAGCTGCCACGCTATTATTTGAATCTTGCCCCGCAAAACCCCGACCTTCCGCTCTCTTCCGTCATTACGGTTGGCAATTGGGATAATTTTAATCTGGGGGTAGATTTTGCCGAAAATACCATGACTGAAAATCCTCTTCAACCAACCTGGTATTTTACCGCCTACAATACAAATGGTCCGCATCATACCGAAAACGGTATTGATTGGTACATTCATCCTGCCAATTTTGGGATCGCCGTTCAGGGTGATCCTCTGAATGTTTACGATAGCCTGGGAAACCTGTTCTATGAAAGTATGTATGGGAATATCGTTGGCTGTAAAGTCATCAAATCAGTGAATAACGGCGCCACCTGGTCTCCTGCCGTTACGGCGGTTGCCGGTGTTGACAAGAACTGGATGGCGGCAGATCAAACCTCTGGCCCCTATGCCAATTACATCTATACGACCATGACTGCCAATTCAGGTGGAAATTTTTCCCGCAGTATCGATCATGGTACCTCGTTTCAAAATACCTTTAATGCACCCACTCAGTCTAGTCCGGGAATGATGGTTTGTGTTGGCCCATATAATAATGTTCAGGGTGGTGCGGTATATGTAGTGACCAATTCCGGCGGTTCTTTTGCACACATATATACTTTTTATCGATCACTTGATGGTGGTCAGAATTTTACCCAAATGTCAGCGCAACAGTTCACCAATTATGTCGGATCTGCTGTTGGAGGTCGAAATTCAGTTGAAAACATGCGTACACGTCCCTATCCTTTCATCACTGCCGATAACAGTTATGGGGCACACAGAGGCCGGCTTCACCTGATTTATGCCGCCAATGATCCCCCGGGAAACAACAAGAAACCCGATATATGGTCAAGGTATTCCGATGACGGGGGTGTCAGCTGGTCGTCGGCTGTCCGCGTCAATGATGACCCAAATCCAACCACACATCATCAATGGCATCCGGCTACCTGGTGCGATAAAGAAACCGGAAGGTTGTATGTCCAGTGGATGGATACCCGCGATACCCCTACCAGCGACAGCGCGTTGATTTATGCTGCCTTTTCCGACGATGGAGGTGTAACCTATGCTCCAAATCAGCAAATCTCCAATAAAAAGATGAAAATTAACTGCACCACATGTAGTGGCTCTGGAACTCCACGGTATCAGGGGGACTACAATGGTATCATTTCGAATAAAAAAGTATCCATGGCCGGATGGGCCGATTTCAGAAATGGATCATTCCTGAGCGCGACAGCCTACTTCCCCGATTTTGCCATGGCGATCGACCATGATTACGATACGCTTTATTCTCCAATGGGTGAAGCATTGTTCGAAGTATCCGTTCCGGAAGTCAAATTATACACCGATACGGTAATTGTATCGGCCACAGTTGAACCAACTCCGCCATCCGGAACAATAACCTTCAACTATCCCAATGGTACCCAGATGACCTCCTATCCCAACTCGCTGGAGGTAGAAGTTGTTCTGAATGGCAATGTGCCAACAGGCTTATACCAGGTGTCCTTTTTTGCAAAAGGACCAAACGGGACCCCTGTGCATAGACGAACAGCGATGATCAAGGTACTTCCCGGAAGCGGATTCATGGCATCTGCTTCGGCTTCTCCGTCTTCCATATGTTTGGGACTTACTTCAAATTTACTCGTTACGGTAACCGGTGGAACAGCTCCTTATACCTATGCCTGGACACCTCCTGCAACACTCAGTAACCCAGCGGTGCCCAATCCGGTTGCTACACCAACCGAAACCACAACCTACCATGTGGTGGTTACAGATGCAGCTTCGTTGACTGCTTCAGACGATGTCACGGTCACGGTGAACACAGCTCCGCCCACCCCGGGCTCCATTACAGGAGCTGCAGTGGTATGTGTGGATTCAACCACAGGATATTCTATCAATGAGGTCATCGGAGCCATTTCTTACTCCTGGACCGTTCCTGAAAATGCAACCATAGTTAGCGGACAAAATACCCCCTCCATCTCTGTTTTATGGGGGAATACATCCGGAAATATCTCTGTTATTGCTGGAAATGAATGCGGTACCAGCGCCCAAAGCGTCAAGTATATTTCGGTCACCGGACCTCCGGTAATTACCGGTCAAATCATTGGCCCGGATGCTGCTTGCAAAAATGAAATTGTCGATTTTTCGCTGGATTCCATTCCGGGAGGAATTGATTATCAATGGACAGTTCCGGCTGATGTACAGATTAATTCAGGACAGGGCACCCGTTTTATCAATCTTACCTGGGGAACAAATGCAGGAGATCTGATCGTTATCGTTACCAATGGTTGTGGAACAAGTGACCCTGCTGTGAAATCTGTGGGTGTTGATTCGATACCTCTTGTCGCAGGTTCAATTACAGGAAAAGATACGGTTTGTCAAAACCGGGGCGATTACCTGTACAGCATTCCAGCCATTCCCAATGCAGTTGAATATGTATGGTCATTGCCGGGCGGCGCTGAAATCACGACCGGCGCAGGAACCCGGGAGATCACCGTTTATTATAATCCCACTGCCCTTTCAGGGGAAATGACCGTATTTGGCCGGAACGATTGCGGCGATGGAACCCCCTCTTCAAAAAGCATCGTTGTAAACAATTGTAGCGGAATCGGAGAAAACAACCTGAATGCGCTGATACGCATCTATCCAAACCCAACCAATGGATTCCTCAATATTTCCATTATCGGAGTGGAACAACAACTGGACCTGACCATTTCTGATATCAATGGACAAGTTTGGTATGCTGAAACACTTGAAAACATTCCCCGCGAACTGAATAAAAAAATTGATATTTCAGGATTGGCAAAGGGACTGTATTTTTTCAGACTTTCAACAAAAGATCGGGTATTTCATGAAAAGATCGTTGTGCAATAGGTTTTTTTCCGTGAATCTGTAACCTGTTCAATTCTATGGCGTCAAAAGATTTGAAAACGGAAAACAAATCAAAAAACAACGGAAATGCACAATGAAATTTTAATCCCGATTACCTTCTTTGCCATGATATACGGAATAGTGTATCTGCTCGTAAGGAGGAAAGAGCGTCAGGCACTCATCGAAAAGAGCCTGACCGCCTCTATCTTTGAGATACCTCAAAAAAATTCAGGTTCCCTGAAATGGGGACTCCTTTTGGTTGGTATAGGTGTTGGAATTCTTCTTGGAAAAGTTCTGGAAGCATATACCTGCCTGGAAGAAGAACCTGCTTATTTCTCGATGATTTGTCTTTGTGGTGGAATAGCATTGATCATATTTCATTTCATTGCAAGAAAAAACTAACTCATTCAACATTGCAAATCTGAGAGGGTAAACATTACTGCTCATCGCAACTCCCCTGATCAAGCCGAAAGGCAATCAGGGGAGTTCATTTTTTGCGAAAATCGAAAGTTTTTAAATTGAAATAGTTAGGTCCCTCCTTCATGAGTATACTCTCAAATAGAATAAAATGATCAATCACCATTGAAATGGATTCGATCTTCCTGTATCGGTCAATCAGCACTTGAAATCCCCCCTTGTCGCCTATTTGGTTTACCCTGCCCAGGGTAAGATGGGGAACCAGGTTTTGACGATCAACCGGAAAACCAATTGTCGTCATCCCGGAGTGAATCCTGCCGATCATCCCTGCAAGATACCGGTAAGGCTGAATACCGGTCCATATAACCCTTGGATTGTACCTGCTGCCAAAGATTCCTAGTCCCGACAATGAAATCGAAAAAATATTTATTTGGCTAGCAAGGGACTCTAAAACCTTTGTGATTTCAGGAATTCGCATTTCTTCAGTCTCACCAAAAAATTTCAGGGTAATATGGATATTATACTCCTCAACCCACTTGATCTTCTCGTGGGAAAGAGACATTCTCAATTCCCTGAAGGTTTGAAAAAATGCCTTGTCAGGATTGATTTTTACGGCCACAAATAGTCGTTTCATGAAGATATGGAAATTTTTATTATTTTTGCATTCCCAATGGGGGATTAGCTCAGTTGGCTAGAGCGTTAGACTGGCAGTCTAAAGGTCAGGGGTTCGACTCCCCTATTCTCCACAAGGATTGGTAAACAAATATAGGGTGAAATTCCCCCTTGCCCGCTCGACTTGAATGGGGTAAACCATTTCATTATTTTATGACTGAAAGCCCGTGATCATTGATTTAACGGGTTTTTTTATGCCAGTTTGCAATCGGATTTCTCGATAAATTGGCATTGTAATACCGTTCATCTCCCGTTACCTCCTTGCCCACCCATTCTGGTATTTCAAACTTCTCATCGGGATCCCTGAGCTCGATTTCTGCCATTATCAATCCGTTGTTTTCACCGTCAAAAACATCAACTTCCCAAATAAAACCTGAAAAAGGAATCCGGTACCTGGTTTTCTCAATGGTAGAAATGGCAAAAGAATGCAGGAGCTCCCTTGCCTCCTCCACGGGAATTGCATATTCAAATTCCGGGTGCGTAAAAGTTTGAGCCCTTCCTTTGATGGTAATAAAACCATGGTTTCCTGCAATCCTTACCCTTACAGTCTTATAATCATCAATACTTAAATATCCCTGGTAGTATTTTTTTCCCGGAGGCTTTGATAACTTTTCCCACTTTTCTTTTTCAATCAGAAATTTGCGCTCTGTCTCAAGATTTTTCACCGGCCTCTTCTTTGATGCAAAAATAATTGAAATAACTATGTGTTGGCCAGGTTAATGCCGGATCATCCCCCCTGAAGATTCGAAAGCAGCAAAATATTTCTCTCCCAGCTTCCTGTTACCATCTTTCGGAACCGCAAAGATTGTTACCGACAAACCGGATGAGATACCACAGTTAGAGACTTCCCCTTGATGGAAGCGAAGTATTTGTCAGTAAGTAAATGAAATATTGATTTTTGGGGATTCAATAAATTCCTTAACTTTGTGCTGTTAAATATTTAACAATAAAAATATGAAACCATCACACATTGAACATCTTGGAATAGCCGTTAAAAGCCTTGAGGAGAGTATTCCATACTATGAAGGTTTATTGGGAACAACATGCTATCTGATAGAAGAGGTTAAAGACCAACACGTTAAAACTGCTTTTTTTCTGGTGGGCCAAACTAAAATTGAATTGCTTGAATCGACCGATCCCGAAGGTCCGATTGGTAAATTTCTTGAAAAAAAGGGAGAAGGAATTCATCATATCGCTTTCGCGGTTGATAATGCCGGTGAAGCTTTAAAAGAATCAGAATCAAAGGGACTTTCCCTCATTGATAAAGTGGCACGAAAAGGTGCAGAAAACATGAACATTGGTTTTCTTCATCCGAAGTCAACCCATGGTGTACTGATTGAATTCTGCAGCATGTGATCAGAAAATTAACTATTTTTAATCGTAAATTGTAAATCTCTCACTATATGGCTCTTGAAAACAAGATAACCGAACTGCTTGAAAAACGCGAAAAAGCAAAACTGGGAGGTGGTGAAGAACGCATCAAATCCCAGCATAAAAAAGGGAAATATACTGCACGCGAACGCCTGGAGAAACTTCTTGACGAAGGAAGTTTTGAGGAGTATGACATGTTTGTTTCCCATCGTTGCACCAACTTCGGGTTGGAAAAAGAGGCCTACCTTGGCGATGGTGTTGTGACCGGAAGAGGTACGGTTGATGGCCGGGTAGTATTTGTTTTTTCCCAGGATTTCACGGTTTTCGGTGGATCTTTGTCAGAAACCTTTGCCAGGAAGATTTGCAAAATCATGGATCAGGCGATGAAAGTTGGTGCACCTGTGATTGGCATCAACGATAGCGGTGGAGCCCGCATTCAGGAAGGTGTTAATTCGCTTGCCGGCTATGCCGAAATTTTCATGCGTAACATTGCAGCCTCAGGTGTGGTTCCGCAAATTTCGGCCATTTTCGGCCCTTGCGCGGGTGGCGCAGTTTATTCGCCTGCCCTGACCGATTTTGTGGTGATGAGCGATAAAAGCAGTTACATGTTTGTTACCGGCCCCAAAGTGACAAAAACAGTAACCGGAGAAGACATTACGACAGAAGACCTGGGTGGTGCCACCGTGCATGCCACAAAATCGGGCGTTGCCCATTTCCGGGTCGAAAATGAAGATGAAGGCCTGATGATGATCCGGAAACTGCTCTCCTATTTGCCTCAGAATAATCTGGAAGATCCGATCCAGACCGACTGTACCGATCCCATTGACCGGGTTGAAGATATTCTCAATGAATGTGTTCCGGCGAATCCCAACCAACCTTACGACGTTAAAGATGTCATTTATCCCATCGTTGATGACCGGGAATTCCTGGAAATACACCAGCATTATGCCAAAAATATCGTGGTAGGTTTTGCAAAGTTTAACGGGATTCCTTGTGGGATCGTTGCCAACCAGCCAAACTATCTCGCGGGTGTTTTGGATATTGAAGCCTCCCGCAAAGCCGCCAGATTCGTCCGGTTTTGCGATGCATTCAACATTCCCATCATCACCCTGGTTGATGTTCCCGGATTTCTCCCCGGGAGTACCCAGGAATACGGAGGGATCATCATTCACGGGGCAAAATTATTGTTTGCATATGGGGAAGCCACGGTACCCAAAATCACGGTTACACTCCGGAAATCATACGGGGGAGCTCACGACGTTATGGGATGCAAACAACTTCGGGCAGATTTGAACTACGCCTGGCCATCGGCTGAAATTGCCGTCATGGGTCCGAAAGGAGCCATCGAGATTCTGGAAGGGAAAAAAATCAGTGAGATAGAAGATCCTGGTGAACGCGGCAAATACATTGCCGAAAAAGAAAATGAGTACAAGATCAAATTTGCCAATCCATACGATGCTGCCAAATACGGTTATATCGATGATGTCATCGAACCCCGGAACACCCGATTCCGGATCATCCGGGCATTGCAAACCCTGCAGACGAAAAAGGATACCCTGCCACCAAAAAAACACAGCAACATTCCCCTCTGACCAAACCATAGTAAACCCATGAAAATCCTTTCCATCACATTCGAACCATCGCTGATTGATTCCTATTCGTTGATTGTCACCATAACCGGCTATTGCATCGTACTGATGGCACTCTCCCTCATTGCATGGCTCTTTACTCGCCTGCATGCAATTCAGGATTTTTTGGGAAGAAACAGGCAGAAAAAAGAGGGACTGAATGAACCACAACCTGCCAAACCGGTCATTACAGGAGAAGAAAACGCAGCCATCTCCGCTGCACTCTTTCTTTTCTTTTCGGAAATGCATGATGAGGAAAAATATGTCATGACCATTCGTAAAGTATCAAAAACGTATTCTCCTTGGAGTTCGAAATTCTACGGTATTTGGAATTCAATGAAACACTGGTAAAACATGAAAAAGTACAATTTTATCATCAATGGCAATAATTACGAAGTAGAAGTGCTTGGATTTGAAGAAAACATTGCCAGAATCGAGGTGAACGGCACAGAATACAAAGTGGAGGTTCAGAAAGAATTGAAAATGACAAAAACTCCCACACTGGTGAGGGCGGAACCTCCAAAACCAACACGCAAGGAATCTAAAATTCCCCGTACTCCTGGTCAAACCACCAACATGGCCATCAAAGCCCCCTTGCCCGGTACCATTATAACCGTTTTAGTCAAACCGGGGGATAAAGTCGCCATGGGACAGAAACTTCTGACCATGGAAGCCATGAAAATGGAAAACAATGTGCTTTCGGAAAAAGATGGAACAGTTAAGGCTGTACTTGTAAAGCCGGGCCAGGCCGTCGCCCAGAACGATATATTGGTCGAAATAGAATAACAAGTAACCACCCTAACCACATTCAGCGATGGACACTACACTTCAGACGTTATTCACTTTTTGGGAGGATACCGGCTTTTATAATGCCAGTTGGGGAAACCTTGCGATGATCCTGATCGGAATCATACTGGTTATCCTTGCAATCCGGTACAGTTTCAAACCCCTGTTATTGATCCCGATGGGGCTTGGGGTCATCCTGGGAAACATTCCCTTTTTACATTCGGCACCCTATCAGCTTGGAATATACGAAGATGGAAGCGTACTACATTATCTTTTTTTTGGCGTTTTAAAGGGAATATATCCTGCTTTGATCTTTCTTGGATTGGGTGCAATGACTGATCTTTCAGCACTGATCTCCAACCCCAAACTGATGCTCCTCGGTGCAGCAGCCCAGGTAGGAATTTTTGTAACTTTTTTAGGGGCCATGATCTTTGGTTTTCCAATGCCCGAATCAGCCGCCATCGCCATTATTGGAGGTGCCGATGGGAATACCGCTATTTTTCTGACCTCTCAGCTGGCCAATGGACTTCAGCCTGACGCGGAAGCCATGACGGTTCAGACACTCATCGGTCCTATCGCGATTGCCGCTTATATATATATGTCGCTGGTTCCGGTGATTCAACCCCCGATCATGAAGCTACTGACCTCCAAAAAAGAGCGTCTCATTCGCATGAAACCTCCGCGGACGGTGAGTAAATTCGAAAAAATATTGTTCCCCCTCTCATGTCTTATTATCAGTGCTTTCGTTGCCCCGGCTTCCCTTCCCTTGCTCGGCATGTTTTTCTTCGGCAACATCCTCAAAGAATCAGGCCTGACCAAACAATTGGCATCAACTGCCAGTACCATACTGATCGACCTGGTCATCATCCTTATCGGTCTGACCGTGGGAGCATCTACCCAGGCAGATGTTTTTTTAAAGTGGCAATCAATAGTTATCTTTGTCCTCGGAGCGGTCTCCTTTATGGTCGCAACTGCAGGCGGAATCATTTTTGCCAAAGTGATGAACCTCTTCCTGAAAAAAGAAAACAGGATTAACCCTTTGATAGGTGCTTCCGGAGTGGCAGCAGTTCCCGATAGTGCAAAGATTGCACACGAAATGGGGATCAAGGAAGATCCGACCAATCACCTGATCGGACATGCCATGGGACCGAACGTTGCCGGGCTTATCGGAAGCGCAATCACGGCAGGATTACTCCTGGGATTTTTATTGTAAACCATGCTGATTATTGGAATTGCCGGAGGATCCGGCTGCGGAAAATCAACAGTTGTCAGGCAGATCGTCAAACATCTGCCAAAAGAGGCCGTTACCATCATTCCTCAGGATGCTTACTATAAAGACAATGGCCACAAATCGGCCGAAGAACGGGCAAAGATCAACTTTGACCACCCCTCCTCCATCGAATGGAATTTGCTCATCAGGCAATTGGAAATGTTGAAATCGGGAACCCCGATCAACATGCCCATGTATTCCTATGTCACCTGCGCCAGGTCGAAAGAAACCATTCACCTAAAACCGTCCAGCGTGATCATCGTAGAAGGAATCCTGATCCTTACAAATCCACGATTGCGCAAGAGGTTAGACATCCGTGTTTTTGTAGATGCCGATGGCGATGACCGGTTAATGCGCATCATCTGGCGTGATATCGAAGAACGGGGACGCTCCTTCCAGCAGGTCCTTCAGCATTATGAGCGTTTTGTCAAACCCATGCACCTGCAATTCATTGAACCAACCAAACGTTATGCAGATATCATTGTGCCGCAAGGCGGGCAAAACAAGGTTGCCATAGATATTCTCTCTTCCCGCATCAGGACACATCTTGACCACTGATGTCGTGAACATGAAAGCAGGTTGGGAAAGAAAAATCATTAAATTTGAACAAAAAAAACGTTAATATGGAAACCCCAAAGACCCTCGAAATTCTTAAAATGGCCATACTCATGGAAAAGAGAGGCCATGCGTTTTATTCAAAAGTTGCAGAAAACACCCCTGATCCGGATATCAAGAATATCTTTTTGGTGATGGCCGACGAGGAGACGAAACATATAAAATTTCTTTCCGAGCAATACATCAACTATGAAAAAAAGCATGAATTCTTCAAAGTTCAGTTACTGGAACTTGAAAATGAAGCTTATGCCAATCTCATTTTGACGGATGAAATGAAACAAAAAATTTCTTCATCAGGTTTTGAAGCAGCAGCCATCTCAGCAGCCATCGATTTTGAGAAAAAAACGATCGAGGTTTATTCCGGTCAAGCTGCAATTACATCAGATGCAAATGAAAAAGCTTTATACCTCTGGCTTGCTGATTGGGAAAATGGACACCTCAATGTGCTAAATGAACTGGATAATGATTTAAAACAAAGAATCTGGAACGATAACCAGTTCTGGCCGTTTTAATCAATAAGATTACATCCCTGTCCTCATTGCCTCCACCGGATCAAGCTTTGATGCGGAAAATGCGGGAATAATTCCCGAGATCAATCCTATCATGGCGGAAACGCCGATTCCAAGAAAAATATTGCCCCGGGTAAGAATGAGGGTGAATTCCGTTGTATTGGAAACAACCACTGTCAATATCAGGATAATCAGTAAGCCGACAATTCCTCCAATCAACGAAAGAAATACCGCCTCAAAAAGGAATTGAAGAAGAATGAAATAATTTTTGGCACCCAATGCTTTTTGAATACCTATGATGCTGGTTCGTTCTTTTACGGAAACAAACATGATGTTGGCAATTCCAAAACCTCCCACAAGCAAGGAAAAACCACCGACAATCCATCCTACCATGGCAATTACCCTGAAAATATCATCAAAACCTTTGGAAATGATATCGGTTTCGTTGATCGAAAAATTGTCCTCGGCCGATGGTTTTATTTTTCGGATGGATCGCATGATCCCGGTAAGTTCATCACGCAGCTCATCATTGGAAACCATCGGTTTGGCTTTCACAATAATGGTGGCATCCATATCGGTCAATTCGATCAGGGTTTTAAAATAATTCACCGGCATATAAACGGCCTTATCGTTTGAATTTCCAAAGAAATCCTCTCCCTCTTTTTTCATCACCCCGACCACTTCCACATTACGGCCAAGGATTTTCAACTTTTTTCCGATCGGATCTCCCTCCTGAAAAAGATTGGTCGCAATATCTGCACCAATAATGGCAATATTTCGCCCGCTGGCCGATTCATTGGGAGAAAAGTATCGGCCATCCGACAATTCAAAACTCCAAACTTTATCAAAATCCTGGGAAACGCCAAGAACCCCCACGTTTTCAACATAATTGTTCCGGTATTTTACGGTTTTATTGACCTGGGCCATAAACGAAACGGCCTCCGCAAGGCTGCTTCTTCTTTCAATTTCACGGGTATCCTCCAACGAACATTCCGGACGTTGCCAGTACTTCCACCAGGGGTAATCCCCACCCATGGCCCATGGCCATTTCTGAACATAAAGAACATTGCTTCCGAGCGATGAAATACTTTTTCGAATCGCATTTTCCATGGAATCAAAAACCGTAAAGACCGAGATAACACAGAAAATGCCGATACTGATGCCCAGCAGCGAAAGGATGGTACGAACACGGTTGACAATAATCGCTTGAAAAGCAAATAGGTAACTTTCCCTAATCAGACGTAAGATCAATATCATAATGAAGCTCTTTCCCCGTTAAGAAGTGTAAAAGTAATATTTAATCCCCAATCTGCCGGGATTTCGTTGCAATATCCAGGTAAAATTGGTAACATTGCAGTTGATGCTAAAATGTATATTTTAGACGCAATAGTTTTTTAAATGTTACAATCTTAATAATTTATGGTTGACCAACGGAAAATACAGTCTGCCCTCATCTCGGTTTATTCCAAAGAGCGGATCGAAGAACTTGCCCGAAAACTTGTTTCACTCGATATCCGGATTATATCCACCGGTGGTACTTTCGATTTTCTTCAAAGCAAAGAGATCCCGGTATCCTCTGTTGAATCGCTTACCTCCTATCCCTCCATTCTTGGAGGCCGCGTAAAAACCCTTCATCCTAAAGTATTTGGTGGAATCCTGTGGAGAAGAGACCAACCCTCGGACGGGAATGATAGGGACACATATGAAATTCCTTCCATTGACCTGGTTGTTGTGGATTTATATCCTTTTGAGAAAACAGTTGCCAATACCTCCGAAGAAGACCAGATCATTGAAAAGATCGATATCGGAGGAATCTCCCTGATAAGGGCGGCCGCTAAGAATTATTCGGATGTTCTCGTTATTTCCTCTGCCAGTCTATATGATCAGCTGTTCGACCTGCTGGAGAAGAAAAATGGATTCACCAGTTTGGATGACCGGCGGTATTTTGCTGGTCAGGCTTTCAACACCTCCTCCCATTACGATACCGAAATTTTCAATTACTTCAACCGCCGTGAAAAGATAACTGCCTTTAAACAAAGCCTGACCAAGTCATATCCCATGCGGTATGGCGAAAACCCACATCAGAAGGGAACTTTTTTCGGAGACCTTGACAAAGTTTTAAAAAAGCTTCATGGGAAAGAGCTTTCCTATAATAACCTGGTGGATGTTGATGCAGCCATTAACCTCATATTCGAATTTTCGAAACCTACCGTGGCCATCATTAAACATACCAATCCTTGTGGTGTTGCCACCCGCACTACCCTAAAACAGGCCTATATCGACGCCCTGGCATGTGATCCGGTTTCTGCCTTCGGGGGGATTGTCATTGTGAATGGGAAAATTACCATGGATACCGCCGAAGAACTCCATAAACTCTTCTTCGAAATAGTCATTGCCGAATCCTATGAAAATGATGCCCTTGAACTCTTACAATCTAAAAAAAATAGAATAATTTTGTGCCAGAATTCCGTTGCATTCTCTGATAAGCAATTCAAATCCATCCTGAATGGGGTGCTGGAACAGGAAAAAGACCTGAAGACAGATCAGGAATCGGATTTTCAATATGTGACAAAGATCAAACCATTACCGGAAGAAATGGATGAATTACTTTTTGCGAATAAAATTGTCAAACATTTGAAATCCAATACAATTGTTCTTTCGAAAGGCAAACAACTCATTGGTTGCGGGATGGGTCAGACCTCTCGGGTTGATGCCCTGAAACAGGCCATTATCAAAGCACGTGATTTTGGATTTGATCCAAAAGGTTCTGTGATGGCATCTGATGCTTTCTTCCCCTTTGCTGATTCGGTTGAGATTGCCCACAAGGAAGGTATTACCGCAGTGATTCAACCTGGGGGATCCATCCGGGATGCCGATTCGGTAAACTATTGCAACGAACACGCGATGTCCATGGTATTTACCGGGATACGCCATTTTAAACATTAAAATATTTTCCAATGGGTTTGTTTACCAAAGAAATTGCCATTGACTTAGGCACCGCGAATACCATAATCATTTTTAACGATAAGGTTGTCGTCGACGAACCCTCTATTGTTGCCATTGAAAGAAGTTCCGGGAAAATTATCGCGGTGGGTAAAAGGGCGCAGTTGATGCATGGAAAAACCCATGAAAACATCAAAACCATCCGCCCGCTCAGAGGCGGAGTGATCGCCGATTTCCAGGCCGCGGAACACATGATCCGGGAGATGATCAAGATGATCGAACTCCGGAAATCCTGGTTTCCCCCGGCACTGAAAATGGTTATCTGCATTCCGTCAGGGATCACGGAGGTAGAAGAACGGGCCGTTAAAGATTCAGCTGAACAG
>Ga0247841_10002659_pt1 | contig 35062 bp, 34 predicted proteins | sample LaCruzMarch2015__2_FD_192410 | JGI IMG/M metagenome (GOLD analysis project Ga0247841, IMG submission 192410) | Freshwater microbial communities from meromictic Lake La Cruz, Castile-La Mancha, Spain - LaCruzMarch2015_18m | ecosystem: Environmental > Aquatic > Freshwater > Lake | place: Spain...
GTTGATTTCATCAGTCAGACTTGGACGCGCTTTCACGAGCACTTCCAGGAAGATCTCCGTGTTCAGCAGGAAATCCTTGCCATAGGTCAGTTCACGCTCAAAGGCCTCCTGAGTTACCTTTTGAAACAGATACTCTATATCCGCGGGCGTGAAATGCGGAATCAGTGAAACTATCTTATCGACATCCACATCGCCGCGATTGGCCTTGGCAAGGTAATGCTCGAAAATGATTCGCCGACCGTCCTCGTCCAGTCCTCCGACCGGAATGATGCAATCGAAACGGCCCGGTCTGAAAAGCGCTGTGTCCAGCTGGCGAATGTAGTTGGTGGCGCAAATTAAAAGGACTTTTCCCGCCTTTCTTTTCAGTAGCGGCACCTGCTTCAGAAATTCGTTGGTAATGGACTTGTCGATACGGGACGCTTGATCGCGACTCCCGGCAATCTCCTCGAACTCATCGATGAAAACGACTGCCTCTTCCAGCCTCCGCGCCTTTTCCATAAGCGCCTTCAGATTTGCTCCCACACGATCCTCCCCATCGACCATCAAAGTGCTGGGACTCACCTCGATGTACCACCATTGTAGTATTCCTGCTATGGCCTTCACGAAATGCGTCTTGCCCGTGCCTGGCGGGCCGAAGAAAATTATGGTGTGTGGCGGCGTGACACCGTGTTTTCGAGCAATCTCCACTTCGGTTAGTGGAAGGATGATCCTTTTAGCAACGACTTGCTTCGGAGGCTGAGAGTCGGAAATCGTATCCCACACCGAACGGTCCACCATTTGAGCGCCGAGTTCGTTGAGGGAGTGGACCAATTCCGAGTCGTGCAATTCCGGCGTAAATGTCCGGGTATTTTCTAGAAAATCCAGGCAGGCCACTTTCAGACCCACGTCCCTCCCCAGCCGCTCGGAAAGGAACCACTTGTGTTCAAGTATCTTGACCCAAGCCTCCGCTGCAACCTCGGGTTCGAACTTGTACCCGCTCAAGTCGAAAATACGTGTGACGCTCTCATCCGGGCTTGGAATGTCTGTGACCATCTCCATTGTTTGCTCCAAGTAAATATTGAACGGAGAGTCTAACTGAAGAACTGAACTCTTGCGAATTAGATTGCATTACGACGCAACAATATCCTCGGTAGGGCCGCCCTTCGGTCTCTACCGTCCGACTTGAAATGGTGGAGGCGGCCGGTAAAACGAGAGTTCCTTGACTCAGGAGACTGCTATCAGGTAATCCTGTCATGAGGTTATTCGGACTAAGCCGCGGGGACCGAACAGCGAAGAAGCGAGGAGGCTCATGTCGCTGAGCCACCGTGGAGCGTCTCGGCATTCGGTCCTCAGTAGCCTACGCCCGCCACTGTAATCGCAGAAGGTACCAGCGGCAGCCGACCACGTTATGTCGAAGCGTAGCGTATACACTCGATGCTTACAAGAGGTATCTCGCGTTTGCAGGAAACTCGACGTGTCACGGCAGAGATTATCCTGCACCGGTGACGCCCATGCCTATTTCGCAAGAGTTCAGCATGTTAATCACAAGGGAAATTGGGAATCGGGGAAGGTTGCGCTCAAGAAGGGTTGGCGTCTTCTCTTCCGCAGAGCCCGAATGAGTTCATAGAATAATCTGGTCGTAGATTCATCTATAGCCGAGACCCTCTGAGTCTCCTGTTCACCGATTCGAGGTCAAATTTCTCCGAATCAAAGTCCCCCGGCAACCAGTTAAACATGTCCTCATGTTTAGGATGCGATGGATCGTTGAGAATCTCCAAGAGTTCCTCGTACCCCGAAGTCCCTCCGCAATCCTCCGGCGGGCAGGCACGCTTACCCGTGAGGCAGACTGGGTACTGGATTCCCTTTTCTGCGGGCAGAATTTTCTCAACAAGAATTTCATGCTCCCAAGAGTCGCCAAAGTCGTACATGTAGTGGAACTTCTCCTTCTCACCAGTAATCAACTTACACAGAGTGACCTTTCGTTCGTCCAGCACCTCTCCCTCAGCGTCCTGTGGATCACCGTAAGTATCTCCAAAGACATCAAACTCGTGGAGATGCCCACCGTACCAGCCCATGACTACCTGAAGGATGCCGTGGAGATCGAAGAGAGTAATGTCACTGGTAACTTGAATCCGTCTCCAAATGGGAGGTCTGATGTCTCGGAGAGTCACCTTGAGTTGATAGACTCGCTTCTCGCCCGATTTCTTCTTCGGAGGCATCTTTCACTCCTCAGCGCCGGAGTTACCGTCAACACGCTCTCTAAAGTCCTTTCCGACCTTGAAAAAGGGAAGTTTCTTTCCGTCGACCCGAATCACCACCCCTGTCTTTGGGTTCCGCCCAGTGTAGCCGTCGTAATCCTTGACGACGAATGATCCGAAGCCTCTGATCTCAATCCTCCCGCCACTGACAAGGTTCTTCGCCATCGCATTGAAGACCGTATCAACGATCTCCTCCGACTTGCGTACGGGGAGGTCAAGATGCTTTACCAACTCTTTGATCAAGTCGGACTTATTCATAAATAATGCCTCGTCTCACTTCTTTTTCTTTTCGGATTTCTTCTCTTGTTCCTTCACAGCCTCTTTGAGTGCTTTCGCGGCTCTGAACGATGGTACAGTCGTGGCTGGAATAGTCATCTTGGCTCTGGTTTTAGGGTTCACACCTGCCCTTTCCTTCCTCTCTATAACCTTGAACGTGCCGAGACCGTCGATCCTGATCTCCCCACCCTTTCCCAGGGAGTCGTGGATTGCTCCTATAAGGGACTTCAGTACTGCTTCGGTCTTTTTCTTGGTTAGATCGGATTTCTCTGCGACTTGCGATACGAGTTCACTCGTGGTCATGGGAACACCCTCCTTAAACTTAAAATCACTACAAACTCAAAGACATGAAAAAACGCGGATTCGGTTCTCTATACCGATACGGGGAGGGTTGGTCAAGAAAAGATGGGCGATCAGGGGAGAATCTCCGAGAAGGCATTTTTCTGGCTCTTGAGAAAAACTAATACTTATGTGGGTTGCCTCAACTCTCCTCGTTGTTCAGCGGTTTTATCCGAATCCTTCTGCCGATTCACTTTCACCGGCATTAGCAGCCCTTATTGATGATGGACTCATCCAGTCCGTGTGACCTACAGGAAAAACTGGAAGAGACGTTCAATTTGATTGGATCAGGACGAGTGTCCGATTCCTCTCGACCGAATTTTCTTGACCGCTCGCCCTTCAGCGTATATGAGATGGGGACTTTTTTTCTTTAATTCGCTTCTGAGAAGGTCGTTCCCCCTCAGCCGCTGCTTGCGGAGGAAGAATGGGTCGCCTTGCATTTCAGGGGCATGCTGTGAGGGTTGATTGGATATAGGGTTTTTATACCTGTTTGTTTCTGTTTAATGACTTTTTCCTGCGTCGCTGCTGTTTTTCCTCGTAGGTACAACAGCGGCGCAGGGTCTTCCTTCTTTATCTGGTCAAAACCCCTCTTCAGGTTCCTCCTAACTCTGGAGTAACTTTGGAGTCCTTCCAGCCGAGAGTTTCTCATTCGTCGTCGGGCAGATGGTAATCCTCCGGGTGGAGGAACTCGATTTCATCCCACGGAACCCGGTAATAAATCCGTCCCCGCTCGTCCTGAAGATCAGATGATTCATTGTCCCAATGGATCCTCTTTACCGTCAGCACCGTATCGGGATCGTTGAGGCGATACACTCGATTGCCCAGAAACAGGAAATTACCAACAGCCATCATTACCGTTTTTGACCTAATGACCTCTTTTTCCCAGGGTCTTATAAACCTCCAAGGCATGCTCATACTCATCGAATCTGTACGACCTATCTCCCGAACGCGAACCGAGCCGTATTTCCACATAATATCCGTGAGTTGAAACTTCCGATCAGGAAGCCCAGAGACCATGACGTAATCCCCAATTTCAATATGTTCCTGCCTGCGCCTAGCCTTTGCGCTGAGCCAATATGGAACCTTCAATTCTCTTATTTTCCCTTCCGGGTTTGATGTTCCTCTTGCTGTCATTTTTCATCCTCTTTCAAGGCATATTAGCCCTCAAAATCCTTGCTGTAATCGTGCTTGACGATGCACGTCTCAACTCTGCCATCGGGATGGCAAAACCGAAATGCTCGTGTGTCCCCGGTGTTAGCATCAATAATTTCATAGAGTTCCCGTCCGTCCTCTCGACGGCTCCTGAATTTCGTTATGAGATTATCGTCTCCAAAGGACGCGAAGAGTAGTTTTCTGGCTCTGGACATAGTAATTACCTCCTGTAATCTGCCCCGTGGATGGGCTGTTAGAGAAAAACCTATTCGGTGTCCGAGTCGTCTCTCGGCAGAAATTCCCTCAGATTCTTCAAGACTTGGGGGAGGTCTTCCGGCGATTCCAGTCCTCTACCGAAAGAGTTTTTGAGATCGTCAAACCACTGAATGATGTCGAATCTTAGCGCATTAAACTCTTGGAATCCCTCAACCAGCCCGTACGAGCCACCGAGGATCTTCTCTCCTCGTCCAACCAATTTCTTCAACCTCTGAGTCATCGTTCCAAACCTCCGTATCAATTACGTGATGCCGGTATGGTAATAGTCCGGCTCGATCAATTATTCTGACGTAAGGACTAATTCTTGTTCCGAGGGCTGTATAGAGCAGCCTTTATTATTTCCACTCTTCTCCTGATAAGGCTTTCCGGGTCATCCTCGAACATTTCTCGTACAGCCTCGAACTGGTAGAGTCTAGTCGCGTAGGGCTGTAAGCCGATCCAACAGAGTAATTCGAAAATCCCTGCAAATTCATAATCTCGCGATTCGAGCATCTTCTTTCCCTCTATCAGAGCGTATTTCAAAATTCGTCTGCAGGTACGCTCCTTCAGGGAAGGATATTCTTGGTCTCCGACGGGATCTTCAGCCAATGGTGCGTCCTGATTCCGACCTAGGGCTGGCAAGAAAACGTCTCTGCACATGCTCATAATCTTTTCCGCCTCAGCAGAAGATGAGCAAACTTCTTTGAGACGATTGTGGAAGTCTTCGTCATGGGCGACAGCGGATAAGGCGAGGGCTGACCAGATTAGCGGAAGTCTGGTACGCTTTTGTTCAATAACTTCGTGACATTTGCGAATAACAAAATGGACGAGTAGTTCAGGCTCCACCAAGGGACGGAAACGACGTATGGTCATGAATTTCATTCTTTGGTCTCCTCCGCATTTGGTATCGTGCCGCTCTTGAGCATGTGGTGTTCAAAAAGAGTGGCGTCTACTGGGCGTTTGAATATTGCCGCTTTGACAACATTCAATCCTGCTTTGATTTTCTCCTCCGTGGGGGACTCCGAAAATCGGCATCTTTCTTCAAATGCTTTTATGTATTCATCGGAAGTCATTGCCAGCCATGAAACCACCTCCCAAACTGAATAGAACCTGAAATCCCCCTCCCTCTTCATTTTCCTGCCCTCTCCCCACGACCAGAACAAAAATTTCCTCGTAGTCCACCGACTCAAGGGACGACATTCGACTGCTTTGCCCATGTAATCAGCGGCGTCTGCCGACTCCAGTCGATCTAACTCTGCCAAAAACAAGTCCACGGACGAGGTGAGAGTTTCTTCGACAGTGTATGAGTCCGAAGAAATCAGGGTCTTGAAGGCATTTTCCAGTTCTTTATTCTGGTGCAGGGCGACCATACCGAGTCCTGGCCAAACCGGAACAAGGTTCGGCTCTTCCGTTCCGAGCATTTCGGTGAAACGTGTGATCAGACAATGCAAAAGCAGCGTATCCTCTATGTAATAGTGGGAACTATCTTGGTCTGAGTGCATTTCGCTTCTCCTTGCTAATTAGGTTTTAAGCCGGTCTCAGGGTAATTGACCGAAATAGAAATTCTTGGTGTCTCTTATTACGGGGACAGTCTTTCAGCCTGCATCCCCATTTTCAGTACTCGGTCTATGGCAGAATCGGTCCGTCGCTGCCTCATTTCGCTTATCCAACCGAAGAGAGATTCACGGTGATCAACGAGAAAAACCAGGTCTGGCACGGGAGGCGCTGCAATCCTCTGCCCCATGAACGAGATTTCTATAAACTCCCACTGAGCAACGATTTCCGAGAGTTTCTCCCGCAGGCTGCTCTCTTTCTCGTGGGGGTAGAATTTTGCGCCGAAATAACTTCCACGGGTGAGTTTCTCGTCGAGCCAGGCATCCAAGGTAGCGGAGAGTGAAGAGTCTATGCTGAGTGCAGGATTGACGCCTCTCTCAAGGCAAGCGATCTGAAAAGCCTGAATGAACCATTCGTGTTTTAGTGAAGCCTGGTCTTCGGACGCTACCTGTTTTACGGTTGATAGTTCTTCTTCGGTTTGTGGAACATCAGCGATACTTACTGCCCTGAGATTCTCGATCGGATTTCCATCTTGTCCCCTATACTGGTGCCGTGTACCCAAGATTCCCATAACCCGGAGTTCCTGTACGATCTGTTCGGCTGAAAAATCCTTCAACAACCGTTCCAGCCTACCCTTTAGAGGTCTCGGTTCATCGTTCCCGCGGACATAGGCTCCCTGGTAATAGTCGGGCGGTCTGACGTTGTGTGGGAAGTGGGAACAACTCGGTAACTCAGCATCTTTTCCTCTCTTCTTGCAGGTTCGTACCGGTGGAAGTCCCAACTTCTCACCAATCTCGTTGCACTTGTCTCTGAAGAGAATCCCATGCCCGTGGTAACTATCCTCAAGGTCTCCCATAACTTCGTCCTGCCAGAGATGAATGGTCTCGTGGAGGCACACGTCTGCTACGAAGAGGAATCTTCCCTTTTCATATTCTTTACCGGGAAGAGTATGAGGATGTGTCCCCGACAGGAGAGACGGTCTGATTCTTATTTGAGACCGGCTTCCATAGGCTCCGATAGGAGAATAGTCACCGAGCCTTGAAGGTTTGGATGGCTCTGCGAGAAGGATTATGGGACAGGCTTTGAAAGCGTTATCAAAGAATTCCTTGTTCCAATAGTTCCAGAGATGAATCAATTTGGAGACGGTGGGATTTCCGTCTTTCAAGACAAACTTCTCGAACTGCTTACGATGATTGATGTCTGCTTTTCGTATTTTGGTGGTTTTATTAGGCATTCCATATCCTTTCTTCGGATCGTATCTATGGATAGATTCATCCTCTGGTTATTTCAGGACTCTCAGGGGTGTCTTTTGTATAGAGGACTCTGAATCCGTACTTTCCCCTGCCCCTATATGTAAGGACTGCATGGGTACTGCATGGGTCTGGGGAAAATATAGACTTTCCATACCGTTATGCTCCTGAACCCGTAATAGCCCTTGTCTTTCCAACTGGCGAATACAGGTGAAGACCTGCCTCTTCTTCAAACCGACAGCAATCGCTATCTCTTCCTTGCTGAGCAAACAGTTGCCCCTATGCAATGATCTCTCCACGAGGTAACGGAAAACTCTCTCGGAACCCGGAGACAAGCGGCCTTTTCGACAGGGGCGTATGGAATACGAGTAAGCCGAACGGAGTAATGTCTCCACCTCGGTGTCTTCGAGAGGAGGCTGGCAATCACACCGATTCCGAAGGCGTGTATAATGCTCCACCCTGTCCCTCGATAGCCCCAGGTCTCTGAGGTGACATGCCTCTTTGAACAGGGTCTCGTTCCGCTCTCCGATGTGAAGGACTGGTTTGAAGGTACTGCCCCACCTGGGCTTTGATTTCTTCCTCGTAGAGGCGAGTCGTAAGAGCCACTCAGGAGCCTCCGCCATAAGAATATCTTCGGGATGGGAGGAGCATTCCCATTCATAGCGGTTTCCAAAGTAATGCCGGGAAGGAGGCGCAAGGACATATCCTCCCTCACAACGGACATCCAGTTTGGCTCCGACCGAGCTTCTCGAACTCTTTATGTACTTGTCGGTGGGTGATAGCAGGTAGATGTGGCGTCCCCGTCCGGTGAGGCACTCCCAGGTCTCAGGAAGTTTCGCGTGTTTCTTTTCAAGTTCACGGAGAGAATCCTCTCCTTCATCCTCATCCACATCAAGGACGAAGAGACCCTTGCCGGTACGGATGCCTATGTTGGCATCGGGGAACTTCTTTCGCCACTTGAGGATCTGAGCCTCATTGGTCGTAGCTCCTTTGAGACCGTTCCAGTTCCGCGGGTGTTTGCCGGGGCTGCCGCAGTCCTGCTTTCCACAAGAGCATCGTCCTTGATCGTCAACCGAATGGAGAGGGAAGACTCGAAATCCTTTGCGGGCATAATCCAGAGCAGCGGTTAAGAGGTCGTCAGGGGGTGAATCCGTCTCAGTTTTGTGTCTTTCTGTTAGCATTTTGCATCGCTCCTACGATGAGCGATGGACTTTCATGGTTACAATGCTTATACTATAAACATAACAGCCCATCGAAAATGGCGGTTCTTGAGCCGCTGTTGCTGACCAAAGTGCCTACATTCCAAAGCAAAAAAGGCACCCGAAACCTAACTTCTTGTGGAACCCGGACTTAGCCCATCCGGGTTTTTGTTTTTGATCTACGCCTCCAATTCTATGAAGTCGTTGTCTGAAGCCATCTTGAGTTTAAGTCCCTCTGTGATAACGGCTCGGACTACCCTCGACAGCGGCTTATCCTCCTTCAGAGACATGGATTCGAGTTGTGAGCGGATGTCGTCAGGAACCCTTATGGTTATAGAAGCTGGGAATTCAGGTATCATCTTGCACCCCTCCATTGAGTGTTGTTGTAAGAAAGACATTTTCCGTGATGAAGATGTCAGGCGGGTCTGTCTTATTTGAGAGACAAGGTTGACAGACTAGAATGTAAGGATTGAATGTTTAAGATGCAACCTACGCGAGTAGAAGGATACAAAAAACCCCTTATGAAATAAGGTGAATATTTTTTTTAGGGTAGATTTTCAGGAGACCCAGGTACGGGAGAGATGAGAGATCTTCTACCGAAAATGTCCCTCTGACCATCGCCGGTAACGACACAGTGCCTCTCCGATCCGCTCCACAAGCGCGGCTGAAACCACGAGCCACTCAGACGCGATTTGCGGGGACTGTCTTCTCCCCCTTACCAAAGTATTCAATTTCCGAGAAATCGTCCCTGGCGGCGTCTCAGAGAGCCGGGGTTCAGGTGGAGCAGCCCTGAGGAGAGGTGATTCATCGAGGTCGGTGATCTTTGTATAGCGGACAGTTCCGGTGAGAGTCTGCAACGGTTGCAGTGATCCACTTGCTGCCGCCTCTTCGTCTTTCAAGGCTTGAAAGTGTGATGGCATTTCTTTTTGCTTGACACGGAATCTCCGGCGTGGGATATCTTGACACATGTCAAACTATCACGACAATATTTCCCGGTTTGCCGAAATCTTCAGGGCGTTGTCGAATCCCAACCGCTTAGAGATTTTCTTGCGGTTAGTTTCATGCTGTCCTCCGGGGACGAAATGCGAATCCGGCATAGGCTTACGGCAGTGCGTGGGCGAACTCGGCAAGGGCCTTGAGATAGATTCCTCAACCGTTTCTCATCACATCAGGGAACTCCGACAGTCAGGTCTCGTACGTATGGAGAGACGTGGAAAGAACATGTTGTGTTGGGTGGACCCGGAAACGGTGATTGCCACGGCAAACTTGCTGACCGGGCGCGCTCTGCCCGACTGTCTCGAAGACGAATGTCTCAGTGTAGGAGAATGCAAATGAATGATTTGACTTCTGACGAAAAAGGGAAGAGCTGTTGTGCATCTGAGGACGCTGCTGCCACCTGTTGTCAACCAACAGCCGGAAACTCTTCCTCGTGCTGCGCTCCCGGAGAGGTGTCTTGGAAAAAGGGAAAGATGCTCGTCTCCGCGATCATCATATTGGCGGCAATTGGAGTGGGAGCCAATTCGTTCTTCAATGGAAACTCTGCTCAGTCCTACACTACAGTTCCTGCAAAGTCCTTTTCTGCTGGACTCACGGAAACTCCGGCTGTGACAGCAGAGAATGGCAACCAAGGTAAGCCACAAACCAAACAGGAAGAAATTCCGCTCAACCAAGTCCTAGATTCTCTGCAATCTCTCGACACCGTGGCAGCGGACAAAGATGTTGTGTTCCTGGTGCTTCCCGGTGAGGCACAGATTTCCTCTATCGCAATCCCCAAGCAGTTAGGGACAGTAGCGAACAATCTGTGGAAATCGGGAAGAAGGGTCGCAGTGTTCACGCTCAAGAGCAATACCCCAGACCACAACCGATTAGTCAGTCAATTTTCAGTCAAGACTTTTCCTTCCGTTGTGATTCTCGGTCGCCAAGGCTCTGCGTCGGCTGTGGCAGGGGACGTCACTGAAGCCGGTTTATATAATGCGTTTGTCTTGGCATCAACAGCCGCCGCTTGCTGCCCCCCTCAAGGGAGTGCGTGCTGCCCGAAATGATGGAGTTCAATAATGCTCGAATGGTCTGCCGCGATTTTGCGGTCATCTAATTATTCCGTGGCGGTGTTCCCCGCTGCTCTAATGCTCGGAATAGTAGGATCCGTCACCTCCTGCTGCAATTTGCCGGTTCTTGGAGCCATTGCCGGATATTCGGGTACTGTCGGACATGACACTGATCGTCGCTCCCTGCTCGTGGCTGCGCTTTTTTTCATGCTCGGAACTGTCGGTGCCTTCGCCGCTCTCGGTGCAGTCAGCGGATTTGTTGGTCAAGTTGCGGGAGCTACGTTGGGATTGTATTGGAAGCTGTTTGCAGGATTCATCTCGGTCTTGTTTGGACTGGCTACTTTGGGTCTTCTCCCGTTCGATTTAGCCAGGCTAGGATCTACCGGGAAATCCTTGCAGATGAAATCATCCGGGGCAACCATTTACGGTCTTGCCGTGGGCGGAGGGGCTGCCGCCTGTTCCGTGTGCTGCAATCCAGTGCTTCCCGTAGCCCTTGCGGTTACGACTTTGCAAGGGCAGACGCTTTGGGGTGCAGCCATCCTTACAGTTTTCTCGATCGGATATAGCTTGCCTATGGTCGGAGTTCTCGTAGGAATGGGACTGGGATTCAGAAGGTTGACCTCAGTCGTTCAGAGGATTAGCCCCGTAATCCAAAAAGTCGCCGGGGTTCTGCTCATTGTCCTCGGCTTCTATCTCCTGGGGATGTGATACTCGCTGGTCGCAGGGAAAGGAAAACCGGAATGAAGAAGCTTCAAATTACAGAGATAGTTAAATCCGTGAAGGACATATATGGGCAAATTGCCAAACCTGGCAATGCGGGATGCGGATGCGCCCCATCGGCAAACTGCTGTGGGCCATCGAGTGAATCCCAGGCCATGTCGTCATCGCCGGGGCAGGATTCGGCGGAAGACGCTGTGAAGGAATCCCTTTCCAGCGAAACAAAGACGGAGCAGATGTCGAGCAAAGTTTTGAATGTCGAGCTGTTGGTGATTGACCTGAACGTCTGCAAGCGTTGCGTCCCAACCGGAGACCAGTTGAGAAGTTCCCCCCTGCTCTTGCTTGGTAGTCATACCCCCTCCACCATCCTCTCGACGGGTCGTACCCTCGTGACTACGGTGTCCAGAACCTACCTATCAGAATGTTCTCGTCTATTCCAGGGAAAGTATCGCGGACATCAACCCAAAGCCCTCTGTCATCAAAGGAGTGTACCAAGCACTTGCAATCAAACCGCCAAATACTGACCGTTTAGCCGCCACTGGGTCTGTGTGACAGGGCTGCGGGTCGAAGCGGCGAGCGAAGTCGATCATCTCAGATTCCTAAACAGCAATACTACCGAACTCGTGAACCGATCCAGGGACATAATCCTCGAAATACCGGTTCTCCACCGCAGTCGTGAACGTCATGGTTTTATTGGAATTCCTCCATCGACCGTAAATTTATGTACTCAGATAATTTTCAATTCTAGTCGTACCCTCGTATGACAAGTAGCCACTCGAATATTCCCCGCGCAAGAAACACGAGCCAATTCTGATGGGAGGATAAGCGCAGTACCCCGTTTAATCGCCACGGCCATTTCACTCCCCCGCGACTGCTCCTCGATCCAGTCCTTGTATTCCTCCTCCCACAGCCTATCCTGCAAGTCATCACGAGACTGCTCTCTTATCCAGTCCTCATGGTCCAGTGGCCTGCCCCCGAATTATGTGCCATATGTTAAGTTAGAGGTAAAGCATCTTTTCCTCCTGGAACAGGGAGGATGGCTGGTCATCTTCTTTTCCAGACCGGAGAGCATCGCCGGACTCCATCAGTTGGCAACATTCGTCACCAATGATTTTGAGGCTGTGAATTCCCCCTTCGGCGCTGGGTGTTCAAACATAGTCACCTGGCCTCTCAGGTACCTTGAGCAGGGAAAGCTCAAAGCGGTTCTCGGAGGCTGGGATCCTTCGGACCGAAAGTTTCTGAAGCCTGACGAAATAACTTTCACAGTCCCATTTGAGATGTTCAAGCTTATGGTCAATCGCTGGCCCGAGTCTTTTCTGAAGACATCAACCTGGGAGGTCGTACGAAAGCGGGCAGAACGCAGCAGGAACGCATGGGGCGAATGAGAAGCATAGACACGGTCTACACTCGCGGCATAAGGAAAAGGATGCCTCCCGTTCGTCCTCTTTGAATACTCGGTCGTCTTGAGTGGCCTGACCCCCAAAAACTGGACGGCAAGCTTTTGCCTTGGACCGCCTGGGTCATCGCCTCTGCGAATACCCTGGCCTTCGTGTACTCCGTTGTCTTGAGTGTCTCCTGGGGTCTATTCTACCGCTGCGACACCCTTGCAAGACCTTCATATGGCGCTGTCCTGAAGAACCCGTTTATCCTCACGTCAAAGAACTTTTCCCTTTCAGAAGGGAGGAGGCTGGTCCTGAGGTCTTCGGTTTGCTTTACCGCCTTTTCGTAATACTCTCTTGCGGCAACATCGTCTTTCAGACCTTCGCAAACAGCGGCGAGTCCCATGTACGCAGTGAAAAGATCGTCCGCGTTCCTATTCTCCTCGGCGGATTTCAGGATTTTTCCGTAGTATTCCTTTGCCCTGGGAAAGTCCGCTTTGAGCAAATAGAACCTGCCCCATCTGTCGTTGTAATTCGCTTCCTTGAGCAATGGTTCAGCCTCGGCAAGATCGCCCGTATCCATGTAGGTGTCTGCTATGAGCGCTTTGGGCAAGCCGGTGGGGACGTTGATCTCTGTGTAGCGGTGTGTGGACGATGACGAGAAGTCCGCTGACCCGTACCCTTCGACCTGAAGGAATAAAATGAAGCTGTCGAGCCGTTACAACTCCTTGTTTTCTGAGCTCTGGTCTCAGCACCGCGAGAGGATGGGTACGACAGAAGACACTCATGGATCCGGCTTCTCTCAGGGCTACGGAGGCGTCCGGCGTCTTATCAGCAGGCATTGCAGACCTCCCGAACTAAGCCAAATTCCTCATTCAGCCCTTCCAGTGCGCCCGCGGTGGACAAAACTTGGAATATACTTTCCGGCGGAGAAAAACGGACCTGAAAATCTTGCAAGCTCTCGAACAGTCCCCGTCTGCTGCGCTCTGCTATTATTCTTCGGCCTGTTGCGGCACCAACACCATTTATCACCCATAGAGGAACTCTGATGCCCCGACCTTCAGCCTCGTACTCCACACCGCTATGATTGACGTGGGGAGCGTGGATCGGAATCCCTTTTCTTCTCGCCTCGTTCAAGATTACATACGGCGGATACGACCCGACGTGACCGGCATTCAGTAACCCTATGTAGAATGCCTGAGGATAATGAGCCTTCAAGAATGCGCTCTGATAGGTTATGTGAGCGAATGAGGCGGCGTGGGCTTTGCAGAAACCGAAACTGGCGAAGGCTGCGATTCTCTCAAACATTTGCTCAGCTAGGACTCGACCGTAACCCTTCGTTGTCGCTCCCTGGATGAATTGACGGTTCAGGGACTCCATCACCCCGGACTTACGATCCTTGGTCATGGCTCGGCGGAACAGATCCGCGTCGCTATACGACAGACCGGCGAAGGTATGGACGATACGCAGCACCTGCTCTTGAAAGAGAATCACCCCGTAAGTCTCTGAGAGAATGGGAATCAGATCGTCATGAGGGATTTTTAAGGTTTCCTGCCCGTTTCTTCGCTTCACATAGACCTGAACCATGTCCCCCTCAACAGGTCCGGGTCTGAAAAGGCTGATCTCATCTATCAGATCCCCGAAGTGTGTCGGCTGGAGGTGACCAAGTAAGTTTCTCTGGCCCGGTGATTCGAGTTGGAACACTCCGAGGCTCTCAGTAGTACGGAGAAGGGCATAGGTCTTTCGGTCATCCAGAGGCATCCGGTCAAAGTCTAACGATATCCCTCTCTCTTGGAGGACTTCCAGGGCCTTACGAATAGCCGTGTGCATTCTCAGACCCAGGATGTCCAGCTTTAATAATCCAAATGCGTCAACATCATCCTTATCCAATTGTCCTAGCGGCAATCCATGTGGTGACAAGCCTACCGGAGTCCAGTCCTTCACGTCTCTTGGAGCAATGAGGACTCCGCCGAGGTGCATGGAGGATTGGAACGGAAGACCTGTGAGTTTTGCCGCCATTTCGACGAGCCGGTCTTCTTTCTTGAGTGGTGAGTCCTGTAGTTCGGGCAGGTTCCCAAGTGCTTCATTGAGATCACGCCCCCGAAGAGACCAAGGCAAACAGGTAGCAAGCCGGTCGATTTCGCTTAAAGGATAGCCCAAGGACCGAGCAGCGAGGCGCACCGCACTCCTTACCTTGAAGGTATGAACGGTGGAGACCATTGCCGTCTGCCGCGGGAAAAGATTCATTAAGTGCCGGATAACCTCGTCTCTCCGATCCGAGTCAAAGTCCACGTCTATGTCGGGTAGGTCACGCCTTCCTTCATTGATGAAACGTTCAAATAGAAGGTTATGGGCTATGGGGTCCACACCGCCCAAGAGAAGGTGGATCACCAAGCTCCCGGCTGCCGACCCTCGGACGCTGTGACGAATTCCCTTCTTACGAGCGAACTCAACTACTTGTTTGATCAGGAGGAAAAAGTCCGCCATGTTCAACTGGTCTATGAGGGTCAGTTCATGGTCTATCTGACGCAGGTAATGAATCGGGACTGGACGATACCGTTTGGCTGATTCTCTGTAAACCTGAGTTGACAGTCTTTTCGATGCCTTACTGGGCGGATGGAATGAAGGAGGATGGAGTCGTCCAATGGGAAAAGAAAAGTCCCGGCAGAGTTCGGCAATGCGTACCGTATTTTCAATGGCTTCAGGGTACGGGATTCGTTGTTCCATCTCCGAACCTGAAGCCAGGTAGTACCGATCATCGGGAAGGGGCCGAATCGAGCGATGATGATGACGGTTTTGAATTCCCACCAAGGTCCGATGAATGACGTGATCTTCAGGTTTGAGAAAAGCCACGTCATTGCTAGCAACAACCGGAATGTCCAGGCTCCTCGAAACTTCCACGGCTCGGTCCATTATGAAATGCGCTTCTCTTGCTGACTCTTCAGACCGAGCGCGATTCTGTAGGATCAAAAACAAGAGGTCCTTGTCATAGAGGACTTCTCTGAGGTCGATCAGAGAGTGCCGAGCCGCTTCAATTCTCCCTTTCTTCAAAGAAGATTGAATGCTAGAGCCTCTTCCACCTGCGAGACAGATCAAGCCTTTGCTCCAATGGGATAAGTCCTGCTTGGTTAGGAGGTTTTGTGGAGACGTTCCGCCGTCAAAAGCAATGGATAAGAGACGACAAAGGTTCCCATACCCCTGAAAGTCCGATGCCAAGACGATTACGGGGGAACCGTCCCAAATTGAGACCTTAGCTCCGATGATAGGCTGTATTCCTGCGCGTATCGCCGCTTTGTAGAATCGGATCGCTCCATAAACACCATCGTCTGTGAGAGCTACCGCCTTTTGTCCAAGCGTGATCGTCCTTTCAACTAAGGCTTCGGGCGTAAAGGTCCCCCAGAGGAAAGAAAAAGCAGATTGGACTTCAAGATGTACGAAACGATCCATCCCGGGCCACTCAGAAACAAATGTTTTTCTTAGTATGAGAATATTTGTTTTTATGTCAAGAAAAATGGTGACCGCGCAATGAAGGAAGTTGTAACATGTTGTTGTTCTTAACAAAAAAGGAGGGGGGATCGCCCTGGCTCCTCCGATTATGGGAGGTGAGGCATGTGCGGAAGATTCGTATTGATGATGCTTGGAAGGGACCTTGCGAAGCACTTTGCCCTTGAGGAAGTCCCCGATCTGGAGCCTCGCTACAACATCGCTCCCACTCAAATGGTAGCAGTGATCCGACTGGACCAGGATACGCTCCGCCGACGCTTGGTACTGGTCAAATGGGGGTTGATTCCCTTTTGGGCCAAAGATCCTTCAATCGGAAACAGACTGATTAATGCCAGGGCGGAGACTGCCGCGGTGAAACCGGCGTTTCGGGCGGCCTTCAAGTCAAGAAGATGCCTCGTTCCGGCTGACGGATATTATGAGTGGAAAAAGAAGAGAGCAGGTCCGAAGCAGCCTTACTTAGCCAGGAACGCTGACGGAAGTCCTTTTGCCTTCGCAGGACTTTGGGAGAAATGGCAAGCACCGGGAGGAGAGAGCATAGAGTCGTGTACGATTCTCACTACCGATGCAAACGAGTTGACTCAACCTATTCACGACCGGATGCCGGTGATTCTTCAGGTGAAGGACTACGACCTATGGCTAGATGTGCAGGTCAAGGATCCCACACTATTGAAGCCTCTGCTTCGCCCCTATCCGTCAGAGGAAATGATTTTGCAGCCGGTAAATCCCAAAGTGAACAAAGCGAGATATGATGCTCCCGATTGTGTTGAGGCTGTTTCGGTCAATGAGGATTGAGTAATCCACTCACTCCTTGATCGGGAATCCCGGCAACCCCAAAAAGCCCACCAAATAAAGACTTCCACAAATCTGCATCATTCCTGACACGCTTCGGCTCCACTCTGATTATTACAATTCTCCGATCGGAGATTTCTAATAATGCGATGGGATTCCACTCTTGATCCGCAAACCCGACGTGTCGTGACGCATCGCTTTCCCTACAAGGCTCACGAATCGAGATTGACGAATAAGTACAGATAGTTCCAGCAGTCCGACCCTCCAATCGTTCATCGAGACAGGATATATAGGTAATGCAGGATCATTGTGTAGCAGAAGGATACCACAAATTTTTTAGTATCGTATAATAGCGCTCCAGTATTGACTAAATAGACAATTATAGACTGCCAATTAACAGTCACATTGGTTCCACAGCAAAATATTCCTTGACAAGATAGGTGCTAGAGGGTAAGTTTATTTTGTAGGTGTTAGATGTATTGTAGGTGACACAGCGAGGATCGCCGTGTCACCTAACCACCGACCCTAGAAAAAGAAAGCGACCTGCTGGAACAGGTCGCCTTCTCAAAAAGAAAGGACATTTACTATGGAAACTCTACACGAAGAGCCGGGAAATGGCAAGCCTGTTCCGACCCGATTGTCGTTGGATGACATCACCATTGACTGGGAGATCTATCCCAGAGCGAAGTTTGATGATTTCACCGAGGAAAAGTACTTCAACGATCTCATCAACGGAGTCAGCTTCCCGTACCCGAAGGTGGAGCAAATCGGGGAGGGCATCTACCGAATTACAGACGGTGTTTACACTGTCAAAGGATACAAGTATCGGAGGGACTTGTACCGTCTCCGAGATGCAGGCGAGTATATCGGTGATCCGTTACCAGAGATTTCAGACGAAGAATTGAACACCGTGTTGTGTGTGATCGAGACGGTCCCGGCGGACGTTGACCCCATGCTGTACTGTGCTCGGCACAACATGAAGCATGGGAAGGCACTCACATCAGAGGACTATAGGAAGCTCGCTCGTCATCTCTACTCCAAATGGTTTGGAGTTGCGGTCACGAAACTGGCTACTGAACTTGGCATCAAGTGGGAAACGGTCAAAGGGTACATCGCAGACATGGTGGAGGACTATGAGAAACAGAGAGAAGAGCTGATTCTTCGGCTCGACGCGGAGGGCAAGACTCAGGAGGAAATTGGCCGGTTGGGACGAGAAGAGTACCCGCATGGACCTGGCTGGTGTCAGGAGACTATTTCTAAGTTCCTGGCTGAACACAGGAAGTCGGCCACACCAGGAAGGAAAAACGGATCACGTAAGGTCCTCAATTTCCGAGGATCCTATGAAAAACAGAAAAAGGAGAAAGAGGGGCTGGATACCATCGAGTGTCCTGATTCGTTCATGGTGACGGGTCTGAGTCAATTACACGAAGAAATCTGTGAGACATACTTGCGGGCTCTGAAAAATCTTGTTGCCATTACCTGGGCAAAGGAGCTGCGTTTGAGAGAAAGGTTGGGGAATGCTCCACACTAGGGTCAATTAGGGCCACTGTGGGCAAATGTGGCTGCTTCACTGGCTTGGAGGCTCGCCGAGACAGATTCAAAAGGGAATTATATACTTAGCTACCAAGGAAATATAAATGTCTAGTTTTACTACTAAATTTGAATCAACAAAAAACGACTGGATAACTCCTGACGATTTGTTTGCCCCTTTGTGTCAGGAATTTAAGTTCACTCTTGACGCAGCGGCTGATGCAAATAATTCCCGTGCTCCGCTCTTTTTTACAAAAGAGGATGATGGAATAATTCAAGATTGGGGCAAAAACGTAGTTTGGCTTAATCCCCCTTTTGGAGATGCTTCAAGGACGCTGCAAAACTGGGTTCAAAAAGCATGGGACGCGTCGCAGAAGGGAGCAACCGTCGTGATGCTTATTCCGGCTCGGACAAACACGAACTGGTTTCATGATCTCTGCCTAAAATACGGAGAGGTTAGATTCATAAGGGGTCGCCCAAAATTCAAAGGATGTAAACATGGACTTCCCTGGCCTCTTTGTTTTGTGATTTTCAGACCAGAAGAAGGATGTCAAATATATAATTCCCATTCAAAAGGAGGGATCATCATGGAAGACTACAAGGGAGTGAAATCGCCGTTGGATTATTATGGGGGCAAAAATTGGTTTCTCAAATACTGGCCCAAGTACATTCCGCCACATACGGTCTATGCCGAACTCTGTGGCGGCTCTGGAAAGTTGCTTCTGGCAAAACCGCCTTGCCCCATAGAAATCTTTAATGATAAGGACGAGTTGGTTTACAACTTTTTCAAGGTGTTGAGAGACCCGATAAAGTCTCGCCGATTGAAGGAACTTCTCGAACTCACCCAGTACAGTAGGCAGGAGTATGAAGAGTGCAAAAAAATCCAGAAAGAGTCGCCAGATGATGTTGAGCGTGCCCGGGCGTGGTTTGTTCGCATTCGACAGGCACGAGAGGCTTCACCCGAGGCAGGCTGGTCTCGTGAGACTAAGCCAGGCGCTCGAAAATTGTCCTCCAATGTCAGCAGATGGCTCACCGGTATCGATAGAATCATTCCCGAGATCTGTGAAAGGCTTAAACTGGTCCAGATTGAAAACCAAAGTATTCTGAAACTGCTGCCAGCGTTTGACAGCCGTGAGACATTCTTTCCGATAGACACTCCGTATGTGTGGTCCACCCGCTCACACGCTCGCTACCCGGTTGACATGAAAAACCCAGAGCACTTGCAGCTCGTCTCTCTCCTCCTGAAGGTCAAGGGGATGGTCCTGCTGTTTGGACGACCAAATCCTATTTATCAGCCCCTAGAGCAAGAGGGTTGGTTGCGGGAGGACCCGCGGGAAAAAGACCGTGTTGCTAAACCATCCGATGATCGTTTGCCGGAGGAGGAGCATGAACCAGAGGACCACGTCTGGTTATCCCCGAACCTTGTGGAGGCGCTGGGGAAAGCACCACCAAAGGCGAGCAAAAAACTGATCTCGCCTTTGCTTTCCCCTTCGTCCCCTTCCTCGAAAATCAGCATCACAGTAAAAAATCCGCTCCAAGAAATTCCAGCAACAGATCAATGTGAGCCGGTCACTCGTCTCGCCGCGTAGAATTCTGGTAGTACCGGATGACCTTCCTGAGAGATCTCGTGTGACTGGTCAGGCTCGCCGCTTGCCATAACAAACGCCCAAAACAGAGGCTTGCAGCGCTCCCAAAGTCTCTCGCCAAGTCTATTGAACCCGTAAAACCTCTATGACCAATTTTAAGCCACTTCAGAATTGACCCTTAGCAAACCCTTACCCCTACCTCGAACGTCCAACAGCGTCGATTCTACGAGGTCGTTTTTTGAAAAACTCGAAGCTTGGAGCTTCCTCGTCGTCCTCTGTTGACAAGTTCAATCACAACCGCGGAGACAAGGGGCAACATACAAGAGACTGGTCAGAAAATGACAGCTTATTTCAAAATTCCTTCTCACGCTGGACTCGGCTATTATGAGGCATCCGATTGGTTCAAGGTTTGCCAGCCATGCTTGAGGATCTTCAGGGTCAGATCGAGCGCATCACCTTTCACAATGACGAGACGGGCTTCACTATTGCTCGTCTGAAGGTAAAGGGCTTCCGTGAACTCGTCACCGCAGTCGGAAATCTCATGGCACCTGTTCCGGGGCAGGTGCTCCATGCAACCGGCGAGTGGACGACCCACCCACAGTTCGGGGAGCAGTTCAAAATTGTACGCTATCAAACCCTGGTTCCAGCCACCGTCGCGGGCATTGAGAAATACCTGGGATCGGGACTCGTCAAAGGCATCGGTCCCGTCATGGCGAAGCGGATAGTGAAAGCCTTTGGAAAAGAGACCCTTGATGTGATTGAGGAGTCGGTGGAGCGTCTTCGAGAGGTTGAAGGCATCGGCGAGAAACGCGTCTCAATGATCGGTAAAGCCTGGTCTGACCAGAAGGAAATCCGAGAGGTAATGGTCTTCCTGCAGGGTCACGGCGTCAGTGCCGGGTATGCCACCAAGATCTTCAAACAATACCGCAACCAGTCCATCGAAGTTGTCAAAGAAAACCCGTATCGTCTCGCCACGGACATCTTCGGAATTGGGTTTATAACTGCCGACAAGATTGCTGAGAATCTAGGTTTTGCAAAGGACTCGCCGCTACGAGCCGAAGCAGGCGTCCTCTATGTCCTCAACCAACTCTCCGACGAAGGACACGTATATTATCCTCGTGAGGGACTCTTGGAGAAGTCTTCAGAGATTCTGGGAGTGGACAGGAATATAATATCGGAAGCCCTATGCAGTCTGGCGGACCTGAAGAGAATAGTTGTTGAGACTCTTGCTGCGGAAACAGAGGATACCGTAGAACCGGAGGTTGCCGTTTACCTCTACTCGTTTCACGTGTGCGAGACGGGTATTGCGTCCAGGCTAAAGAAACTCCAAAGCGCCCCGCATTCCAGACGCAAGATCGACGCGGAAAAGGCAGTTGAATGGGTTCAACAGCAAATCTCTATGTCTTTGGCTCCCAATCAGATCGAGGCAGTCAAATCTGCGGTAAACAGCAAGGTCATGGTCATCACAGGAGGTCCGGGAACTGGAAAAACCACCATCATTAGAGCCATCTTGACCATTTTCGGTCGCCTCGGAATTGACATTCTGCTTGCCGCTCCGACCGGGAGGGCAGCAAAGAGGATGAGTGAGGCGGCTGGTCGAGAGGCGAAGACCATCCATCGTCTCTTGGAATTCAGTCCCCAGAAGATGGGATTCCAGAAGAATGAAGAGAACCCCTTGAAGTGCGACCTCTTGATCATTGACGAAGCCTCAATGATCGATACGGTTCTGATGTACCAATTACTCAAGGCTGTGCCGGTCGATGCCACTCTCATCCTGGTGGGGGACGTGAATCAACTTCCATCTGTAGGGCCGGGGAGTGTTTTGAAGGACATTATAGATTCCGGCGCAGTGCCGGTCGTAACGCTGACCGAGATCTTCCGCCAGGCCCAAGACAGTACCATCATCGTGAATGCTCACCTCATCAACAGCGGTACTATGCCTATACTTCAACCCTCCGGCGAAGGAAGGAACGATTTCTATTTCATCGAGAAGACCGAGCCGGAGGAAGCATTAAGAATAATTCTGGAACTCGTCGGTGGTAGGATCCGAAACGCGTTCGGATTCGATCCAGTTGACGAGGTTCAGATTCTGACCCCGATGAATCGGGGCATGGTTGGAACAGCTAATCTAAATGTGGAGATTCAGAAAGCTCTCAATCTCAGAGAGGACGGAGTGACGCGGGGCGGTCGAAACTTTCGGGTCGATGACAAGGTTATGCAGATCAGGAACAACTACGACAAAGAGGTCTTCAACGGGGACATTGGACGGATCATTCGGATTGACACCGAGATGCAGGAGCTAACGATCACATTCGATGGGCGATCTGTCGTTTTTGACTATTCAGACCTGGATGAGCTTGTCTTAGCCTACGCCGTGTCGGTCCACAAAGCGCAAGGCTCCGAATACCCTTGCGTGGTGATTCCTCTGCTGACTCAGCACTACATCTTGTTGCAACGGAATCTTTTGTACACGGCTATCACGAGGGGAAAGAGGCTGGTTATCGTGGTGGGGAGCAAGAAAGCGCTGGCGATAGCTGTGAAAAACGATAAGACCCAGAAGAGGTTTACTTGGCTGAAACAACGGCTAACGCACCGATGATGGATTGTCTCCGGTCTGAGGCAAACGTGCTATGTCCTGTTTTTCATGGTCCAGGAGAAACCGTGACTGCCGATGAGAATGCCGCTTCGATCTAACTTGTGAGCTGAGGGCTAATGGCTACAGGACCTCTGGCTGAGAAGGCAAGTTGAAAGTCGAGGATTAGTCCTCTCTCCATTACGACTCCTGAGAATTTCGAAGCTGGACAAAGGAGGCGGGGATATTCTGCCGTGTCTATCAAGGCATAGCCCGCTCTCACATCAACCACCTTGCCCTGTAAACGCAGAGGCTGCCCCGGATCTCCAGGAGCAGAAGGATGAAACCTTGCTGCAGTAAGTTCAGACCACGGCAATTCGCTGAGGTTCGCTCGTTTGAAGACCTCATCGGCCTCGGTAAAGTCACGATTCAGAAACAACAAGCCCCCCAAAGTCGCTATGAATCGAGGGTCACTCAATCCATACAGGGTGCTAAGTTTCAACACTGCGATGCCCTCACCCAAGCTCTTGCCCAAGTCTATCAGCGCAAGAGCATATTCCAGGAAGGATCTGAATTCATCAGGATAGTTCTTCACTATCGGGTCGAGAACGTCTATTGCAGCCTGCCACTCGCCTCTTTTTCGATAGGCTCTGCCCAGCAAGTACCGGGGCACTATACTTCCTGGGGCTTCGGAAACAGCCCTGCGAAGAGCATCAATGTGTCTGGACTCATTTCCGAGGTATCTCTCTATTTTGGAGGACTCCACCCATAGAGCATCTTTCACTGAGACCTTCCTCAATCCTTCACTGATTGTTTCTTCTGCTTTTGCCAGGTACTCGGCACTTTCTTCGTCAGAACTGGCTCGTTGAGCCCAGCCAAAGTACAGCTGAGCCAAGCCTACGTGACAATACTCATCGCTGTCCCTCATACGCAAACCAACCCGAAAGCTCGCCTCGCTCTGAGCCATTCTTCGCCTCGCAATCTCTTGGCTTTCCAAAGACTCGGCCAACTGCATCAAGATCAAACCCTTCGTATGATAGAATACTCGGATCCTGTCATTCATACGAATGGCTTCGTCAATTTGCTGCAGTGCAAGCTCTGTTTTATTTTGTCTCCACAGCATTCGAGCATAGTGTTGCCTCACGTACGGGCTCTCCGGATCCTTACCGCAAGCTAGCTCGAAGAATTGTATCTTGCCCTCCAGGGTCCTTATCTGATCTACCATACGATCTGACCGGATGAAGTGTTCGAAAGCTTCCTTGTCTATCCCATACGTTAGGTTCAAACTCCCCAAAGCAAGTCTTAGAATGCGTTCCTGTTCCGCCTTGTCCCCACACCGTTCCCACACGATGGCAGCTATTGTTCTGTGTCGTGCCCTCGCAGCATACAGGCCGCGGATGTCGTCGACGCATTCATAAACGACAACTCCTTCCGTCGCGGAACGTGTCTCATCGTATAGTTGAGGCAGTGTCAGCCCCAGTAACTGAGCCAGAATAGCGTCGCGTGCTAACGCTCCGTGTTGATAGAAGCAACAGACGGACAAGTAAAGACACCGCGATTGGTCGTCTGCTATGCCTCGGCACTCATCTTCCAAAATGGCATCAAAGCCTCTACCTTCGGTGGCTTCCCGCAGCGCGACCAACAGCTCCTGTTTATATTTCCTCTTAATCACCGCAAAACGTAAGTCGCCGCTCAGAGGTTCCAAAACCCCCAGTTCCCCATGCCTACTGAGAAAGTCAAGCAGGCGAAAGATTTCTGGATCGCTAAGCGGCTCTATTTCGAACTCCTTAGCGCGAATAGTGCTTGAACTCTGCCGCCATTCGTTGAGGCGGTCCCCGAGAACGAACATGACGGCTCTATTGAGACCCCTGAGTCTTGCAATGCTTGCGCTGAGAGTGTGGGAATAATCAGCCGCGTTATCAACGAAGAAAAAGACCGGCTCATGAAAGATAGTGACGCAAAATTCGATATCCCCCTGTAATGGGACTTGGCCTAGCCTGAGCATAAAGACCTTACCGGCCCGATCACGAACCAATCCAGTAGCTAAGGCCATCAAGAGGGTTGTAACACCGTAACCGGCAGAACCCAGCACTATTTCGGTTTTGGGGAGCTTGGTGTCACTTGTCGCAAAATCCAATAACTCATTGTAAGCTAGCTCCTGGATGTCGCGTTCAAAGTATTCTTTGGCGGCAATCAGACCCCAATTAGGTCGGTCTCCTCGAAGAAATTCCCTTAAATTAGATTTCTCATCGAAATCAGCCGCGTTTACATACTGCCACGATCTCAATAGCCGAGCAACAGGGACGGGTGTATCTCGGAATTGGTCCAGAAGATCCGATGGAATGCCTGAAATGTCGGCGACCCGGTCTGGTCGCGCTTTATTCACATCAAGTGAGTATTGCGCGATCTCTACAAATTCCTTCAATGATGACTCAATAGTCTCTACACCTTTAGTTCTCAATATTTCTTTTTCTATGGCATGTGTGGTCGGAGCCAAACGGTAAGAAGTGGGAGGTCTGGCCGGGGCAAATTCGCTGCTGATTTCCTCGATGACTTGGTTCCAATTCGGATCCCTGTTAGAATAACCTATGTACAATATGGGAGAAGCCATAAAATCTAGCTTCATCCGTTCGAAGAGCATCTTTCTTCGATCCCGAAATCGCAGATAGTCTGCTTGCGTTATTACTATTTGCGGCTTAGAGGGGCCAAAGAGAATGCCATGTAGATGAAAGACGGGAACCTCAAATCGGGGGTCATAATCGACAAAATCCGCCGTGACAGACATGGTCACTGACGTCTGGACAGGATTTGACATGAGTTCGTATGCACGTTCTATTCCGTTATCGTAGTTGGTCGAATAAATGGCCCGCCATCTTAATGAAAAGAGCCACCGAAGATATTCGTCCGGTTCCAGACTGGAGAATCGTTTCCGCAAATATGCCTCCAAGTCTGACCTGCCTTTCCGAATGCAGACCACCTCTGCAATCATCGCAAGGTCGTCCATCCCATTGGCCTCTATGGAGAACTCTGTGGCCAGTTCTTTGGCTAAATCTGAACCCGTTGGAGCGGGGTTTCCTTCAGAATCATGCAAATGGGTGCCAATACCCGCGCCCAGAAACAAAACACAGTTCCCAGCCTCGATAGAATGTCGCAGTGGAAGGGGTATCTCTAGCATTTCCAGATCCTCCTGCCCAACTGAATCAACCTTCCCAGCGCCGACTCGGGTTCGTTACGCGAGCCTCGGAGCCCGACCGATCTTCTGTCAGAATTACCATACATAAGTGACGGCAAGAACTCCATGATTTTCAACGATATTTTCAGGACGCCATGCTATTGAAGTCGGTTCTTGGCTTATGGGCTTGGACGGAGCGACGATGCCTGTTCCTGCGGCATGGAAGAGGGGTAGGATCGAGGGGGCAGTGAGCCGATAACGCATTGGGATGATCGCAACTGACCGACAACCCGTGCTACTTGGTGTCCGGTCAGTTTCAGGGCCTTATCGGAGAGTTTAGCAACAAGAATCTTTACGGAGAGATCGGCTAGTTAATCGTCAGTGGCGAACAAGCAAAGAAATGACTCGGCCAGTATGGAGGGCGTTAAGTTTTTCATTCTTTCCTCAGCAAGACAAGAGACCGGTCTTGGCGTCAAATTGGCGTCGCTTCTGGCGTCGTTTTACTGCCCAAAAGTGCCTGATAGTGACCAATAATGAGTGAAATCGTCAAGGAAATCGTGGCGTAGCTGTGTATGATGGTTTCAGTGATGTGCCGTGTGAAGACTGGAAATCTCCCCTAGGTGCATGTCGGTGGTAGGTCATAAGGCAAAGTCTGCCCGTCTCGATGATGCGCGCAGCAACGCCCTCCCCTACTCCGACTCTTGGCAAAGAAATGCTGTAAAGAAGGCTTGGACTGATTCTGGGCGTCATTTCTGCTTGTGTCCATTTTGTGTCCTTCGGTCATGCAACGTGCTGATTTGTTGTGACAGGTCGGAACGGTCAAGACAAGTCAACTTAGTGATATTATAATGTGTTATCTGTCAATGCTGTGTCTGAAAATCCTTGTGTCGGTGGTTCGATTCCGCCCCTCGGCACCACGAACTCCAAAGAATCCCGCCTAGTTACCTGCCACGGCAAGGCGGGGTTTCTTTTTGAGGATGACCATTGTACCCAGTTTGGACCTATCTCTGCTGCAAACTCGCTCGGATGCCTGCAGCAGAGTGATAAGCTCTGGTGCGGAATAATGAGTCGTCACACGAGATGACTTGTGTCCCAGGAGGTCTTGTCGATCCTCGAATGACACACCCGCTGCTCGCAACCGTCGGCCATAGGTGTGCTTGAGATCGTGAACCCTAGCGGTGTGAAGCTTGGCTCTCTCTCTCGCCTGCCTCCATGCACGATTGTACATCCGCTGTACCGGCTTCCCCTTGCGGCTAAACACGAATTCTTCATGCTCGCCGCGCACCTCATCCATGACAGCCAGCGCTATGGAGTTGAGGATAACCAATCTATCTTCTCGGTTCTTAACCTTCTCTTTAGGAATGAGAAATACGCTGGTCTCTAGCTCCGGAATCTCGACTTCCCAGTCCCATTTCAACTTGCAGATTTCTTGATCCCGGCACCCCGTATTGACGGCAAAAAGGGCCATGCGTCGGAGATAAATTGGCAGCTCATTGAACAGCCTTTCCTGCTCACCCCAATCAAGTGGATATGGCTCTCGCCGGTCGTCTTCCTTAAGCAGCTTTATCTTTGGGGGCCGATCAAGCCAAGTCAAGCCATGCGCATCAATCCATTCATCGGCGGCCAAACGCACTATCCGTCTTACAACCGCCAAACCGTAGTTGATTGTGCGCTTCTTCCATCCGATCCTCCGGCGATCACTGATGTAGGACTCAAGGGTCCCCATGTGAACATCTGAAAGAAATAGATCTCCGATGAATGGGCTAAGAGTCTTCAGCATATGCGCATCTCGATCTATGCTGCTTTTCGTGGCTTCGTTCAGATACTTGATCGCAGCTTCTCGAAACGTCCTCTTGGGCCTCACTCCATAGATCTCCGCGTTGCGGATTTGCTGAGTTCGGTGCACTAGATAGCGTTCCGCCTCCTGGAAGTCGCCTGTTCCAGTGCTTTCTTGAACCTTTCTTCCTGCAATAGTTTTTCTGATGTACCAGATTTGGCCTCTTTTAATGAGCCCTGGTGGAACTTTCTGTCCCATGGTGGCTTGCCTCCCATAGCCTTCCCAGGACGCCCGTTGCTGATCTTATATTCTTCGAACCACGCGTCCAGGTCAAGACGGTCGAACCCGATTCCTTGTTTACCAATTGGAATCTCAATCAAATAAGGACGAACCTCAGCATTAAAGCGGTTAGGGTCCATGCCGAGGTATCGGGGGGCATCCCTGAGCCTTATCAGTCTGGGTAGTAAAATGCTTTCCATTTGATTTCGATTCCCCGCGGATGCCTAATCTGGAAGAATCACCACGCACAGGCGTTGCTTGGGGCGAAGGGCAGAGCTCTGAATTGATGCTCCGCCCGTGTAGCCATGGGCGAGTTTAGTTCTCGCAAGAGTTTTGGCCCGCCTTCTCACCCCTACTACCACGCTGCGGAGACTCTCATGCAGTCGACTTAGGTCTTCGTTTGAGGTCCGTCCTGGGTCACAGGAACACCCTCATCTGTCTGTGGACAGTTCTTGAGGAGCCACGCAACGAGTTCAGCCCTGAAAGTCACTGCCGAATCCTTGTCCCGGAGCTCATAACCGCAGTCATGACAGAAGAACCCCAAGTCTTTCTCGGGAAATTCGTCTCCCAAGGTAACTTCGGCGTCGCTGTACACTGCGACCACTTCTGAGATGTCAATTTGTTTGAAATAGAGGCTGTTACCGCCGCAGATTGGGCATATGAATCTGAGTTCCAGCCTTTCCCCTGCTGAATCGGATTCGAGCCCCTCGATTCTATTCTTCCTCTCGATGTCCATCTGTATCTCCTTAAGTAGTACCGAAGACGAGCCGGATGACGTGTCGCGTGCTCGCATTTGCTTCGTGACCCCGCTCTTTCATGTTCCGGCGCAGCCGATGCTATGGATGAAAGTTGTCGAACCGATGCATGTTTCCATCATTTATTCCGGAGTAGGTCGACTTAGCCGTGACAACGTTTTTGCTCTCATTGTTGTACTAGCCGTAATTGGTATCACGTGATAGCAAACCTTCTCGCTCTCCTTTTGATTCTAGCCAGTGGCCTGCCCCAGCAAAGATTCACCGAGGCAGGCACTGGTCTGATGTTGGGGCTAATTCCCCTCGGGTTGGTCTCCGGCCACAGGCTCATCCTGGTCATCCTGAGGACAGTGCTCAAGGAGCCATTCCGCCAGCTCTTCTTCATCCGCTACGGGAACTTGCTCGCCGTCTCTCTCGATCGCTGGAGTCGCTCCGCAGCCTGCACATTCAAACTCCCATCCGTCGTTGTGGCTCGAACAACGCTGATCATAGGGCTCCCTCTCATGAAGTTCGAAGTCGTCGGGACCGTCAGGGTCTACCTCTAAGAAGTCCAACGTTGAAGTTGGATAGAATGCGCAGAGCAGAGTGATGCGCAAATCCTGGCTTCCACATTCAGGACAAGTGAACCGAAGATTCAGCTTGCGGTTTGCGGAAATCTCTTCATCGCCGACACTATTTCGTTCGTCGTTACTGGCCATTTTCTTGTTTCCTCGTAGGTTGAGATGAACTTGCCGGATTTCCGGCAAGTTCGAGTTGACAGCTAACTTGTCTTGGAAATTGAAAAAGACGTGCCGACTGAATCAGGATTTTCCTCATCAGTCTTGGTTTTTTCTACAACGATGTCTGCCAAGCTGCTCTCCAGCGTCTTCAGGAGCTTCTCGGACTGGGCAAGGCCCTTTCTGAACTGCTTGCTATGCTCCAAGAGCTTCACGGTCTCCTGGGTCCCGAAAGCCGCTTTGAGGCGGGTCTTATTCATTAGGAATTGTTGGGTTTCTTCGTCGGTGGAGAGTCGAGCCAAGTCTGCAAGTTTCCTGAGCACCGCTCGCCCAAGGCGCTTGTCTTCAGAAGAGCTCTTTCCGAGTAGTTGATCGACTCTCTTTTTCACCTCAGAAAGTGTGAGTTTCTTCGCAAATGCTTCTTCTGCGATCTCCACTCTGACTTCCGGGGTCTTGATTCTTGCTATCTCGTTCAAGAGGTAAAAGGTTAGGCATAGAGTTCGCCCGCGCTTCCGCAGCTCCATGTCAACCGCTGCAGCCCTCACGCACTCGCCCAGCCGCTGACGACCAAACGGCATGTCCCTGTGTCTTGCAAGTTCATTCAAAGAGGTTCCCTTAAATGGGTTTTTTGACAGGGCCTTGTTTTCGTCACTGTCGAAAAAGAGGACGAGCAAGTAGTAACCAATGATCAGCAGCGCGTGAGAAACCGACATCACTATGACTTCTTTAATGTCCTGCGCGATGTCATGAATGGCGCGCCCGCGTAGGCTATTCAAAGTACCGTTCATAATCGTGGTGAAAGGAGATTCCGGGCCTGCATCGCCTTCACCCGTGAAACGGCTCATAATGGACATCAATGGAGAGTTCTCGGCCCGAACAGAGGACGCGGCCTGGTCAGCGGGTGGATCGGCCAGAGGTGCAGCGTCGGGACCGCCGGTTTTTTGAGCGGTATCCTTTTCCCCCGCGTCGTTATCGGGTGGCTTATCCTTTTCTTGCTTGGGCTTGAACTTGCCAATGATTTTTGCCGGATAGAAACTTTCTTTCTTCATGTATTCCTCCTCCATTGGAGACATTCAGCTCAAAGCCGCGTCCATAGACTCGGCACTTGTGGATAGGTCGAAATTACCTGAGTGCGCAGGCGCACCACGAGCTCAGCACTTGCCAAAGCGGTCACAAATGATCGTTGGGGAGATTTTGGAGAAGCCAAGCCGTGCCGTGAATCCCGAGCAACTGAACAGAAAGGCAGGGACGTTGCAGCTACCCGGAAAGGATGAGATAATCAGTAGGCACAGCTAATCGACTCCGGCAACCTCCGGGGTTGATCTTGGCTGACCAGCGAACCCGTGTGGTGGCCCAGCAAAAGTCAACAGCACGGGTTCTGCTTTTTCGGGGGTGCTCGGGACGCGTTGGAGTTCATTGATTTTTCCCTTTCATTCCCTTTCAACATGCTTTTTGATTTTAGGTTCTCTTCTCAGCAATAAGAGGAGCCGGAACAAAAGTTGGAAGCACCAATTCGAGTGGTGATCCGTGGCAAATTGTCGCCAAAACACAATGGAACCACCACATCTGGGCCTTTAAACCATCCAAGTTACCAACCGGCCCTAAATGTAACAATTGCCGCACCCCGACTCTTCGCATTGTCGCCTCTAGTTCTTGTGCTCTCGTCTTGATGGTTCAGGGACGCGAAACCCTTGAGTGGACAAGTTTCAATCACTTCAATTTATTGTTGAGGCCATGTATTCTTGCGACGCTGCGGTTGTTTATTCGCTGAAAAGACCCGGAAAGCTAGAGTTTCGGTAAGTTCAATCCATACAGATGGCCCAGCCTTCTCAACACATGTTCAAATGCCTTGAGAAAGCCAAGGAATAGTGTCATACTACTACTATCCGCAAGGCTGATTGAACCCTAGCAGTCTCTGGGGCGACTTTCAGCTATCTGCACGAGCCCATGCTGTGGCCCTGGAAACGTCATCAGCATGGGTTACGTTCTTTCGCCTCCTTTAATGGAAATGGCGTGTGCTAGAGGACAGTTAATGCTATCTCTTGCCATTGTGTGACGTCACGAATCGTCCGTTATGTCCGCAAAGGAAAGGGACTGGTTTGCCAAGCCAAGGGCTTGGTCGTCTGAAATCATTTCATTTACTTTATCTGACAGTGCCTCTTCATAACCTCCGTTATCCTCGGATTGAAGATCATCCTCCTCATCAGATTCCACAACATGAGGGAGCCAGTCTCTTGGGTCGCCAATGTCTTCTTCAGAGAATCCCATCAAAGACAGCAGATTTGTCCAGTCGTTTGGACGCAGCCATGATCCAACCATTGGCAATAGCGCCAGACTAATTGTTGCAGACCCGGAATCGCACGATTCCTCACGAACGGAAATCGCTACATTTGCAACCTCGTGTTCGTCCTCATGGGAAAGTGCTGGCCAGCCATACCAATGCCACAAGATTGTGTCGATCAGTCGCGCAGCAGGGATCCCCAGTCTCTTCCGCTGAAGGTCAAACAGCTCCTTGAGAACTGGATCAATAGTTCCTCCTATGTTCAGTCTCGATTTCAGCTCTTTTCCATTCTGCTTTTTGCGAGTAGGCTTGGGAGAAAGCTCGGGATTATCATTGTCAGCCTCCAGGCCGCAATATCGTCGAAATGAGGCGTAAGACCTTTTGTGAACGATGTTTCCTATACCCCCCGAGAAAAGATTTAGCCATGGACGAACGAATTCAGAGCCGATCCAGTCCTGATCCATTCCTGGCAATTCGCTTAATTGTTTCTCCATTTTAAACACCATCCTTCTCACGGCGAGTACGTCGTCCTTCTCGTCCTGCCGGTCGCGAAAATTACCGAATCCGTGAGTCGCTCCCAACAAAGCCAGGCCCAATTCATCAAATTGGTCATTGGTGTGGTGCAGTGCCAAACGTCGGAAATACTTGCCCGCCTGTTCCAAATACGTGCCGAGGAGCAAAGCCGCAGCCATTGCTTGGCAAAAGTCAGCTTTTTCGGGAGGAATAAACCAATTCCGCGTTTCAGAAGTCCAGTCTGTTCCATCAAGCCTGAAGATTGTCGCACGCAGGGCAGTGACACGGTTCCACCTTTGTCTGATCGCCACTGAGGTGAAAGGTTCATTCTTTCTGTTCCTGTATCCTTCCTCATTCAGCATTCGAGCAATTTCTTTCCACTTTTTACCGTGCTGTTTTAAAATCTCGTCCAGCCTATGATCTAAATCCGGCTTGGACATTTTTTCCTGATGTCGCACTTCTTGCTCCGGCGATCTGCTCGCGGCGTCTTTATTTTTAATAATAGTCAATTATATCAGCGAGTTCAAGATAAAAGTCTGTACTCGCGCGAGAAATATAACTTAACGAATACAAGCAATTGTCTTGGCCTGATTTTCTTGTCTTCAAGAGATGGGCGCTAGGAGTACATTGGAGGTTCGGAGCCGGTAGCATCTTGATGGTGGCAAGACCCCCACAGCGCGCATCTTAACCCGTGGACCTACAAACGCAGACGATAGTAGGGCTTTTCCTGAGTGCTCAGAAGGCTTCTGGATTAATTCGGACTGCCTGCGGTGGCCTCACTACAGGAGCAACCGCATTCTATCAGCCGATGGTTCCGCGCCACTAAGCACTACCACACAACACTATCTCCAGTGAAACCCGAAAGACTCTAAAAGTCGATCCTAGACCCACAATTCGTAGCGTCTTTAACGGGAGCGATCTTGTGGTAAACTGGGCAACCGGTTCGGTTGAAGGCCCAGGAAATGCCCTAGCGAGGACAGACCTGCGGGACTCTTGGAGGTGACTGCGTGGAGATCTCTGAGAAGGAAAAAGAAGAGAAGGCTCGGATATTACACCTGCTTGTCCACCACTACGGAACAGAAGCAAGAGTCCTGAACCCACGCAATCACACCAACGTGTATGTCGCTGGAGGGGTAACCTACGACCTCCGGGGGATTGAAGAGAAGTTTCTTGACGCCAAGACCGGCAAGCTCTCTGCTCAAGCTCTGAAACACTGGACCCTGCTGGATAAGACCCTTGAGTACCTACGCACGCAGCACAGGCTCTTTATCAGCGGCAATCTTTACACTCCCTGCCCCATTCATCCGTGGTTTGGGAAAACCGCACAACGGGTGAAAAGACTCTGCTACCAGAACAAGTTCAGGATCTACATTCAGTATGTCGGGACGGTGGCATTCACGTGCGATTCTTGGCACTGCGCGTGGGAGAAGTGCCCGTTGCACCGGAGCAAGAAATCGAAGAAAAAGGACTTATGGCAGATCAAGTTCGACATCTTCAACCTCTTGCAGATTTTGGATGCCATCGAGCATGGTCTCCGATGCCCGTACCGCCGCCACAACCTGGGCCATTACTCCAAGACGCTGGCCGAAGAATGGAATGAAGATGTGAAGGCGCTGAAGTCCGGATCAGGTGAAGGCCGCGGAGGCGCAGGATACCCCAAGTATCGGGGACATGTGGTCAAGAAGCGGGCCCTGATACGGGTTCTGAAAATGCCCACAAAGAACCCTGCGCTCACCGATGAATTCGTCAAGACCTTGCTGCACCTGATCAACAGCTCTCCGGTTCAGGACATTACCAGCACGATGAGGTCTGACGAGGACTATCACCTTCACGAGGCTAGTTCCGACACCATTAAGAAGCTCGGGGCAGCGGCCAAGCTATGGCTGTACATCTGGATCAGGTGTGAGGAAGCAGGCAGAAGGATTGAACTCAATATACGGGATTGCGAGCGTACCCTGGATATTGTCAAAGCCAGCTACTACGCTTATCGGGAGGAGTTGGAAAAGCACGGATGCCTGAACACGGACAAAGACGGACGAGTATCTGTCGGTGTCCTGAGAGAGAAAACCTAGGTAAAACCTTCGGTTTGGACTGGCACATGGCTTATCTGTTTGATATGGTAAGTGAATCAGTACAGCCGTGCCAAAAGAAGTACTAGTAGTATAGTAGCTATAGGTACTGGGTCTAGCTTCCCCTGCCGGCCCCCCCCCCCCTGCTCTACCACTACCTCCTCTTCCTCCTCTATTCTCAGTAGTATGGTATGTGTACCGAAGAATTAGTACTGATATGTTATATCTGAATGAGTATGAGAGAGAGATTGTGTGTGAATGAATGATCGCGAACTTTTTCATGAACAAACCTCAAAATGCCACTTATTATAATAAATATCAATTATATATACGAGTCTTTACTCGTTTGTCCGAATCCCTATTCTGCCGTACCGAAACCATAGCCACTGCTCCTCCGAGCGGTAAAGCAAATGACAGGCTGAGGTGGTAGATGAAATCGTGGGGATTAGCGGGATACGGCACTTTCGATGGACATTTCTACAAGATCGAGGGAACTTACGAGACGGAAGAAGATGCGATCCAGGCAGCACAAGACCGACTCATCGAACTGGAATATTTTCAGCCCACTGAGTACTCGGGAGGGCCACCACCCTTTGGTATTCAGGATGCGGTATATGTGGTACGCCCTGATGGTTCCATGTACCGCTACGGTACGAGCGAAAAGGAGGAGTGTTCATACAACAAGATCTTCGGATCAAATAGCTGATGATCGTTTCTTGTGGATTCAGACTGTTCCTTGGTCCGGGGCGCGGCTCAGTAATTCTCGGGCGGTTCATTGGAAGAGGGTCATCTTGATTGTGGAATGTGGGAGAGTCGTATCAGTGACGACGACCAAGAGGATGAAACGGATTTTTTAGAAGCGTATGGACAATAAGGCTAACAAAACTAATTATATACAAGTGTTCACTCGTTTACCGGAATTCCTAGACTGGTGTATCCAAGCCAGTAAGGCTGCACCCCTGTCTTTCTCTCATCCGTTATTAATACCCGATGGTGTAAGTTTTCAGATTCTATGGACAGAAAAGGGGTGAATTTTTCAGATTAGGTTGACCTGTAGAGAAAGATTATCAGAATAGATGGACGAGATGAAGAGGGCGGTGGCTTTAGGGAGCTACCGCC
>Ga0247841_10002661_pt1 | contig 35034 bp, 41 predicted proteins | sample LaCruzMarch2015__2_FD_192410 | JGI IMG/M metagenome (GOLD analysis project Ga0247841, IMG submission 192410) | Freshwater microbial communities from meromictic Lake La Cruz, Castile-La Mancha, Spain - LaCruzMarch2015_18m | ecosystem: Environmental > Aquatic > Freshwater > Lake | place: Spain...
TTGTTATTAATCAGGTCTTTATTCTTTTTTCCTTCCTTTCTTTTCCGTAAAAAATAGCGTTTCCTATAGGTAACGGGGGAAAATATATATTTGGGGGATTTTAAATCCCCCAAATATACCATTTTATTCCCCTTACTTTATATATATATTTATAGGAAAGGAAAGGAAAGGTAAGTAAATAGATGGTTGTAGGAGATTTTTTCCTTTCCTTCCTTTCCTTCCTTTCCTTTTTAAAATATATATTCAGATGCATTGTTAATATTTATTTTGATATTCCAGCCTTTTTTAGTTTTCTTAATATGTGATACCCAACGTTCTTTGTAAATATATCCTCTCATTTTTAAATATTTACTCATCTCATTTTTAGATACTCTGAAACTTGGTACTTCCATTTTTATCATAGATATTAATTCAGTTGTATTATATGATAATGTATCATCAAAAGATAATATTTCATCAAGTAAAGATAAATCTGTATTTAATTCTACATAATCAATATTATCTATTGTTGTAAAATCACTATATCTATATCCTTTATCTTTCCATAAGAAATATAAATAGCCCCAAAATTTTTCCCAATCAAATTTAGCATCTTGAAAGTGTAGTTTTTCAAGATGAACAACTATAAATCTTCTACGGTTCTGTTCTGCGCTTAAAAAATTCTCATCATTAGTGTCGCCTATATAAGATGTATATGAATTATATTCTTCCATATTTCTACCATAAGGTACTCTTAAATTAGTTTCTCTTCTAGAAATATAATCTTTAACTTGATCCGAATGTTTTAGAATACTACTACTTATTTCGGCTTTATATGATATAAGATTTTGTGCGTCATTCATGTAAGCATCTTTATTATCTAAATTGAAATTTGTGTTAGAACATAAATAACTTCTGTTGTTATATGTAAAAATCTTGAACATATAATTCATTATTAAATCTGTCTTTCCAATATAACCTTTTTCATCATGTAATATCATCATTTCATCATATTTCTTACCATAATCATTTAACCAGTTATCAAAACAACCTATAAACCATCTTGTCATTCCAGATTTAATATCAACGTTGCTCTCTATAAGAGTAAAAAATCTATGGTATTCTTTTGGATCGTCTGTTTTAATTTGTTCAAATTTTTCTTCCATAAAATTGAATTCTTTAGATATATAAGAATATATATTTTTATCTATATCTGCGTCTGTTAAATCTAATGCATAATTTTTCATAAAATATTGCCATATAACAGGAAAACCTTTTTTACCAGATAATTCAATTGGAATTATGTTATCAGGATAAGCAATATGGTTAAGATTAGGTATATGTAAATAATGTATTTTCTTAATTTTACAATATTTAATTTCCCAATTTTCATAATCCATAATTCTTTGAACATCTTCTTTATCTAATTTATCTTTGAATAGATTTTTTCCTTTTGGTGTAAAACTTATACCATTATCTTTCATTAATTTATTTAAATAACTGAAAGATGTAGGTTTATCTTTATCAATCTGTAATATATTATTAAATTTTCTAGTAGTATCATCTGGTTTATAAACTGGATTAAATTGACTTAATTGATGAAATTTTATCATTGCTATCTTTGGTTCATATAATTTCTTACAAAGATGTGCTAAATATAGCCAATCATTATAATTATCAGTAATATCCAATTTCTTGTCAGTTAAGAAATCAATAATTTCGTTCATAAATGCAACCTCATGAGTTCCAACAGCCGTTGTTTTGTTAGCAGATACTTTTACTTTTTTAAGTTTCCTTTTATTAAATGCTTCTGCTTCTTTAACCGTTATTTCAAACTTTTGAGAATTTCTATTAAAGTGATATTTATCATCATAAGATATAAAACTACATCTACTAATATCTTTTGCTAATGGGTCAGGTAATATATTAATTAAATTGTAAAATTGTTCTCCAATATAATCATAAACCAATTTATATACATTATTATATTCAACATTACCTTCTACAATAGTCATATCAGAAGATAAATTTATTAGTTTATCTAAATTTATTTTAACTACAACTTTCAAACCTTTATTAGATGTTGATCTATATATAAAATGTATAAAGGCATTTTCTTTCAATAGATTAAATACATCTTCAGTATTATCAAGTCCATCATAGTCTAAACATAGAAGGTTTGTATGTTCAATTATATTATCTATACTATGTGTGGATTTTTCTTTGAATATAGCAGAGAAACAAACGATTGGTAATTTAATTTGTGCTTCTCTATATTCAATTTTTTGTGTATATTTATCATACAATCTACAATTATCAGTTATTTTTTTGATTTTAATATCTTTTAATTTATTAATCAATAAATTAAAATCTATATTTTCATTAAGTTCAGTTTTTATGTCTTTGTAGTAAGTTATCATTCGTTTTCATTATTTTTAAATATCCAACCTGTATCATCTAATTCTTCTACTAGATGAACATCTTGAATAGTAAATTTTGGTGGTCTATTTCCTATCCGTTCTCTACCATAGCAATCAGTGAAGGTGTAACGTTCTTCATCTAAAAAATTAGTTATTTCAATTAATCTATCATCTACTAGATTTATATAGAAATTATCTGAAGTAAATATATAATCTTTAATATGTCTCCAAGTCATTTCATTTTTCCAAATAGTAATCTGTTGATTATTAAATTGTTTAGTTAAATCAAATATCCAGATTATATTTAATCCTAAATTATTGTAAAATTCAGTTCTCTGATATATTTCATCAGAGGTTATAGGTGAGTGTTGAAATTCATATATCATTCCATTATAATATACATCAGCAATTCTTTTTTCTCCCTGATGTTGCATAATAATTTCACAATTTTCAATTGGAAATTTAGATTTCCAATATCTATGCCATTCTGTTTCACCTTTATAATTACAATTAGACAATATATTCTTATGTGCCCAATGATGTATCATTTTTTCTCCACATTTAGGTGTCATTTCAGATTTACAATCTGGACAATACCCTTTCAATTTCTTTACGGGACTAATCCTTTTTCCATCTATGTCATTTGCGTATAACATTTTTCTTATCTAATTTTTTTTGTTGTACCAACTGATCTTGTTCCCATAATTTAAGGATATTTTCGTTGGTTGCTGCTTTATTTTCAATACAATAATCTCTTATGAAACCTTCTATTAAAGAAGATAGAGATGTATTATTAGCAGCCGCTGTAAATGAGAACAAATCTAAATATGTGTCCTCAATGTAATAACTCACGATTTTTTTTGCCATAACTTTATTAATTTTTATAATTATATATAAAAGTTGTTTGGTTCTAAATGTTAAAAATTTGTTAAATTATAATAAATTATTTAATTTAATAAACTTTTAGTATAAATAAAAATATATATAACATATCAAAGATTAAAAATCTTTAAGGTGAAAATCCTTATTAAAAATAAAAAGTAAAAACATTATGAAAAAACAAGAAGTAAATGCACCAGTTGAAGCAACAGGAAAAGCAAAAGAAAAGTATGAAGTTATTGAAGAAACATTTGATAATTTAGAATTTGAACAAGATGAATTAAGTGGAAAATATGATGAGGTATTTTTCGTTAAACCAAAAACAAAAGATGTTGCTTATTTTGAATTCTCTAAAAAAATTGGAGATAAGATACATCAAGATCCAAGAACCACTATTCAAACAATAGATGGTAATCTCGCTAAAATTGAATTAGGTTCATATACTTATGAAAATAAGGAAATTAAAACAATTAAGTTACACTTAACAAAGACAATTAAAGATAAAAATATATTATTTATAATCAGTTCCTCTTACACACAGGTTGCAAGAAGCATTATGAATTCATTACTTGGTTGTCAAGAGGCGATTGAAAAATTAAACATTACATTATATCTTAATCAATCAGGTTATACATCTGTAAAGATGAGTATTAATGGTAAAAAAAGTGAATGGTATTTTTCAATAGATGAGCAAAAGAAATATATTGAAACTCTTAAAAATAAAAAAGGTGAATTTGTATCTAATGATTATAGTGATTTAGATGATTTATTTACTGATAAATTAAGAGAACATTTACCAATAATTCTTCCTAATCAGGATCACATCAAATTCATTCCTGAAGTAGATGTTAATACCGTTCTTGGTGAGAATAATGATGTTGAAACATTTGGTGAAGATGATGATGATGATGCATCTGAGTTTTTTGAAATTAATGAAAACTAATTATGAAAACATTAGATGAAGAAATAGAAGAGTTCTTATTAATAGAACTTGTAGAATATAAGAAATAGTTTGATTTGAGCGGTCAAATTGTTTTTGCCTTGGAACCCTGTTAATTTATTATCAGGGTTTTTTAAAACTTATTAAAATAAAAAAGAGGATCTCATTGCTGAAACCCTCTATTTTGATGAATTAATTAATTGATGACTACTAAAAACTATAACTTATGAAAACTTATATAAGAGTTATATTATAATTTTATAAATTAGTTGTATTATTTTCATCTTTTTTTGTAAATAATGTTAATGTTGCATTACCAAGTATTAATGTTATTAATGAATATATAATTGTATCACTAACATTCAATCCAAATATAGCACAAATTACCACACCAAAAAACACTATAAGTGATGTTAAACTTATAAATCTTTTAGATGATAATTCATCCTGACCATCTAATAATCTTTTAAAAAAATTCATACTAAATTTTTATTTAAGTTCCTGATGTACCTGAACTACCTGAAGATCCTGAACTACCTGATGTTCCATTAACACCACTTGTTCCAGAACTACCTGAATTACCCGAGGAACCTGAAGTTGCTGTCCAACTTGTTCCTGTTACAACGTGAGTTGTATCTGTATTTGTTACGCTCATTTTAATTTATTTATTTTTTATTTTCTTACGAAATTTAAATCTACCCAATTTTTTATTGTTTCCATTTGATTTAATTCTAATGATGAAACCCTTGAATTTAAAAATGCAACTTGTGTTACATTTGTATCTTGAACTGTTTTTAATCTAACAAGTTCTTTACCTTGTTCCACTTGAATTGTTTTAACACTATTTATACTTGTAAAACACATTACTGTAAATCCAAATATAAAAGTTAATATCAAAGTATTTATATACTTCAGCCAATCAACCTGTTGTTTTTCATTGTTAATAGTATTTTTATCTAACATAATTATTTAATTTTATTTTTTTCAAACCATTTATAAATTGAATAACCTAATGAAAATAATAACCATCCACCTAATGATAGTTCAGCAAATACAACATCTTCACGACCGAAAAATATTGCATATACTAATATAATTACTATGTAATTAAATATCATAAACCAATTTTTTTTAAACCATATTTTCATTTTTTCAAACCATATTTTTATTTTATCTTTCATATATTAAATTATTTTTTTCCATCATTATATTTTGAATAACATATGGCTATAGCCTGTTCCTTATCATAACCTTCTTTAATTAATTTAGGTATACATTCACCCATAAAATCACTTTGCGCTGAATTATGAATTTTTAATTCTTTCGCTTGTATCAAAGATCTTTTCTTGATATATTTTTTTAATTTTTCTGTATTTTCAAATTCTTTTCTCATATTTATAAAATTATAATTAATAAAAATCCTGTTACAAATAAAATAGTTACAAGGATAGTGCAAGTTTTTAGTTGATTTTCATTCATTTCCATTTTTATATTCTTATTTTTGATGTTATGTTATTAGTTCCCAAGTACCACGAACAGCCTCTATTAGTTGTTTCTGTTTTATCAACCAATCCAGTATTAGTATTATATTCTGTAAATAAACTATTATTTTTACATAAATATGCTACCAATTTATCATCATATTTAGCTCCTATTATTTTATATTTATTTACTATTTTATCTATATCTTCAAATGGTGATGCGGTTGAATTAGTTGGTGAATGCATTAACATACCTCCATCTGCAATTTGAAAGCTATTAAACGGCACGAATAGTTCCATAGTATGAAATGCTATGGATGGTGTAATATAGTCTAAAATTAGTGTGTTATAATTCGCGTAGGATGTTCCTGTAATCTCACCGGTACTTATTAATGTTTCAATTTTTGTATATAAATCAGATCCTAAAATTGGTTCAATATATAAAATTTGAGCGTTGTATATATGTGGTTCAACTTTATAAACATCTATATTACCAGATATAGTAGTATATGTTAATATATCGTCAAAATCTATGAATAATTGTTTTTTCATTTTTTATTTTTATTTTTCCATATAAATTTGTTCCATAAAATAATATTCTGGTGTGTTTTTAATTATATCATCATATTTGAATAAATATCCTTTATTGGAAAGTATTTCAAATTTTTTAGTTATGATATTATTTTTATTACTTGATTTTACAAATTTCATATATTTACCTGATGAACCAGCCATTAATTTTTCACCTATTAAAATACCTTCTGGTTTAATTTTTAATTTATCTATTTTATCTAAAATTACTTGACTATCTATTTCACTAATAGGTTGTTTATATTCTGATAATGTTTGAGTTTTATCTGTATTTCTAAATGGATTATATGTTTTAAATTGAACATCAGCATATAATAAATTACCATTCATAACTTTTTTAATCATTGCGAGTATATAATTCTGGTAATGTTTTAATTTACTTTCATAATATAAATAAAATGCCTGTGATAACTCTTCTGCGTTGCTTCCAAGACCATTCCCAGAGTCTCTGGTGATACCAAATAATAGAGGTGATGTTACTCCGTGTCCAACTAATATCTTCTCGCTACACTCTTTTGTTAAGAAATCATATTGAGCTGTTAAATTAGGTTGGTTTATAGTTTGTAATACTGTTGCATTATCTTTATTATCAGCAAATCCTATAATTGCTCTTCCTGTGTTTCCTGAACCACCAAATTTTTTACTTATATCTCTTTCAATACTATTCATTTGTTCATCACTAAATTCAGCACCTATAAATGTTGCTATGAATGAAGGGAATAAACCATTTTTTATATTTGATAAATGATATTTACTTATTTCAGTTTCTAATGTAATATAATTTATAGCACCGTTATAATCCACTGGTGCATAGTAATCAAATCCTTTTTTATCCATAGTTATAACTAATATAGATAATCCTTCATCTGTACCTTCTTTATAAATTGGTAGTTTTACAGGTGCATTTTTCCTATAATTATAGTTGTCCCAATCATTACTAAACCATATAAAATTATTTTTATCAACATCAAATCTATATTTTAAGGCTTCTGTATATTTTACTAATGAACCACTATAAACTTGAATAACACAATATCCATATATTTTTAAATCGCTTATTAAATTTTTAACAACATCTTTTGTAAAATTTTCATTCAACCACTTATTTGATATTGGATTTTGTTCAGGATTAATTACTTCAACTCCTTCACCAGTTGAAAGGTTTATAGTGTTATCTATAATTGCCTGATTGGTAGGTGAGTTTAAATATAAATTTCTTAAAAATGATGGATAATCATTATCCTTTCCAAAATTAATCCATAGTGAACCGTATGAAACATATTCACCAAAATCGTAAGCTGAAATATCTTCTATGGATAAATTTAATACTACGTGTTTTTCCATTTTTTATTTATTTTTTATATGGTTTAAATCTACTTTCTTCTACTGATTTTTCCATTTGATTAAATTGGTTTAATCTATCATCATTTGCATATGATTGTAAAAATTGATGAGTTGCTAAATAATATGTTCCTTCATATAAATAATATGATTTATATGAATATACATTATTATCGCTAAAATTATATGTTAAACCTGTATGATTGATTTTACCATTATATCCAACTATTGTAGTTAAACCGCTATTTACAATTCTTGTTTCGTGGTCCAATATCTCATATTTATCAATTTGAGTATATCTCGTATAGTAAATTATATTATTGGTATTTCCACTTACAATTATCATTGTTGTTTTTATTTTTATTAAAAAGTATTTTTTTAAAAATTTGATTTTTTTTTTAGAAATGAAAAAGAGGGTATGTTTTTAGACATACCCTCCTTTAAAAAAGAATATAAATTTAAGAAGAATTAAGATCCTTTAACAATCATTGCTGATGTAATCTCTGGTGACATTCCAGCATAAGCGTTAGTAATAGTTGATCCAGATAAGAAGTATGCATATTCTTTTTCCATTCCTACGAATGTTAATGTGTATCCATATTTATCAAGCATTGCTGATCCTGTTGATAAATTAGAAGTTGTTAATTCTGCTCCTAATGTTTTACCAACTAACCAAGCTGAGCCATAGTTATCTTGAACTATGATATGAGGTCTTCCATAAGCTAATAATTTAATTTCATTATTAGTTATGTAATCAGCGCCTTTTAAATCTAATGTTAATGTTTGAGTTACGAAAGTTGTACCATTTTCTCTACTTGAAGTCATTTCCTGAGTAAGGTTCGATGTACCTTTTAATTCATATTCAAATAAAGATGATGCTGCAGGAACTCCAAGACTTGATATTTGATTATCAGTTACGGTTGTTCCAGATATTGCTCCAAAATTAACAAACCATATTTTATATAAGCCGCCTACAAATTCTTTACAAGGTTCTAATCTACCCTTAGATATTATACAAGCCATTTTATATTTTTATTTTTATAAAATGGGGTTGTTTCCAACCCCATTTTGATTAGTAAATCCAGTAATATACAATTTCAGCACCAATGCCGTATTGAACGCCAGCAGTAAATCTCATTACAAATCTAACATTTTCACTACCATCAAGGTCAGCCATATCTAATACTTGAACTTTATTATAATCGTTCATTAAACCAGTACCAAACCATAAGTTAGAAGGTTCAGCCATTACCATTTCACTTGAAGCCATACCTGGAGCTTCTACAATTTGAACTCCTGCAAAATATAAAGGAGCATTTCCTGAACCAGCAGGACCTTCGCCTTTATAACCATTAGCACCTAAACCAGATGAACCAAACCCACCTAATGAAATTAAGTAATTTGATATAACGGATTTAGAAGCATAAATAACTGCGGTAGTTGTATTTAAAGCAGCACCAGCGGCAACAACTTTTGCAAGTTCAGCCTGAACGTTAGCAGCGGTAATAGTAGTACCAGATACATCAACTACGGTTGCATCACCTTTGAATAAAGTGGTTAAACCAGTAAATGAACCAGCTCCACCAACACCTTGCCATACAGCAGTTTCAATTGAAGCACCAACGGTTGCTGATAAATTACCAATTAAGAAATCAGTAAATGTTTTAGGAAGAACATCAAATGCTGAATAACCCATTTGAATTGCATCCCAATCACTATGAAAATCTTTTTTACACAATTGTAAGTTAACTTGCAGTTCCTTAGGTTCTAAGATACGTTCAGTTAAAGTAACAGTTGCGGTTGCGGTGAAGTCACAAGTTGCGTCAGCTAAAATAGTTGCGCTTGTTGCTAATTTTTTTACAACTTCCTTATATTTAATATTAGGTTTAATTGTAATAGTACCATTTCCAAGAGTTGCACCTGCTAAAAAAGCTGCCTGTATATACTTACCAGCAAATTCACCTGCATAGGTACTTGTAATAGAAACGGTTGTTAAAAGATTTTGTTCCATATTTTTTATTTATTTTTTATACATATTTTTAAAAATAGTATTTAATTCGTTGTTTTTTTGATTTCTAAATGATTGTTCTGGAATAACATTAATAGTAGGTTCCATGATACTCATTTTAACTTCTTTTTCAAAAGTTTTATCTGATAAAGTTTGTGCTAATTGTGTTAAAATTTCATTAATTTTAACATTTTCTTCTTCAAGCATTTGAATTTTTGTTGCTAAATCTTCAATACTTAATTTAGTTTCAGTTCCTTCAACAGGTGCAATTTCTTCAACTGGCATTTCAACTGGAGCTTCAGGAGATTTAATTTCTTCAATCTTACCTTTCATAACTTCAATTTTTGAACCATCTTCCAAGATATATTCTCCGTCAGGTGCAGGATTTCTACCTGATTCATCAACTACGAAAATTTCAGCACCAACTGCTAATTCGTTATCATAACTTAAAATGGTTCCATCCGCTGTTTTGATATCCTTTAATTCAGTTGATATTTCTTCTTCATTTAAAAACACTTTAATCTTTTTTATCTTTTCAAGAATATTCATAATTATTTTTTATTTTTATTAAAAAGTAATAAATACTTTACATGATTTATTTTTATGGTTAATTTGTTTATTACCAATACTTTACCAAGGTTTTACTATATGTTTAGATATAAAATCAGGAGACTGAACTTTAACCAATTTACAATTACATGCATCTTCGCAATATGTTCCAAATGGGCTATGAGGAAACGATGTTGATAATCCAGCAACGATAGATCCGTTAGGAACTCCTGGTATTGCCTTTGTTATCCAGTCTTTTAATTTATGTATTTGTCCGTTAAATTCTTTACATGAAGGACAATTTTCACCTTTACCAACTTCCCATTTGTAATAGGCTTCTTGTTCTTTTTCAGGATAAGTTATAGCAAGATAAATTGATAAAATTTCTTTATCTATTTCATCTGGTTCAGGTGGAGCTGTTGTTGTCGTGGAATCACAATCACATAATTGAACTTCATTTTTAGCAAAATTTCCCTCTAAACTGAAGCCTTTCAACACACCACTTTCTATAAATTCTGTCCATATATTATCATCATTAATTTTATATGATGCCATCCATGAACCAACTGGTAAATTATAACCTAAAAATGCAGATTTATCTTTTTCAGTATCTTCAACAATCCAACTTTCAACTAAATTAATTTTATTCACAGGCATTTGATGTTGTAAAGTTATATTGTCTTTATTACCTTGAATAATAAAATTTTCAGATATTTTTCTAATTGTATCTTTTCTAAATATAATATCATAACCATCTCTTTCAATTACCATATCAGGAATTAAAATAGCTCCGCATACTATTTTTTTCTTTTTATCAACTAATTTATCTAATTTAATTTCTATTTTAGGTAATTCATTTGATAGTAAAACATAATCGGATTTTATTGCTGGTGAATTTACTAATGAAACAGCAAATACGCCATCAGTTGTTTCATCTTCAATTTTCATTTCATATAATACTTTTTTCATTTTATTTAATTTTATTTTTATACTCAAATATATTGAGTTCATCAATTTTATAACTAACTGATAATTAAATACTTCCATTCGCGATTATTGCTCTATCTAATTGTTGTTGAGTATCTACATCTTTTGATATTACATATGTTTTTATTACTGGTTGTTCTGGTGTTTTTACACTTGGTGAAAAACTAAAACTTGTATTAGGTGCTGTACCTTCACCAGTTGTTGATATATTAGGTGATGATGGAGCTGTACCAGTTGAACTACCATCAATTGGTGTTGATAAAATTGTAGCAATTTGTGCGGCACCTAAAATTCCTGCGGCAGCAGACATTATAGCACCTGGAACTCCACCTGGATCTTTCAACATTTTTACAATTGCGCCTGCTGTATCTATAATAGTTGATGCAATTGCAAATGCCTTTTCTCTTTTAGCGGCTTTTAATTGTATTTCAGCAACCTTTTTATCATATTGTTCCTGTGTTATTGTTTTATTTTTTAATAATTTATTAGCGTTATTTATTTGTGTTTGTGTTAATGCGTTATCAAATTCCATAGTTGCTCTAATAGTATCCTGTGTTAATTGAAATGAAGCATTTTTTATATCTTCTTCTAATTTAATTGCTTTTAAACTTTCTTTATTAGTTTCTTCTATTCTTTGTTTTTCTAATTCAATAGCATCCTTAGCTTCTTGTTCTCTAATTTTTTGTTTGGAATCTGAAACGTTTAATGTAGATTGAACTTCTTTATTTCCTTCTTCCTCATAACTTTTAAGTTGGTCTTCTAACAATCCATCTATCCAATCATTAAAATCTTCATCATCTTTCTTAACTTTATCATTCCAATCTTTTTCTAATTTTAATGTATCATCTTTTAATTTTTCAGTTTTTTCCTTTGCTTTTTCTTCTGCATCTTTTACCTTTTGTATATTATCTAATTGTTGTTGATATAATTGGTCTTCTCTATTTTGTATTTTTTCTCTAAATTTTATACTTTCATTATCTAATTTTTGATTATCAAGAACTGTTTTTACCCAATCTTCATATTTTTTTCTATCAACATATTTTTTATTAATCCAACTTTCTATAATAATTGCTTGTTCTTCATCGGATTTAGTTCTTAAATCTTTTAATTCTTCATCTGATATAGTTTTTCCTTCTTTTAATTTTAATAGTGCTATTTCTCTTGCTTCATTAGCTCTTTTTTTATTTTCATCAAATTGTTTTTTCTCCAAATCCATTGCTTGTTGAATGTAATCTAATCTTTCTTTTTCAGTTAATGTTCTGTTTTTAGATTTTAAAACTAATTCATCAATTGCATTAGCGGTTGCTTGATTTTGAACTTCTAAAATTTTACCTGTATCTGCTAACTCTTGTTCTCTCTTTTTTAATTCAATAGCTTCTTTTGCAGCTTCTTTAAAACTTTTTCCAAGTTTATCTGTTCCTGTAAATAAACTAAATATACCAGCCTTTAAAACACCACCAATTGCACTAAGTGCAGCAAATCCTTGTTCTATTTTATCTATTATAGGTTCAAATTTAGCAAATACTGCAACAAGAGCTGCTACAGCACCAACAATTGCTGTTACTGCTAATAATATAGGATTAGTTATAAATGTTGTTATTAAAGCTTTACCTACACCTATAACGCCTTTCGCAAGACCTTTAACACCTACTTCACCTGCTTTAAAACTATCTGTTAAACCGTTTATCTGGTTTCTAACATTACCTAAATTTGTTTTATTAATTTTATCAGTTTCTTGTTTAACATTACCAGCTTGTTTAGAAGTATCATTTAAAGCATCTCTAATTTCTTTTAATACAGATATAGCTTCATCGGCTTGAACATCTATTTTAACTATTTGAGTTACATCTTCAGCCATTTTTAGTTTTTATTTTATATAAAAAGGAATAAATTTTCCTTTTGATTTTATGGTTTAACCCTATTTTATTTTTACCTTTTGCTATTTCCATTTCTTTTGAAACATTATACCAATTATCGGATTGTATTTGTTGTAAAACTGCATATACTAAATTCATTTTATATTATTATTTTTAAGCATCTAATCCTAATGATATTATTCTATAAGTTGCGAATATCTTTAATGTTCCATTTCCACCTGTTGGATCAGCAGTAGAAACAAATATATTTACTGCTTGATTATCAAACATATTTGCTTTAGTTGGATTGATAAAACATCTTGAAACATCAGTTGTGTTTGTTCCTGACCATATATCTAAAGTCCATGCAGCTTGATAAGCGTTATTGTATCCTAAACACAAATCATTTGTTGATGTATATGCTGATGAACCCCTTACAAATTTACAAGATGCTGATATAATTTCAATAGCTTTGCCTGATCCAGGTGCAGCAACTAATTGAATTGGTGTATCGTGTAAATCTAAAATTTGTGCGCTTGTTATGATATTAGAAGTTACTTCAAATATTCCTAATAACTTATTACCATTTAAATAAATATCACCATTAAAATAATTTCCAGTAACACCAGTAGTTCCTATTGTTACTGTATTTGAACCATGTCCTATAAAATTAACACCGTTCAAAGTATTACCAATTACAATTTCATTATAGTTTCCGCTTGCTGATGGTCTTACATCATTACCAACATAAATTGAATATGTTGAAGCCTGGTTTGTATCGCTTACATTTGCGGTTGAACCAGCATCTTTACCAATTGCTATATTATATGAACCACCCCTATTTTCCCTTAAAGCACTAAAACCAGCTGCTGTATTATTAAAACCTGTGCTTATATAATATCCACTTTCATTTCCAAAACAAGCATTTTGATAACCTGTTGAAGCTAATGGTCCAGTATTATTTCCGAAAAATGAATTTTTATATCCTTGTGTTATTCCAGCACCTGCATTATGACCAAATGTGTAATTATATGAACCTTTTTTTGTATCTCCAGCATCGCCATAAGATGTTGAACCGCCACCACCAACCCATATATTATAACCAGCAGCATCAGCACCTTTAAAAGTTGATATTGTATTAATACCACCAGAACCTAATGTCGTTGAAACATATATTATACCATTATTTCTTGTATGACCATTTACATACAATTTATAATTCGCATTTGTTTCAGTATCAATAGATGCGTTTGTACCATCATCACGAATTATACTACAACCTAATGTTGAAGCACCTGTAAATTTAGCAACATATCCTGATGTTCCAGCTAACCCAGCGGCTGATGTACCTGAACTACCTGATGTGCCATTTGTTCCATTAGTACCAGTATTTCCAGATGTTCCTGAACTACCTGATGTTCCATTAGTTCCACTTGATCCTGAACTACCTGATGAACCTGAACTACCAGATGAACCAGATGTTCCTGAACTACCTGATGTACCATTTGTTCCGTTAGTTCCATTTTTACCTGATGTTCCACTTGAACCAGAACTACCTGAACTACCACTTGATCCTGAACTACCGCTTGTATATCCAGAAACTGTACCAACTAAATCTGTAATAGTTGCTTTTGATATATGACCATCGGATTGTGCTACTACAATCCAACTTGATCCAGATATATTTACATCAATATCAATATCTGATATTGATAATCCGTTTGATATAATTGTTCTTGGATCACCTATTAATGTAGGTTGAAAATATATAGCACTATCAACTAATTGTGTGGTTCCTGAATTATACATTGGTAAATAATTATTAGTTAATCCATCGAATGTTATAGTTCCAGTTGAACCTGTTCTATAATAAACCTTACCTGTATCATTCATAACTAAATAATTAGTTAAACCTGAATATGTTAATCCTGTAATATCTAATTCGCCTATTACTGCTTCGTGTATATTCAACCTTGATAAATCATCTTCCCATGTTATACCTGATGTTGAACCAGTCCAACCAGATAAATTATAATTGTAATATATTATATCTCCCTGAATATTAGATAGTGGAGGTAGTGTAGTTGTAGTAGTAGTTGAACTTGTAGTGGTTGTAGTTGGTGCGCCTGTTGTTGTAGTTGTTGTAGGTGGTGTTGTAGTTGTAGTGGTTGTTGTTGGTATTGGATTTAATGGTGTATAAACAGCACCTGTATATGTATCGGTTGTTACTGCTTTAATTTTAGTTAAACCAGTTGATATATTAAAATTAATAGTTGATATTTCATACCATAAACCATTTACAACTATTCTATCATAAACTTTTAATTTATGTAAAATATCGGAAGGTAGTAAAAATGTTAAAGTTGTCTCATATTTCTTTTTACTATTTTCAGGCATTATGTTAGATAATTTATTGTAATCTAATGACCATCCATTAGGACCATCTGGACCATAATCAGGTGCAAAATCTATAGCATCAAATGCTTCAACACTTGTATCACTTTGTAAATTATAAAGATATGTTAATCCTGTAATTTTAGGTAATTTATAAAAAATTAAAAAGTCTGTATTAATTGGATCTAAACTTTCGCTTAATTCACTATGTAAAGGTATTTCAGTATCTTGTAAAATAAAATTATCATCATCAGTTTTATTTAATGTTGTTCGTGGAAAAACAGTAAATATACTTGTATATTCTAATTTTTCTATACCAACATCATAATTGAAAATGTTTTTAGCTTCACCAAAATATAAACCATTACTTTCAATTTCCATACCTTGCTTCCATTTTAAGTTATTAACATCTTTCGGTTCAGCAAATTTATAATTTATTAATTTATATTTAGGTTGGTTATTAAAACTTAATTCATTTATTATTAAGTATTTACTTAAATTATAATTAGTTATCGGAAGTTCGCCTTTAAAATATGTATTAATTGTATTTTTATCATAAATAAAAAATATATTAAATGATTTACAAAAATTAACAAAGAAATCGCTTAATAACATATCTTTAAAATTTATAACTGGTTTTTGTTTATCATAACCAGTTTCGACTTTTAATTGTATTTTAATAGTTGAATATACTTCAAATTCTAAAAAAGTGCATTCTACACTTTCATAAAAATCTATTCCACTATCATATGAGTGTATTCTATATGTTGATATATAATTAACTGCAAATCTTACTGTATCATCTTTTAAAAAATCTAATTCTAATCTTAAATCATATTTAGAACCTTTTCCATTTATACTAAAAGTATTCCATGCTGTATTTGTTGTATCATCATTTTTATATATGTATATTCTCATACTTGTATATAATAAAGTTACATCGAATCTTGGACCATAATTTGGTCTATTGTAATATGAATTTTTTAAAGTTTCTGATATTTGATAAAAATTAAAATTAAGTATATATTTTCCAGATGTTTGAACTGTATATATATTGTTTGAATTAATATAATCTTCTATATTGTTCCAAGATGTTGTATCTTGATTACCATCTAATATACCTGTATCAGTTATTGGGCCATAACTGTTATTCTGCATTGTAAGTTTTAATTGATTTAAAATCCTACCTTCTTTTCTAAGTAAATAATTTTCAAATGCTTCTGTGTAAATATATGTTAAATTTTTACCATATTCTAATTTAGTATTAGGCATCATATACATATCCTGTAAAAATGATGTAACACCAGTTGAATGTACGAAAGTATAATCTTTGAATAATTTATTTAAAATAGTTGTAAATTTATATCCTACTGCTAAATCACTCATAGTTATACCTGATTTACTATTTACTGGTGGAAGCCATCCTGGAAAAGGATTTATATTATTTGTATTAGGATTATCTCTCCAATTAAAAGGTCTTTCAGTTGCCATAAGTGGTACAAAAAAATCACCAGAAGTGTCCCATGTTCCAGTTACATTATTATAATTAAATGTAAAATTCATATCTTTTAAAGATATATCATTTAATGAAACATTTTTTAAATCTTTAATTAAGTTCTTTTCTTCGCCATAAAAATTAACTTGATATGAATATGGTTTATTACCGTTCATAGAAAATCCAACTAATTGTATATTTCCAATCATTTCAAATTCATTTACAACTAATCTGGCATCTATAAAATAATTAGGATTAATTTGAGTTTTACCTGAAACATTTAAACCTATAATATCATAGTATTTAAAAATATCGCTATTATTGTTATCAATTGGTAATGAAAATGTTTTACTCCAACTACCATAGCCACTGATAATTTGTTGGTCGTTCCAGTTTTTAGTTAATTCAATTTCTTCATCTTTGAATAAAGAACATTTTTTATCTATAAAAACTCCTGATGCTTGTTCTACTCTTATATATAATTCCATCTTATATTACATTATTTATTTCATCATATGCGCGTTCAACTACAATTATATAGTTAATCATTCTATCAAATCTTGCTGTTTTAAATTTCATTTCCTTATCAGTTACTATTACAGGATCATTACCGTTTAATAAAACAATTTCACTTAATAATAAATCTTCAATTTGTGGATTATAAACTTCATCCATCCATCCTGTATTTAAACTTATTTTAATTTTTCCATCTGTTATAAATTTATGATATAAACCAGTTAAAGTGCTGTAATTTATTCCACCCTGGTTATATTTATAAGTTTCATACGATGTAGTTAAATTACTATCTGTTCTACCTTGAAAGTATATATAATCCCATACACCCCAACGGTTTATATATTTTAAATAGTTCATAGTATTACCATTACAATCTACTGGTGAAAAGGTATATGTTGCCACCACTGTAGTGCTATTCATAATTTGAACTGTTACTGGTTTAGTTGTATCTACATTTGCCATTTTTTAATTTGTTTTTTTAAGGCATATCATAATTTAATTCATTGTATATAAATGATATTCTTGCAATTTCATCTTTTGCTACGGATTGTGTTGGAAATGAAGCCTGTGTATTACCAGCTGAACCACTTGTTGTAGTAAAATTAATTTTATAACCTGTATTTACACCTGCATCTCGCCAGCAAATTGTTGTTGTTCCAGTATAATTGAATATAGGATATATCTTATTAGTATATAAATAGTTCATTATGTAATCTTTTGCAGTTGTTTCATCTGTAAAATTCATACCATCTGTATATTTAGTATATCCTAATGTTGCTATTCCTATTTCAGATACTGTTGAACCTGTTGAACCTGTATTAAATTCATACATAGTTGCTTGAAAATATGCTACATTTTCAGTTGTATAACTTATATTATTCATTAAAAAGTTTTTAATTAATGTAGATGCATCTATTGTTATATAATTATCAATATCAGGCACTCTATTAATTGAAACATAGTTAGCAAGTGATGATATTGCACCAGTTGTTAATGCTAAATCAAATTGATATGAATATGATTGGTCCGCACCTGTAAATTGATATACAATTGGGCTTCTTGAACCGTGTATTCCATGTTCGTTAGGTTGTATTGATAATGTTAGTGCCATCTTTATAATTTATTTTTATAATCGTAAAACATCTTTTGAAGATAATATAAAATTGAAACCCAGCAAGTTCTACAACTTGATGCCTCATGTTTCTGGTTAAAAACTCTATTATAAATTTTTAATAATTCATTTTGTTCTGCTGGTTCCAATTGAACTTTTTCAAAATTAAATTTTTTTAAATATTCAAATTCATTTTCAAGCATCGCTGATAACGGAAAAGGTATATCATGTGCTAATCTTTTCTTTCTTTCTTCCCAACCAAATCCGTCTTCTCCGAATAAGGTAATAATTTCTAATCTTTTTTTCATTTTTTAAATGTTTTTTTTAATAAAGAATTTGTATAACTCTCTATAACTTTATCTAATTGTTTTTCGTTGTTATCATATGCTCTTGTAAAAAAGAATGTTGCTTTTATACCTCTTTCTTTTATTGCTCTATTTATAACAAATGAATATTTACTATCTATTCCTTTTATCTTCATCCATTCTTTTAATGAATTAACTGGTACATATTTACCAGGCTTTCTACCTTGATCCACATATCTACCATATGAAGCCATTTCAAATTTTAATTTACTATCTTCTACAACATATTTTAAAGTGTTGTAAAGATTACCACTTGCTCTTTTTTTAGCTCTTGTTAAATTTGCTCTTGCATCTTTAACAACCTTTTTTCCTATTACTGCTAATGCTTCTTCTAAGTTCATCTGTTTATATTTCTATTATCTAATTTTAATTTATCCAATTTATAACACAACCATACAAATACTTTTCCTACATTCATATCTAAAACTTCATCCTGTTTTGTTATATCTCCATTGCATAATTCATATATCCATGGAAACCAACTCCACTTTGTTCCAAAACTTTCCTCTTCTCTTGATCCATACCCTTCTCCGTTAAATAGTTCAGGGTATAGTTTAATATGTCTTTGTTTATTTTCAAAAAAAAACCTATGAATCCTAAATATACATCTAATGTTAAATTCTCTTTCAATTCATCATAGTTGGATATATCTGCTTCATATTTTACTACTGTATATTTAGTTCCTTTTTTATTTTCTATGGTTCTATATAGTATAGAAATTTGTTTAAGTATATCAGTTGTATCGCAGTCTATCATTTCAGCAAATGTCATATCATCAAAATTAGGATTTATACCATATTCAATATCATTTAATTTGAATATAGGAACTAATGGTTGTTCTATTTTTAATATATTTTCTATAATTTTAAACATATCTAAAATTGTGTGATATTCAAATTTATTTAATTCTTCATCATTAATTCTATAAAAAATCTTTATAGTATTTTTTATAATTTCCTTATCTTCTTTCGGTTCCGTTTTTATATACTCTAAATATTCTATATAGTATTTAGCAAGTATATCTTTTTTTCTTCTTGGTATTTTCATATTTTAAATTATATTTTAGTCCATAAACTTTCTGTTCCAACTCCACCTGGTTCCCATACATTTGAATTAATTAAACTCTTCCAAGTAAAACTATTATGTAAAACTTTATCATCTATTGAATATGCGTCATGTGCACCTGTTGGTTGTATCCATTCTGCAATCACTCCTTCTGCTTGCTTTAATAAATATAAAGCTGGTGTGCTTGATGGAATCCAATCTACTTGTGATGTGTGGTTTTGTAAAACTTTATAAAGCTTTCCGTTATAGTCTATCAAATCATTAACTTTATATTCTTTTCTAACATCATAATAATCATTTATAACTGTTAAATCATTTATTTGTTTTTCAGTTAATGTGTTTCCACTCATTACAAAATTTGTTAATGTTTGTAATAGTCTTTTAATAGATGCTATATCATTTGAAAAATCAGAAACACTCTCAATATAATCTGGTATTGTAGGGCATACAACTTCACTTTTATTAATATAAACTGTAACCATTACACCATATTCATTTTCAACTTCTTTTGTATGTGACATGGAAGACCATAACGCTTCTTTTTGTGCTATATCTTGTTCGTATATATCAGCATTTATTTCCATATATTCACCTAAACTCATATTATTTAATGGTGGTACATATATAGCCCATTTATAAGTTTCACCATTGTATATAATATCTGTATATACTAATGATCTACCTGATTTTGTAGGTGTTGATGATATTCCTGTGTTGTTAAATGTTATCATTTTCTATATTATTTTTAAAAGTTATTAAAAAAACTTGACATACAAATTGCATTATTAAAAGGTATAGCACCAAGCAAAGATATTTTTTGCCCTACAGTTCCACTCGAGGGTACTAAATGTATATCACCGTCTGGTGTTAAAATACAACTTCTATACGCATTAGCTGCCGTATATACTAATGAATAAGTTGACACTACGCCTGATAAATTAATTTTTTGACCTACTGTCGCCGAATCTGGTGAAAATTGTATATCTCCATTAGGTGAAAGAATACCACCTCTATATGCATTTGACCCGGTGTGTGCTAAACTATATGTCGAAACTGTGCCATCAATACTTATTTTTTGTCCTACCGCAGCACTACCTGGAACAAAATATATATCTCCATCAAATGATAAAACGCCTGATGCATATGCCGAGGCGGCAGTATATACTAATGAATATGTTGATACTACGCCTGCAGATGATATTTTTTGTCCTACCACGGCATTTACAGGAACAAAATGTATATCACCATTTGCAGCAAGAACTCCGCCTCTATAAGGAGCTGGACTTAATGTATAAACTAATGAATATGTACTGACAACTCCTGATGAATTAATTTTTTGACCTACTGTCGCAATTTCAGGAACAAAATGTATATCTCCATTAGGGCCAAGAACACCACCACCATACGCATTAGGCGCGGTATATACTAATGAATATGTTGAAACTACACCAGATGCGTTAATTTTTTGACCTCTTGCTGCGGCATATGGTATAAAATGTATATCACCATTAACACCAAGAACACCACCTCTATATGCAGATGAAACTTGATAAACCAAAGCATAGGTACTAACTACACCAGATGAATTTACTTTTTGACCTACTGTCGCAGAATATGGCACAAAGTGAGCATCACCATTTATAGCAAGAATACCACCAAAATATGTATTACCAGCTGTGTATATTAATGGATATGTACTAACAATTTGATTACTAAACACTGTACCGGCATCAATACTTTTTCTAAGCATTACCTTAAATTTTTTCCATTCAACTAAATTAGTATCTAATGTACTATCATCGTTATGCGGAATTTTACCTGGTCCTGCATCTATTCCTGAAACATATCTTGATTTGTCTGCCATTGTATAATTTAAAATTTATTAAAAAAAGATGATAAAACTGTATTTTTTGTAAAAGGTATATTAGGTAATGTTGATATTTTTTGTCCTGATGCTGCGCTTGATGGTATAAAATGTATATCACCATTAGATGTTAGAACTCCACCAAAATAACTTCCAGCAGTAGTATATGCTAATGAATATGTACTAACAACTCCTGCTGAACTAATTTTTTGACCTACTGAAGCACTATATGGTATGAAATGTATATCACCATTAGGTGCTAAAACGCCTCCTACATATCCATTTCCAGTTGTATGAGCTAATGAATATGTTGAAACTACTCCTGCTGAATTAATTTTTTGACCTACTCCTGCATTAAATGTAATAAAATGAATATCGCCATTTGCAGATATAGCTCCACCGCAATAAGCATTATCAGCAGTATAAACTAATGAATATGTTGAAACTACTCCTGCTGAACTAATTTTTTGACCAACTGTTGCTGATCTTGGTATAAAATGTATATCACCATTTGCAGCAAGTGCTCCTCCAAAATAATTACTACCAGTATATACTAATGAATATGTACTAACAACTCCTAATGAACTAATTTTTTGACCTCTTGTTCCTGCTCTCGGTATAAAATGAACATCACCATTAGTTGCTACAACACCACCAACATATCCATCACTCGCTGTATATACTAATGAATATGTTGATACAATTCCAGATGAATTAATTTTTTGACCTCTCGCGCCTGATGGAACGAAATGAACATTACCATTAGAATCTAAAACGCCACCTGTAAATACATAAGTTCCAGTATAAACTAATGAAAATGTTGATATAGTTCCTGTATTATAATTTATTTTTTGACCAACACTTGCTGCTGATGATACAAAATAAACATCACCATTTGAACCAATAATTCCACCAGCATAAGCGTCTGCTAATGTATATACCAAAGGATATGTTGAAACTATACCATCATTAAAACACTGACCACCATTAACACTTTTTCTAAGCATCACTTGAAATTTTTTCCATTCAACTAAATCAGTATCTAATGTTGAGTTATCAGCTGTTGGTATGTGTCCTACCCAACCATCTATTCCGTCTATATATCTTGATATATCTGCCATTTTTTAAAATTTATTAAAGTAACTATTTACACACATTCCTAAACTAAAAGGAAGTGCGGATTGTGTTGATATTTTTTGACCTGGTGAACTAAACGGTATAAAATGAATATTTCCATTACTATCGAGATTTCCACCCAAGTATGCTGTACCAGATGTATATACTAATGAATATGTTGAAGCTACTCCAGTTGAACTAACTTTTTGACCAACAGGTGCAGTCCAATTAACAAAATGAATATCACCATTAGGTGCCAAAACTCCTCCTACATATGAATAGTTTGCGGTATATGCTAATGAATATGTTGATACAACTCCTGATGTATTTATTTTTTGACCAACATTTGCGCTAAATGGTATAAAATGAATATCACCATTAGGTGCTAATACACCACCAATATAAGGTTCAGATACCGTTGTATGAACTAATGAATATGTCGATACAACTCCTGCTGTATTTATTTTTTGACCTATTAAAGCACCTCTTCCTATAAAATGTAGATCACCGTTTAAAGCAACTACTGCACCTTGATAAGAACCACCTGTATATACCATAGAATATGTTGATACTACACCTGCCGATGAAACTTTTTGTCCTACATTTCCTACATACGGTGAAAAATGTATATTACCATTTGTGTCTAATGCTCCGCCAATATAAGCACCTGATGAATTAGTATATACTAATGAATATGTTGAAACTACACCAGATGCCGATATTTTTTGACCTACTGTTGCCGCGTGTGGAGCAAAATGTATATCACCGTTTGTGGCAAAAATACCTCCAGCATACGCCCCCGATGCTGTTGTGTATACTAATGAATATGTAGATACAACTCCTGTTGGTGATATTTTTTGACCTACATTTGCAGTAAATGGTACAAAATGTAAATCACCATTCTGTGATAATACCCCCCCATAATAAGATGTTTGTAAAATTAATGAATATGTACTAACAGTAGTTTTTGTACTCAAAGATCCGGCTTCAACGTGTCTATTTAACATAACTTTAAATCTTTCAGTAGATTGTAATGAGCCATAATCCACATATTTTCCAAAATATAATTTACTTTTATCAGTCATTTTTAATTTTTAAGTTGTTGTAATCCAAACTCCTAATGCATATTTCATAACATATTGAGTTGTTGATATCAATTTTAATGTTACTGTTGCTAATCCTTCATCAGCACAATATGTATTTGATCCTGCACCACTATCTTCAATTGTATCACTATCTGCTGGATGAATAATTAATTGTCCAGTTCCTAATTTTACAAATGTAAATTCATATCCAATTTCACCAGCACCTACACTTGGTAAATTAAATGTTTGATTACCAGTTGAATTACAGGTAAATGTGGTAAATGCATCAGCGGTTGTTAAAGTGTGACCAGCATCCTGAGCTTCAACAACAGTACTATAAAATCCTGAACTTCCTGAACTACCTGATGTACCATTTGTTCCTAAACCTGAACTACCAGATGTACCATTTACACCTGATGATCCTGAACTACCTGATGTTCCATTAGTTCCATTTACACCTGATGAACCACTTGTACCATTAGTTCCGTTTGTACCATTAATTCCTGATGATCCTGAACTGCCTGATGTACCATTAACACCACTTGATCCTGATGTTCCATTAGTACCATTAATTCCTGATGAACCACTTGTACCATTATTACCAGATGTTCCTGAACTACCTGATGTTCCATTTACACCTGATGAACCTGATGTACCATTTGTTCCGTTTATACCACTTGAACCTGATGTTCCTGATGAACCACTTGTTCCGTTTGTTCCACTTGAACCTGATGTTCCTGAGCTTCCTGATGTTCCTGAACTACCACTTGTTCCATTTATACCTGACGAACCTGAACTACCTGATGTTCCATTAGTTCCATTTACGCCTGATGAACCACTTGTTCCATTTGTACCGTTTGTACCATTTTTACCTGATGAACCACTTGTACCATTAGTTGCTGATGAACCAGAACTTCCTGAACTACCGCTTGATCCTGATGTTCCATTAGTTGCTGATGAACCAGAACTTCCTGATGTTCCATTAATACCTGAACTTCCTGATGAACCACTTGTTCCGTTTGTTCCTGATGAGCCTGAACTACCAGATGTTCCGTTTGTGCCGTTTGTGCCGTTTGTTCCATTTTTACCTGATGAACCACTTGTACCGTTTGTACCTGATGAACCTGAGCTACCTGATGTTCCATTAGTTCCTGATGAACCAGAACTACCGCTTGTACCTGAGCTACCTAATGTTCCATTAACACCTGAACTACCAGATGTTCCGTTCACACCACTTGAACCACTTGTTCCATTTGTACCTGATGTTCCTGATGTTCCTGATGAACCGCTTGTTCCGTTTGTACCGTTTGTACCGTTTGTGCCATTTTTACCTGAACTACCTGATGTACCATTTGTTCCAGATGTTCCTGAACTACCACTTGTACCATTAGTTGCTGATGATCCTGAACTACCTGATGTACCATTAACACCGCTTGATCCTGATGTTCCGTTAGTGCCAGATGTTCCTGAACTACCTGATGTTCCATTAATACCTGAACTACCTGATGTTCCATTAACACCGCTTGATCCTGATGTTCCGTTAGTACCAGATGTTCCTGAACTACCGCTTGTTCCATTTACACCTGACGAACCACTCGTTCCGTTTGTACCTGATGAACCTGAACTACCACTTGTTCCTGAACTACCTGATGTTCCATTAGTACCGTTTGTACCATTTTTACCTGATGAACCACTTGTTCCGTTTGTTCCTGATGAGCCTGAACTACCAGATGTACCATTAATACCTGAACTACCAGATGTACCATTTGTTCCTGAGGAACCAGAACTACCACTTGTACCTGACGAACCACTTGTTCCGTTTGTTCCTGATGAGCCAGATGTTCCTGAACTTCCAGATGTTCCGCTTGTACCATTAGTTCCATTTATACCACTTGTTCCTGATGTTCCTGATGAACCACTTGTTCCATTTATACCAGTTACAGCAAAAGTTGTATTAATATGGGAAGCTCTTGATGATCCTTGATAAACAAAATGTGCTATCCTAGCAGTTGTACTTGTATTATATGTTAAAACTCTAACAACTAATCTATCAGTTGTTAATAACGCAATATCTGAACTAATAGTATGAGAAGTTATCACTTCTTGCGCAGTTGCTAATGTATCCGCTGTTATTTCATCAGTTGCAACTGTTGTGAATAAAGATGTAAGTATTCCTGTTAAAGGATTGAATTTTAATACTTCATATTTGAATGTAACAATTCCTGACCCTCCACCAGTACGATAATAAAATCCATGAAACTTCCATATTCCTACTGGTATACTTAATGCTCCTGGAACCATATCAACTGTCATGTAATTATCTAACGCAACTCCACCATCAGCCAATACTACAGATTGTGATTCATCAACTTCTGTTCCAGCAGAAGGCACTCTTGTTAGTTTTTCATAATCTTGTATAATTGTTATACTACTTCCAGATGCAGATGCTGTTAATGCATTTATTGTTGCTAATGTTAATGTAGAGTCAGTTACTGCTGTTACTACCCAAGTTGCATTATTTCCAGATTGAGAAGATCCTGATACTTTTATTTTTTGTCCTGCTGTAAATCCATCAGTTACAAAACTACCTGCAGCACGAGTTATAGTGTCTGGATTACTATTAACAAATGCAATAGTTGTATTTCCTATTATTTCAGGTTTAGTTTGATCAGATGAAATATTATCATACCATAAAATTAATCCTTGCACCGCACCATCTAATCCACTTGTACCACTTGTACCACTTGATCCTGAACTGCCTGATGTTCCATTTGTTCCAGAATTACCTGAACTACCTGAACTACCTGATGTACCATTAGTTCCTGATGTTCCTGAACTACCTGATGTTCCATTAACACCTGAACTACCTGATGTTCCATTAGTTCCATTAGTTCCATTAGTTCCATTTTTACCTGAACTACCTGATGTACCATTTGTACCTGCTGAACCTGAACTACCTGATGTACCATTTGTACCTGCTGAACCTGAACTACCTGATGTACCATTTACACCTGAACTACCTGATGTTCCATTAACACCTGAACTACCTGATGTTCCATTAACACCTGAACTACCTGAACTACCTGATGTTCCTGATGAACCTACAAATGTACCATCTTTTCCAGATGATCCGCTCGTTCCACTTGTTCCATTTGTTGCAGATGTTCCACTTGATCCTGATGTACCATTTATACCTGATGAACCTGATGTACCATTTGTTCCACTTGATCCGCTTGTGCCATTTGTTGCTGATGTTCCTGAACTACCTGATGTTCCATTAATACCTGAACTACCTGATGTTCCATTTATTCCACTTGATCCGCTTGTACCATTTGTTGCTGATGTTCCTGAACTACCTGATGTTCCATTTGTTCCATTTGTACCATTAGTTCCATTTTTACCTGATGAACCGCTTGTTCCATTTATACCTGATGATCCGCTTGTACCATTTGTACCTGACGAACCTGCGCTACCTGATGATCCACTTGTTCCGTTTGTACCTGATGAACCTGAACTACCAGATGAACCTGAACTACCTGATGTACCACTTGTTCCATTTGTTGCTGATGTACCTGAACTACCTGATGTTCCATTTGTTGCTGATGTACCTGAACTACCTGATGTTCCATTTGTACCTGATGAACCTGAACTACCAGATGAACCTGCGCTACCTGATGAACCACTGGTTCCGTTTATACCTGATGAACCTGCGCTACCTGATGAACCTGAACTACCAGAAGTACCTGAACTACCTGATGTTCCATTAGTTGCTGATGTTCCTGATGAACCGCTTGTACCATTAATACCTGATGATCCTGAACTACCAGATGAACCTGCACTACCTGATGATCCTGAACTACCAGATGAACCATCTTCACCGGAACTACCTGATGTTCCATCTTCACCTGAACTACCTGAACTACCTGATGTTCCTGATGATCCGTTTGTTCCTGATGTACCATCATTTCCTGATGATCCTGAACTACCAGATGAACCAGTTGATCCTGAACTACCTGAACTACCAGATGTTCCACTTGTTCCGCTTGTACCATTCGTACCACTTGTTCCATTAGTACCAGATGTTCCAAAACCTTGCGGTCTTGTAGGTACGCCAGATATTGAATAATCCTCACATGATAGATCATCTATCATGTTAGGCATTTGAATTTCTATATTAAATACAAACCCTGCTAATAATTCAGGATAATTTTCTTGAAAGGCTGTAAAATTTGTATTATAAACTATATCATAACCAATTTCAATACTATCATAACTTGATAAAAAACGTTTATCTAATGATTTTAAAGTTGTTTGAGTTCTTGTTAATAAATCCTGTTGAATATCTATTAAATTATTATTACCGTATTGTGGATATACATTACCAGTTTGATCCAATTTATCAGCAACTATTATTATAAAACTTAAATTAGTAACCTTTATATCATTTGAACCATTAGGTAATACAATATGCGCTAATGGATAATTAGATTGCCTTTTTTTTAAATCTATATCACTTTCTGTACCGTATGTTATTTGCTTGAACCCGTTTATAGTTAAACGATTTATAATCTTATCTACTATTTTATAAAAAGTGTTTTCGTACATGTTGATATGTAATTTTTATTAAAAAGTATTTTTTTTATAATTTGATTTTTATAAACTCTTCCCTACATTTCAACTTGAACTTATGTATAATAGGCTGAATATAATGTGGTGTTATTCCTGTTGCCTTTGAAAGGCTCCTTATTGAATGGTTGTCATTTATATATACCTCAACTATTTTTTTACTAAACCATTCAATATCATCATCAATTTTTTCAATTTGTTCTAATATGAATTCAAATTTATCTATATCAAAATTAGTATCTTCTGATACATTTAATTTATTTATATCATTATCATCATATAAAATTCTATCACGCTTTTTACGGTCTTGATAAATTAAATTTTTTAAAATTATAAAAATAATATAAATGTTAGGTTCATCATTATCATCAACATACCTATTTATATTTTTCAGTTTTAGTAAAACTATATATAATTCTTGTATTATATCTTTACAATCCTCATTGAAATAACCATGATAATTTGATATCCTTGTTAAATCGGATTGTTTTTTGTATAGTTTTTTAACGTATTCATAGTTATCCAATTTTTAATTAATTAGTTTTTCTAAAACCAGCAAAGTGTAAATTAACCAAGCATAAATGAATGTCGCGATTTAATCCAATATATTCTTGGTTTATATAATTTACACTTTCTTTCAACCGGTTTATGTTATCTTGTAAATAATTTTGATATTCAATTCTATTCATCATCTTTTTTTATTTTTACTAAGCACCATTTTAACCTTCTGGTACTTCTTTAATTTTTAAATAATTATCATTATCTAAAACTATTATTTCTTGTTCTTCCATATCATATTGATGCTAATAGTGTTACTATAATAATTCCAATAGCAAATAAAATTATACACTGTAATAATGTTTTATAAATGTGTTTTTCCATAAATTTTTTTTAATTTTTCTTTTCTTTCCTTTTTAATGTTATCATAATCAGATCCAAAAAAATTTCTTAAATCCGAATCACTAACCATAGCCATAGTAATATATCTATTTGAAATTGAAATTTTCCAATTACAAAATTCTACTAATTGTTTTTCTGTGAATATCATTTTTCTTTTATAATATATTCTTTGACTTTTTTACCAAGACCATTAGCTTTATAAAAAATATATTGTTCTTTAATTTCACCTTCTTTGATAGGTCTAACAAGTATATAAACATCACCAAATGGTAAATATGAAACATTAACAACTTTCATATTTTCTTTAACAGTAATTTCTTTTGTGCAATTTGTTAATAATAAAATAATAGCAAACCCAATTATAAATCCTGCTACAAATCTTTGTACAATAGTTAATTCTTTTTTCATTTTATTTATATTTCATTTTATATCTCCTAATTTATTTACAACTTCTAACCACTTATATATAATTTCCAGCTCTCGCTCTGTGAATATATTTTTATAAACTATATATTGGTATAGATCGTTCAACCATTTATTTTTTTCCTTTAATGCTTTTTCACGCTTTTTTAATTTATCATATTCCCTGCGTTTAAGTATTTCCTCTGGTACTTCTTTCTTTGGTTTTCTATGTTTATATTCATACTTATCATATTCACATCTTTTACATATCTTACGAAACGAACCAGATTGCTGCCTTCTATAACATAAAACATCCTTTTCTATATTGCAAATTTTACAAATCTGTTTTTTCATTGGCATAATTAATTCTTGCTTTTGCTATTTCCATATATACTGAACTTTATTCTATACCTATAAAATTAAAATTGTTCTTAACTGCTGCAACACCTGTTGAACCTGAACCCAAAAATCTACCTTTACTATCTCTAATAATATGATCATTATTACCACCAAGAACATCAAAGTAATGTCTTACATTTTGTTTTGCAGTAACCATCTCTAAATTAGTTATATTATTATTTGATTTATTACCATCTTTATGATTAACCTGTAATTTACAATTGTAATCTTCTAAATGTATCATACAAATTAACCTATGCAATTTATATGCTTTCCTACCATCTTTATTAGTTGCTAATGGTGTGTGTAATCTTGATACTTCGTAACCTTTGTTATTTTTACAAAACTTAACCTCTTTACCAGTTCTCTTGTTTATAACAACTCCCTCTTTTTTAATTTCATAGTTAAGTAATAAGCAATCTACTTCATTAGTAATTTCATTTGTATCAAAATTATATTTCTTAAATACTTTATTTCTACAAATCATAGAACAATAAATATGTTCCCTTATTAAACTTTGCTTTCTGTGGAACTCTTTACCACATACTTCACATTTACAATTATTTTCACCTTTTTTTCTCATATTGATTTTTCTTCTATATATAAAATTAGTGGGGTCTAAAACTATACTATTTCAAATTATTTTACAGGATCCGTGACGATACTATCTACATAGTTATCTGGTATTTTTTTCATTTGTTCTAAACAATCTCCTGTTAATAATTTTACTTTCATTATATTACTCTTATTTTAATTGTACCACCAATCTTTAAATCAAAATAGGCTCTTAAATAAAGTGCATCAGCCAAGTCGGGACTTCTTCCTAAACTCTGTTTAATTTTATCTTTTGAAGTTACACCAGCAATTAAACCACTAAACTCTTTCTTATATAAAATACATTCTTGTATAAGTTCATCACTATATGGAAAACTAAAACTAACTTCTAAGTTATTAACTCTTTCTGCAAATTTATAAAAGCATTCTGTTTTAATGTTTCTATAGCCACCATTAATTGACTTGTTACTACCCATATATCTTACTACACCTTTTAATAAAGATGCTACACCACTCCCAACACCTACGCTATCAATTACTATATGACCTATTGGTATTTTATATTCAACTCTTAATTGATTAATTTTTTCAACTACTTGTGTAGTTTCCTTTTGTTCAAGTTTAACTATCTTAACAACTCTCCAATCATCCCATACACAAATTACCGTCTTATCATTTCCTAAATCTGCTATATCTGCAGAAATATAATACTTACCAGTTGTTATTAAACTCTCATTGTAGAAACATTGTTGTAATTTATCGTAGTCGAATAAATTATAGTCATCTGACTCAAAGGACCAGTCACCAAAGAGTAGTCTTTGTCTCAATGAAAAATCTAACGTATTTTTCATAGTTTCTAAATATGTACTTGGTAAAAATGGATTGTCACTTGATAATGCTTGAACAAATCTCACATTTTCTTTTTCTCTACCTTCAATGAATGGTGTATAAAAATAATTTTTAGCCCAGTTATTAGTTGGATTGGATGCACAAAAAAGTTTTGGAATTAACTTATACTCATTAAGTTTATATCTTATTCTGGAACTTAAAACTTGAAATCCTTTCCAACTAACTTCAGAAAGTTCGTCAATAAATCCAAGTGTTATTTCTAATGAACCAAGACGGTCAAAATCTATATCTTGTGGATATGGATATAAGTCCATCAATATAATCTCACTTCCGTTTGGAAATGTTATAGTTGATGTTGTATTATTAATATGAAAATCTGTGTAATTATTTAACTTGAATATATCAAGTAAAGTTTTTAATGTGGTCCTTTTTAAGTTATTTAATCTTGCTCTACCTATAAGACATCTAATTCCGGGGTATTGCAAACAGGATATAAATACCCAATAGCATCCAAGATAGGATTTTCCAGAACCTGCCAACTTACGAGCCCCCATAAAGGATGAAGTTGGTGGTTCTATCTTTAAGAATGTTCCACGCTTTATTTTGCAAAATAGTTGGTGCAAAAATTACTTCAGCCATTATAGGGGCTTGTTGTTATTTTTTGAAGTTATTTTATCTTTTTTTATATGTCTATTATAATAACTACATAATGGACGTAAATTAGTATAGTGATTAAGAAGAAAAACATCTTCTTCATTTTTTATTGTGCTCCTTGGTATTATATGGTCAATATCCCAGCCGTAATTAAATGTGTTCTTTTTATATTTTCCATAATTATCCCAATTCATCCAAGGTTCAAATTGGCTTTCAATATATTCTAAAAAATGCTCATAAGAACAACCTAATATAGTTTCAATACCTTTTTTCCTTTTCTCACCTATTTGTCTATATGTTAATTTTATGGTAGATTTTACAACTTGTTCTATTCTATATAATCTATCATTTTGATATTTATATTTTCTTTCTATATTTCTTTTTTCTTTATTCTTCTCGTGCCATTGTTTTTTTTGTTCTGATATTTTTTCAAAGTTTTTTTCTTTTCGTTCTTTATAAAGTTGTCTTCTACGTTCAAGTACTTCAGGTGTAGTATTTATTACCCTTCTTTTTTCATTCTCTACATCTTTTACTTTTTTCCAATACTCTTTCTTTAATTCACGCTCTCTTTCTTTAACTTCAGGTCTACATCTGTATTTTTTTATATAGTCTTTACATTTGTCTGTACTATGATATTCCTTATGTTTTTTTATAAAATAATCTGGATGTGCTTCTCTCCATTTTCTATTATACTCTTTCTTTTTTTCTTTCTTTTCTTCCTTGGTCATAAGTTATTATCATTAATTTTAATTGTAATAGGATTATTAACTTCTATCTGATCCTTTGGTTCTTCTGGTAATGTTGGTAAAATATATTTTATACGTATCTCACTTGTACTATCTACTTTAACATCAACATTATCAATATAACCTCTTGACCTTGCCCTACATTTCAAATAAAATATAGTTGATGTTGGATTTTTTGCTTTAATCTGTTCATACAATTGACTTTCTACAAAATCAATTGCACTCTCTCTGATATTATCAATTTCTAAAGCAAACTCTGGATCTGTATTGTAGTATTTATTAAAAGTTTGCCTTGTTATTCCAGCAATTTCTAATGCTGGTGTAAGAATACCATAACTTTGCTTTAATGTATCTATGAATAATTTCTTATTCTTAATTTTAAAATCTGTTGTTATGTTCTTCAACCCTTTGGGTCTTCCTACTTTTTTCTTGATTGGTAAATTACTTTCTTCCAATGTTAAATTAAATTATTTTTATCCATATTGTAGCAACCAACACAACTAATATAATTAGTTCTGTTATTGCAATTAATTTCCATAATGTTTTATCGTTCATAGTTTTATATATTGTTTTTATTGTTTAAAATTACTTAAACTTATCATCTTTGGTACAAAAGTATCATATGAACTTCTTTGACCCCTAATCTTATTAAAACTTTTAGCCATTGCACGCTTACAAATCTCACTGAAATATGGTAATGCTGATGAATACTTTCTTTCATCAAATAACATATAATTCTTAACCATTTGATATATTGCTTCTTGCCTGCAATCGAGCATATCATCGTAATCATTATAGTTAAACTTTTTAATTAAATTATGGGCTATACTTATCAAAAATGTAGTTGCTTCTGAAGTTAAATAACCTTTACCCTTTGAAATAATAATATGATATATCAATTCATCATCTTTAATATATGGTAATCTTTTTACAGATATTACATTTGGTACAGATGCTATAGTTTTATTAATCTTTCTTGATGGTCTTGGTATTGTATATAAAATGTTACCTGTATTGTAGTAATGAATAAACTTCTTTCTATTAACCATGAAACAATGTTGTTTATCATTTACTGCTATTCTATCTTTATCTAATAATTTACCTTTGAATGAATATATATTATTATCTTTAACGGTAAATCCTTTTTTAATTAAATAATCCATTTGATCCTTTAGTTCCATAATACTATATAGTATTATTTTTATCGGCTAAATCAATTAAATCTGAATTATTTTTAATTATTTCTAATAATTTTTCTTTTCTTTCATTTTTATTAATTAAAATGGCTAATTCTTGAATTGTTTTTGGAAAATTGTAGCCATCATTTTTGATAGTTAATAGTACATCATATTTCTTTTTCATTTGTTTTAGTTATTTTTTTAAGTTTAATGCTTCGTAGTTCTTGGCGAAGTTCTTTAATAATTTCAAGTGTCACGTCATTATAAGGTCTATCAGTATTTTTAATTCTATTATAGTAATCCAAATAGAATTTTATTCTTTCTTCTAAAGTATGTTCTTTATCATATTCATCGTATATTCCATCAGTTTTCATAAAAGTATATATTTTGTTATTAATCAGGTCTTTATTCTTTTTACCTTCCTTTCTTTTCCGTAAAAAATAGCGTTTCCTATAGGTAACGGGGGAAAATATATATTTGGGGGATTTTAAATCCCCCAAATATACCATTTTATTCCCCTTACTTTATATATATATTTATAGGAAAGGAAAGGAAAGGTAAGTAAATAGATGGTTGTAGGAGATTTTTTCCTTTCCTTCCTTTCCTTCCTTTCCTTTTTAAAATATATATTCAGATGCATTGTTAATATTTATTTTGATATTCCAGCCTTTTTTATTTTTCTT
>Ga0247841_10002662_pt1 | contig 35020 bp, 39 predicted proteins | sample LaCruzMarch2015__2_FD_192410 | JGI IMG/M metagenome (GOLD analysis project Ga0247841, IMG submission 192410) | Freshwater microbial communities from meromictic Lake La Cruz, Castile-La Mancha, Spain - LaCruzMarch2015_18m | ecosystem: Environmental > Aquatic > Freshwater > Lake | place: Spain...
TTTCCGCCAATATCTTCTGTTGCCTGCCGAAGAAAACGTCCGCCGGGGTGACGTTTTCAAGCGATTCGTGGTATCTGCTATGATTATAGTAATCGACGAACCGCCCGACTTCGGCTTCCAACTCCTGAGGCAGATAGAAATGCCGCAATAGGATCACATTCTTCATCGTCCGGTGATAGCGTTCGATCTTGCCTTGCGTCTGGGGATGATAAGGCGCGCCGCGAGTGTGATCCATCCCTTTGTCTTCAAGATATTTCCGCAGTTCATCCGAAACATAGCATGAACCGTTATCAGACAGGAGCCTTGGACGATGGCGCACTTTCACTTGACCGACGCCGGTTTCAGCGAGGGCAAGATCCAAGATCGTCTTCACATCTTCGGCTGACATCGTAGTGAAGAGCATGCAGGCGATGATGTAGCGGGAGAAATCATCCAGCACGGTCGCAAGATAGTACCAGCCCCAGCCGACAATCTTGAAGTAGGTGAAATCGGTCTGCCACATTTCATTAACCCGTTTGGTCGGGTTCTGAAACTTATCTGATGCCGAGATTACAACATAGTTCGGACTGGCGATCAGATCGAACGACTTCAGGATACGATAGACGCTCGACTCAGAAATGAAGTACTTCTCGCTGTCGGTGATATGCCAGGCGAGTTCCCTTGGCGTCAGTTCGGGACGTTCCAGCGCTATCTGCCTGATCCGATCACGTTCTGAGTCCGGAATGCGACTCCAAATACGTTTGGGCCGAGGCTTTACGTCAGCCAAACCATCGTAACCGTTGTCCAGAAACTTGCTGTACCAGTTGTAGAATGTGCTGCGCGGGATGTCAAGCTCCGCCAGGGTCCGCCTGGTCGAAAGGTTAGACTCTTCAACCAGATGGATGATTTCAACCTTTTCAGACTGGTTGTAGCGCATCAATCGTCCAAGTCGCTGTCCAGTCCACGCAGACTTTTTTTTAGAATCTGGTTCTTGAGCGACAGGTCGGCTACCAGCTCTTTGAGCTGACCATTTTCACGGCGGAGATCGTTGACGTCGCTAGAATTGGCTTCACGGACGATATCGCCCTGTAAACGCCTTTTCCCTGCTTCGAGGAAGTCTTTGGACCAGTGGTAGTAGAGGTTTGGGGAGATACCTTCGCGGCGGCAGATCTCTGCGATGGCAGTTTCACCTCGAAGGCCTTCGAGGATGATGCGGATCTTGTCTTCGGCCGAGTACTTCTTGCGAGTGACGCGCTTGATGTCGCGGACAACGGCTTCAGGCTTCGAGATAGCCTGTGGTTTCGACTTGGTTCCGGGCTTCATGGAGCCTCCTGGGACTGGGTGTTTGGAATAAGGTAAAATCGTCGCCGATCATACCAAAACCATCCCTTAGCTTTTTGCCTAAAATTGTCCAAGAGGTTCTGACGTTATACAGTTGGCTTCGATACTGTCCTTGACCCCGAGGTAGCGGCTGTAGGCGTGCCGGAGGAATACGAGTCCCATTACCGGTAAGAAGTATTCGTTGCTGGCGTAGGTTGAGTTCGCTCGCAAAGTATCTGCTGCGGACCAGAGACGCTTTTCGATTGCCTCAATATGTTCAAGCTGTGACAAATCAATCATTCCTATTGAAAGAACTCTTCAAGCAGATCGCGTCCCTTATCATCAAGAGTTCGGAGCAATCCCTCGATCTGCTTAAGTGCCAATGGTGACGGCGTAGTTTTCCCGTTTTCCCACCGATTAACAGTTGGGAAAGTTGCGCCGACTTTTGCCGCGAACTTCTCTTGGGTAAGTCCTATCCGTTCTCGTAAAGTTCTGATCAGGCGAGGGAAATCTTTCCCGGACTTCAAATTTTCGATTCTCCAGATAGAGTACCATTCTTCTGCACATCAACAATGATATAGCAGATTACATAGTATAATGAGCGTAATGCGTCAAGTCAAGTCCCACCTTGATGCAGATCTGCCATTTATTGAGCAAACGAAAAGCAGCCATCTCTGGCTGCCTTCCATTGCCGCGTGAAGAGTGCTTAGGCGCTCAGAAGTCTCGCCATCTCTTGCTTCGACCGCAGGCGTGAGATGTGAAGTTCGCTGATCCTGTCGAAGAGCGCCTTGCCCTTCAGGATGGTCATGTCCTCGTCAGGATTCATCGCCTTGATGATCCTGAAGAAGTCAGACTTCGTGCGGGCGACGCTCACGCCATGCTGCTTTGCCAGATCCCAGAGTTGCCTGACGGTCATCTTGGCGATCTCCGGCAAGATGGCAGTGGAGGTGGTTTCGTCGGTTGAGGCATCCTCGTCGGATGCCGATTCTTCTGGATCCGGCGATTCGGCTTCGGGTGCGGTGACATTATCGGCAGCCTCCTCAATCCAAGACTCGGCTGGACTTTCAGTCTCAGCCTCCTCGCCTGCGGCGTCGGGAGTGGCTTGTTCTGCCGGTGCTTCATTGGCAGCATCATCGTTGGCGGGTTCCGCGGCTGCATCTGTCGAGATCGTTTCGCTGCCTTCTTCGTGTGGTTGGACCGATTCTTCTACCTCGGTGACCTCGAGCAATACTATCATCGGGAAGCCGACAGTGACTTGGGCGCCGTCTTCGAGTTCGATCGTCCACGCCCGTTGCTGTTTGGCGACGAGGGTGCCGGTCTGTCCTTTGCTCTGGCCGCCGGTGATTTTCACGCGGTCGCCGATTTGCTTCTGCTGGGTGGTTGTTGCTGCGTTCATGGTTCGTTCCTTTTGGGTTTGTTTGGTTTAAGTCGTTGCTGCGACTTTAGTTAATTGATATTGGCAATCTAATCGGGTGGGGTCGCAAGTCAAGGAACCCTGCTCTCGATTCGTATTTCGTTATAAATACTTCACTTCCTTTGTTTTTCAGCCTCGCCGTCTTCCTTGATGTCGAATCCGCGGAAGACGGCCTCGGCGTACTCCCGCGGATTCTCCTCGACCCATCGGGCGGCATCCGGATAACCGAAGGCTCTGGCGAGCTGGGCGACGACGGGACGATCAAGCATGTTGGTTTGACCCGATCTACGGACTGCGTCAAGACCTTGCCAGACCTCGCGTGAGACGATTGGTCGGGATTGGGTTGGTTGAGATTCACGAGCGTGTTTAGGCATTTTCTTCGATCCGATCTTGTTGGATTGAATTGATTTGATGCTTGCAAGCTAAATGGAAGGGGGTCGAAGTCAAGTCACCTTTGCGGATCTTCGCGGACCAAGCGAACCATTCAAGGCAGTGAGCAAACACGGGGAGCCTCGTCTGAGACTCCCCGTGCTTTTGATCGAATTTACTTCTGATCAGGTTGCCGCTGTGACCGGTTCCAACCCGGGCGACGTAGTTTCCTCGGGCACAACGATCGGTTCCTTCCAGATCGTCATCTTGAAGATGCTGACCGCCTGGCCGATCATGAAGTCGATGGCGCGCCTGAGGAATGGCCCGTCGAACGGCTCGAGGAAAATCGGCAGGGTCACCAGATCGTCGATCCGGTCGACAATCTGATACTTGCGGTCAAAATAGTCGAAGGCGTCGCGGACAAGCTGATGCTTCTCTGAACCGGAATTCGGCGCGGTAATCAGAGACTCAGCAGCTCGCACCAGCGATCCGACCAGATCGAAGACTTCCTGCAACCGGAATGAACCGCTGAACAGTTCCTTCCAGTCGACCCCGACCGCTTCGACTTCGGCCAGGATGCGTTCCAAGTAGGGATTTTGATTCATGGGGATGTTCTCACTTTTCCAGTAATGTTTTGAGCAGCAGCACAATCAGACCGCCGTAGAGCGGCGTAAAGAGCGCCCACAGCCACTTCACGACATTCTTGCGGAAATTGGTGTTGCGGTCGACTTGTGTTGAAAGCCCGATCTTTCCGTTCCCGACGATTGACTCTCTCAAGCCGTCGAGGGCTTTCCACAAGGTCTTCTGCTCGCCCGACAGGTCCTTCTTCAGGTCACGCATGTCGGTGCGGAGTTCCTTGATTTCCGATAGAAGCGCTTCGAAGAGGCGGTCGTCGCTCTGATTTGTGGTCTGTTCGTGCTGCTGCATAGAATTGGATTCCCGTTTTTACGCCGGGATATAGTCGATGATGATTTTCTGTCCGGTCAAGGGAGCCGAGAGGAACGTGATCGTCTTCCCGGAAACTGTATAGTCATCGGTCGGAGTCTGGCGGAGCCCGGATTGGAAGACCGCCAAGTAGTTACCGATGTTGTTGACCACAGTGAAACCGGTCTGCGCACCGTTACCGGTAAAGGTTTCTGCCTGCATGTATTTCTGCACGCCAGCCTGTGAAGCGCCAGCTGCCGGAACGTCAACCACCCCCGCATTGATGGCGAGTGACGAACCGATCTTGATGCCACCGAGTGTCGAACCCGTAGCCGTGGGCAACGAGTAGTTGTTCGCGTTGGCAGCGACGCCGTCGAGCTTGGAGGCATAAGCCGCCGACATCAGTCCGTTCTGCGCCGCAGTGGCATCCCTCGTGGCAGCGGTTTTCTGGCCGGCAGTCAGGAAGCGGGAATCGTCTTCCTTGGCGATGTCATGGAAGGTCGTCCCGTCTTCCGTAACTTCCCACTTATCAGTCAATTCATTGAACTGCAGATTGACGTTAGGCGAAGTCCCACGCTCCACCTCAATGCCTGAGCGCAACGTCGTGGGCGGGGTCCCAGCCTGATTCTTGTTGAGCAATACGACATTGTCCTCAATCTCCATGTTGACGGTGTCGATTGCGGTCGTCGTCCCATTGATCGTCAAGTTTCCGGAGACAGTCAGGTCACCACTGATGGTTCCGCCCGCGGCGGCGAGCTTGGCGTTCCAAGCCGACTTCTCAGCGTCGGTCGCAAAGCGATGCGTCGCATCTTCGGTGATTACCGTCGCGGGGTGATTGGCTGGATGCGTATAGTTGTTGGCGTTGGCAGCAACGCCGTCGAGCTTCGACTTATCCGCCATCGCCATCAAACCGTCTGCCAGACCCGTTGCGACCGCTGTTGAAGCCTTGGCGTTCCACGTCGATTTCTCCGCATCGGTAGCAAAGCGATGCGTTGTATCCTCCGTGATAACCGTTGCCGCGTGATTGGCCGGATGGGTGTAGTTGTTGGCATTTGCCTCAACCCCCGTCAGCTTCGTCCGCTCGGCGTCGGTCATGATTTTCTTCGTCGCCGTCTCGGTGATCACGTCGAGCGAATGGGTCGCCGGATGCGAGTAGTTATTGGCGTTAGCTTCGACGCCATTTAATTTCGCTTTGTCGGCCGCCGACATCAGACCGTCAACCCCGGTCGTTGCGACCGCTGTTCCAGCTTTGCCGCTCCATGTTGACTTCTCAGTGTCAGTCGTGAAGCGGTTACTGGCGTCCTGCGCAATATTTGCTGGCAGCAGCTGATCTTCAACTTGCGTCGCCAGACTGATTTTCGTCCTTGCCATTTAGAAAACTCCTTACAGTTTCTTAAGTCCGATTATTTCGTTGTAGAAGCGGAGCAGCGCACTGTTGACGTATTCGAGCTTCAGCGTCTGCATCGCTTCCGTGGGCGCTTCGAAGATGAAGCACCGCTTGGAATCGGTTCTGTTCGGTTGGAGTTTTTCGACCCGGATAAGGAGATAACCCTTCACTCGCAAGAATGCAGCGAAGGCCAGGTCTTCAGTTTTGTGTTCAGTTGTGTTAGGCAAGGACATAGTCGGTCCGTAAAGTCTCATTTTGGTTTAAGGGGCGGTAGAACCGTATGTGGGTCGAATCGATCACCACATAATCGGCGTCCGCCCCCTCGCTCTGTTCCAGGCCGTTTAGAACGACCCGTATGCCTGAAAAAGCTTGTGATACTTCAAAAGTATCTTTGAGCCCATCGATCTGCGGCGTCAAGACTTCGGCCTGCCGCATCGACAGGCTGTGAATCAATCCGTCGAGGATCAGCAACGCTTCCTTCACATCGGTCACGCCACTTAAGTAATGGCTGCTGCTGAAGTCGCCTAAGATCTTGCCGGCGACATTCAGATCGGCGTTGACTTTCCTTTTGGCGTTCAAGATCGAAGATCAATAAAAGAGGATAACCGAGCCCGTCATCGACTCGGCGAGACGAACGACGACGCGGTTCAATTCCAAAGTCACATCGGCCGTCACCAGATTACCTTCTTCATCACGCACCTGAACGACGTAGTTGGTGTGCCCCAGATCGTGGGTGAAGGCCTGCTCCAACGGCGTCGGATTCAGTATGAATGTCATCTTACCGGCGCTCCCGCCTTGCGCCCCCGCCAGCAGCGGGATCTCGGCCATTCCCTGGAAAGGAAGATTGACGTTTGCCAACAAGTTGAACCGGCTATATTGCTGGCCTTCGACGAGCTGGCTGTTCAAAGTGACCAGCTGGTCTTCGATCATGCCTGCCTGCGCCTGACGTACCGCGTCCAAGTTTCGGACCTGCTTATTCAAAGCGTCGATGTGCCGCGCCATTGTCCCAATCGCCGAGGCGACCGCGGTCTGCCCCCAGTCGGGTTCAATCGTTATGGTAATCCGGGCAGAGACCACAGCCCCGACCACCTGCCCCGACATCAGCGGACGCACTGCGAAGAGATAGCTTTTGCTGACCGGCTGCGGTGGTTGGATTACCCCGCCCTGTCCTAAATTCAGCATCCAGGAGGAATAGGAAGGTCTGGCGACAATTTCGATGTAGTCTTCCAGTAGGGCGACGGTAATTGTCCGCCCGGTGGACATGCCAATTCGGTGAGCTGGATTATTGAAATCAATGGATTCACCTTCCGCGCCTTGAGACCTGATCCAACCATATTCGAGGGCATCTGCTTCGTCCCAGCCGACGATCGTCGCGGTAAATCCCTTGCCCTCTGGCAACTGTGAAAGATTGAGGGTCGCATTTCCGATGTTCGGAAGACCAATCAAAAAGGGATAAGAATAGACGACTGGCTGCCCGTTCTTCAGGTAGCTTCCCGCTGCCATCAGTCGCGGCGCGGAGACCATTCCGCCTCGAACCGATTGCAGCTGCAGCGCCCAGAACGTCCCCAGTGGCAACAGTAGAGAGAAATCATTTCCTGCAATCACTCCCTCAATCCGGTCAGTCGAAGCGACGGGAAGCAACGCGAGCGGCGTCGGATTAGCCGAAGGATCTGTGATGCGCGGCGTCTGGGGTCCGACTTGAACTGGCCATGCGGTGAAGCGGTATTCCGAAACGCCCGGATAGATCGACGCCGGTTGCTCCCGCGCCGACCGCCCGAGGATATCGCCAATCGCCGTCACGATTGTCGTTCCGCCCGACGTCGGTTGGTTGCCTTCGATCAAGAATTCCGAGTTGTCCGCGAATTTCAGAAAGTATCCTTCGAGCGCGTCCGCCGCGAATTGATATGGATTCTCAATCCGAAATGTATTGGTACCGACCGCCTCACCGACGACGTCCAGATAGTTCCAGCCGAACGCAACACGCGCCAGACCACTCGAACGATAGGTTAGGTTTGAAAGCGCCGGTATCCCATCGAGGGAAGGAAGAGTGCTTCTCTCCGGCTTGATGGATGTAATCCGTAAGTTCAATGGCGGCTTTGGGACTGGGCTTTCGGTCAAAACGCGAAGGCCTTCCGGATGCTGCGGGTCACCGATTCGGATGCGAAATTCCGAGTTGGTGGTGCCAATATCGGTATTAGGAACATGCATCCGTTCGTCGACCGCTAACCTAACGAAGGTCCGCCGGTCGATGACTCCTTCGCCGGTGATCTCTGCCAGCAGCAATTCTCCTTCGGCTGCCTGTGGGGTTGACTTCAGAACTGTGGAATATCCGTCAGCCTGATAGATCTGGTGCTCTTCGCCGGTTATGAAATGTTGTGTCGGATGTGACTCGACCAGATCGTGTTTCAGGAATAGGAATAGCGGCAATTGACTGCTATTGACCGGGATGTCAATTCCCACCTGAACCGCCACTCGTTCGCCATCGATATAGGCGACGCCCGGCAGCAGAGTATAGGCTCCGCCGGTGTCAACCAGCTCGAAACCTGACACCACGCCATCCGAGAACATTTCGCGTTGCCGGTCGAGAATCGCGTTCTCCTTACCTGCCTGATCAAATTCCAAATCTTCCAGGGTCGGCTTGATGCCGGAAAAGTATTTCAGACGCTGCATATCGCTTATACCGCCGGTAGAGGATTGGCTGCAAAATAGACGACACCCCGAGTGTGGGCAGGTTTGGCGGCGTTAATCGCTTCGATCACTACCTCTGGATCATAACCGATGCCGTTCAGATTGGAAACCGCGATCCAGAAATGGAAGCTTTGAGTCAAGTCCGATTCGGAATAGATCCTCGTCCCGCGATAGGAAGCAAATTCACTTTGATCGATGCCGTCAAAGAGACGCGAGAGATTGGGTTCAACTTCCGTCTTTTGATCTGATTCCGATAGAACAATCCAAGCCTGATCGTCGGCATAGTATTCGACGATCTGGTCACAACGGAGGCGATGGATATCTTCGATCAGGTAGCGCATGCCGGCCTTGGTGCCGAGAAACCTATTCCGAAAGGTGAGGGTCAATATTCTTTCCAGAAGCGCAGCATCGCTTTCGCCCGGCAACCGCCGCAGCCCCCGGTCACCAGCATGAAAGTCGAGATCGCCCGAGCGCTCGGCACTTGTGTAATAGGGATTGGAAGCGTCCTGAATTGAAGCATACCGCCTCAGCCGGGCGGTGAGAATTGCCGATTTCAATTCGTCAAGAACTGCGCCGATGGCGTCGAGCAGCCCGAACAATTTCGACTCTGAGGGCGACTTCTGCTTCCGAACAGTAGGGAGCAGATACCACATATAGTGAGCGCTACTGCTCAAGACCGAATCCTTCCTTATTAACGGTCGCGATCTGCGCCTGACTGGTTACCGTATTGCCTTGGGTTCCGCCGATATCACTGTCCTGATAGACCCGACCCTTGATGCGGTGGGTAATCGTCACCATCCCGATCACAAGAAACGAATTGACGGTGAGGTTTATGTCGTTGGGTGGCGACTGAACCCGAATGTTGTATATCCCGGCAATTCCCATCAGCGCATCGATCAGCCTGGCAAGAATTAATCCCTCACCCAACTGCAGGCGTCGGGAAAACTCGCTTATCGCCGACCGAAGTTCGGCCTCGACTTTTTCCTGATCGGCATTGGCGAAGCGGGTCACCTCAATCGAGATGTTCTGATTGATGATGCGAGGTCCCAGAACTCGAACATCTGCCGTCAGCGGTTTCCTCTCCTTTATATAGGAGAGCGCGTCGCTTAAGAGCTGCGGCGTCGGCGCGCCGTTCGCCCCCAGTATCACCACCCCGACCGTTCCGGGACCGAAGGGGAAATCATCCAGCACCGACGCCGCGGTTACTCCCGGAACCGACAATGCCCAATTGCGGTAAGCCTCCCGCGTCCCGCCTAGACCAAGTCGCTCCCACGCTGTAACGGCACGCATTCGCAGCTGTTCATCTGATTCGGGATCGCTGCCTTCTCGCAGCAATGATCCGGATGCGTTGGTGATGGTCTCGATCCCGGCGATGCGGGTGACGATGCGACTGATCGTCCCGACGCCGACGTTCCAGGCAGCGCCCGGTGACTCCGCTTCTGCTTCCACATCGATACTCGATTCACCTTCGGCGAGGATGGCATCGGATAGGGTGATGAACCGGTAATCCTTGCCAGAAGAGTCTTTCAGCGATTTACAAATGGTGCCTGCCGGAATAGTGATGTTCCTGTCCGCAGGCGTCGATCTGCCGAACGTCAACCTAACTCGCGCCTTCACAGCCGCATGCCGCACAATCCCCATCTCCCGCACTTTCAGATCGAGCCAATTACCGGTCGCCGTCTGGACGAACGACTGCGACATCACAGATTGAACCAACGCGTAAAGGTCGGCAACCACCTTGGCGATCACTTCCAGCAATCCCCGGATCGCGGCCGATGGGTTCAGATTGGTGAAGGGCGTCTTCTCAATCAGCCCACCGAAGAGATCGTCACAGAGATCAGAGAAAGTCTTAATCACACCACCATCCAAACGAGTGATTCTTCAACACGGCCATTGACTGGTCTGAAATGAATCTCGAAGCGCTTCTCTTCCGAGGTGAAGGCCAACGGAATAATGCTGATCGACTCTGATTCGATTCGTGGTTCATCTTCCAAAGCTTCGCGTAAATAACGATTCGCCAAGGCTCTATTCAACGGTGTGTCCGAGGCTCCCAGTAACAAGCCGATCCGGCAACCCCAGTCTTTATGTCCGTAAATGTCACCTGGCAGAGTTCCGAGTCGGTCGCGGACGTCCTGCAATAGACAATCCCGACCGACAGCCATTTCCAAATCGCCGCTACGACCGACGACCAAATCGCCTTCGACATCGAACAGAATGTCGACGCCCAGATATGCCTCGACGCTCATTTCACCTCACAGACAATCGGAGCTGGATTGGGAGTACCCACTGCCTGCCCAGTCACCTGAATAATCACCACACCCGCAGGCAGTTTCACTTCAAGGTTTTCCACGATTGCCTTGGCGAGTCGCTCGCAGAAATCGGACGAGTTGTCGGTGTTATTGATTGCAGTCTTAATTACCTCACCCGTAAGTGCCATGTCACCTCCTAAAGCCCAAAGCCTAAAGCCTACTTTTTCGCATTCACTGTTGCCGAGCAGGGGATCGGCGCGCCGGTTACGAAACAGACCGGCATCGTTCCTTGCGGACCTCCGGTCACCACCCCCGCGCCATTTTCGCCGAGGTCAATCTTGCCACTCGCCTTCACGCTGCATTTGACACAGGCGATCTCGACATCTGCCTTCGAATCGATGCGGATATTCCCGTCTTTGCCAATCTCAATTCGCGCCTTCTCAGCCTCGATGAGGAGCAGTCCAGAGGGTCCTGTCTCCGGGAAGAACCCTTCGATATAAGGTTTACTGTGGTCGCCGTTCTCAAATCCGACCATCACCTTATCTCCCACCGATGGCAGCGCTACGATGCGCATCGTCTTCGTCGCCCAGATCGAGAGGATGCGGCACTTCGGCAGCAGCGACATCTTCGGGTCGATAGGCTGCACGTCACAGCAATATTTCGCTGCATCGACCGCGGTAACTTCGCCCATAACCGGAAAGCGCATATAGCCTGAAAGGTTCGGACGTGCCAGCTCAACCAGCCGTTTTATCGATTCGAGCACGGCTCGCACCAGAGTCGGGTCCGACCGCCGGAATCCCAGAGATAGTCGGCTTTGAGAACGTAGAAGCGGTCGCCGTCGATTGTCACCACCTCGCTGTGACGGACCTGCACGACCATCGTCTCGAGGAGCTTCAGGCCGTCGGGCGTCGGTTCAAGCGATATCACATCGACGCCGGAGTGAAATTCATGAACGGGCGATTGCGCCAAATCCTTCCGTCCCCAGTGGAAAGTCCCCTCCCGGATGTAGTCGCCAAATCCTTCGCCTGTCTCCCGCAGCAGAAATTCCTTCACCGCTTCCAATGCATCCCGGATCGTGCGGTCGAAGATCGGCAGCCGCTCTATCACGACGCCGCACTCTTCCAACTTCAATCCCAATCCCGTTCCTGCCAGTAACGACTTCACGACCCCGGTCGCTGTTTCCTCTTCGAACGTCACCGTCACCCGTTTGGCATTGAGAATCGCTCCGTAATCGATACCCCGCACGACGACCTGCCCGTTTACACCAATCTCTCGGACGAACCCCCTGAAGATTTCCGTCAAGTCACTTCCGGCATATCCCCACCGGACCCGCAGCGAATCGCCCCGGGCGATTCCTTTGCCGTCCGCACCGGCGAGGATCAAGACGCAGGTGTCGGCGGGACCCCTCCGGTCGCTGTTGACGGCCAGACGCGAAACGAACCGGTCTACCGGCTGCCCCTTTATCTCGACCTCGAGTACCGGATTCAGGAAGGCCGTCGATGTCGTGCTATTCGATCTAAATGGTTGCTGCATAATGCTTTAATCGACCTGATCTCCTTGACTTCGCATGGCACCCGACCGCACCTTCGAAGCGAAGATTAATTCGTTACAATCCAATAGGATAACCAAACAAACCATGCCAACCATCCAAAATCAAAACTTCGGCGTCGAGATTGAAGTCGCCGGAGCTGCCAGGCATCAAATCGCCCTGGCAGTCGCAGAAGCAACCGGCGGCAGCATTACCGCCGTCAATGCGCCAGGAGGTTACGACGCCACGATCGTCACCGACCGACTCGAGCGAGAATGGAAAATCATGAACGACTCGTCAATCGCCGTCATCGGCGGTCATCGCGGATCGGAAGTGGTGACGCCGATCCTAACCTATGCCGATCTGCCAATCTTGCAGGAAGTCGTTCGCAAGGTCAAATTGGCCGGGGCGATGAGCCCCTCCTCGACCTCAGTCCATATTCATGTCGACGCCAGACCGCACACACCACAGAGCCTTGCCAATCTGGCCAAAATGGTTTACAAGAATGAAGACTTGATATTCGACGCCCTGCAGGTGACAGCCGAACGCCGCTCCCGCTATACAAGGCCGATGGAATCAGACTTCATCGGAAAAGTGGCGAGGCATAAACCCCGGTCAGCAAGGCAGCTGAACGAATACTGGTACGGCAGTTACAATCCCAATCCGCAGCATTACGACATGAGCCGCTACCACGGTCTGAACCTGAACAACCTCTCCCGCGAGATTGGGACAATCGAGTTCCGGTACTTTAACGGAACCCTGCACGCCGGGAAGATCAAATCTTACGTCCAACTCTGCCTTGCGCTATCAGCCAAAGCCTTAAACTCCCGCGCCGCTAGTCACAAGAAGATCCCGACCGACAATCCGAAGTTCAACTTCCGCGTGTGGCTGGTGGCGACCTTAGGGCTTAAGGGCGAAGAGTTCAAGACAGCCCGATATCATTTAACCCACTATCTGCCTGGCAACAGCGCCTGGCGCTACGGCAGACCGACCAACCGCCACAACCAATTAGAAACAGAAGCACAATGAATTCAGAACTCATCACCTACTTCGCTTATGGCGCGAACCTCGATCTAAACGGGATGGGGAGACGCGCCAGTGGCTGCGACAGAATCAGTCGCGCCACGCTCCCGGATTACCGCCTCGTCTTTCGCGGGGTGGCCGACATCGAACCAATAGCAGGGGAGAAGGTCCGAGGCGCACTCTACCGGATCACGCCGCAGCATATGCGTGCCCTCGACTCCTTCGAAGGATACCCACGGCTCTATATCCGTAAAGAAGTGATAGTCGTTCCCGACGCGGGCGAACCAGTCATCGCGACGATCTATCAGATGGCGGGTCGGAAAGGTTACTCGCCGCCGCACGCCAGTTATCTGGACACCATACTCTCCGGTTGCCGCGATTGGGGCATCGAAGAGGAATACATACGGCAGCTGATCAAGGCTGCCGCAGAATCACATTTTGGAGAACGATAAAATGAATACCACCGAACCCATCAAACACGAACTGGTGAACGAGGATTCTGTCTTCGCCGGGACCGCCTTAGAGGTAGTCCGCCAGTTGCGAGACCAAGGTTATTTTGAACGAGGCGTCGATCTGGGCGTCTATCTTGGGCATCTCTCAGACCTCCTGCTTCAGGTCGCCGGAGTTGAAATCGCCCTGGAAGGCGAAACCCTTGAGGAACGCGCCGAGTCGTTCGTGAAGGGGCTGGTCGCGACCGGCTACTTCAAAGAGGCCTAAGTCCGATTTCACCACGAAGGCGCGAAGAAGCGAAGGAATCTTTCGATATTTTTCGTCTCTTCGTGTCTTCGCGGTTAATACTCCGGATCGTCACCGGGCTTTTCGCCGGAATACTCTTTGCCCATGGCGTCTGCCTTGCCCTGATCGTACTGCCGAATCAGATAATCGTCGTCCGGATTGCCTAGCGCCTCGTTAAGCTTGGCGTCTCCGGCGATGGTCTCTTCACCTTTGGCGACTGCATCACTCTTTGCTTCCGCTTCAGTTGCTTGATTCGTCAACTGATTCTCGACCGACTCAAACTCGGTCAAACGCAGTGTGGCTGAGATGAAATCGAGTTCGTTGTCGTGGACCTCCAGCTCCTTGATGAGCACCTTTCGGACTCCGCATGCCTCGGTCAGCGATGAGACAATTTCCAATGGCTGCGGCAGCGCTTCCTTCGAGGATCGGAAGAGCTTCTGGATCGTCTCCAGTCTCTCGCGCGCTGTTTCGACAACGGCGTCGCCCTCTTCGCGGTCGCAGAGTTCAAGCTCGATACTTATCTCGGCGTCTTCGTATCCGACCGGCTGCTTCATCTTGCCGGAACGCCCCTTGATCGCAATCTCGTCGATCTTCAGCGATTGTTTCACGACCATCGAAGCGGGTGGCACCGGAAGCACAATGCCCCCCAAGAGACATTCCAAAGCCTCGCTATTGCGACTCTGGCGCTCTTCTACGAGCGGATCAGGCATTGATCGTCACGCCTTCAAGCCCGTCACCTTGGGCCGCAAGCTCAGCGAATACCTCCAGCAGCTGATCTTTGATCGACTTCGAGTCCTGCCCGGCTGCATTAATCGTGATGTGGACATCTCGGATCGAGCGGTCGACATGAACCGTCTGATTGCTGCGACTGGTGGTGATGGCGTTGGTGACGACGCTGCTGGAGGAAGTCGGCTTGAAAGTGTCTGCGTTAGTTGCTGCCTGATGCGTTATCGCCGGATTGATCAGCACCGGAGTTAAGACAGATATCGGAGCGTTTATCGGTTCGGAAGTCGCCGTCATCAGCTCAGCGCCTGCAGCAATCTTCGGAATCAGCGGAATTTCTATCCCGACGAGGCCGGTTAACGATCCCAGTCCGCCGAGCAATCCATTGATCTTCCCGATTATCCAGTCGAGCATCGCGGTAAATCCTGACTTGACACTGCTCCAGATTCCGCCAAACACTCCGGCCAGGCTCGCAGCCACGCTCTGGGTAACAGTCGACAGCCAGTCGAATCCAGTTCGGAAGAACACCACAACTGCTTCCCAACCCGATTTCAGACCCGCCCAAACCCAGTCAACCGCCGCCTTCATTCCTGCCCAGACGGTGTCCCAATGTTTGTAGAGAAGGACAATTCCGCCGATCAGTAATGCGACGGCGGCGATGACAAGCCCGATCGGATTCATGCTCATGGCAATGTTCAATGCCCACTGCGCCGCGGTGACGACGCCCGTGGCGACCGCGCCTGCGACCATCGCGACCTTGGCGGCAATCATTCGGACGATGAAGAGACCCGTCTGCACAATTGCCTTCAAGAGCCCCAACGTAAAGTGTCCCAACTGCTTCGCGGCAAATCCGACCCCTTTGGCAAATCCGACTGTCCAGGAGGCCGTGGCTCGCGCCATTCCGGTTGCGAAATTCCGCGCCGATGTCAATCCGTTCACGAGAGTTGTCCGCATCGAAAGAACCGAACCACGCACGGAAGTTGCCATTGAAACGAAAGCGGTTTTGATCCTCGACGCCGCTGCGGCTGGATTGAAGGCCGCCATTTTCATGGTCAGATACTTCAATTCTGCGCCGGCGACTCTCAAATAATAGGGGAGAACGCTGACGGCATTGACCAGACCGCCCGTCGCTTTTACGTATTTGAAGATGCCGAAGACTCCGCCGGCGAATACCAACCCCAATCCAGTGCCGAGCGCCTTATGCTCTCTGAACCAGCCGAAGAGCCGCGCCAATATCCCGATGCTGAATCCGACCGCGTAAGCGATCAGCCCAGCAAACTTCAGCAATGGAGACTTCGCGCCAGATAAACCATCATTCCAGGCGGTGAACCATTCAGACAGAGAGCTAAGCCAGCCGCCGAAAATAGGCGCGATCACATTCCAGACCGAAAGAATCGTATCCTTAAGCGATCCGAAAACCGCACTCAACGCTGTCCAGACTGCAACAGTCGTGTCCCGAAGTCCAAGGAAGTTCGTCCGCCAGGCGAGATAGAGAATTCCGGCTGCAGCTACAATTGGAAGTAGCGGAGATATCGTCGCCCATAATGCTCCCGCCAGCCCGCCCAACGCTGTCGCAAATGTCAGGCTGGCTGCCGTTCCGATTCCCAGCGACGCCGCCAAGCCGATCACTCCCGCCAGACCTAATTGCAGCATTCCACCGGCCAGGGCCAGACCTCCTAATACTGTCAAAACGGCGCCACCGATCAGTGCCACACCCATTCCGAGTTTTATTATTCCGGGATGTGCTTCGCCCCATTTCTGAAAGGCGAGGACGACGCGGGAGACGGACTCGATTATCGGGGCGACGACCGGTAATATGGCACTTCCCAACACTTCGAAAGTGTTGTGCATTCTCTGCTTCAGGATTGAGAATGAGGCTCCCAAGTCTTCATTCATTGCCTGCGCCATCTGCAGCGTCGTCGCCGTCCCGCCCTGCATCGCCTGCTTAAGCGTTGCCAAGTTCGTTCGGATATCGGCAATCTTTGGCATCAGCAGGTCGACCACCCCCAACGATTCGATGCGGCCGAACGCCTCCTGCAGTTCAATCTTCTCCATCGCGTCAACCGTCTCGCCGTATTTCCTTTTGATCCGCTCGAGGATGTCGGCGATGGGGAGCAGATTATTCCTTGCGTCGACGAAACCGATCTTCAACTTCTCGCCAGCTTCCGCAGCCGATTTCATGAACGCCTTATACATCGTCCCCGACTCTGGTCCCGACATCGTGGCGCTAAGGAGCCCCAAGACTGTCAACTGTTCTTCTAGTGGTCGCTTGGCCGAAGTGGCTGCCGCACCCAGATTCGAGATTGCTCCTGCCAGCTCGGGTCCCGTCGTCTTAAACGAGACCACCGCCTGCGCTATGCCACCTGAGAGCATACCGGCAAAGTCGAAGTCGGAGAGATCGCGATAGAAATCCTTATAGATCCCGTATCCGGTGCCGAAGAGCGAAGTCATCTGTGCCACTGTCGCCTTGGTTGCCTTGGCGGTGAGAGCTGCGATCTTGGTGTATTCACCGATGGCGGCGTCGGACAAAGTGTAAATGGCAGATTTGATATCGTAAGCGGCGGCTATAAATTCCGGTTTTGTATAACCGGCAAATTGGTTCGAGAAATCGGCCGCCGCCCGTTCCAAGGACTTGATATCCTTAAACCCAATTGCTGCCATCTCGCCCAGCGCCTTTGTCGTGTCGGTCGTCGCCATGACTGCCATCGTCGCAAAGCCAGCCAGTGCCGTTCCGACGCCCAAAGCCCAGCCGCCGATCTTCATCAGATTCTTGGCGGATGCCTTGAAACGATCCATCTGCGAAACCGCCTCCGACATCGTGTCACCGAGATTGGAGGAGCCGATGATCTTGATGTTGATGCCTTGCGTGAATCCTTCGAGCATCGACATCAGCGTCGCCTTCCCGGTTTGTCGATCAGCTTTTTCTCCTCCTCAGCCAACCATTCGGCGGAGGCGTAGATTTCGGTCACGCGCTCCATCGGAAGGCGGTCAACCACTTCGAACGTATAGCCGGGAAAGGTTTTGCAGATCAGAGCGCGCATTTGGAGATATCCATTTTGGGCGATTTCATCTTTGGCGGAACCTACAGCTTTTTTACGGCGAAAGCCTTGCTGTAGCCAAGCAGCTCCTGAATCTGTTCAGCGAGTGCCACGATCCGCCCCGGCTGCCAATTGCCTGACTCGTTGTATTCCAGATCGGTGGCGTCAACTTCAGGCCAGACGACATAAGCCTTCACCATGTTGAGCGGGACACGGTTTTCCCGTCCAGGCTTGACATTGCCGATTTGAGAGAACTCGTCCCAGTTGGAACCGCGGACGATGAAGGTTTCCTCTGTCGCCGGATCGGTCAATTGGAAAAGTGGATAGCCCTTGAATTTCTCTTTCAGAGCTGCCAGGTCTTTTTCGGTCGGTTGGTTCATTGTTATTTCCTTGAAATAGTTGCAAGTGATCAAGTGTCAAGTGTTCAAGTCTGATGCACTAATGCACTATTGCACTCGCTTTAGAAAACTCCGGTCACGCCAGTGGCAAATCCAGAGCACTTAATCCCGATCGGTTCGGCATCTTCACTATCTGAGAATCCACCCTCCTGATCGGTAATCTCTACTCCTGTGAAAGTCTTCGAGCGGACCGCTGCAGCACCCGGATACATGATGATGATCACCGCGTTGCGAATGTCGGTGAAGTCCTCAAACGTCGCGGCGAAGAGAGCGTTCTTAACGGTCTCGGCGGCATTGATCACAGAATTGGTGAGGATTTCCTTGATCTCAAAGTCGATCTCATAAGTTTTATGAGCGCTGCGGGTAACGCCATGCGCCGCCTTAAAGCCCGCTCCATAGAGCGGTTTCTTCGCCTTCTTGATCTTCCAGTTGAAGTTCTGCAGCGCCAAGACCGGCACGCCGTCGATGAACATCTTCACCGAGTTGCCGGAGATGCCGTCGGCAAATCCCAAGTTTTCGATTAAATCGGGCATCGTCTAATATTCCTTAATCGAGATAGACTTTGGAGAGGATGATCTCGAACGCCTTCATCGAGTTGATCGAGAGTCGAACCAGCGCCTCTCCCAAGCTCCGCATTTCAGCAGTCGAGACCAACTCCAGCTTGTAGCTGTCGATCTGTCCATTTTGGCGCATCAGTTCGAGCGGTCGTTTGATATCCTCTTCTAACAGTTTCAAGCCTTCACCGCCTTCGTCGTTGGGACGACCGATGTGGGGGAACGCCGCCAGACGCGCTTGTTTACCGGCAGAGTAAACCGACCGCAGCTTTTCAATCCGGTTGTAGGTTTCGCCCGCGGGAGGCGCATTGACCGAAAGGGCTATGATTTTGCCGATGCCTGCTTGAGTGCGGAGATAATTGATGTTGGCCTGAATTAACTGCACCTGCTGCCCGCGACTGAACTCTGGCGTGAGAGAAATGATCCCGGCCGGAGACTCGCCTAACAGACTCTTCTGCAAGTCAACCGCCGCCATTTTCCCGCTGCAGGCCGAAGTGACGCGGTTGAGATAAGGATTTCCGTCAGAATCCAGATATTCCGCCTCGCCGATGAAGAAGACAGCATTACGGTCACTGAAGTCGGTTTTGGCTGTGATGCACTCGTCGACATAATCTTGGATTTCCTGCGGCGTCGGTTTGTCCGGAACCAACGGTGCGAAGCGCGGCATATCGAGCAGCGCGAAGCGTTCGCCGAGGACATTCTCAACCATGTTGCGACAGGATGTTACAATCGCTGTCCAGAGCGCCGGTGTTTCAGCGCCGACGAAATGAACCCACGCCACATCGGGAAATTGTTCTGAGAATTCGATAGCGTCCAGGAAGTTGCCGTTGGTGAGGTTCTCGCCGTTGGTCCCGCCTGAAAGCAGTTTGCCCACCGCGGCATCGGGAAGAACGTCACCTAATTTCGTCGCCATCACCAACGATTGACCGGCATTGATTGCCGCGAGGAGAGCATCGACCGTCCCGCCGGTGAAGGCAAAACTCTGCTCGGTTTCCGGGTCGGTGATTTCGATGGTGCGGGTCGCCCCAACGCCGCTGACATCAACTTCCATCCCGTTGCACCAAGTTCCCGGTTCGACCGCTGTCAACCGGATCACCGGAATTTCGAGCGCTTTAAGCTCAAGCGTTGCCTTAAGGGCGTCGCCGATCCGAACGGCATAAATGATTGAACTCCCGGCGTCAAGACGTTCGAGAAGTGCCTTCAGCAGGTCGCCCCCGCGAAAGATCGCTCGCGCCGTTGCTTTATCGGAAATGGTGTAGCGAGTAAGTAGCTCACCGCCTTCTGACCAACCAGCGACAAATTCGATATTAGAGGGAGGCGGGGTGACAACGACCGTTCCGGAGAGATATTCGGTATAGACGTCCTTGATGATCTTCGTCGCCATCAGTTCCCCCTCACGGGCGACCGACGCCAATCTTCAACCATCCCAAGGAAGCGCTCGGGCTCCATACGGTCTGAAAGCTTCAAACCGTTCGCCCGCATCACCGCCGCAGCTTCCATTTCTCCGACCCCGTTCTGCTGGATGATAGTGCTGAGGCGAAGCGGCGAACCGCTTTCCGCCTCTGTCAATTTCTTTGCTTTCGGCATCAATCTTCCGTTAAGGTTATTCCGATTCTTTGAAGCGTCGCCGCCACTTCCTGCTGCAGCAGCCGTTGTTCTACGAAGAGGAACGTCAGCGCCTGCTGATAGACGAACGGCATTCCCTTTTCGATCGGCGTAATATCGTAGCGCCCCTGAAACACCACCCGTTCGAGATGAAGCAATTCGTCAGACTCCGGCACCGGGATATTGGCAGCGCCCGTGCGGCAAATCTCGTCCAACAGCAATTCGATTCGGTCGCACACTTCGGCCACCACCGCGTTTCCGTTCTGGTACCGAGTGTTGGCCGCCCTGACGGTAAAGCGCAGCACCTGCTGCACCGAAACGGCCTTCGTTGCGAACGTGACGCCGTCCACGTCAACGGTCTGGTCCCAGACTCCCGTACCGACCGCTTTCTGCCGTGTCGAGATCAGATCGATCAGGAAATAGGGATAGGGATTGCCCGCGGCGACGAAGGCAATTTCGTCCTTGAAGGCATGAAGTCCGGGAATCCTGGCAGTCAGGTAAACCGCGATAGCACGCTGCAATTTCACAGTCCCATCCCCTCCATCGCCTGTTCAACAGCGTCTCTGATTTCCTTCGGGGCGACCTTAATGCCTTCCTGATAGGCTGGTTCCATGTAAGGCCTCGGCTTCGGATGAACGTAGAAGTATTTCATTGTCCCTTCGGGATCTATCCCGTGACGCTTCAACCAACCGCGCAGTCCTTCTATCTTATCGATTGTCACCCAATGCCCCTTCGTCCCGAACTCCACCGCGGCGGCATATTCGAGGTTGGTGCCAACGATGATTTCAGTCGCCGATATCCGGTGAATGTTGATCGAATTCCACAACTGTCCAAGGTCGATTGCGCCGCCCTCTTTCAAACGTTCGACTGCCGTCCGTTGGATTTCAAGAGCGATAGCGACCAGACCTTCCTGAAGCGCTGTCCTCAAGGCATTGGGATATTGACGACCAAATTTCTTCACATTCTCAATTGCCGCGAAATCGACTTCGATCTTGATCATGTCTGCCGGTATTGACGTTCGAGCTTCACCGTCAAATGGGTCACCGCGCCGAAACAGTTCTCCGGCCGCACATCGGTCACCACGAAGCGAACATCGGCGAATATCACCAGATCACCCTCCTTGACATCGGCACCCGAAAGCATCGAACAGACCGCATCGGCGCCGATCTGCTTCAGATCTTCGGGCGAAAGAGGCTGGAATTCAATCGGGACAACGGCAACAAGAGTTTCTTCTGCCTCCGTTGTTCCCTCGAAACTTCCTGCGCCGGTTGGTTCGCCCCGCCTGATCTCTGCCGTCTGTTCCGACATTCTGATCAGTTCAGAGACGTCCAATGCCATAGTGACCTTCTCACCAGAAGACAACATCAGACGTCCGATCCATATATCATCGGCGTTACCATCGGTACGCCAAGACCGTATTCGGGATTGCGCTCTGCCACCGCCAGGCGATATTGGTCGAGATAACCACGACCAAGTTCAGCCCAGTACGATGGCTGCTTCGTCTTATCGATCTTTTTATCACCGGAGGAGAAGGAGAACCCCCGCGCCGTTGCGGCTTGCATCATCCGGCAGACGACCGCCAGCGCATAGAGGATGATCAGCTCCCGATCTTCAGGCTCCGGAGTGGGGGAAATGGCTTCAGCAACGATGGCATAAATCTGCTTGACGTCTTTCTTCAGCGCTACGATTCCCTGCGACACAGCGCGCGTGAGCTGTTCGTCCTCCAACTGCGGCGGCGTCCCGGTGTCGTGATATTCGAGGCGCAACGCTCGCAGCAGTTCACTCAGCAGCATCAAACTGCTCTAACGCCAAGGCGGTCGGCCAAAACTGCTGAGATTTAACCGTGCCGAGATTCTTCAGCGTGAAATGCTGTTCGCCCTTCTTCTCAGCGATCTCAGTGACGATAGACCTGCCGGTCGAACGGTCGGAAATGGTGATATTCCCATTTTTCACGTCGGCGTAATCGATAAGCCAATCGTGGGTCGCTGGTCGGATTGAACCGGCATCAGTCAGGGGAGAGACAGGATTCTTGCTCGGAATACCTGCTGGAATCGAGTCGGCAACCGTCGATTCGGTCACAGGTGATTTACTGGTATCGCTTTCAGTACGCGCTGAATCACCGGCCTTTTCGTCTGACTGAAGTGAACTATCAGGCTCAACAATTCTCACCCACCCAGCTTTCACCGCCCGTTCGATCTCGGCGCTTGATTCGGGAAAGGAGACTCGTCCCTTCGGTTTCAGCGTCACTTTCGACAGCGGGAGCAGCAACAATACTGGCCGGCAGTTTTCAATGGTGATCATTGAGTATCAGCTCCCGAGGATTTTGACTTTTGCCAGAAGGTCGGGGCGAAGGACGCCGTGCGCTACTTCCATCCAGACCACCCAGCCGACCTTGAACTCGCTCGGGCGATTGTCGGCCTCGACCGCGATCTGTGCCCGAACTGCGAACTTGCCGACCTCCTCGTCCGGAATCAGCAGCACTTCAGAGGCTTTCGATGCTGCGGTGAGCAGCACTTGCGCGCCGGAGTAGTACTTGACGATTCCCTTCTCGCGCAGCTCCCGCTCGGTAACGGGGTCCAAGTCCCACGCACGGATGTCATTGAAGCGACCGCCGCGCATCACGATGTACTTCAGCGTCAAATCCTTATCTTCAAGGATCGAAATCGCCTGATGGAGCGCTGCCTCGGTCAAGGCGTTTCCCGCCACTTCGACTATGTTTGACTCCGGTACAGCAGCCGAAATCACCGAGACCGTCCGCTCATTCAGCTTCTTGCGGATCGCCGATCCCGCCCACTTCTCCATGTCGGTCAGGCGATAGACATCGCCATTGCGAAGGACAGAAACATCGACAGCGGGATTGGAGGCGACGCGGTCGATTGGGAACTCGATTTCCGCCTCGTCCATGTTCGACTGATGCACCTGGCCGCCCGCACCGATCCAGTAGGCCTTGACTTCGCGCACCTTGTTATAGCGCGCCGGTTCGCCTTTCGGGAGCTTATGCTCAGCAAGAAGGAGCGTCGCGATCTCTTTCTGCTTGATCTCGTCGTAGATCGGCGGTGCGATCACCGCGGCGATGGTACGCAGACCTTCGGGTCCCATCGCATAGGCTTCCCTAAGGTCGGCGGCGATGGCTTCGAATCGTTCTTGCGAAATTGCTTTACTTTTCATTGGTAGAGTGCCTTACAGCAGTAATTCGAATTTGAGAGTATTGCCGCCAACTGCCAATGCCTTGGCGACCACCGTTTCGCCCTGTCCCGCTGTTTTCAGCTGACCGGTCGCGGGATTGAAACTGAGCGAATCGCCGAAGGCGATCTGCCCGCTGATGTTGTCGGTCTCGTAGATCCCACCGCGCATGAAGATCGTCACCTTGTTGCGGTCTGTTGCCGCCGGAGTCACATACTTCGGTTTGTCGAGGCGACAGAGCAGCCCGATCGGTTTGTCGGCGGCATCGGCGACGACCTGGAACAGATCGCTCTCGACCAACTTCACCAACTGGCCCGGAGTGCCCGGACCTAACAGTTCCCCATCGCCGTAGGCGATTCCGGGATGGGAAGCATTGAAGAATACATCACTCATCGTAGTATCCTGATTCTGATTGTTTCACTGAATTGCTATTTCACTTGGGGAGAGAAATGGCTACGTCTGTCAGGCAGCGTCCTGAGCGTCGCGGACTTCCCTTAAGCCCTTCGACAGCCGGTCGACCAGACCGCCAGGTTTATCGTCAACCAGCGCCGGATCGACCCCGGCGTCGCTCCGCATCACCTTCTTTTTCGCCGGATCATCTGGCTCCTTCTTGGCAGCCACTTCCGGCATGGTATCGACCATCGACTTGGCAGCGGTGAACGAGGCATCATCGAGTGAGGCCAGCCGTTCGATCTCTTTCGTCCGGTCTACGTCGCCGGCGAATGTCCGCCCGCGTTTCTCCCAGAGGGTGACCAATTCCGAGGCGCGGGTTCTGCGAGCAGCCTGCTGGCGCTCTTCTTCGTGAGCCTTCGCCTTACCCATCAGCTCGTCGACTTGTTTTTTCAGCGACTCATTCTCTTTGGTGAGCCGCTCGATCTCTTCGTCCTTCTTCGACTTGACGGCGGCCTCGGCGCGTTGCTTTTCGGCCGCTGCTGTCTCTTCGGCATTGGTCTTCGTCTCGAGCTTCTTTTTCAGCTCCTCGACTTCGCCTTTCAGCCGTTCATTTTCAGTTTGCAGTTTTTTGATATCCTCGTCGGACATCGCATCCTCCATTGATTTATCTTCTTGACTTGCTACCTTGGTGATTACCGCCCGTTCATCAGCTCCCTTCCGGTCGAGTAGTCCCATGCCGGTGAAGGTGATGTTGTGCAGGATTTCGTAAACCGGTTTGCCCTGATACTCACGGCCTTTGTAATTCTTCAGGTGGGAGCAGTAATCGACTTTCGACTTGAACCTCCGGTGACAGACCGTGCACTCGCCTTCCTCGTAGTCGCACTCCATCGAGACCTGCCGGACGATCCCCTTCGTCATCAGCTTATAGGCGAGCTGAGAGTTGGGATTGACAGAAGTGTAGAGTTCGCCGTCACACTCGATATAGCCGTCGTCACTCTCGAAGAACCGCGAATCAACCACGCCGCCAACAATGTCGGTCAAGTCCTGCGAATGCTTCAGATCGACCTTGGTACCGACGGCGCTACGGTAATTAGAACGCAACTCTTCCACTGTGAAGAAGTCGCCGTTACGGTTGGCTCCCCCATGCACCAGAATGAAGGTGAAGCGCTTATCTCCGGTCGGTAATACCTCTTCCGCTACAGCCAATGCCTCGAGTCTGATCTCGCCGGTGATGCTGGTGTGGCAGGCGCGTTCGGCTGCGGTCGGTAAGTTCTTCGAAGTCGATTTGTCATCAGCCGCGCTCTTCATCGCCTTCGGCTTGCTGGCGATCAGCAGATATTCTTGAGCGTTCCTTCCCGGTCCCTCCGGCGCATAGCGCGCGATCCCGTACGAGACCGCCCGACGACGAAATTCCACATTAGCGAATTTGTCGCCCAACAGTTCTTTCAATTCTGCGGCGGTGGGATAGGCTTTATCCCTGTAGCTCATCATCAGACGAGCGCCAATAACCGACGTTCCCTCGATGAATCCTGCAATCAGCTTCTGCATCTCATCGCGGTTGTATTTGGTGCGCGAAGGGAAGTTGCGCCTCGGGTTGTCCCTGATTTCCTTTCCCTCCCAGCAGGTCATCAGTCCTTCGACGAAGTGGATTTTGTCCTCATAGTCATTGGAACTGAACTGCGTGATGTAGGGCGGATCGGCATAGACCAGATCGACGGCCACCTTCGGCAGCAGGCTCAGCGCTTCCTGATTGAATACCTTGCACTCTTGCCCGTTGTCGAAGACCAGATCGTTGGCATCATGAATGCAATTGACAAACAGTTCCTTGAACGAAACCAGCGATGGATTGCCGAGATGGGTGTCGGGATAACGGCCACGTTCATCGGTGACAGGCGCAGTCAATGACTTCTTTGAGCGGGAGAACTCGCCGTAACAGGCGCGAATCAGGCAGACCCGACCGAGCGCGAAGAGGGCGATATCTTTCTTATAGCCCGACAGATTCTGAATATTGGCGTAAGTGTTGTCCAGAAACTCCAGGATCGGTTTGGTGTAGTAATAGCCGAAGAAGGTCTTGGTGATGAAGTCGCCTGCCTTGGAATTGGGCTGCAGGATAGCTTCGATCTCGGCGTCGGAAATCGTGACGGTCGAGTTCTCAATTACCGCCCGAGCGATGTGATAGGGATAGGCGAGCAGGTCGTTTGAGATGACTCGCATTCCCTTCAACTTGTAGTAGTAACCGACGTTTGCTCCGCCGCTGAAAAGGTCGAGAACCGACCTGACGCCATCGGGAGTATGCTCCCAAATCCAGGTCAGCATATCGTGCTTCGAACCCATGAAAGCCGTCACACGGGCGTCTTCGTCCTTCTCGACTTTCCGACGAAGATCGGCGACGGTGGTAAATGGTTCGTAGCGTGCGATAGCATCAGCGGTTGTCTCCGGCGTACAGACGAAGAGATGTTCGCGGGCGTGGGACGCTTCGCCGTCCCGGTTACGTCCCGCCATCGTGTAATCGTGGTCGCGGGAGAACATTCGGGAAGAGCGGTTATGCTCCCCGATCAGCCGCTTCATTTCCGGTTCGTTGGGATAGGCATGATCGCGGTAAGAAATCACCCAGTACTTGATTCCTTCTGCCTTGGCGAAGACGCCTTCAAAGAACTCGGCGGCATTGACTCTGGTGACCGTTTTATGATCGCTGATGAACTTCTTCACCCGGCTCGACTCGTCGATCTCCAGTCCCTTCCAGTGGGTCATCAGCCCTTCGATGAAGTGATATGAAGTCTCGTAATTGGTGGTCGAGAACTCAGTCGCGTAAGGCGGATCGAAATAGGCGGCGTCGACATTTAGCTCTGGCAGAACGTCGGTGATTTCTCGATTGAAGGCTTTGTTCTCCTGTCCATTGTCAAAGACCAGCTCGCTGATGCGTATCGCTGTCTTGTGGAAGCGTTCCAGGAATTCTGCAGGGGTATCCGCCGTCCTGCCGTTATTGCCGCGGGAACTGGATGCGAAATGGCCGTAGCTTCCCGCTGCCGAAATACAGCTCTTACCCAAAGCAAAAAGTGCAATGTCCTTCTTATAACCCTTCAGGTCATCAATGTTAGCGCGGATGGTGTCGATCAGCGGATGAACGCCGGACTGGAAGAACTTCCCCCGAAAGGTCGTCTGAACGAAATCGCCAGCCTTGGCGTTCGGTTGCAGGAGTGCCTCGATCTCCTCGGTATTAAGGTGAACATTATTGTTCTCGATGATGGCGCGCGCTATATTGAAACAGTAATGCAATCGGTCGTTGGCAAAGACCTTTAAGCCCTTGGTCTTATACATGTAAGCGACCACCGCACTGCCGGAGAAGGCGTCGAGTACCGAACCAACTCCGTCCGGGGTCTGTGCCCAGATCCAATCGGCAAGTTTCTGCTTGGAGCCGATATAGTTGGTGATATAGGGCGGCAAGTCGCGCGCGGAGTCGATGGTGTCATCGTCCGACGTGAGAGCCTGCGCCCGATGCAACTCGGCTTCGGTTTCAAGCAGGAATCTGATGCGCTGTTGTTCTAAGGTCAAAATTTTGGTTGATTATGGCCGGGGCGTGTCACTACGATGCCATAATAATGACAGGCTGGGGGACAATCCAGAAGTGATGCAATAATTGAAAAATATGAAAAACTACTTCAAGACGAGGAGTCACAATGCCGGAGGAGAAGAAGGGGAAGGAGAGCCTCGAACACCTCGATGAGGCAATCGAGTCCTATGGAAAGTTGCGTGACAACGCCTACTCGGTTTCAAAAAACTTTCACAAGTTAGGAGAGTACGCTCAAGACACCATCGAGTATCTACAATTGCAGCGAGTAAGGGTTGTCTCGTTGGTTGACAAACCTTCCCCGATATACGAGGAATATGCGCGCAATATTGCGGCGACAGGATCAGCCGCTTCGATTCAGTGCGCAGAGTCCATGCAATCGTTAGATAGACCATACTCTGCCACGTTTGACCTTGTATGCTCTGGAATAACATCAAGTTACGTAGCTGCCCAGAGCTTGACACCGGCAATTGCCTCGGTAGGCAGGACACAGGTCATTGTCTTAGGGGGCGGGACACCGGTTACACCTGATAAGATTGAATATCGAGGTGCGCGATTGTCTCTGTCTGAGTTTAAAACAAAGATAGTAGAGATTGACCCCGAACTGGGAGTAAGTCTTGATGGTGTGGTCGAGGCGATTGAAGGACAAAAGTCAGATTGGCGGCGTCACGCATTGAGCAGTTTCCGTGAGATTCTGGAACAAATCCTCAGGAAACTTGCACCCGACGAAGTGGTGAAGAAGGCAGAGTGGTATGTCCGGAATCCTGATGCCGTGCGAGGCGTGACAAGGCACCAACGAATTAAGTTCATTGCTGAGAGCGCCAATGCAGAAGCGGGAATTCCCCCTTTGATTCAGAATTTGGCAGACAATCTGCTTGGCTTATTGGGAGACATGCTGGCTGGAGTTCATGCCACATCTCGCCAGACGGAGGACGAAATCACGTCCATGCTTGAGTCAGCTGCTTGGATGATCTCTAAGGTGGTTTGGAATTAGGCATCCAACCATATTAACGCCGGTTCCATAAGAGCGAGGCATTTCGGAGTCACCTTGTTTGGTAACAAGCTCACCCATCGGACTCGATCTTGGATACTAATCGCTCGATGAAGTTGACGAAGTCAATTCGATCATACAGGAGGCTCTTGCCGCTTTTCCCAACTGCGGTTGGGAATCCCGGCTCGCAAGTCCATCGATAGACGGTCGAATATGACACGAAAATGTTATACTCACGAGCGAGGGCGACCATTCTGCCCCGATCAACTAACGCTCTGCCCTTAGATGGTGTTGTCACGCAACGCCTCGGCAGGGGGTACATTGATTGCCTGAAGTGAAAAATCACCGTAACTTAGAGCCGTCTCCACCTCCAGTACCGACCCTCGCATTCCAAGATACCCCGCCCGCTGCTGATGGAATTCCAGAAAATCATCCGGCGTCTTCAGTCCTGCTTCGACCAACCGATTGATCACCCAGTTTGCTTCCTCAGCTTCCGGGCACGATGCATCGAGGTAATACATATCCACGTCGCCGTCATCCGGATTGTGCATCCAAATGCCGATCGGTAGGAATTCTCCCGTCGCCTCGTCGAAGCGATAGTCTATGAAATAGCGTATTCGCATTATCCGATTGCCCTCTTTGCCGTCTCAATGTACTCTGACCTAATATCCGCCGCGACCTCATCCAACCAAGGATTCTCGCGCCGAAATGCCTGCCACTCTTCCCATATGGCATTGCCTTCAGGATCGACCTCTTTCGGGTCTATTGCACTGATGGTGTGCGTGAAGTCGTCGGCGACCGCCAGAAGGTTCCGGTCGTCGATCCAGTCAAACTTGGTCACGTGCATCAGATGCGACCGCTGCATCGCATCCTCAAAGTGAATTTCCCGCAGGCAGCACCACCAAGTGATGCTCTGCAACTCGCCCGTCTGGCGATTAAAGAACGGCTGCGGTAACAAAACTTCAAATCCATCGAGATAAAAGGACGTCACAATCGAGTCGCCGTCCTTGATCAGACAGGCAGCGCCATCCCTCAACAACGCATCCAAGCGCGACTTGATCGTTGCTCGCTCAGATTCCAAGCGTTCAGTCAGGTTCATCTTGCTCTCACTACGATGTTCTCTATTTTCCGACCATCCGGCAGTTGAGATACGCCATGCCGGCGGAAGATATCCAATACCTTCGTCCGCTCGGTTTCACTCTGAACAGCGACCAAGTCGAGGTTGTCGAGAATGGTGACGCTGTTTTTAAATATTGTCTCGTCAGAATGATGGCCGTTTCCAAGCTTCTTGTAATCGTCAATCGTCGAGCGCCTGAACTTACGAACGTGATCGTCGGTGACCCGTCCGTATTTGTCACAGTCATAGGTGATGGCGTCCATTCTCCGCAGTAGCGTCGGCTTGAAGTAAAACCCGGTATTCGAATCACCACTCGACGTGGGCAACTTTCTGATGCGCGTGAAGAAGTAGGATGCGCCGCCCGATTCCATGTCGGCCGAGGGACTCATCCCGCTGACTGGCACGCCGATCCGCACCTTCTCAACCGTCGAGACCATCGCGCCATTGTTGGCAAGTGCGGTTTCAAGCATCTCCGGAAGACTACCTTTCCCGGTCACTTGATGGTAAAGTCCATAGCCCTTCAGCTCCCGATTGATCTGCTCATCGCTTATATCGAACCGGAGTTGACTGCGCCATCCGGCGTCCCGCTTCTCTTTCCAACCGCTCGTCATAATCGAGTACTTCCCTTCGGGATCATATCCCGGTAATTTCGTCACATCGGCAACACCCAACCGATCCGACCAAAAGCTCCTCATTGCCTGAACGCGCTCCGAAGGCGTGGCGTGATCGCTCTCGAACCGCTGTATCATCTTTTTCCATGCAAGAGAGCTGTCTTCCTTCAGGATATAAGCCTGCTTGGAGAGATACATCATCTCCGCCTGTTCGGTCGAGGCAAAAGTGGCGTCGACGCCGAGACGTTCCAACTTGCCGAGGAGCCTGTCTGCCGCCTCCGGTGTGCAGTCGGCCATCACCCGGATTTCCAATTGCCCTTGATGCGAATAGTAATTTTCACTGATCCAGGGGCGATAGATCCCTTCGACGCCATCACCGAGATCGATCTTATACTCAAGACCCGATGAAGAGAAGCTCGAGTGAACCTGACCAAATGACACCTCCTCACTTTGGACGGTGATCTTCCCACCGACGATCTGTTTCTTATCGCCATGCACGGTTGTCTGCTTCACTGCAGGCAGCAATTCGCCGGTCGGTTTGACCTGTTTTTCTGATTTCAGATAGCGCTCAAATGTCGCGATTTTCGATTTATCGGTCGTGCCAATCACGCGCTGAAGTTCATCCAGAACATTGAGGTACTGTTCTGCCATCCCTTTCAGATCTGCGTCGCCTTCTTTAGCTAAGCGCTGCAACGATGTCCGAAAATTCAGCGCCTTGTTGATCTTCTGTTTGCTGAAACTGTAGTTCCCTTGATTGAGGTGATGGTTCACCGATTTTACTGCAGTCAGGATGTCATCGAAGAATACATCGTCCGCCAGCACTCGCCCCGCTGCCTGTCCGATAGTGTCATTGGGACCTGTGCTGAGTAGTGATAGAAGTTTCTTCTCGGACTCCGGGCGGATCTTCATGCGCATAATGGTGCGGGTCTTCTTCTTCACCTCCTCGGTGTAAAGCAGGACATTCTGGTCTTCGATATCGACCGTATCGATAGGGAGTGATTTACCTTGCCAACCAGCAACCTTTGCCTCTTCGATCAATTTCTCCCGTCCCTCCGGAATTCGCTCCCACTTGCCTTGCTTGGTGCCAGCGACTGGTTTCATCCCTGTGTCGAAAGTAAACACCGCCGATTTATCGCCAGTGCGCACCCTCAGCAAATCGGTATAGAACGCCTCGAAGTCGCGCCGGATGTTGTTCTTGCGAGCGAGCGATGTCTCGTAGAACTGCTTCAACTTCAGCGGCTGGCCGGCAAAGCGACGATCGGCGTAAGGACGTAGAATCTCCCGATAGGCGTCGTTGGTAATCTTCTCAATTTCTCTAATGGTCTGATAGGTCGATTGCAAATTCATTTCGATTTTCTTGTCCCGCCATGCCCTCATAACCGTGTTGTAGTAGGGTTCACCAAACCCGAATCCTTGATTCGGATGATATTCAAGTGACAAGCTGTCATCGCCCAGATGCTTGAACAGCTGTCCCTTGTCGATGCCGAGTACTCGACCATCCTTCAACCGCAGGAACTGCTTTCCGTGGGCGTCATGGTTTGAGATCAGCCAGTCGATTACATGCTCCCTCTGCAGCTGCTCAAGCTCATGTGGCATCAATTTCTCCGGCAGGATATCGCGGAAATCGAAATCCTTCATCAAATCGGTGCGCCACTTCTGAATCGAACCCGCCTTCCGTCCCTGTCCCGGAACCTCCAACTGAATGAACCTCACGTCAATCGCATCGGGATCGATCCGCCGCCCAATCTTGTAGGCAACCTCGTCACCGTAACCGCGGAATTCTTCGGCAACCGGTTTGAATAGCCATTTTTCACCCTTGGAGTCGGTGAAGAAGTACTTGGTATGCGCACCGTCGATGTCGGCTTTCCCTTGGAATTTGAATGGATCGCCATCCGCAAACTTCTGCCAAGCATCATCGACATCGGTTACTACAGCGGGCGATACCGGCGCTGATAATGGCGACGGTGGTGGAGTGACCGCAGGTTTAGGCGTCGATGGTTTTGCCGGTTGAGGCGCTTTCGACTTGGCCGCTTTTCCACCGTGTTTCTCCGCCCACTTTGCCCATTTTGATTCGATGTTTGACTTCGCTGCCTGGATTGCCGCCGGATCGTCCGAGGTCATCAGTACGATCAGATTATCTTTATCCGCCCATTGGTAATGCTTGATACCGCCCTTTTGGGCAAGCTCTTTTATATCTTTACCGCCCAGATTCTTCACAGAATTAGTGAAAGAGCCTTGGGCGTAATCGACCTGATTCTTAAGGGCAGACCATTCGGATTCGGAAAGGAGGCTCTTGGCCTCGGTCAAGGCTTTGCTCAAGTCATCGAAGGCGGTCAGCGCCTTCGTGAAATCCTGTGGTTTCAATCCCTGCAATCCCTGCAGACCTTCAGCAATCTTAGTTTTCAGGAGAGTCGCCTGTTCGACGGCGACCTGAACCGCCGTCTCCTGTTGGGTCTTTTTTTCAAAAAGTTGCTTCAATAGCGAGACTAATTCATCTTTCGAGCGGAGTGCCCCGATCTTGTGCTTCTTGATCAGCGCCTCGAGCAGGGGGCCTTTGAGCTTATCTAACTCCGCTCCCGGTTCGAGCGGTTTCAATAGGTTAATGAACTCCGATTTGGTGCGGGCAATAGAGATTCCGTTCGATTGCGCGAGCTTCTGCAACTGCTTTACGGTCAGTTTTTCCAATTCGCCATGCGCCACAGCCTGGCCGACTTTGACCGCCTCGCCATGTTTTTGCGATGCGAGCGCGGCAATTTCAGCAGGCTCGAGGATGCAGTCAACATCCGACTCCGCTGCCGCTGCGACCGCGGCGAGCGCCCAAGCGCATAAATTCGAGGTCTGCATTAAACCGCCGCCAACGGGAGACCCGACTGGCAGACGCGAGCACGGGCAGCATAGGTAGCACACCGGCACTGCGGGTGGGGCATCGAAGGAACCTTGTCGATCCAGAACTCCTGTCCATCGAGGGGACCGCATTGGGGGCAGGTCCGCTCGTCGGCCGCTGTCACCCATACCACGCGAGTCACGCCAATCACGCCATAGAATTTCTGCCGCCCCTGTCCAAAAGCGCGAAGCGTCTCTGTCCGGGTGATGACTTCGATGCGATTCTGCGCCGACTTGAATACTGTTTTCCCGGCCAGACGGAAATCTTCTGGATCGGCGATAACACCGCCGATTTTCTCCCCAATTTTGGCAATGGAATCGCCGGTGACGATTCCAACCCCAATTTGTTGCTTGATGCTGTCTGCCAACTCGCGGGTCACATTTCCCAGCAGATTCAAATCGTAATTAACGAGGAAATCGAGCGCCGATCGGTCGACAAGACTCATTACCTGCCCGGCGAGCTTGACCTGATCCGCGCCCGAAAGGACGTCGTAATAGGGCAACCCAATCTGTCCGAACTCCCCGATACCGCGCTCAATCCCGCTCTGGAACGAAGTCTTCACCGCATCCTTCATCAGCAACGTTTGATTGGCTTTCAAGTCTCGAACAATCTCGTCAATGCGCTGCTGGATGCCCTTCATCTGCTCGCGCCGAACCTCTAGTCCTTTCTTCAACAGCGTTCCATCGCCGATCCGAACCAGCTCCGCCTTCACACGAGTCTCTGCTTCGGAGAGCGCCTTCAGCATCGCATTCACCTGCTGCTCGCTGTAGAGGTCGCGAGAAAGAAGGCTCTTCAACACCGCCGCCTGTATTTTCTCGCCTTGCGTCATGCCGCCTCGTCTGCCTTTCGAAATTGCCGACAGGCGTTCTGATCGAAACGGCGCTCTTCGCCCGTCACTTGGCAGAGGTTATTCTCAGCGTCGAAGAAGGCGCAGCCGTCACATTTCGTCTCAGATGAGGCATTTGCGTACATTGCTTCAGTTTCCTTCTTCTCATCGATCTTCACCCGTCCCGTTTCCTTCGCGCCGTCAAGTCCCAACATCTCCTGCGCGGTACCCACCGACATCACGCCCATCTGAACCAACGAGACAATATCCTTGATGTCCCACGACATGTCGACAAGCGTCCCCTCCTTCTTCCGGTTTGATTTCTCGACATCGGGATTGAGATCCATCTTCGTCTGAATAGTATTCTTCGAAATCAGGTTGCGGTCGTAAAGCTCGATCAGCAGCTTCTTCACTTCGACTTCGTTGGTCAAATCGATGTCGCTGAAGATGTATTGCAGGTTCTTATCACCGTAACCCTTCAGCTCCTTCCAGTCATCGAATATCCAGTCGAGCATCTCACGAGCAACCTGTTTGATCTCCTTCAGCATGATCACCATTTTCTGGAAGGCGATAGAAGCGGTGGCGAAGTTGGGACCATCGCCAGTAACAAGCGATTTGGCGACGCCAAGCGCAACGATGATATCTTCCTTCACCTCCTTGACTTTGTCCTCTGTGTTCAAGACCTGGCCTTCAGTCCCGTAAGTTTCGGCGCGGACATAGAACGGCACGACCAGCCCCGACTTCAAATCCATCTTGTTGACTTGGTCTCGGATCGTCGTGATCATCTTTTGCGTCGGCATGATCACCTTATCGCCATACTTACCGCCGACGAGGATGAACCGCAATGGCGTCGTCCAGCGCTTGGCGATAGCCCGCTGCGCCCGACGGTAATCCCTTGACAGCTCAATCGACTCAAATGCTGGCGTCACCATCGAATTGCCTCGGGCAGAAAACTGCGGTGCATTCCATTTGCGGTGGATCAACTGTGTCACAGGCAACTCAATCTCTTCCTCGGAACCACCGTCGGGATCGGGTTTCTGAGTCGCCTTTGACATGTCACCCGCGGTGAATTCGAAATCGACCGAGGTGGGATTGAGGCAGACAACCTTGACGATGTCGTTATGCTCGCCCTTCGACGCTTTGCCGTCAGTCCCGTAGCGCTTGAATCCGACACACTCGCCCTTAACCAGAAGCTGCAGAGTCATGTCTTTCAGGAAGCGATTGATATCGAGCAGCGAGAATAGGTCTGAGGCCTCGTTCCTGACGGTCTCATCATCGGCCGTAATCTTCACCTGATCGCCAATGGCAAAGGTCCGCCACGTATTGATAGTATTGGAGACGATCGGTTCCTCGACGTAGTATTCCCAAGCCTTACGGGCGCGCTCTTTCCAGTCGGTCGGAATCCCCTTAACGTCATACTCCGAGCTGAATACCCCGGAGGCGATGTCGGCTGCTGTTCCCATTAGTTCGGGATCGGCCTCAATCGTGGTCATGGGACGCGAGTCATCGGCCT
>Ga0247841_10002664_pt1 | contig 34990 bp, 34 predicted proteins | sample LaCruzMarch2015__2_FD_192410 | JGI IMG/M metagenome (GOLD analysis project Ga0247841, IMG submission 192410) | Freshwater microbial communities from meromictic Lake La Cruz, Castile-La Mancha, Spain - LaCruzMarch2015_18m | ecosystem: Environmental > Aquatic > Freshwater > Lake | place: Spain...
TCCATGTACTCATTGCGGGCATGCATATCCATCTCCTTGGGCTGGCTCCTTTGGGTGATGTGTTCGGTGACATTTTAGTTGATGCAACAGAGCCTGCTTGGGTGACATATTAGGTGATTGGGATCGGGAGCTATACAAAGGATGGTAAAATGGTGATGGGTCACAATTCATGGGAGAGCTATGCCAATTTTGCCAGTTGGAACGTGATGTTGGACATCCAACCCGAGCAGGGGTCTCGCATCTTGATGCAGTGCGCCCCTGGCTACATCTGGAGCGGGAGCGACTTCTTCGTAACCAGCGCCGGCTTGGTGGGGTGTGAGACATCGCTCTATGGATTCAGTGGGTTCGATGAAGCACAATCCCCCACCTTCCAGAGAGTCCGCAAGGCGATGCAATATGCGGATTCCATCGACCGGTGGGTAGAGATCTTGAATGAGCAGAACAACGGTGGCTACGCCAATAGCTGGCTGCTGGGGGATATCAATACTGGAGAGATCGCCCGCTTCGAACAAGGGATGCTCAATGTGTCCTTCGAGAAAATCACGGACGGCTACTATAGCGGGTTCAATGCTGCCACCAGCCCGCTGGTTCAACAGGAATGCGGCGGATGGAGCGCTGATAGCCCGGCCAACTTCAGCGGTGCGCGGCGAATCCGCTGGGAACAACTGATGGAGGAATACAAGGGAATGATTGATGTGGCCTCGGCTGAGAAGATGCTTGGCGAACATTTCGACGCTTATTTGGAAGTGGAAGAGCCCTCTCAGCGGACCCTCTGCGGACACTACACCTATCAGGAAGCGCCTAGCGGCGCTATCGACGGCAAGGTGGTCGATTCCGCTTTGGCCGGGAAGATGACCATCCAAGCCAGGTGGGGCAGGCCCTGCGGCATCCCGATAGTGGCGGAGGATCTATTGCTGAATCCCCAATTTGAATGGTTGAGGGGGTTCCTGCCCACCCTGTTGCCTCAGGTTTGGACAACTCTCGGAGCTGGAGTGCCGTGAAGAACAAACGGATCCTAACGAAGAAGGGGGAGGTTGCATGAACAGTCCATCCATTATCGGAATGAAATTGCGCAATCGCTACAAAATCTACGATCGTGTGGGGGCGGGCGGGTTCTCGGCGGTCTATCTGGCCCGGGACGAACAGACCGGGCAAGTTGTAGCGGTGAAGATCCTGCATGATCACTTGGCCACGCAACCCGAGATGGTGCGTCGTTTTCATGGGGAGTTGAAGAAAGCGCAGCGCTTGCGTCACCCCGCGGTGGTGGAGTACCTGGAGGAGGGTCACGAACAAGGGCTGCACTTCCTGGTGATGGAGTTCCTGCAGGGGCAGACCTTGGCCCAGGTGTTGGCTCGTACTGGACGGCTCAGCCCGCAACGAGCGATCAACTTCCTGCGGCAAGCCCTGGAAGCGCTGGAGGCTGCGGAAATGCAGGGGATCATCCACCGTGACCTCAAACCGGAGAACCTGATGATCGTCTCCCAAGATCAGCTGAAAATCATGGATTTCGGCATTGCCAAGGATCTGATGGGATCGGCTACCGGCTCGGCGATCGCCTACACGCCTCGGTACGCCTCGCCCGAACAGATTGAGGGGCGCGTGGCTTTAGATATTCGGACCGATCTCTATTCACTAGGTGTTATCCTCTATGAGATGCTGGCCGGTCGTTCCCCTTTCAACCAAGAGACTCCCGTTGCGCTCTTCCAAGACAAGGTTCGACACCAATATCCTCCCTTGTCGTCGTTGCGACCAGACTTGCCTCCCTCACTTCTCCAGATTCAGGAACGACTGATGAGCCCAAATAGAGAGCAGCGTTATCGCCACCCACGCGAGGTCTTGACCGAGCTTGGCTATTTCCCACCCAACGCGGTTCTAACTGCGCAGCCTCCGGCTCCCATTCCCCCCCAACCAAGACTGCGATTCCCAATCTGGATCCCAATCGTGGCTGGTTGCGTTATCCTCGCCGTCGTATTGGCGGTCACCCTTAAGTTCAACACGCCTGAGAGTGCGGTTGTTCCATCGCTCACACCGTCGCAGACACCCACGCTACGACCTTCTCCCACATCCATTCCTTCGTCTCCGGTCTCCCCAACGCTGAAACCTACTCCCACCCCGACGCCCCCCCCTACTCCTACTCAAACTCCGACACCGAAACCTACTCCAACCCCTCAACCTGCTCCCGCTGGCACGAATCTTGCCTGGGGCACATTCCGGCATGATCCGCAACATACGGCGCGATCCCCGTACAACGGCCCGACCACCGGTAAGGTAAAGTGGAAGTATTCAACCAGCGACAAGATCGACGCAGATCCCGTGCTTGGCCCGGACGGCTCGGTCTACTTCGGGGCAATGAATGGCGTGGTCTACGCGGTTGGAAATAGTGGGCAAGAGAAGTGGCGATATCAAACAAACTCTACTGAGATCTACGGATCTCCAGCCTTCAGCCGAGATGGTAGACTCCTCTATATCGGGTCAGCTGATGGGCGAATGCACGCTTTGTCAGTAGACTCCGGCCGATTGACCACCTTCTATCAAACTAGGGGGGCAGTTTTCTCCTCTCCAGTTGTAGACAGCCAAGGTAACTTGTATTTCGGTTCCGGTGATGGCTGCATCTACTCATTGACCCAGGATCTCGTTTTCAGATGGTCCTATCAGACACAAGCTGCTGTGGATTCTTCTCCTGCGCTCTCATTCGATGAAAGCACCCTTTTTGTCGGTTCTCAGGATCATCGTTTGTATGCCCTCTCTACAATGAACGGTCATGTTGATTGGTCTTTCCCCACTGGCGACTGGGTTGATTCTTCTCCTGCAATCGGAACCGATGGAACCATCTACTTTGGCTCAAACGATAAATCATTGTATGCCTTGCGACCCACAGGACAGCTTCTGTGGCAATATCAGTCCGGAGGGGCAATAGATTCTTGTCCAGCCATCGGGCAGGATGGAACGATCTACATAGGCTCAGGGGACCATCGATTCTATGCGATTCGACTGGATGGAAGTCTCAAATGGTCTTTCTTGACCGAGGATTATGTGGAGTCTTCAGCAGTTGTCAGCGCCGATGGAACCATTTATATCGGCTCAAGGGATAACAAGATGTATGCGCTCTACTCCGATCAGGCTGCAGTCAAGTGGTCCACCTTGACGGGTGGTGATATCTATTCCTCTCCAGCCATCAGCCCCGATGGGACACTCTACGTTGGATCCGAAGACGGCTTCCTCTATGCTTTTGGCCCGTAAGATAGCGGCCATTTCCAAACGAATGTGATCGCAAAGTTAAGGAAGAAACTTGATTACTGGAGCCTGTTGCCCAACTCTCACCTTCCTTCACTGTCGTGCCATTGAGGTGCCCGCATTCTCCTTCTCCCTACCATTTCTTCCCTTGCCTGATCCCAGAGACTTACCCAGAGTGATAAGGAGGGGGATGGTTGCTCCTTGCACTGCCGCAGGCGGGCCAGAAGGTTGGAATGTCCCTGTAGACAAGAGGAAAATTCGTCTCCTCTTGTGAAAACTTGAAGTAGCGCGTCGGTCATTTTGTGTTCTTCTTTCATGCTGTGACGAAGTAGTCGCAGTTGTTTACGACAAGTGGGCTAACAGCGGGAAGGCTCTCGGGGTGGTCAACTTTTCGATGATTACAAAGGCCTCAAGTGGTCAACTTCTCGATAAGCGTTCGCACATGCCTGCTTTCCTAAATTCTGTCTATCCGGAAATCCCGTCAGAGAACTACCTGGGCAATATGGACAAAGTACGAAAACAAAAGTCCTGACTTATGTTTTGATCCCATGTTTTTCACTTTCCTTCACTTGATGGTGAGGTATGTTGCAGATTATTTCATAATGCAGCATAATGCACTGGCAGAAAACAGATTGGAGGATAGAAAATGCCGAAAGCAGTTAGAATATCCGATGAGCTGGCAATCACCGCGGCGATATTTGCAGGCGTCGAGGGTCGATCAGTCGCTGGCCAAGTGGAGTACTGGGCGAAACTGGGAAGAGTGGCGGATGAAAACGCCGATCTTCCGGTCTCCCTGATCAAGGAGATTCTCATTGCCCGGGCACAGGTGCAAAATGGACTGAAGACACCCTATGTCTTCGGCGAAGGCGAATGAGCCGTCAGGTTTCCCAGTCGCCCTTTTTTCAGAGGCAGAAGAAACGTCTGGCAAAGGCAGACGTTGCCGTTCTGGATGACGAGGTCAGGCGTATCTGCGCAGCGCCTGAAATCGGCGAGACGAAAAAGGGAGATCTAGCAGGCGTTTCCGTTTACAAATTCAAGGTCCGGGATAGATTGTTCATCCTAGCCTGCGAATTCGATGAATATGAAGTGCTTCTGATTGCTTTAAGCGCGCACGAGAATTTCTATCGCGATCTTGAACGCTACTGGTCCTGAATCGGGTCAGTTTTTACTTTTAGCGCTTCCGCGCTTTAAGGCACTCTTGGCAGAATCATGACCACACCTCTGCGGATTGAGAAGGAAGGTACCGTTTATCACAACACTTCACGCGGTGAAAGCGGATCCTCCGCGATGTAAGAGACAGGGACAGCTCACTCCGGCTTTTTGTTTTGTTTCATCACTTGTACTGTCATCGGTACACTTCTCCTCCAGGAGCGATTTTCAGTACAATAACCGCGAGTTCCTCTTTTGTTGATCTCGTAAATGATGCGCCAATCCCTACTGACGCAATAATCACGGTGCCGTCCAAGGCAACAACCCCCAGCGGGACCAGGCTCGGCCTTGGCATGGGCGGGTTTGAAACCCGCCCCTACGGTGAAGAGAGAGTCCAAGAAGGCGCTGTGCTCCTGGCGGAAACGGGCGCTGGTGGCGAGATCAAGGGAGTGATCGTGTCAAATCGTCCGACTATGTGACCAGAGGACGATACGATTATGAAACGCCGGTTGAATGTATGATGACCATCAGAAAAGACAAACTCCAATGCCTGACATAGAAAGGCAGAGGTGATCCGATAAAGAGGAACATTCAAGCCATACCGAGAAAAACGCTCACCCATCAATAAGTTGTGGATCTGGCAATGACATTGCCCCCCCCGACCGATTGATCGGCGTGTACGACTTCACGCTCTTCGTCATGTCCCATCCCTTGATGCCGGCCGCAGTGGCTGATGTTTTCAGTGAAACCGCAGAGGAAATGCGCACCGACAAAGCGGAATGGGATCAACAATATGAGACCTCCCGCGAAGATCTGCGAGCTGTCGCGCATGAAGCCGCCGAGGAATTTCGCGCTAGGCGCACCAAACCTATGGAATTATCTCCTGAAGGGTGGCTAGTCCGCTGAAGTCTCACACCGCCTCGCGATTTTGGGGATTCTACGACAGCTTGTCCGCAGAGATCCAACAACGCGCCATGTGATGATGATCGTTCGGCCAAACACCGCAAATCTCGGGTGGCGAAGCCGTACCAAGCATTTGCCAGCTCGGTGTTTTGTCTTCTATTTAGATATCGGCAGTCGGCTCCTCCACTTCTTCGGATCCTGGGAGCAATGGAAAACCGAATAGACAATACAGCGATTTTGATCCGGCACAAACTCGAAGAAGATGGCAAAAGGGAAGCGACGGACAAGTGACCTGCGGTAGGACTCGTGAACTATCGGATAGCCGAGTGGGGTGCGCTCAATCGCAAGAAGAGCTGTCTCAACACAGCGCAGGAATTCCATGCCGAGTCCCAGTGACTGTTCCTCGTACCACAGGTATGCTTCCGCGACGTCTGCCTTGGCCTCGGGGAGAAGGATGGGAGTCTCAGTCATCTCGGCTTTAGAATGGACCTCTTGACTTGATCCCAAGTTTCTCCGGAATCGGGATTTTGCAGATAACTCTTTTTCCGCTGGGCCAGTTCATCCTTCTGCCACTGCAGGACAGACAGATTTGCGTTGCTTCTCGCAATGCTGTCCCAAAGATCCTCCACTATTTGTACCCGCTCCGGCACGGACAACATCTCAAGTTCCTTCAGTGTTGTCGTCATGTAAGATAACTCCTCCCTTTGGGCTTGTGTACAACCCGTTTTCATCTGTCATCAAACAAGTCATTCTATAGTTTCCAGATTACTCCACGCTTCACACCAATCTACGGAACTCTTCGCAAGAAGCATTTGTCCGCTGTCTTTGCACTCGCGGACCGCCTACTTCCTATCATTTCAAGTATTTTAACATTAACATCATCCTTGGATCGAGGGCTTGACCAAGGGAGCAGGGATCTTCCCGGTGAAGCGGGCCGGAAGAATTGCCCTGGAGGCAGCCTGGGTGGTTGAAGAAAACGGAGAGTAAGTCTGCCTCCATTATGGATAGCTCTTCCTATGAAAAAGGGGAGGATAGTTGACAATTGAACAACGTCCCTGAACCTTTCGCGCTAAGGTTGTGAAGGTACGATCTGGTCAAGAGAAACATTCAACGCTTTGGCAATTGCAGATAAGACATTCAGTGAACCTTTGCGCTTATTTGTTTCCAATTGGGATAAGTAAGGCACACTAATGCCTGCTTTTGCTGCCATTTCTGGTTGAGACACTCCTCGGTATTCACGCCAGACCTTGATGGCATTTTCTCCATCCAGAATTGCATTGACCACTTCACTGGCAATCAATTCGTCATCACCGCGCTCTAAAGCTGCTTTTGCGCTGTCATAATCTTGAATATCCCGCAACATTTCGGCCTTTTCTACAAGTTGCAAGTATATTTCATAGGGGATCACAGCCCATTCCGGCTTATTGTTTTGTTTAATCACTTGTACAGTCATCGGTACACTTCTCCTCTGGGAGCGATTTTCAATACAATAAGCGCGACTTCATCCTTGTTGATCTCGTAGATGATGCGCCAATCCCCTACCCGCAAACGATACCCCGGTCTATCCTGCAGCTTTTTCGCATTTGGAATGAATGCCAAATGATCCTTCGCAATTTGCTCTACCTTTTCCCGAATCAACTGGGCGGTATTTCGGGGCATTTTGAGCAATGCTTTTGCAGCTTGGCTAGTATAGGTTATCTTATACACGCCCTTATCTTAGCATATAGCAAATAATATATTAACGCATATTAGCTTATGGAAATTTATCGGATCAACAGTCGCGATTTTAGCTCAATGAAGAAAGTGCTGCGCTCATCCTATGAAAGCGGGGGGATTGCCAATTATCGCTCGAGATCATGAAACACCAAGGGTCTTGCTACAGCCAGGCCCTTCGTTTGGTTCGAGTTGTAAAAATAGTCTTAGCAAGCTACTTTGGCTCCACCCAGGTAAGCGGCGCGGACCCGCTCGTCGTTCTTCAGGTCGCATGCTTCTCCCTGGATAGCGATCTTCCCCACTTCCAGGATGTAGCCGTAACGAGCCACTCCCAAGGCTTTGCGGGCGTTCTGCTCGATCAGCAGGATGGAGACGCCCTCTTCTTCATGGATCTGGCGGATCACCCGGAAGATCTCCTGGACGATGATCGGGGCCAGTCCCAAAGAGGGTTCATCCAGCAAGAGGAGCTGTGGTTTGGCGATCAGGCCGCGGCCAATAGCCAGCATCTGCTGTTCACCGCCGGAAAGGGTTCCGGCGAATTGCCTGCGGCGTTGCTTGAGGATGGGGAACATCTCGAAGACCCAATCCCGCGTCTTGGCGAAGTCTTTGCCGGCAGCGGTATTGCGAATGCCATATCCGCCCATCCTGAGGTTCTCTTCCACGGTCAAGGTGGCGAAAACGTGGCGGCCTTCGGGGACGTGGGCGACCCCATGGCTGAGCAACTGGTGAGGGAGGAATTTGCTGATATCCTCTCCCTTCAACTTGATTGTGCCGCCTTTTGGGACCAGCAAGCGGGAGACCGATTTCAAGAGAGTGGTCTTTCCCGCACCGTTGGCGCCCAACACGGCGACGATGTCGCCTTCCCCCAGCTCCAGGGAAATGCCTTTGAGGGCTTCCACAGCGCCGTAGGAGACGACCAGGTTGCTCACAGAAAGAAGGGTGGCCATCTCAGTCCTCCTCCTTGCCAAGGTAGGCTTCGATGACGCGTTGGTTATTGTAGATCTCTCTGGGCAAGCCTTCGGCGATCTTGGTTCCCATGTCCATCACCGTCACCCAATGAGAGATGCCCATTACCACGTTCATGTCGTGCTCGATCAGCAGGATGGTGAATCCCTCGGCGAGGAGCGATTCGAGAATCTTCATCAAATCCTCGGTCTCTTTGTCGTTCAAGCCGGAGGAGGGTTCGTCGAGGATCAACAGTTGCGGGCTGGTGGCCAAGGCGCGAGCCACCTCCAGCACCTTCTGCTTGCCGTAGGGGAGGTTTTTGACCAGCTCGTTTCGGTACTGCCACAAACCCACCTGATTGAGGCGGTAGGAGGCAATCTCCACGATCTCACGCTCCTCGCGGATTTGGCCGGGAGTTCGGAAGATCGAAGGCCAGGTGTTGCTGTGAGTATGGCAGTGGGGGCCAGACATGACGTTCTCAATGCAGGTCAGGGTAGGAAAGAGGCGGATATTCTGAAAAGTGCGGGCGATCCCTTTGCTGATGATGGTGTGCGGCTTGAATTTGGTGATGTCCTGGCCAAGTAAGGAGACTCTTCCCGCGGTCGGCTTGTAGATGCCGGTGATCACGTTGAAGAGGGTGGTCTTGCCGGCGCCGTTGGGCCCGATCAAGGCGGAGACCTGCCCGCGCCGGACAGTGAGATCGAAGTTGCTGACCGCCACCAGACCGCCAAAGCGGAGGGTCACTCCTCTCGTCTCCAGCACTACATCGGCCGAGAGGATCTCATTCTTCACCGACTCGACGGCGCCAGGGCCGCCGGGAATGCGATGCTCCTGCAAGGCTTCCTTCAACTTGGTCTGCAACTCTGCGACAGTCTTGGGCGCTAACTTCAGGATATCATCCTCATTCTTGGGGAGACCTCGAATGCCAAGGCCGCCATAGCCGACCCCCTCTCTTCGCCTGGGCCAAATCCCCCCCGGCCGGAAAATCATCATCACCACCAGGGCTGCTCCGAAAAAGAGCAGGCGGAAGCTGGCGAACTGGCGGAAAATCTCGGGGAAGATGACGATCACCGCAGCCCCCAGGATGGTCCCCGGGATCGAGCCGAGGCCGCCCAGAAGGACAATGCAGAAGAGCAGGGTAGACTCCAGGAAGGTGAAGCTGTCGGGCGAAATAATCATCATCTTGGAGGCGTAAATATTGCCGGCGATACCGGCGATGGCAGCCCCCAAAACGAAGGCCAACAGCTTGTAGGAGCGGACGTCGATGCCCGTTGATTCGGCGGCGATCTCGTCCTCGCGGATGTAGTTCCAAGCCCGGCCGACCCGCGACTTCTGCAGGTTGAGGAGGGCGATGATGACCAACCCGAGGATAATCCAGATGTAGTAATAGAACTGGGTGGAGGACTCGATGCTGAAGAAGCCGAAGCTCGGGTTGCCGATTCCGGTGATCCCGTTGGAGCCCCTGGTCAGCCCTCCGGGGTTGTTAATGATAGCCAGGCGGACGATCTCGCCAATGCCGATGGTGACGATGCAGAGGTAGTCTCCGCGAAGATGGATGACGGGGGAAGTGACGAGGAAGGCAAAACCGCCGGCGACGATGGCGGAAAGAGGCATCAAAAGCAGGATGGGGATATTGAATTGGGTGAAAAGGATGCCGGTGACATAGGCGCCGATGGCGTAGAAAGCGGTGTGGCCCAGATCGAAGAGGCCGACTTCGCCCAGGACGATGTTCAGGCTGAGGCCGAGGAGGGCATAAATGCCGACGAAGAAAGCGACATCGATGATGTAATTGGAGGCAAAGGGGAGGAAAGGAAAGGCGATCAGGATCGCCCCCACAGCTAAAATAAGGACAAACCCCAGCTTGGGGTTGGCCTTCTTGGGCAGGTTCCTGGTCTGCCCGCTGGTGACGCGCTTGGTGATGGTTCCAGTAATGTCGGCCATGCCGTTAAACCTTCTCCGCCGTTTTCTCGCCGATCAGTCCGGTGGGGCGCCAGATCAGCACCAGGATCAGCACCAGGAAGATGAAGACATCCTTCCAGGCGCTAGAGACGTACCCGGCAAAGAGCGTTTCCAGGATTCCCAGCAGCAAGCCTCCGATCATCGCCCCGGGGATGTTGCCGATCCCCCCCAGGATGGTGGCGGTGAATGCTTTCAAGCCGTAGACCCAACCCATATTGAAGATGATGCGGCCGTAGTTGAGGCCGGTCATCACGCCGGCAATGCCACCCAAGGCGGGTCCCAGGGCGAAGACGAAGAAGATCACCTGGCGGAAGTTGATGCCCATCAAGGTGGCGGTGTCCTTGTCCAAAGCGGCGGCGCGGACGGCTGCGCCAAAAGTGGTCTTCTCTACCAACCAGTAGATGAGGGCCATCAGGGCCAGGGCCAGCAGCAGGATGAAGAGCTGCAGGGCGGTGATGCGTATGTCCCCGATGGTAATGATCTCCTTGGGGACGGCGGTCATTGGGTACGCTTGGAAGCGGGGACCCCAGATGGCCATGATGCCGTTTTGGATGAAGATGGACATGCCCAGGGCGGAGACCACCAGGGGCAGCCGGCCCGCTTTGTAAACAGGGCGGTAGGCGATGCGTTCCAGGAGGATGCCGGCGACGGCGATCCCCAGAAAAGCGGCCAACATGGCCACCGCCATACCGCCCCAGACGCCGAAAGTAGCAGTCACCCAGCCCGCCCCGACGACCAGGACGGTGTAACCGAGGTAACTGCCAAGGGTAAAGAGGTCGCCGTGTGCAAAGTTAATCAGTTTCATCACCCCGTAGACCATGGAATATCCCAAAGCCACCAAGGCGTAGAAAGAACCAATCGTGAGGCCGTTGAGGAGCTGTTCAAAGAAGACGCTCATACGGGACCTCTCCTCCTATTCAGCGGTTTGCGTCACTCGGCTTACTTGTACAGCGAAAGCTCGCCCTTATCGTCGTAAACATAGGTGTAGTAAGGAATGTCCTTGCGGTCTCCACGTTCGGTGAACAGTAAGGAGCCGGTGATGCCCTTGGCGTCGGTCATGGTGCGCATGGCCGCAGCGACCATGTCCGGATCGGTCCCGCCGGCTTTGGTGATGGCGGCGCAGAGAGCGTTCAGGGCGTCGGCTGCATAGACCGCCCAGATGGAGCCGGGGATCTCATTGTACTTGGCCTTGTAGGCATCCAGGAACTCTTTGGATTCGGCGTATGTGAGGAACTGGGGCATCGGCTCATTCAGCATGAGAGCGCCTTTGATGGCGTCGTTGCCGGCGATCTTGACAAACTCGGGTGTGGGGACGGAGTTGTTGCCGACGAAGGTACAAGTGATGCCTGCCTGGCGAGCTTGTTTAATGATCAAGCCGGCTTCGGGATAGTAGGCGGTGAAGAACAACAGGTCGGGGTTGAGCTGTTTGATCTTGGTGATGGCGGCGGAGTAGTCGTTCTCACCGGGGGTGATGGCGTCGTAGTAGACCACTTCGGTCTTGCCGGCGTCGACGTACGGTTTCAAGTATTTCATCGCATCCTCGGCGACGCCTTTGCCGTAATCCTGGTTGTCATGCATGATAGCGATCTTCTTGGCGCCTAGCTTTTCGACGGCCAGCTTGGCGAAGAACTCGGACTGGGTGTCGTCGCGCCCGGCAGTACGGAAGAAGTAGGGACGCAACTTATCCATGGTCAGGCTTACAGCGGTGCAGCCGTAGCCAACGGAGACGACCTGGTTCTTGTCGTACAAGTCAGTGGCGGGAGCGGTGACGGAAGAGCCATAGGAGGCGATGACTTCCTTGAGGCCCTGGGAGATCAGTTTCTGGGCTGCCAGAGCACTGTCCTTCGGGTTGGAGGCATCATCGGCGACGACGACCTCAATTTGCTTTCCCAGGACGCCGCCCTTGGCGTTGATCAGAGCAGCTGCCACTTCTACGCACTGCTTAGCCCACTGGCCCTCGGCGGCGAAGTTGCCGGTGATTGGGGCTTGCAGGCCGATCTGAATGACCCCGCCGCTGGTTGGGGTCGGAGTGGTTGTGGGGCTAGCACAGCCAGCAAGTAGAGACAAGACCAACGCTGCGCACAGTACTACCAGTAAAATCCTCTTCAATTCATTTCCTCCTTCAATTGAATGCCTTTCCAGATGTCCAAACCCATACCCTTCGCTTTATGGTTACGCCACAACATCACAAGGGCAGGCGCTTTGATGCCTTTCACCTCTCCGTACCTCACCACCTTTCACACATATAAATATATTGTATTCCGAATAAGGCTATGGGGACAGATCCACAGCAGAAATGGGGACAGATTTGAAATCTGTCCCCATTTCTCTCCGATCTGCGGATCGAGGGCAATTTCCGAACTAACCGGAGGTCAATACCCGCTGGTCTGATCGATCAGTCCGCGTCGTCTGGCCAGCCCGTCGAATCGGCGAAAGAGCAAGATACTGGCAACTCCCCACAGGGAAGTCACTCCGGCAAGCAGCAAGAAGAGGCCCCAGTCGCTGAACCCGGCCAAACTACCGCTGAAAGAGCTTCCCAGCATAACCCGGCGCATCAGCTCCAACCAGTAGGTCAACGGGAAGAGAAAGGAGATTGCCTGAATCCAAAGGGGAAGCACATCCAGGGGAAAGACTGCCCCGCACACCAAATAGAGCACCCCGGCCACCCCTTCGGAGATTGCCCAAGCGTGGCGAGCCAGCAATAAACAGGTCCCGGCAAGAAGGAACCCCATAAAAATCAGCGCCAGCAATCCGACTAGGAAGGAGGGGAACAGCAACCCCCAGTTCACTTGGCCCCAGGTGAGCTGAATCCCCAAGGGCCAGATCCCGATCAGCAGGGTGATCACCACCGAGATTGAAGTGGTGATGATGTTGGCCATTCCTCTCCCGAAGAGGAAGAGGAGAATCTGCAAAGGAGAGATGTAGATGTATTTCAACATCTCGTAGTGCTCGCGGTCGTCGATAATAGCGTAGGAGATGCCCATCATGACGCGGGCGACATACATAAAAAAGGCGTTTCCTACGAACATGTGAGCGAAATAGGGGTTGGAAGTAGAGCCCTGAACCACTACCAGGTACATGAAGACCAGAATGAAAGCTCCGGCTAGCGGCCGGATCAAGGTGTAGATGGCGAAGATGAACGGGTCGGCCCAGTTGCTCTCGATCTTCCACCCGAGGATCGAAGCGGTGCGAAATTGCCGCCATACACGTTGCCAGAGAGGCAGTGTGTCGGGAGGCGCGGCAGAGAGAACTACTGCCATCGCAGCGTCAAACTCCCTTCGATGCGTGCGGCTTTCTCCATTCGCGCCAGGGAAAGCTTGGCCAGCCAGAGGAAGAAGGGGCAAAGGGCCAATAGGATCAGGCACTCTACCCAGGGGGAGAGAAAACCAAGGGTCGGGTCGGAGGAGAACATCAGTTGTCGCATAGCGTCCAGGCCGAGGGTCAGGGGGATCAGGGAAGCTGCCCCGGCTACCCATGCGCCAAGGCTCTTCACCGGGAAATAGAAACCGGAGAAAAGGTAGACCGGCTCTTGCAGCAGGTTGGACATATGCCAGGCTTCCCGCCCGTACATCAGGAAAAGGGAAGCCAGCAACATTCCCATCCCGTAGAGGGAGATCAGAGTGAGAAGAAAGACAGCGATCACAAGCCAGATACTGGATACTTGGTAGGTTACCCCGAAGAGCAGGCTGCCGACGATCACCACGGCTGCCGCACGGATGGTGGTGGAGAGCAATCCGCCGATCCCCATCCCGCAAAGGATGGCCATCGGGGAAACGGGCGCCATGATATAGATTTGCAGATTGGCTGTCTCCTTTTCCCAGAACCATTGGGAGGCCATACTCCAAAGGATGTTCAGCCAAAAAGCGGTCATCGCCCCGCCCAGCACTACATAGGAAATGAAATAGGGGGCGGCGTTCATGGCTTTGTAAATATAGACATAAGCTGCCACTCCCAGGAGTGGAAGGAGGCAATCAATGACCAGCCAGGAGAGTTCCCGGTTCTGGCCCACTACACGCGGGTAGGCGCGGCCGATGATCGCGCGCAGGAAGCGCTCAGTCGGCGTCGGGGTGTTCATCGGTCAGACCTCTCCCCACCAGGGCAATGAAGACATCCTCCAGGGTAGGTTCGGTAGTTCGCATGCTGAGGAGAGGCATCCTCTCCGAGGAGAGGCGGGTGATCAATCCTTGCACAACCCCTTCCCCATCCAGGACAAACTTCAGCAAGGTGCGTCCTTTCTCGATCGAGGGAACCACGGAGAGGCCGCGCACGCCGGGGTAGCCGCGCAGTTCTTCCCAGGTGGCCTCCAGCCCTCCCAATTCAGCTTCGAAGAGAGTTCCGCCGGAGACGCGCCGTTTCAGCGCGACTGGGGTATCGCAAGCCAGAATGCGCCCGTGGTCAATGATCGCCACCCGGTCGCAGAGCTCGTCTGCCTCAGCCATATAGTGGGTGGTGAGGAGGATGTTGCGTTCAGGGTGTTCGGCCATCCAGGTCTTGATGTAAACGCGGATGTCGCGGGCGGCGGTGACGTCCATCCCCAGAGTCGGCTCGTCCAAGAAAAGAACTTTGGGGTCTGTGACGAAGCCGCGGCAGAAATTCATCTTCTGGCGCATCCCGGTGGAGAGCTTGTTCTGGCGTGTGTTGGCGTCCTGAGCAAGGCCCACCACCTCCAAGAGGCGGTCGATCCGTTGGAAAGCCGTCTTATTGGGGATCCCATAAAACTGGGAGAACATCCACAGCGTCTCCCGCACGGTGAGGATGCCGTAGCCGGAATACTCGCCCCCCGAGACCATGTTGATCCGTTGGCTGATCAGGTTGACATCGGATGTGACATCCAGGCCATCGACTTTGGCGACCCCTGAAGTTGGGTAAAGGAGGGTAACCAGGATCTTGATGAGGGTCGTCTTCCCCGCCCCATTGGGACCCAGCAAGCCGAACAGCTCTCCGGGGGAAACCTCCAGATTGACCCCGTCCAAGGCCCGCATGGTCTTCCCTTCCTTCTTCTTCCCGATGCGGTATTCCCGCACCAGGTCAATCGTTTCAATGGCTTGAGCCATCGAGCCTCGCTTTCCTTTCTTTTCTGTGCAATTTTAAGTAGAGTGCGCATTCCATCCGTTTTCGGGTCAGGGCACAGCCTAACCTATCCGGTTTGTGAAGGTCGCCGGTCTGCAGGTGGGCATTGGCATGGCAACCTCCCGAGCATAGGATGCGCGCCCAGCAAGCCCGACAACTCTCTTTCTCCAGAAAGCTGAGGTGGCGGAAAACGTCCTGGGTCTCGCGCCGGGTGATTCCACCATCCACAGCACCTAAAACAAATTCTTCTCGCCCGATAAACTGGTGGCAGGGATAGAGGGTTCCCTGCGGCGTTACAGCCAGGTATTCCACCCCCGCCCCGCAGCCGGACAAGCGTTTGGAGAGGCAAGAGAGCCCAGTCGTGTCAACCTCGAAGTGGAAAAAATGCAACGGCGCACCCAACTCCTCTCGCCGGGCGATCTCCTCAACCAACCGTTCGTACTGGCGGGAGAGCTCAGGGAGGTGGCTCGGAAGGAAAGCGTATGGCGCCATGGGGGAAGCCACCACTGGCTCCATGGAGATATCCTGATAGCCCAGGTCAGCCAGATAGAGAGTGTTGGTGTAGAAATCGGAGGTTAAAGCGGTAAAGGTGCCCCGCAGGTAGTAGAGTGGTTGGGGACGATGGTCCAGGAAACGGCTGATCCGCTCGAGAACGAGCGCCTGGCTGCCCCTTCCGTCCGGAAAGGAACGTAGCAGGTCATGATCCTGGGGCCGCCCATCGATGGAGAGAACGGTGCGCATCCCCTCCCGGCGAAGAAAGTCACTGACCTCCTCGTCCAGAAGGAGAGCATTAGTGGTCAAGGTGAAGCGAATCCGTTTCCCGGTCGCTGCAGCTCGCCTCTTCCCATAGGAGACCGTCTCTTGTAAAACTTGAAAGTTCAGCAAGGGTTCGCCGCCAAAGAAGTCCACCTCCAGCCGGTCAAGCGGGCCCGAGTCACGCAGGAGCATCTCGATGGCGGCCTGGGCTACATCTTTGGACATCAGCCCTCTTTTGCCCTGAAAGGATCCAGCCCCGGCGAAGCAGTAACCGCAGCGTAGGTTGCAATCGTGGGCCAGGTTTAGACAAAGCGCTTTAAGATAAGGCATGGCAGGGGGACGGAGACCGGCGGCGGGGTCAGGCCCCAGCAACTTGCCGGCGCGGTAAAAAAAATCCAATTGGTCCAAAGCTTGTTCCGCTTCGTTCCCGAAACGACCCCAGACGACGGCCAGGCTTTCCTCCACTGTCCGGCTGCGGCCTTCCTCGATCAGTGCAGCTCCCAGGGGGTCGAGCGCGAAAAGAGATGATGAGGCTACATCAAAAAGAAGAGCTCTTCCACCCATATGGAACAGATGGAGAGCACCCTCGTCCCAGGGAAAGGGCAACATCTCAGGAGATCAGGCTACGGTCAGCGCTCTGCTGCCGTCCGTTCGCAAGGCTGGTTGGCCACGGTGCAGCTTGTCTTGCAGGCGGATTGGCAGGAAGAGGCGCAGGCGCGGCACTCGACGTACATGCCATGCTGCCGCAGGCTGTCGTGCAGGTTCACCAGGGGAGAATCGATCAGCTCTACATGACGTACTGCCGCAGGTTGTTTGGTATTCAGTTCTTTGCGCATGGTCATCATCCTCTCCAGATCAGTATCGGCAAAACATCTTAGGCTATCACGGACAGCTTACTCGTTCAAGGAAAAGCTTTCAGTCCACTGTAGTAATCACCCGGGACAAAGCAATAATCCGGGACATAATACTATTTTGTCTCAAAAAGTATTATGTTCCAGTTATTCCAGCTCAGTTGAGTGGCGCGGGCGGGGTGCGGGTCGGCATGATCACCACATCGGCCCCCCTCACCAAACCCTCCACCCGCGTGCGCAGATGCTCGATGGTCTCCTGCACTTCGCCCATAGTCCGGCTGGCCTCAAACTCCAGGAAGATCTCGATATAATCTCGCCCCCCGGAGTGACGGGTGCGGATCCCGTGCAACACGAGAAAATCGTCATAATGCTCAGCCAGTGCACGCATGATCAGCAACTGATCCCGCTCCGCAAGAGCGCCGTCGAGCAAATTCAGAGCCGAGGAACGAAAGGTCTTGGTGGCACTCAGCAGAAGGGTCAGGGCCAGGATCAGGGAGACGATGGGATCGATGTAGAAAGTCCAATGCTGGTTGGCGAAGAGTAGGATCAATCCGAGGGAAGCCACCATCAGCAGGTTGGAAAGCAACTGGTAGCCGTAGAGACGCCGTTGAGCGGTGATCGTTGGGGAGTTGCTTTTTCTCTCCAAAACGAGATTCCTGCTGTACACCCAGCCGTTGATCAATACATAGGCGCCGTTGCAGACCAGTCCCATGGTGATGCCGAAGCCGGAACTGGGTCCCGGGTTGATGAACTTCCAAACGGCAATGCCCACGATCATCAGAAAAGAGAGGATCATCATGCCGGCGATGCCCAAGCTGGAGACGTTCTCTAGCCGCCCAAGGCCAAAAGCAAAGGCTTCTTTGTCACTACGGGTAACTGCGCGGATCGTCAACCAAGCTGTCAACAAGGCGAGAAAACCGATCAGGGTGACAGCAAAGTCCGCCCAAAGGGCCAATGAATTGGCCATCATGGCGTAGCTATAGGTAAGCAGGAGAGCAACCAAACGGCTCAGCAGACCATTCCGGGAGACCGTTTCCTTGATGATCCCAGCTTTCACGGGGTTATCAAGGGGTTTTAGAGAATTGCCGTCCGCCATTGTGCTCATGCGCTATTCTCCCAGATTCAATCCTTCCTTATCAAGAGAAATCAGCGCAAGATGAAGCCACCCCGGAGGGGGTCGCTCGGATCGATCCAAAGTTCGCATCGCCCGATGATGGAAGCACTGCCGCTGATCTCAGGAATCACTGCTAGGTAAGGACCGAAAGTGGTTTCTTGGAAAACCTTTCCGGTGAAACACGTTCCGAGAATGCTCTCCACTGTGAAGGACTCCCCCAAAGCGATCTCCTTGCGCGCGTAATGCAAGGCAGCGCGTGCGCTGACTCCGGTGCCGGTAGGAGAACGGTCTACTTCCCCATCGGCGAAGATGCAAACATTGCGGCTGTGGTGACTGGGCTCGAGCGCTGGTCCAACCAGGATCGTGCCATAGAGGAAACTGAGATCTTCCTCGAAAGGATGGCTGATCTCCCGCGCTGCCATCACCGCCCGCTTCACCCGCATTCCCAAGTCAATCAAGGGCCGGAAGTGCTCTCCAGTCAACCTCACCCCCAAGTCCTTCGCCTGGACAAAAGCGTAGAAGGCGCCGCCAAAAGCGAGGTCGTATCGTAGCGGTCCGATTCCAGGCACTTCCACAATTTCATCGAGGGCATAGACGAAGGAGGGGACGTTGTGAAAGGAGACGGACTTCACTTTCCCGTCCTTGCGGTGGGCTGTTGCAGTGACACGGCCGGCTGGGGTATCCATGCGAAGAATCGGGTGATCGCCCTCTTTCTCGATCAGACCGGTATCCAGCAAGACAGTAGCCAGCCCGATGATGCCGTGTCCACACATCGTGCTGAACCCCTCGTTATGGGTGAAGAGCACCCCCAGGTCGCCGTCTGGGGTCACTGGCGGGGTGAGGATAGCGCCGTACATGTCGGCATGGCCGCGCGGCTCCCACATCATCGCCCGGCGAAAATGATCGTAACGCTCTTTCATCACCCGCCGTTTGGCCAGAATGGTATCGCCGGGGAGTTCCGGCAAGCCCTCCAGGATCACCCGCAGCGGTTCCCCGGCGGCGTGCGCGTCGATGGCAGTAATGCGGACCCAGTCCGCCGGCGGATTCCAGTTCAGTTTCATGACAAGCTCCTTATAGTTGGATCTCCTGGCCGAGGCCTTTATCCCGCGCCAAGGCAACTACACGGGCGGCGGTGACAGCGTCCTGCAAGGCCAGGCCGACTGATTTGAAGGTTGTGATCTCTCGGGGATCAGTGCGTCCTTCGATCTTGCCTGTCAGTAGTTCACCCAGTTCGCCGGCGATGGCGGCAAGAGTCAGCGATCCCTCGGCTACCGCCATCAGCAAGTCGCCGGCTTCCGCTTCCGCGGCTCGGCGAAGATCGACGAAAAGTCGGCTGCGGCGAAGGGTCTGGCTGTCCAGCTCGCGCATAGTCGGGGTGTAAGCGCCGATGGCATTGATATGCGTGCCCGGCTGCAGCCAGGCGCCATTGAAGACCGGCTCCTTGGAGTTGGTCGCTGTAGCGATGATGTCGGCTTCTTCCACCGCCATCCGCACTTGAGAGGCAGGCTGTACCGGGATTCCCAGCTTCTCGCTCATGTATGCGCAAAAAGCGGCTTCTCGGGAATCCCCTGCACTGACCACCCAAACTTGCTCAATAGGCCGGACTAGGCAAACCGCTTCCAATTGTGGTCCAGCTTGGGCGCCCACCCCAAAGAGGGTCATCGTGCAACTCTCCGGGCGCGCCAGCAAGTGCGTCGCCAAGCCGCACACAGCTCCCGTGCGCATCGTCGTCAGGTACTCCCCGTCCAGGATGGCCTCCAATTTCCCCGTGCGGGAATCGTGCAGTAGAAGGGTGGCCTGGATGCTCGGCAGGCCGAACAGCCGGAGATTGTCGGAAAAGACGGTTACCACTTTTACAGCCAGCGCTCCGTGGTCATCGTCTACAAACACCGGCATCGAAAGGTGAGTGCCATGATACGGCACTACATGGGTTACTGCCCGCTGCGGCATGATCACCTTTCCTTCGGCCAGCCGGCGAAAGCCATCTTCTACCGCCTCCATCGCCAAAGGCATCGTCAAGATGCCCTCCACCACGCTGCGGCTCAAGAGAAGCGTCATCATCCCATCCTTTCCTGCGACCCGCAGAAGATTGCCAATTATATATTTCGGATTTCTGATTTCTGATGTGTTGCTTTTCCCATTAAATATCTGCAATCAGCAATGAGTAGTAGAAGATAGCTGCTGCTGGTCTCTTGCAGGGCATCTTTCATTTCTCCTTCGCCCTTGTTTTGGGCCATCCAGCGATGACCTTGTTAATTATTATAGGGCCTGCAGCTCTTTGATAAAGGAGGCGGCTCTCTTGGATTGCCAATTTGGCGACTTGCCAATCAAAAATCGACAATCTGCAATCTACATACGCGGGAATAAGCAAGGAGAGGATTTGGTAAGAGGGGTAGAACCTCGGAAGGAGGCCACAAGATGTCGAACGTTACCTTATTAGAGACTGCCATGTTGAAGGAGGTCGCTGCCGCGGATTTCTACCGCCAGGTCGCTGAACGAATTGGCAATGCTGCCGGCAAGAACAAGTTCATGGAACTCTCCCGCGAGGAAGAAGATCACCTGGAGGTGCTGAAAAGGTGGTATGCCAAAGAGTCCGGCGGCAAGAAGTTTGACCAAGAGACGGCCTGCTGCCGCCTTGACTACTCTTTTCCCCAACAAGCCGTCTTCGACGGGTCGTCCGCCCTGGAAGCCATCAGCGTGGGCATCAGCGCCGAAAAAGAATCAGTCGAACTTTACACTTCCTTTCGCGAAAAGGTAGTTGACGAAGAGGCCGGGAAAACACTGGAGCGATTGATCGAGTTTGAGAAAGGTCACCTCCGCCGTCTTCAGCAGGAATACGACGCCGTCCTGAACCACTTCTATTGGCTATAGTAGACAGCCTGCCGCAGGCTGATCCGTATCATTCCCCGCCCAGCCAATGGGCGGGGTTTTTTTGCTAGAATGTCTCGAATGCCGGAAGAAAAGAAGTATTCCCATATTGCCATTGAGGGTCCGATCGGGGTGGGTAAGACCTCCCTTACCATGCTCCTTTCGTGGGAACTGAACATGAAGCCATTCTTCGAACCGGTCGACCGGCACCCTTACCTTGCCGATTTTTACTTGGACAGCGAGCGCTTCGCTTTCCCTACCCAGCTTTTTTTTCTGGTCAAGCGATTCCTAAAACAGAAGCGCTTGCAGAAATTGCGGCAAGCCCAAACGGTCGTATCCGACTTCTATTTCCAGAAAGATCTTGTCTTCGCTGCCCTCAATCTGCAAGGAAGGGACAAGGATCTCTACGATCGAGTGATCGGGGAGATGCTGCCTTTCGTCGAACAACCCGATCTGATCCTCTACCTGGATGCACCGCTGTCTCACTTGATGGAACGGATCCGCCGGCGCGGCCGCCAAGCCGAAAGTTCTATCAGCGATTCCTACGAGGACGCCTTACGGTTAGCTTACCAGCAGTTCTTCCAGGATTTTCAACAAGCCCCTCTCCTGCCGATTGACACTACCTTCCTCGATTTTGTCAACCGCGAGACGGATAAACGAGCTATCTTACAAGTCGTGCGGAGCGCCTTGCGATGAAGCCTTTGCCACCTCCGGCGCCTTTCGTAGCTATTGCCGGGAACATCTCAGTGGGAAAATCGACCCTCAGCGAGATCCTCGCCGCCCGTTGGGGTTGGGTTCTCTTCAAGGAGCCGGAAATGACCAACCCCTACCTTACTGACTACTACCTGGAACCTTCCCGCTGGGGGATCCACTCCCAGATGCATTTTCTGCTGGAGCGCTACCAGGGGCACCTGCGCCTCCAACAGCGTGATACACCAGCTTTGCTGGACCGCACCATCTATGAGGATGCCGAGGTCTTTGCCTACTCCATCTTGGATCCGCGAGATTGGAACACTTACCGCCATTTTTACCACCTGGCTCTGCGCCGCCTTAAGCAACCGCGCCTGGTGGTATATCTGCGAGCCGAACCAAAGACGCTGCTGACGCGGGTACGCCTACGGGGCCGCCAGTATGAGCAGTCTGTCAGCTTGGACTACTTGTCTGGGTTAAACCGTCGCTACGAGGAGTGGGCTGGCCGGTTTCGCCGTGCTCCACTCCTGACCATCGAGACAGAAGGCCTTGATTTCGTCCGTTCTTCGGCAGACCTGGAGCGGGTCGTAGAACAAGTGGAAGATGCCCTCCACCGCCAGGAGAGCCTCTCCTTGTTCGAGGCCGAGGAAGAAAAATTCGCGCTCCGTTCATTATGATAGAATCAAAAGAGGAGCCACCGTGGAGGCCATCCCAAGTGAATGAAGGATTACAGTCTGCGGCAACATGTATTGTCGATGATCTCGGGGAAATTCTGCAGGTTCTTCCACCGCGAGTGCATGACCATTTGCTGCAGTTTGAGCAGCTCAATGACCTGATTGAAGTGGTCTTGGATTTGGGGCGTCCGCCGGAAGCTCGTTTCCCCCATTCGTTCTACTACCTCAGTGAAGATCCTGTTACCGTCTCTGACCTTACGTACGTTGTGGAACATATCAGCCGATTCGGTCCCGATCACCGTGCCGGCATCCAGCGTACGCTGCATCGCATCTCCAGTTTGGTGAACCGCAGCGAGGAAGTGATCGGCCTCACCTGTCGCGTCGGGCGGGCGGTCTTCGGCACTGTGGACATCCTCCGCGATGTCGTCGAGTCTGGGCAAAGCATCTTGATCCTGGGACCGCCTGGTGTTGGCAAAACCACCCTCCTGCGGGAGATGGCGCGCGTTCTGGCTGATGAGCTGAAAAAAAGAGTCATCGTCGTGGATACCTCCAACGAGATTGCCGGTGACGGCGACATCCCGCATCCGGCCATCGGTCACGCTCGGCGCATGCAAGTGCCGCGCCCCGAACTCCAGCATGAAGTAATGATCGAGGCGGTGGAAAACCACATGCCCGAAGTGATCATCATCGACGAGATCGGTCGTGAGCTGGAAGCCATGGCTGCCCGCACCATCGCTGAGCGCGGTGTGCAACTGGTGGCCACAGCGCACGGGAACACGCTGGAGAACCTGGCTCAGAATCCCACCCTCTCCGACTTGATTGGAGGGATCCAGGCGGTGACCCTCTCTGACGAGGAGGCTCGTTACCGCGGTACCCAGAAAACCGTATTGGAACGTCGAGCCCCGCCAACCTTTGACATCCTGGTGGAGATGAAAGACCGGGAGACGGTAGCCATCCACAAGAATGTCGCGGAAACAGTCGATTCCATGCTTCGCAACGTGCTGCCGCGTCCGGAGGTTCGCTCACGATCGCCGGAGAAGGCGCGTGAATTGCAGGAAACTGTCGACCGCGCTCATCAAAAATCCGAGGAGATCGGGGAAGAGGAAGAAGTGGAGAGCCTCCGTAAAACCGGACCGATCCAGATCTACCCTTTCGCCATTTCCCGTAGCCGGATTGAGCGAGGGATCCAAGACCTCGGCCTGCCGATCACCGTGACCCGCAACCTCAATGATGCCCAGGTAGTGGTAACTGTAAAATCGCAAGAGAAGCGCCAGCCTTACCTATTGGCCCAAGCCCAGGGGCGCAATATTCCCGTCTACGTATTACGCAACAACACCAGCGGGCAGATCCGCGCCTTTTTGCGACGACTCTACGGGATGCCGGACCGGGAATGGGACTTCAAACTGATGGAGAGAACCGAGGAAATGATCATGAAAGCGTCCCGTAGCCGGCTTCCGGTGGATCTTCCACCCGAAGCGCCCCAGATCCGCCGCCTGCAACACCAGATGGCTGAACACTACGGTATGCATTCGGAGAGCCGCGGCGAAGAACCGAACCGCCGCGTGGTGATCCTCCCGGTGGAGTCTGAACCATGAGAGGTCTCTTCATCACCTTGGAGGGAGTCGATGGGTGTGGCAAGAGCACTCAAGCTCAGTTGCTGGCCGCTCAACTGCGCAGATTAGGGTTTCCTGTTCTGGTTACCAGCGAACCGGGGGCTACCCGCATTGGCGCCCACATCCGCCGCATTCTTCTGGACCCAGTGAATCTGGAGCTCTCCCCGATGGCAGAGATGCTTCTTTACCTGGCAGACCGCGCCCAACACCTGACCGAGAAGATCCTTCCTGCTTTGGAAGGCGGGCAGGTGGTAATCAGTACGCGCTTCCACGATTCCACGCTGGCCTACCAATGCTGGGGGCACGGTCTCCCTTTCGAGGCTGTGCAGCAGACCTGCCTCTTTGCCAGTGGAGGGTTGCAACCTGATCTCACGGTGGTCTTGGATATGGAACCAAACGCAGCACTGGAACGGACTGCCGGAGACCGCTTGGAGGCGGAGGGGCTTGGATTGCAGGAGAAAGTGCGGGAAGCCTACCTGGCTTTGGCCATCCGTGATCCGGAACGGATCCGTATTGTCTCGGGAGAGGGTCGAGCTGAAAACGTCTTGGGACGCATCTGGCACTGGGTTCTGTATCTTCTTGAACAGAATCCCCATGGTTGCGTCCCCCTTGAGCAAGAACCGATGACTGCCCCGGAGATCCCCTCAAAGCCTCTCTTCGAGCACGGCAAAGGAATTGCCCAGGAGTGAAGGAGGGAAACGCATGAAGTTAGTGATGGTTATCGTTCAGGACAAGGATGCTGAGGTTTTGCTCTCCACTCTGACCCAGAAAGGCTACCGCGCCACCAAGATGGCTTCTACCGGAGGGTTTCTACGGGAAGGAAACTCGACTATTTTCCTCGGGGTGGATGACGACAAAGTGGAGGAGATTCTCTCTTTGGTCCGCGAGCGTTGCCATAAGCGGGAACACTTCATCAACCCAGCGCCCTATGCACCGAGCGCCCCCGGCAGTTACATCCCCTACCCAATGAAGGTGGAAATCGGGGGAGCTACTATCTTTGTAGTCCCGATCGATTATTTTGAGCGCGTCTGAGCCATCTGAGCTGGTGGATAGTAGAGAGGGAATAGCACATAGAACGGATAAACTATCCACTATGCGCGATGCACTATCCGCTGATCACTCGATGAGTAAGCTATTTCCCACTATCGTTGGGCACGCCCGGGTCAAATCAATGTTGGCGCGGGCAGCGCAGGGAACCCCTTCACACTCCTATCTCTTTTTTGGCCCGGAGGGGGTCGGCAAGATGCTGATGGCTCTCGCTTTCGTCCGAGCAATGCTCTGCCCCAAGGCACTCGATGGGTGTCAATGCCCTTCTTGCCGACTTGTCGAGGCTGGAACACATCCTGACTTACGAGTTCTCTCCCTGGGCAATGAATCAATCAAGCTTGAAGAAGCCCGACGCTTGCGAGAATCCAGCGTAATGAGTCCTCTCCTTTCTCCCTACCGCATCAATGTGATCGACCAGGCTGATCGTCTCACCGCTGAAGCAAGCGCTTCCCTTTTGAAGTTGCTTGAAGAACCTCCGCCGGCAGTAGTGAACATCCTTGTCAGCGCGAGGCCGGACGCTCTGCCGGCGACCATTCGTTCCCGCTGTTTGGAGATACCTTTTGGCTACCTCTCGCGGGTAGACTTGGTCACTCACCTTGAAACGCACGGAGTAGGTCCTTCCATTCACCGTGAGGCAGGCGCCTTTCCAGAACCAGAGCTTTTGGCACGCATCGCCGGCGGGCGAATGGGGGAAGCCTTGCGTTGGAGAGAGACGGAGGCATGGAAGAAACGCCAGCAATACCTGGAGATCTCTTGGGAGGTCGCTGCCGGCACTCCTTCCTTTACCCAAAGTGACGCCATCTTGAAAGAAAAGGATAAACGCGCTGCAGTCGATTTTTTACGTATCCTGTATTGCGCCTGGCGCGATTTGAGTCTATGGTGTGTAGCACCGCAAGTGGTTATCAATACCGACCAATCGCAGCACTTGGCGCAGATCGCCCCGCGCCGGCTTCCTGCAGTTTGGGCTAGCGGTTGCCGTCGGATCGAGGATGTCTTGGGACTCGCCACCAGCCCGGTGAATATGAGTATGCTGCTCCCCGTACTGCTCTTTCAATTGGGTGGAGCATGCTGACGGAGGCAAATACAAAACTGATTGCAGATTTTTGATTGGAAAGGCTTCAAATCTGCAATCTTAGATCTCAATTCATCAATCTTTTCTGATCTCGCGGGCTATCTGATGACTTGGCTGAGCCACCTCCAAAATACGAGAATGAAGAGGATGGCAAACAAGGAAGGTCACGACGGAGTCGAACGCACTGGAACCCCTGCGGTGCGGGCTGAAGAAACTGGAGGAAAGAAGTGCCGAACTTGAAAATCGTTGGCGTGAAAGTTCAGGAGATGAGCCATGTGCAATATTTCGACGCTGGCCTTCTGGAACTGATGCCTGGGGATGAGGTGATCGTAGAAACAGGAAGAGGGATAGAATTGGGGACCATTACCGGAGCCCCGCACGAACCACTTGCTCCTGGAGAAGTTGACTCCTCTGGAGGATCGAAACTGCCCCGGGTGACCCGTTTGGCTACTGATAAAGACAAAGAGCGGCAGCGTGAGAACCGAGAGGACGAACAGCGAGCCTACCATGTCGCCAAAGAGAAAGTTCAAGAACATCACCTGCCGATGAGCCTGGTTTCCGCTGAGTACCTCTTCGACCGCTCCAAATATATCTTCTATTTTACCGCTGACAATCGCGTTGATTTCCGCGACCTGGTACGTGACCTGGCTTCCACCCTTCACTGTCGCGTAGAGCTGTGGCAGATTGGAGCCCGCGATGAGACCAAGTTCTACGGTGGATTGGGAATCTGCGGCCGGACTTTGTGCTGCAATACTTTCCTCAAGGAATTCGCTCCAGTGACTATCAAGATGGCCAAAGACCAAGGCTTGGCCCTTAACCCGTTAAAAATCTCCGGAATCTGCGGTCGACTGATGTGCTGCTTGCGCTATGAGCACGATACGTACCGTGAAGCCCGTTCTCGTCTTCCGCGCGAAGGTACAACGGTGATGACGGTAAAGGGGAAGGGCCGCGTGATCGAGTTGAACGCTTTGAAAGAATCAGTCACGGTAGTATTGGAAAGCGATGCGCGGGTGGAATGCCTGGCTGAGGAAGTGTGGCTGCCGGGGGAACGCCCGGAGCTGGAGCGGAGTTTGGAGGAGGGGCTGCGCCCGGAACATGCCGGGCGAAACCGAGGCAGATCGGTTGATAGATCGGGCGGTCGAGGGGACAACCAGGGAAGTGCTGAATCACGGCAGCGCTCCGCAGGCTCCGGAGACGCTCATGATCGACCCACTACCTCCCTCCAGGCGGCGAGAATTGCTGAACCTCGTCCGACTCGCTCTGTTGAACCGGAGGGAACCACTGTGGAAAAACCGAAACCAGTTCGCCAACGGGTCAAGCGAGTGAAGGAACGAGGAACACCCACAGAGCAACGCCAAAATCCCCAGGAACCAGTCTCATCCCCGGATAAAGAACCTCATCCGGTAAAAGCGGGGCAGGCCGAAAAAAAGAAGCGCCGGCGAGGAAAGCGGCGTCGCAGCGCCAGGAAGGAACAAGGGGATGGGAGCGATACACACCCTCAAGCTGACTAAGGCGAAGCTGCCATTGGATGGCCGCTGGCAGGAATCTGACCTGCTCATCGGGGAGGGAAGAATCCTGGCTATGGGCGACCTGGCTGCAGTTCCTGTGGATGAGACCTGGAACCTCACTGGCCGGCTCCTCCTGCCGGGAGCCATTGACCCCCATGTCCATCTCGATGATCCGGGTTTCACCTGGCGCGAGGATTTTACCAGCGGTACCGCTTCGGCTGCCTTTGGTGGGGTTACCACGGTGATCGATATGCCCGAAACGTCGCTCCCCAACTGTCGCACGCCGCAAGGTCTAATGGCCAAGTGGGAGGCAGTGCGCAGCAAAGCCAGGGTGGACTATGCCTTCTGGGGTGGGGTTACCGGCGAGGAAGTGCAGGATGGATCCTACAGTGAAACAATGACTGCCCTGGCTTTGCTGGGAGTGGTCGGTTTCAAGGTCTATGGTATTTCCGGGATGGAGACCTACCCAAGCGTAAGCACTGGCCAGATGCGCACGGTGATGGCCAAAGCAGCCCAACTTGGCTTGCCGGTGGCCTTCCACGCCGAGGATCGCGACCTTATCGAGGAATCCCTCCGTGGAGTGCGGCAATCTGGGGGAATCGATTGGCGCGATTACCTGAACTCACGGCCAGCTGTTGCGGAGTGGGTGGCGGTGGCTTCCGCCCTCCAGCTGACACAAGAGACTGGCGCTCATCTGCATATCGTCCACCTCTCCAGTGGCATCAGCGTAGGGTTGATCGCCGAGGCAAAAGCCAAAGGACTGCCGGTCTCTGCCGAAACTTGCCCGCAATATCTTCTCCTGACTGAACAGGACTTCGCACGTTGGGGAGCTCGAATGAAGACCACACCGCCAGTGCGCACCCAATGGGATCAGGAGATGCTCTGGCAAGGATTGCGAGATGGCGTACTGGACTTCGTAGCTACCGATCACGCCTCCTGCCACTACCCGGAGGAGAAGGAGACCCCCGACTTCTTTGATGCCTACGCCGGGATTCCCGGGCTGCAAACCTTTCTCCCTTTGATCTGGGAAGAGGGGTACGTGAAGGGACGCCTCTCCCTGGAACGCTTCCTGGCTGTCACAGGGAAGAGGGCCGCGGAGCTCTACGGCCTCTCTCCACGCAAGGGGCGGCTAGCCGTTGGGGCGGATGCTGATATAGTCGTGCTGGATCCCCGGGCTCGTTGGAGGATCCAAGCCGAAGATCTGTTTTCCAAGGGACGATACACCCCCTTCGCCGGGCGAGAGATCTGCGGCCGCGTTGAAAGAGTGCTGGTTCGTGGTAGAATTGCCAACTTGGAAGGGGAGGCGGCCAAAGAGCCTTTGGGCGACTGGATAAAGCGTAGGTGAAAAAGCATGCCGATTTACGAGTATCAGTGTAAACAGTGTCATCATTGCTTTGAGTTCCTGGAGGGTCTGGGGAGAGGCGAGAATACGCCGATCTGCCCGAACTGCCAATCGCGGCAGGTGGAACGCATCCTATCCCGTTTCTCCTTCTTCGACAGCTCCAATTCCTGGTCGAAAGGATCGAAAGTCGAGGGAGACACTGCCGTTAAATCAAGCGGTGGAGACGCTGCACCCAAAACAAGCGGTGGAGACGCTGCCGCTAAAACAAGCAAGAGCTAACGAAGCAGGGGGTTCTAGACAGGGTCCAATAAAGTGATATAGAAGCAATGATGGAACCTGAGATCACCTCCTTAATCCAACCGTCTCACCTGCAGGAGGTAGCCCGGTTATGGCAGGGCAAAACCCCTGATATCCCTCTGGACGACGTAGAGAACCTAGTCTTTCCGTTCGTCTGCCGAGGCTTGCCACGCATTCTCCGTCTAACCCACGAGTCTCACCGCACCCTTCCGCAAGTGAGTGCTGAGCTGGACTGGATTCACTACCTGACCGGCGGTGGCATCCCAGCGGCTGCCCCAGTCCCTTCCCGTGATGGCCGCCTGGCTGAAGTCATCGAGGTTCCCGGCTCTTGTTTTATCGCCTGCGTCTTCGAGAGAGCGCCGGGCGGACCTCCCAACCTGGCAGACCCGAATTTGGACAAGGAAGCCTTCTACCGGGAGTGGGGCCGCATAGTAGGACGAATGCACGCCCTTACCAAGAGTTACGATCCGGGGCCGCACCGAGGTCATCGGTTGAGCTGGCGCGAACAAGGGTCCGGCCTTGAGTTGCTCCATGCCGGCGAGATCGTTCCGCCCGAGGAAAAGGCAGTAGCGGCTCGAGCCGAGGAGTTGTTGGCTTTCCTGGATCGCCTTCCCACCAACCTTGATAGCTACGGGCTGGTGCATGACGACTTGAACATGACCAATTTCTTCCTCGACGGACAAAGCCTGACCATTTTTGATTTCGATGACTGCTGCTACGATTGGTTCATCTCGGACCTGGCGACTACCGTCCCCTACTTCTCCGCCCAATTTGCCGGGGAAAGAGGCGAGGAAGAGGCACGCCATTATTTCCACCGTTTCTTCACCGGTTATCGCCGGGAGAACGAACTCGACGCAATCTGGTTGGAGCACCTACCTACATTCTTCCGTCTCCAAAACCTGAGCGCCGTGCTCTTCAGCTATACCATCGATCGGGAGAACCGGGAGGAATACAAAAGCTATTTCGATCTGGTTTGGAAAGTCTACCGAGAAGGTTGTACGCTCTTCCATTTCGATTTCCTACAAGCCTACCGGAACGCCCAGCCGACCTGATTGTCCAGCCGAAAAATAGTTAACGGCCGAGCAAAGTCGACCAGGTAGCAGCATCCTCAACGCGCAGCATCTCCCGCACTTCCTCTTTTGACAGCGGCAGCAGCGGCCAGCGAATCCAATCCTGATCATCCTTTCCTTTTGGGGGACAGATTTGAAATCTGTCCCCCCCCGGATCGAGGAGACAGTCGTTTTTAGCCAATGGTACATCCAGCCGCTCTCCCCGAGCGATGCGACGCCGGCGGCTCCACCACGTTTGAAGGGTTGCCAAGAGCATCAACGGGAGCTGACGGTTTCCAAGCCCCAGCACGCGGCAACGGGTTCCGCACAGGGCGTGAAGAGCCATGTGGGGGGCGTTGGGGAAAGGCATGCAGCCATCCAGGTGGCGATCGACGATCCCCCGCAATCCCTCGCTGCAGTGGCCGATGGCCAGCTTCCTCCCCGGCAAGCGGGCGATCTCCTCGCGCGTGTAACCCCTCCCCGATCGGTCAAACCATCTCCGTTCTCCTTCCATCAGGAGACCGGCGCCGATCACCACTATCAAACGGAAGTCGCAGGGCAACCCTTCCCGCAGGATCATCTCGAAAGCAAATCGGGCGGTGGCCAAACACCCACCTCGGCAGGCCATCTCCATGCGGCAGATCGCACCAGGATCGAGGCTCTCACCGCCAACCGGAGCGAAGTCGCCAACGTTTCCCTCTCGCCCGATCAGTGCGATGACTTCCGGAAACTGCCGGGCAAAGGCGGCGCTCAAAAGTGAAGGGTCTGCCGGGCGAAAAACGGGAAGAACAGCCTCCCCCAGAACTGCCGTCTGGGCTGCGGCAAAGCCCATCTCGGCAGCCAAACGCAGCAAGGGAATCTCCTCCGGGTTGAACCCCATCAGGCGGGCTGCCACCCGGTCCGTCTCCAGAGGGTGATTGCCAGCCACCAGCACCCGGCTGTCCACCGGGTCCACCGGCGCTGGGCAGTTCCCCTCCCCCCCAACCACCCCGTCCACCAGGGTCAAGTCGGGCCGTACCAGGGTGAGCAAGTCCACCAACTTTTGATCTAGCGCCCAATTGTGGTTTCGCTGGCGAAGGTTGTAGGGGAGCAGGCCCATGGCGTTTTTGAAGCCCAGGGTGACGGTGGTGTAGAGGTTGGTCTTCATTTTGGGAAGGGAGAGATAGAAAGCTTGCCCCTCCACCACCGGCCGAAAGACGCGCGGGATTAACGCTTCCTTCAAGACCTTCGCTTTGGGCAGCAAATAACGATCTACCGGCTGCTCCTCCAGGGACAGCAGGCGGCAGCCCAAACGGCGAGCCAAGCGGTCCAGGCCGGCCACGCGGAAAGAGCCGCGGGTTGGCGCCCCCCGTCCGGATGACTCCACGATGGTAATATCAGAGCTGTAGCGCTGCAGCCATCGCACCCCCGCCTCCAGGACACGGGGGTCGGCGCTCTCGGGGTAGTCCTCCTCCACCAAGCCCATCCTGTGGTAGACGGTCACCAGGTTGGGTTTCACCAGCGCCGGCCGTCCCCTCAGCTTCCCACTGATGCCTGTTGCTTCTTCCAGACGATCCAGGCAATCGTACACAGCTTCGCGAATGGCCCGCACGTCGTCTCGCTCTTCGTAAGCACGGCTTCCGTAATCACGAGGCAAAGCGACGCAATCCTTCCGGTAATCACCGGGGGGGAGCTGGGTAACCGTCACAACCGACGGAGGAACTCTCATCAACCGGAAAGAGGGCTCTTCTCGTCAACGGTTGATGGAAGCAATGTGATAGCGTCTACCGGGCAGATCGATCGGCAGAAACCGCAGGTCAGGCACTTCTCCGGCCTCTCCAGGGACGCCTTGGGGTGCTTCCCAGGGAAGGTGAGAATCCAACCAAGGGCAGTCACTGGACAGGAGGCCAAACAGAGACCACAACTAAGGCAGGACTGGCTGTCAATCACCGGCATTGCCCATAGGTTGCGTGGTAGCCGCTCCACTGCTTGCCCATTCGCATCCTTCACCGCCCTCACGGGGCAAACCCGCCCACAGGCGCTGCAGCCGATGCAACGGCTGGGGTCGATCCGGTGACATCCCTTTATCTCCCCACTCACTGCCCGAACCGGGCAAATGCGGGTACAGGCCCCACAGCCGATGCATTCCGTGGTGATGGAGTGGCCCATTCTAGCCGCCCTCCCCTCTTTCCAGGAAAGCAACCAGCCCCAGCGCTTCGATCGTCTCTTCGGTGGGAATGCCTGTTTTGGGATCCCAACCCATCTCCTCCCAGTAGAGGGAGGTCAACTCCCGGAACGGAGCCCGTCTGCCCCGGTTCCCCCCCTCAGTCGAGGGTGGATCGCCTACTGCCCTGGGTGTGATGCTGATAGCGCGCGGATCCACACCATGCTTCAGGTTGAAGAGCTGGCGCAGCGTCTGAATGCGTCCACCTACCTCCATGTAATCTGCGAAGGAACGCTTCCATCCTGCAGCAGCATTGAGCCAACCGAAAAGGGGCAGGCGGTCTGGGCCGAGATAGGCGCCGAACATGCACAGCCCGGCAGCGTTGTAGAGCTGATGAAAGCGGCTGACAGCGGCCGCCTTGCGCGCATTGGTACGGTCAGCTTGGAAGCGCTTTCCTTTAGGTTCCAGGAGATGGGGCCGAAGCAAGTCGGACGCTTGGGTCCATAAGCGGTAGGCATCATAGTAGACATAACCACCCTGGGTATGCCGCCCCGGGCTCGGGTCGGCAACAGCGTGAAGAGCCAAACCGGGGTCCAGTCTTGGGTCGTGCAAGGCCAACTCCTGACCCCCGGCCTCCACCGCCCAAGCCTGAGAACCCTTTCCCACCCGTTGGGCAGCTTTCCGCGAGCCGTCAGCCAGCAGATCCCCAATTCCTTCTCGGGTGATCATCTTGCCGACCAGCTCTTCGATCGCTTCAGCGTTGCCCCAACGCAGATCCAAACCATCCACTTCTTCGCGCGAGAGGATCCCCCTCTCCACGCACTCGATCGCCCAGGCGACCGTTCCCCCCGCCGAGATCGTGTCCATCCCGGCGCGATTCAGCGCCTCATTGATACGGAAGACCGCTTCCAGGTCAGCGCTCCCCAACAAAACGGTGAAAGAGAGGATCGTCTCGTATTCAGGCTTATGGACCAACTCCCCGTCACGACGCAGCAAGCTCCCGCAGCCCAGTGGGCAAGCCAGGCAGTGGTAGCGCCTCTCCTCCCCTGCCATCATACGATCCGCCCTGATCGAGGAGGAGGAGCGAAGGGGAAAATCCCGTTCGCTTCCCGCCCAATTGAGGACCGGCGAATCGCCCCACTGCAGGGAGATCTCATTCATACCGCTGGTTCCCCATCGACGCAGCATCTCCACTAGCAGGATCCCGTCCAATCTCACTGTCCAGGGAAGGCGTCGAAGCATGGCGCCCAACCAGGGAAAAACTTCGGGACCGGGAAGGGGAAAACGCTTGGCCAAGATCCCGGCCAGCCGTCGACTAAGCCGACGCATCTCCTCCGGCGCTTCCACCTGCACCGGCTTGGATCCGGCCAAGACCAAGGCTTTCAACCGCTTGGCGCCCATCACCGCACCCAGGCCGGAGCGCGCGGCGATCCGCCCCCCATCGTTGACGATACCGGAGATAAGGGAGCGCTTCTCTCCGGCCGGACCGATTGAGGCGATAGCAAGCCGTTTCAGGAGGGCAACCTCCTCTGTTAACATTCGTTCCGTCTCGACCGTGTCCTTTCCCCAAAGGGCCGACGCATCACGCAACTCAACCGAGCCGTGGTCCAGGAAGAGGTAGACCGGTTTCTCACTTATACCCTGAATGAAAATGCCGTCATAACCACACTGGCGGATGGCTAGGGCCAGGTTGCCGCCACAGTTGGCGTCTCCCCATGTACCAGTGAGAGGCGATTTGGCTGCTGCCATCCACCGGCCGGTGAAAAAGGAAGGCGTACCGGCCAAGATGCCGGGGACGAAAGCCAATATGTTGTCCGGTCCCAGCGAATCTGCCCGTGCGGGGATTGCCTTGGTCAGGACAGCCGCCGCTAACCCCAGCCCCCCCAGGAACTGATAGCTGATCGATTCACTCAGCGCCTCTTCACGAGAAACGCCACTGGTGAGATCCACCCATAGGATGCGACGGCCGGCTGGTTTCATGGGGGAAACCGGAAGAAGCTAAAGAGGGATCTCCAGCTCCTGGATCCCTTCTCCCCCGCTTGCCACCATTCCGGTAATCTGGACCAGTTCCTCGAGTTCCTCCGGGGAGATCGGCTCGCGCGTGCGCCAAACTCGTTTCTCACCGTCCCACTTGAAGTTTGCTTCTTTCAATTGGTCCTTGATGTCGAAGCCATCGCGTACGAGGACATGGATCCCTAACCCTTCACGTATCACGGTAAAGTTTGGCGTCTTCTTCCTCCAGTCCCCGCCAGAAACATTGGGCTTGCCCTCAAATATTGCTGTGGATTTTTCCTCTTCCAAGGATGCCGCTAAACTTTTCTTCACCAATTCGGCTTCTCCTGCCAAGGGGCTTTTACTTAGAATTGGCTCCGCTTTAGTAAGGAACCCTAAAGCCAACTGACATGCATTACGCAGATTCATCGCACCCTCCTCGTCATTTTTGGTCTTCTTCATCAAGAAGTTCGCTAACAGTCTACCCCCTTCGGCCTTCCTAGGGGAAATACCATTTTTTTTAGATCCACATCGTGCTTTTTCTACCTCTATTATGGTATTATCTCCTTGAGCCCGAAAGGGCGAAGCGAATCTGAGGAGCGAAGAGATGACTGAGAAGCGGAACCTGTTCTTCCGGCTATTGGGCCGGGCCTTGCGATCAGTGAGTATCGTCACCCTGATCGTCGTAGTTTTGTTGTCTTCACTGATTCTACTGCCCCAGGCCAAGGCTGTCGAAGCCGCTGGCCTATTCTACTTTCTGGACGCCGCTTCCGGCAGCGATGCCAATAACGGCCGCAGCGAGGCGACAGCCTGGAAGACTATCGCCAAAGTGAATGCCACCGCCCTCCTCCCCGGCGACTCGGTCCTCCTCAAACGGGGCCAGCTCTGGCAGGAAAAGCTGATCGCCCCGGCCTCCGGCAGCGAGAGCAGCCCGATCACCTTCTCGGCCTATGGAAGCGGCAGCAAGCCGGTCATCGACGGAGCCGGAGTACGGAAGACCA
>Ga0247841_10002665_pt1 | contig 34983 bp, 28 predicted proteins | sample LaCruzMarch2015__2_FD_192410 | JGI IMG/M metagenome (GOLD analysis project Ga0247841, IMG submission 192410) | Freshwater microbial communities from meromictic Lake La Cruz, Castile-La Mancha, Spain - LaCruzMarch2015_18m | ecosystem: Environmental > Aquatic > Freshwater > Lake | place: Spain...
TGAGAGGAGAGAACCCTTATACATTCCCGTATCGCGTATACCCTGATTTGTTTGCGCCGAAACAAACATTCCCTGCTGTATCGTACCCGTCTTATCAAATGAATCTTAAAAAAATCAAGGACCACGACAAGGCGCGAATTTTGAGCTTGTATCTAAACACAATTGGGAATTGTGGGGATTGCGGAGACTGCCAGAGCTGTGTTTACAAATATATTATTAGTCATTTGCGAAACAAACGTTTGTCGATTACAACCAAAACGGGTATTGTAAAAGAAATGCCAAGTTTTAGCAATATGGAAAAATTTGGCTATACTTTGTTACAGAATCCAATTGAGTCGCTTATCATTTCATATCCATTCAAAGGATTAAAGGAAATATTAACAGAAATTCCGGTCGATAAATATTCCGATGACTATTCTGTGGATGAAGAAGTGGCAACAACGGAAGAAGTGGCAACAACGGAAGAAGTGGCAACAACGGAAGAAGTGGCAACAACGGAAGAAGTGGCAACAACGGAAGAAGAGGCTACAACGGAGGGAGATGCTACAACGGAAGAAGAGGCTATGACGGAGGGAGAACAACAATCCGCCGGAGCATTTGAACAATCTAATATATATTCCATCGATCCGCGCGATTTAACAGGTAAAAATGGTTTGAGCCGGATGATGGATTTTGTAGACACGCGGGCTCCACAAGCAAAAGGGTCCTTTGAGTATAAGGAAACGACATTAAAAGAACATGGCAAGATTTTCTCTCGTGACCTAATTGGCAAGTATAGTTCAAAGATTAAATGTGTCCTTGACCAAATTTACAATGAGACTACAGATCATGTGTCTGATGGCGTTATTTTGATATATTCGCAGTATATTGACGGTGGACTAATACCAATGGCGCTTGCGCTGGAAGAAATGGGATTTGTCCGGTACGGCGAAAATTCCAAGCCTTTATTTAAAACGCCGCCATCCAAATATATCGACGTGAGAACAATGAAACCACAAGATAAAGAAAAGTCCTTTATACCCGCACGCTATACAATGATAACAGGCGATGTTCGTTTATCCCCCGACAATGATAGCGATGTGAAGATGTTGACAAATGAAAACAACAAGAATGGAGAGAAAATAAAGGTTATTTTGATCTCAAAAGCAGGGTCCGAGGGCATTGATTTGAAATTCATTCGCCAAGTTCACATTTTAGAACCTTGGTATAACATGAACCGAATCGAACAAATCATTGGTCGCGCGGTTCGCAATTTGAGTCACAAAGATCTTGATTTTGAAAAAAGAAATGTCCAAATATTCTTATATGGCACCATTTTAGGCGATGAAAACCAAGAAGAGGCAACAGATTTATACGTGTATCGTGTTGCCGAGCAAAAGGCTATCCAAATAGGAAAAGTAAGTCGAATACTGAAAGAGACCGCTGTGGATTGTATTCTCAATCACGACCAAACAAATTTTACACAAGATATTATGACGCCATTGTTGACCGAACATACCATTGTCCAAGATTTGTCCACGGGGGTAAAACTGGATAACTTTAAAATTGGAGATTCAAAATATTCTCCGGCATGCGATTACATGGCAAAATGTTATTATGATTGTGTCCCCAATAAAATAATCGAGGAAAACGATATAACATTTGATACATACAATGAACACTTTATCAAGACGAACACCGATAAAATTATTCAGCGCATAAGAATGCTTATGAGAGAAAGTTTCTTTTACAAAAAGGATGTTTTGGTGAACGCAATTCGAACTCCCAAAAAATACCCGTATACGCAAATATATTCGGCTCTAACTCAATTGATAGAAGACAACAATGAATTTATAGTTGATAAATATGGAAGAAATGGACGATTGGTCAATATTGGCGATTATTATTTGTTTCAGCCGATTGAACTACGAGACAAAAATATATCTATTTTTGAACGATCTGTACCTATCGATTATAAACACACATCTCAACAATTTGAAATTAACGGCAAAATTGTCAAACCATTTGTAGAAGAACCCAAAGAGGTGTTTCAAACAGGTAAACAACTTATTGCGCAATTTCAACAGAACTTTGACATCGTTCAAGAATATACCCAAAACAAGAAGGTTGAGCGCGGAGATCATGACTGGTATAAGTATTGCGGCGTCGCACTACGAAAAATAGTAAAGGACAAAGATTTGCCAGAAATAAAAGAATATATAATGGAATTTGTAATTGCTCACATGATTGAACTATTATTATTTGATGATAAACTACATCTAATGAATTATATTTATTCGTTGAAACAAATAACAAATAAAACGATTGAGTGGTATGTAAAGCAATACTTCGAGACAAATAGCATAGTTGTTCAAGTGTCGAAGCGCACGTATATTGTCACAATTATGTATAAATTGAACGAAGAAAAGTTAATGATATTAGATGAAACCAATACGTGGGTTGAAGCGGAACCAGTTCAAAAACAGCGATTAACAAATGAAATCCAAGAACTTACAGATACAGATATAGATAATTATAATAGAATAATAGGATTCATTGGTTATGAGAAAAATAATGTGTATTTGGTATTTAAAACAAAGGATATGACTTCAAAGCGAGACAGGGGCGCACGATGCGATGAAGCAGGCAAAGATAAAACGATCGCAACATTAAACGCAATTTTGGGAAAAACATCGTATACAAGTGAAAATATGCGTTTGAAAAAGGATTCCGCGGGTAACTTGATACATGACGCAACCAGCCACGAAGAGCTTTGTGTTACCCAAGAGTTTATATTGAGATATTACGATAAAATCCGCAAAGACGGCAAATCGTGGTTTATTACTCCGTATATGGCATTATATCATAAATTATATACGATTATTGTCAAGTAATTACACATTCAATTTTTATTTCTCTCCTTATAGAAATTGAATGGTTATGGTTCCTATTCGTTATTTACCGCGAGGGTTGACCAAGAAAGATCGAGCAAAACAAGCAAGGATGCTAACGAGGTCCCGAAATTTGTATAAAAAACATGAATTTTATACGCGGAAAAGGGTTCCATCGTTTCACAGTAAAACGTCGAAGCACATAAAGAACGCGCGTAAAATATACAATATACAGGAAATAAAACCTAGCAAAGAGTTGTCCCAAAAAACAGGTTGTTCTTTGGCCGCGTTACAGAAAATAGTCAGTAAGGGCGAAGGTGCATACTATTCTTCTGGGTCCCGTCCAAATCAAACAGCTCAATCGTGGGGGTACGCAAGATTGGCAAGTTCAATAACGGGAGGAAATGCTGCGGCGGTTGATTATAATATATTAGAGAGCGGTTGCGATCATTCAAAAACCGCATTTATTTTAGCAAATAAATCAAGAAAAAAACACAAATTCAAAACCCAAAAGGTCTTGATAAATTAAAAAATTGAAAAACAATTAAAAGATTATTATATATTATATTACAACAATGGAGACAAAGCAACAACGATTCAAAAAGAAGGATAACAAGGTGTTGCCTATTTATTCGCGATCACTGCTTACCAGAAATGTCGTGTTGCCTATCAGCGCAATTGGGAAAAATATTAAGCAGACCCTAGAACAAAACATTTCAGCAAGCTTCGAAGGCAAGTGCGTCGTAGAAGGTTATATAAAGCAGAAATCTTCTACAATCGTGACTTATTCAAGTGGGATGGTTGTCGGGGGCAGTAATATATTGTTTGAGGTTGTGTTTGAATGTATGGTTTGTTTTCCGGTTGAAAATGCGCTTATCATGTGCGTAGCGAAGAACATTACGAAGGCGGGAATTCGCGCGGAAAGCGCGGAGGAAAACCCGTCGCCGGTGGTTGTATTTATTGCAAAGGATCATCATTACAATAATTCCCAGTTTGCTGAAATTAAAGAGGGAGACATATTTAAATCGCGAGTTGTGGGTCAGCGTTTTGAGCTGAATGATAAATACGTTTCAATTATTGGGGAGTTGGTAAAAGAGAAGGAGAAGTACGAGAAGCAGCGGATCACAATTCAAGAGGAGTAATCCCCCAACCTTTAAAATCCACCTTTGACAAAGGTGGAGCCAAAGAGGGCGAAGCCCGCCCCGTAAACCCCCCACAACTGATTTGGTTCAACCTTTTCCAAAGGTTGGTGGGATAAAATATGTGTAAATTGTATATGAACGGGTTGTTAATTGTTGGATCACTTTTTGTACTTACTTTTTTGATTGAAAAAACCACAGGTTTGAAACCTACAATCAATTATAATAATAAATTTGAATACATACCTATAATAACAGCTAATATTTATGCTGATTTATTTATCATTTTTGCTACTTTCGCGACAATTTATATCAAAACCAAATCTTTAGAGGGATGGTATAAAAAATATAGATTGTCTGCTATGATTGCAGATATATTGATTGGTGTTGTATATATCTTATTAGGAAGATATCTAGTTTATAAAAGTGGTCTACAGATTGGTCTCACGGCATTTGCTGGTATATGTGTATCCATTCAAATAATCTTTGACTTTCTATTTTATATTTTTTTTACCATCATTCCTAAAGGCTCAAATGATATGTTAGATTTTTTCAAGGGTTACGCAAAAGAAGCAGGTGCTAATGCTTTGTTAGGAGATAGTTTTCTAGTAATCATGGCTGTTATAATCAGTGCCTTATTGAACCAATCAAGTTATGATACGAATATAGTGTTTTTAATTATGAGTATTTACTTGACGCCTTATTTTATTTACATGAAGGATTAATAATTTATTATTTTGTAAAAAAATGAATTGAATATTAAATAAATCATTACATGAAATATCTAATGATTAAAAAGCAGAAAGGGTATATTTATTGTCTTTCAAATCCATGTATGCCGGGTATTCATAAAATCGGTATGACCCGGAGAATGCCAGACGTAAGAGCGAAAGAACTATTTACAACTGGGGTTGCTTCGCCTTTCAAGATTGAGTTCGCAAAAAAGGTCGCTGATTTCAAACACAAGGAAATAATACTTCATAATATTCTTTCGCGATATTCAGTGCGAGTTTCATATAATCGCGAATTCTTTCGTATTTCACAGGAAGAAGTTCGCTCATTGTTTGACCTTATAGATGGCGAATTATGGGATGAAGATACAGATACAGCTACATCTACATCTACAGATACAGAAATAGAAAATGGAATGTTCGTGTTTGATGTGGTTGTGGTAACGAGATAAAATGGAACAAAAATAACTTTGTATTAGTGCCTTTTTTTCAGCTGGCAGAGATTGTTTATATTATTTGTTTATAGTAATATGAAAAAATGAGAAATTTATAACGCTGGATATGTAAGTTTCATTGTATTTATAGTATATTTAGTGTATTATTTGTACGAGTCAAATGAGACCGCCGAACAATCGATACAAACTCGAACACTAGACAAGGATGGCTTTTGTGTGTTACACAACAGCGTATATACAACAACAACAGATTCCCCATGCTCTTCATTGAGAGAAGATGCGCTGAGAAGGTTGCCAAGCGGATATACATTTGTAGATTATGTATACAAAATTCAAAACGTTGCATTTTCAACATTTCACAGAGATGTTACATCTAGCAAAAATATTTACAAAACAGCGCATCCAGTATATACGTTAATATTGTATAAATCTGGCGGCGATTTATTGTCTGTCTGTCCGGGAAGTAACAAATCATATCCCTTTGTATGGTCTAATATAGTCAACATTAGTGGTGAACCAGGAACAGCATTTTTGTTTGATTGTGACTTATTACACGCTGGATGCACAAACCAATGCCAAAAAAGAGATGTGATACAGTACAAGATTTGTCACGCGGATGACCTTGATAAACTGCCTCATTTACAAGGCGTTCGGGCAAATAAAACAGATGTGTGTGAAATAACAACAAAGGGGAAAATCATGCGAAAATTATCATTTCTTGGCGAATTTCCCATAAACTATTTGTTTTATCCATTGATGATCAAACGAGAGAATAGTGATAGTATAATTGGAAAAATTCAGTCTTATATACCGATCCAATACTACAATAATGTATAAAATGTGTTTCTAAGTAGGACCACACTGATTTATTGGTTGGATACCTGTAATTGTACCTGTAATTGTGCCTGTTCCACAATCAGGGCTTCCAATTGGATTATAAATTGTTCCACTATTTGTAAATGTGCCACTTTGGATAATTGTGCCTCCGTTAGTATTGTAAAAGATACAACCATCCCCAAGAGACAATTCGCCATCAGGAGCATTGTTATTAAATGTGCCACTGTTACTAATTGACGAGGTCTCTTCTAAATTAATAGTATTTGAATTAGTAAATGTTCCACTGTTAACAATTGACGCGTTTTCAACCATACTAATAGCACCTGAATTAGTAAATGTTCCACTGTTAGTAATTTGCGATGAACCATCTAAAGCAATAGTATTTGAATTATTGAATATGCCACTGTTACTAAGTAACCCTACAGTACTATAGATGTTACCTAAATTATTGAATGTGCTTCCAGTGTCATTATATAAACTGTTAATATTACAATAACTGCCATCGTTGTTATTGAAAGTGCCGCCTGACAAATTTGTGAAGGTGGAATAAGGCTCAATATAAAGTCTAAAGTTATTGTAAAAAGAACCAGAATTGTTTATAGTATTAGCAGCTGTCTCTACCCCCAGCAAACACCTGATTACTCCATCATTATTAATCGTACCGTTATTCGTCATTATCCCACCGACTGTTTCAGTAGTGTTTAAATCTATATTTATCGTAGATTCGCCCCCATTGTTAATTATTCCGTTATTGATAATGGTGCCTCCGTTGTTATTAATGTCGCCTCCACTATTGGTAATTGTGCCATAATTAGTCAGTGTCAACCCGTCAGTAATAATTAATGTAATTCCATCTCCAACTGTTAGCGATTGACAAATTGTAATAGTTGTGTTATTATTTAAAGTCCAAGTTCCAGAGGGGCTTTCAGTTGCGATAGAAGACAAAGATATATTCTCTATATTCGCACAACCACTTGACCCACTTGATTGAATCGTGATAAACTGGTTAATGCATTGTGATGGGTCCTTACTGGTTTGTTTACAATAATTGAATACGCGCGTTGATGACCCTCTACCTTTTGTTGCTCCTAAATTGACAGAAACGCCCGCAATTTTATTATTACCGCCAAATCGTTTTTGATTTAACCAACTATTCATATATTGTCCATAGTTAAAAAGTGTTAAACAAAGCAAGAAAATATGTTATTATCTTTTCCAAAAATATAACAGCCCATTTATAAATTTGCTTCATGTAAAAGGGTTTAAAAACAATGTATATATTTTAGTAATGGAATTGATAACAATATCAACGAACGACGTTAATACCTTTTCTACGAGTGAATTGAATTATGCGCGAGACTCGATTGAAAATATGAACAAGTTCAACCAAATTGAAATCCTTCGTATCTTGAACAATCACAAGGATGTAACATTGAACGAGAACAAGTATGGGGTTCATGTGAATTTATCAGAACTGAGCACAGACGTCTTAGATGAGCTGGTAAGTTATATAAAATATGTCAACACGCAGGAGGTGAACCTAAAAAAGGTTGAGCAACAGAAGGAGGATTTCAAGAATATATATTTCGCAAAAGATAATAAAGATAATTCCAAAGTATCCAATAGATGACGCAACAAATTTATAATGATGTAATAACAAAATTACAACATTATATGCTCGACGAAAATAATATACAAAAGTCCCAAATACATATTGCTGTAAATAAGGAACAGAAGAAAAGATTTGTAAAGTCGTCAACGGTCGAAAAAAAAACTCTATTTTGTCCAAGGGAAAAGGATTCATTGTTTTGGTGTTTTTATGTTATGAAATACGGAGATACAAGTTATGAGATGTTGAAACATCGTAATTTTATTACCGAGAAAAAACTAAAATTTGAATGTATTGAAAAAATACGAGCAGACAAACAACTTATCAAAACGTACAAGTTCGCGACACTAACACATCTGGAAAACAATTTGGCGAATGATGAACGAATTGACGTGAAGACGTTTCTAAGCTTGTGTGTAATCGAAAATTTAAACGTGATTTACATTAACAAAAAAACATATTTCAAGCTATCGATTAGCGATACCGATACAAATAGTATACATGTAATCTATTGTTTAGATAACTATAAATATGGTCATGAACAAACAACAACAAATAACGATATTACAAACAATTTGTTTCCGTTAGAGAGCATCGACAAACCGATCAAAGCAATTTCGGCATACAAAGTTCAAGAATTAGTAGATATTTGTAATAAATTATCAATTGAAACAACGTGTAAAGATAAAAAGAAGGATTTATACGAGTTGCTTATTCAATATTTCTAAACATTTGTGACTGTTAACCAAAGACATTCAAAGACACCGACCCAAAGGGGTGGCGTTTAGAATATCTAAAGGTGAAAAAATTGAATTATAATATAAAAAATATGTCATATATATATTAATGTCAACAGTTAATTTAGATATGAACAAGGACGTTGCTGTTGAATCATATGCGCCCGAGGAACTTTTCATTACCCAAAAACCTCAGCAACCTCAACAACAGCAACGCGGATTAGAACCCCCGCTACAGTCATTTGAGAAAATGATTCAAATGTTTTATGAAACGAAACCATACGAAAATCTCAAGGCGGAGTTGGAAATTCGTTTTGGGACCAAAGGTATTCGATCGTTAACAAAAACGGACTATGACAATGTAATTAAAAAACTTAAGTCGTTCGGGTTCACGTGTGATAACGCGAATGGAGAAAACAGTTTACGAATCCAGTCAATGTTCTTGGACAGAAATGGCGTTTTTCGAGAATCTGACATACGAACCGAAATTTATGGTTTGGAGCAAATTGAGAAATATTGTAAGACTGATAATCTACTGGAAACAACGCGATATTTTAAATCTAGTCTCAAGTTTGTAAAGAAGTCGGGTATATACATCAATGAGAGGCGCGTCTATCCTGTGAATTTTGACGATTTCAATTACCGCGCATCTCTTCAAAACGAAGATACTATTTCGCAAGGATTACAAGTGTATATAACGAACACTTGGAAGGAGACTAAGAAATCGTTTCGTTACATGAACCGCGTCACATTTACTCATCCCGATTACCCCGTAAAGGTTGATATTAGTATTGTCAAGTATGGCGACAGAGACGCGCAATACAAACCGAAGTGGTGCTGGTCCGTAAAAGAATCGAATGTATTTGAGAATCCCGAAACATATGAGATTGAAATTGAAGTCAACAACTCGGCAATTGGCCCTGGGACAAAATTTGATTCTGCCAAAACACTTATACAATTTGACGCTATACGAAAGGTAATCAAGTTAGTTGTGTGTGGCCTACAATGCACCAATTATCCTTGTTCGTATCCGGAGCAAAAATCAGTATTAGATTCATATATGCGTTTACTAGGACACGAAGATACACGGAGAATTGAAAATAAATATTTCATAGGCCCAAATTCTGTAACGCTACAAATGGAGAATGTTGCGTCTGTTGAAGCGGACTCTCTTGTTACAAACATAAGAAACGATTATACCGTTACCGAAAAGGCGGATGGGGACCGTCATTTGATGTTTATAAACAAGGATGGCAAAATATACTTGATCAATACAAATATGAAGGTTATCTTTACTGGCGCGGTTACAGAGAATAAAGAGTGTTTCAATACGTTGATTGACGGTGAACTAATTTTATACGATAAACTGAAACAATTCATAAACCTATATGCTGCGTTTGATATTTATTATTTCAAGCAACAGGACATACGAACATATCCATTTATTGACCCCAACAAGTCGCGATTACAAATTCTAAAAAGTGTAATGTTGGCACTGAAACCTGTGGAAGTGTCGAAAAAACTTATGTCTCCAATGCGATTCACGTCAAAGGAGTTTTATAAGGCAGATACTATATTTTCGGCATGTAATGACATACTGTCAAAGGAAACCGATAAACTGTACGAATACGATACCGATGGATTAATCTTCACACCCGCATATTACGGAGTTGGGTCAAATAAAGTTGGGGTATGTGGACCAAAAACAAAAATGACGTGGGATCAGTCGTTCAAATGGAAACCCCCCGAATATAACACAATTGATTTCCTGGTAACAACCGTGAAGAAGGACGGCGAGGATGTAGTAAAACCAGTCTTTGAAGATGGAACAAACGTAGATATTACAACACAATTGACCGAGTTCAAAACTATTCAGTTACGGTGTTCTTACAACCAACGAACGCACGGTTATGTAAATCCATGCCAAAATCTTATTGACGGAGAATTCCCAGAATACAAGAGCAACCCAGAAGATGATTACAACAATGAGACAAAACCGGTAATATTTTACCCAACGGAGCCGTATGATCCTGACGCAGGCGTGTGTAAAATAATGTTGAGAAAAGATGACAATGGTAACAATCAAATGTTTACGGAAGAAAATGATGTATTTACCGATAATACGATTGTTGAGTTTAGTTATGATACAAATAGAGAAAGGGGGTGGAGCTGGGTTCCGTTACGGGTTCGGTATGATAAAACTACGGAATTGTTACAGGGGAAGAAAAACTTTGGGAACGCATATCATGTTGCGAACAATAATTGGAAGTCAATTCATAATCCAATCACGCCAGAAATGCTCCGCACAGGGCTGAATATTCCTGACATGCTTGTGAATGAAGATGTATATTATAATAATTCGGCGAAACAATTCAAAACAAAGAGCATGAAGGATTTCCACAATTTATATGTGAAAAAACAGCTAATCAAGAGTGTTTGTAAACGAGGAGATACATTGATTGATTTCGCGTGTGGAAAGGGAGGTGATTTATCCAAATGGGTGAGTGCCCAGCTATCCTTTGTATACGGTATCGATATTCACAAGGACAATTTAGAGAACAACAAAGACGGGGCTTGTGCGAGATATTTAGACATGCGCAAAAAGGAGTCGAGGATGCCCGCAGCCTTATTTGTGAATGGAAACAGTTCATTCAACATTAAAAGCGGCGAGGGAATGTTAAATGACAAAGCAAAGCAAATCACCAAAGCGGTGTTTGGGCAAGGGACGAGAGACGACAAAACACTTGGTAAGGGGGTATCCAAACAATTTGCGAAGGGCGAAAACGGTTTCAACGTATCGTCTTGCCAATTTGCGATACACTATTTCTTTGAGAACCCAACAACGCTGAAAGGGTTTATGAAAAATGTGGCGGAGTGCACACAAGAACTTGGATATTTCATAGGAACCGCGTATGATGGACGATTGGTGTTTGATTTGTTGAGTAACAAGAAAATGGATGAAAGCATACAAATCGTGGAAAATGGGCAAAAGGTCTGGGCGATAACAAAGGGATACACTGCCGAAACATTTGAGCCGAATTCAAGTTCGATTGGATATAAGATTGATGTATACCAAGACTCGATCAACAAGACGTTTACAGAGTATTTAATCAACTTCGAATATTTTGACCGCATAATGGGGTTGTACGGATTTAAGTTGGTGGACCGCGAAGAAGCAATGTCACTTGGATTGCCCGAAGGAAGCGGGTTGTTTCAATCGCTGTTTGATAAAATGATGTTGGAAATCCAACAAAACAAATATTCGGGGCGTAATTTTGGGTCTGCCGCAAATATGAAAGAGTACGAAAAGAAAATATCATTCTTGAACAGATATTTTGTGTATAAAAAGGTGTTGAATGTAAACGCCGACAAGGTGGAAATTGAATTGAAAGAATATACCGAAAAGAACACGCCTACAAGTGTTTTAAAGGAAGATCTTCTGCCCGAGATTGGAGAAGATGTGGTTGAGGTAGACGAACTTGTTGTAAAAGAACCTGCGAAGCAAAAAATACGCAAACTAACCAAAAAGTTAGTGTTAGTTCAAGCCACGGAGGCGACAGAAGAACAGTCAAATGCGCCGCCTGTAGTAAAGCCCAAGAAGAAATTGACCATTGTGAACCAAGAATAAGGGTTTCGATTATCACTTAAATATTAATTTTAATATACAATAAATACTTCATGAGTTATCATATTTTACCAAAGACAAACAATCATATTTTAATTGAAATATCAATAATAAACAAAAAAGGGTCATCATTGTATATTTCGCAATCTCTGTATAATTATTATATGGAAACCAAGGAGCTCTTGATTAAAATGTGTATTACTGAATGCGATACACAATTCACAGAGCTTGTAAAATTAATCAACCCATACGAATATATTTTCTCCAAGGTTCCTGGGTCAAAATACCCAGTCAGTAAACTCAATCCAATGACAAATATTTTTTATGAATTATTGGAAATAATTAATACATTATCTCTACACGACGATCTAAAGAATAACAATTCACTACATATAGGAAAACGGTCAAAAGATTCAATGCGCATTTTTGATTTTATTCAAAAGCAAACCGACAATACAAGTCATTACGAGTTCGATAAAATAAACCAGAACTTGTATGATACAATCGACAATAAAAGATTTGACTTTATATTTTATGAAATTGAAAAAGAAAGCATAACGAACATAAATCTATATGTTTTAAACTTACTTCGTCTCTTGTTGATTGTCTTCAAAAACCAATCAAATATGGGGGGTTGTATAATCAAAATCGACTCGTTGTTTCACAAACCAGTCGTTGATATGTTATACATTCTCAGTTCATTTTACGAGAAAATATGCGTTATTAAACCAAATATAAGCAATGTCACGACATTTGAAAAGTATATTGTATGTAAAAAATTTATACAGGATGACAAGAGAATAGAAGCATGTAAACAGAACTATAATACTATTTGTATTTTTTTACAGCGTTACAATACTGGTAACATATCTTCGTTGATAAACAACGAGATACCCTCTTATTTTTTAAACAAAATAAATGATATAAATATAATAATAGGTCAACAACAACTAGAGGCGTTTGATAAAATCATAAACATGTTGAATAACAAAAATAAACATGATAAGGTGGAAATCATAAAGAAGGCGAATATACAAAAATCCGTGGGTTGGTGCGAAAAATACGAAATCCCTTGTAATAAATTTACAGACAAAACAAACATTTTTTTACCCTTGGACGATGATATTGGAGTTGACAATGAATTCTTTAACTAACCCCAAATATTCACATCAACGGGTTCCCAAGTGACTGAACAAAATGGCGACTGGGTCGATTAGAGGTTGTATGTGGGATTAAGGAAACACGACTTTTTGTTTTGAAACCTGATGATAGATGGGTTATTACAAGTCGGCGCCTTATTCTTTAATTGTGACCTGATACTTGCGGCATTTGTAGTTATAGTATCCACGTTCAATTTGAGCAATCTGGTGCTGCTATCCACCGAACCCTGCGTAGCATATTGCGGGTTATTCGGCTTGTATACCACCAACTTACAGCCGATCGGGTTTGACGGTCCGCTAAACGGCACACCATAATATGGGTTGTTTATGAACGCAACAAACGCATTCAACGCTGGCACTTTGTTCTCGGCTGGCAGGCTATTCAGGTAATTGAATAATTCATCAAGATTTGAATTGCCTGTTTGATTAAAGTCGTCGTATTGCTGTTGCGTTATTATCGATTGATTTAACAAAATACTCAGCATTTTAGCGACCAATGCGTTTTCAGTAGAATCATAGATTTCGCCGTTGGGTTGACAGTTCGCAAAATATGTATTCAACAGAGCCAGTGGGGAACCGGGTTTTGCGTATTTGACTGCCTCCGCGGTAACAAACGAATTAATTCCAACCAACTCGACCGGGTTGGGTGTTTGAAAATTAAACGCTCTCTGCTCAAATGTTTTACAGCGGTTCTCGCGGTATTGTTGTAATGTCGTGTAATAGTTCTTTTTTAAGATTGTGCTCGCATAAACGACCCTCCTGCGTGCCTTTTTTTCAGCGTTACAACACCAGACCGCATTTTGCGTATTTCGCTCGGGGTTCTCGGTTAAATACGTGGTGTTCGGGTAATAAGACGCAACAATCCCTATACCGGCACATTTTCGGCAATCACTGTCGAGTTTTTGAATATTAGTAACTTCTCCGGGGTTGTTTTGTGACACAGAGTATCCTCCGGGGTTGTCTATCATTTGTTTCACAAGGGTTCCCATAGACGAGGATTTATTTGCGCGATTCATTGTGACTTCGACGTATTCTGTGGGGTTTTGTTCATTCGCAACCAAAACCGTATAATTGAACCCTCTTCCTTTTCTCGCGTGTTTGATTGGCCTCGGTAATCCAAACCCAGTTTGATAATTGTTCGCAGGGTCATTATTTGTTAAAGGTCTAATTGTTCCGGCGGTGGTTCCAACCGGATTACTCACTACTCCAGAACCCTTCCATGAACGATAACCTCCTTGATGAACATGATTATTATATGTTTTCATCCCCAGTGGGTATTGAGCAGTTGACATTATATTATTATTAAAGAAAAGAAAAATAATAATATATATAAATGAAATTTATAATAAAAATTCTTGTTTGTTTTTTTATCATCTTATTGACTTACCAAATATTTTTCGCAAATTACGTCCTGACAGAGGGGTTAGAAAACGGAACATATCAAGAATATGATACAAAGAACCCAGAAAATCAAATGATATTAATACAGAAGAATTCGGGTAATATAGAAGTGCTACGAAAACGAGTAGATGAACTGTCTGGATTAACACAAGAAGTACAAGATCTTAGCGGCAATGTGACATTATTACAAACTCAAGTAGATGGGATTATCCAAGCGAATCTTGAAATGAGTAAAAGCTATCAAACTTCCTCACCCGAAATAACCGGCGCGATGGATGAAGAAGAAGAAATATAGTTTTATTATATTTGTATAATTTAAGCAATGACAGATGTATTTCAAGAAGTATTAACAGACGCAAAAGGAGTTGAAGAAAAATTATTGGGACCTGACTACCCGTATTATAAAAATATCAAAACGCCGAAGGAAATCGGTATGTCGAGCAAAGGTTCATTAACAGCGCTTGGAAATGATATCAATGGTTTAATCCAATATGTGGAACTGCTTGTCTCTGGAAACAGTAAGGCTTCTGCTACAGGTAAACCTTTAGGAAACAAATTTTTCTTACAAACAGGAGCAAAATGTGTCGACACGACAACAAAAGAACAACAAGATCGGTATATATACATCAATAATGTCCCGATTGGAAATGTTCCTTTTATATCTAGTGGAATGGGCGTAAATTTCAGCGATTTCAAAGGTATGATTCCGGGGATGATGGGAAATTTGAACGCATTAAATCCGTTTGCTATTATGCAGGCGTTTATGAGTGGAACTACTCCAGATTGTCAAGAAATTACTATGCAGACGATAGATGTAAACAATAACAAGTCGTCGGAAACGCATTTTGTCACGCTTGTCGATATCAATAATATGGATCCGTGTTTATTCCCTGACAAGAAAAACCCGGTTACAAAAGAGAAGTGTCGCGAAGCGTTTACAACAAGTGATGATATGTCGCCAAAATTACCAGATGATGCGATTGACCAAATATACTTTGCGAGTCTGGCAGGCGTAGGAATTTATATATTGTATAAAATCATGCTGAAAAACTAGAAAAAATTGAAATAAATTTTGGAATACTTATAATAAGAACAAAAGCATTAAAGTATGAAGTCCACTCTTGTGAAAAGCGTGGGGGAAATTTTGTTATCTTCTTCTAAAAGCGATGAAAAACTTTTGTTATCTTCTTCTAAAAGCGATGAAAAACTTTTGTTATCTTCTTCTAAAAGTGATGAAAAACTTTTGTTATCTTCTTCTAAAAGTGATGAAAAACTTTTGTTATCTTCTTCTAAAAGTGATGAAAAACTTTTGTTCTCTTTTTCTAAAAGAGAGTGCTGTATGTGCTTTATCGAACACGATGTGAGCAATATGTTGACACCGAGAAGATGTTTGGTGAGGAATGGATTGGCGAAATCGCACAAAGTTTGTCAGTCGTGTTGGTTTTCCATCTTCGCGGTAGAAGATGTAAAACATTGTTGTCCTGGATGTCCCGTGGAATATAAGGCCGAGGAGGAGGCGGTTGTTAACCCTGTTGGCGAGATTATAGATTTGACCGAAGAGGATGAATGATCATTCGACCATTTAGTTATTCAATAATAGAATTTAACTTGTCTAATAATCCAATTGTATGCTGGATTACATTGTGAAACTTGTATGTCCTTTGAAATAATTGCTTTGCGTTTTTTACTATTTCTTCGCACTTATCTTGGTTTTGTTCGCACCAGCAATACATTTCTTGTAAATTAGAGAAATCATCATTGATTGGCACATAGTGGACCCATGGCAAAAAATCATCATAGAACCATTGTCTCCAACGCGACTCTGTTTTAAGTATAACGGAACCGGAGTTCAATTTCCACGCGGTAGCATCCCAAGTACAGCCATTGCCATCAATATCCAATATATATTTGTATTTTATCATTTCGTAGTCATGTATCCAACCTGACGGGCATACGACATTTTCTTTTGAAACAGCATCACTGTAAAAATACTCGCGTTGATTAATCTCAATATCGCGTCGCCTCAAAAAATTATACTTGGAACTTCGCTCTCTTCTACCACCGTATATGATTTTGTTGATCTTCGTATTAAATTTGATACCTTTATGAAATGAACGAAATGGATTATACAAATCACAATAAATATAATGTCTATCAACAGTGTCTAGGGTATATGGGGTGCCAATATCAGTTGATTGTCCAATTACATATTTGCGTTTATGGAAAATTGGATATTCATCGTCGTTTAATGGTATACCATATGCGCAATGACCTATACAATCCTCACTAGTCACTAGTTTGGGAACAGTTCTATTATTATGGTAAATTGATCCCAGGTATCCATCACCTGTACAAATCAAAAAATAGAATTTATTGTAATGTGGCGTGAATGTCAATCCAATCTTAAAAATATGTTTTGCTTGACGAATTGTTTCATAATACGTGATATAAGCTTCACTATACATATAGATTTTCCCATCAGCAAGACCAAACGCGTATAAGTCATTGGGAATACGCACAATATCTGTATCAAACAACGCATTAAACTCGTCTCGTGATATACTAATCGGATCGGGGCATTCAATCAAATTATAGGTTGGCAAAAAATCCGCCATTTTGGTTGTGGACGTGTGGATTTTAAAATCCGTCGTAACTATAATTTCCTTCTCTTGAGTCGACGAATTTCCAATATCGATTATAGATGTTGTGTCATTGTCCAAGTAGACAACTAGAACTTGTAAATTATTGCCCCAGCCTTCGTTTTTGTCTAGCCTGCGAACCAAAATAGAATATGTGTTCTCGTCTATGTATTTATTGATAAATTGATAATTGTTGCTCATGTAAAAAAAATATTGATTGTGTTCGCTGTAGTTATTAAAATTATATATGTCAATTTCAATATTGTCAACCTCCATGTGTTTGTGTTTGAAATATCTTTAATATTATTTATTGAATAATAATAAAACGTTAACGTCTCCTTTTGGTTTTTTTCTTATTGTTGCGGCGACGCTTAGTCTTTCGTTTTCCGCCATATGTCGTGCTTGTGTTCCCTTTAAACTTGCTAAGAATTCCACTGAATTTATTTGTTAAGTTGCTCCAAGCGCCTGGTGCGGGTAACCAACCAGAAACTGTAGAAGAAAGAGGAGGATTATAAGTAGAAGAGGAAGGAGGCATCGAGGAAGAGTAAGAAGATGCGGAGGGAGAGTAAGAAGAAGAAGCAGGCATAGAGTAAGAAGAAGAGCCATAAGCAGAGGAAGAAGGCATAGAAGAGGAGTAAGAAGAAGGGGGAGAGTAAGAAGTAGACGCAGGCATAGAGTAAGAAGAAGAGTAAGAAGTAGACGCAGGGGGAGAGTAAGAAGTAGAGTAAGAAGAAGGGGGAGAGTAAGAAGAAGCGGGAGAGTAAGAGTAAGAAGATGCGGGGGGAGAGTAAGAAGAAGATGCGGGGGGAGAGTAAGAAGAGGAAGGGGTATAAGAAGCAGAAGGGGTATAAGAAGCAGAAGGCATAGAAGAGGAAGAACCATAAGCAGAGGAAGAAGAAGTTTGAGGCATCACAGATGAAGAGTAATTAGGAGAAGAAGTTCTAGGCATAGAAGAAGAATAAGAAGTTACGGGCATCATGGAAGAGGAACCATAAGTAGAAGAGGAACCATAAGTAGAATAGTATCCACCTTTATATTTTCGAGACGCTGATTTTCTAACCATCCTTTACTATATCATAAGAATTTATTTCACAAAATTTTGGAAAAGCGCTAAACCAGCTAATCCACCAAGAATTTCACCGATTAAATACGGAATTAAATCTGTATTGGGGATTTTACCCGCACTATACATCGCAATAGCTACAGCTGGGTTGAACGCACCGCCGGACACAGGCCCACCAAGTAAAACGGCAATCGCCAGCGCCGCACCAATCGCTAAATAATTGCCAGTAGCAAAAATGACAAAACTGAGGAACATGGTTCCCACAAACTCAACAAACACTTTCCCTTTCATTATACATCATTGAGAATTTAAATTTAACGGGGGCTCCCTTCGGGACCCACCCCCCTTTATACGTTTTGCTTCAGTCCAACATTCCCAAAGCTTGAGTGGAGCAAAATGTAGTAGGGGCACGCCCCCCTAGAGAACAAAATCCCATTTGGTTTTTGCTCCACACGGGGGCAAAGCCCCCGTAAACCCTCTTTTTGCTCCACTTTTTTCAAAAGTGGATTTCTCAAAAGTGGAAAAGTGGTTAATAGTTTTGTCTCGGTAAAGACCCCCAACCACAAACGGTTCTCAAACTGTAGTTTTCAATAGCCCCCTTTTTTTTTGGCGCCACGCAACCACCCGACCGGGCTCTACGCAAACTTGTCCTTGTTCCGCTCGGGTAGTAATTTTTTGTCGATATAGGTGCTGCCTCGGGGAGGCCAACTTTGTAACTGCTTTTACCAATCGCGTTGCTCTTTTTAGTATTCAAATACATCGAGGATTGTATCGGCGCAATGTAATTCATGTGTGTAGAAGTCGCGGTTTGTTTGCCGGTAGAATAATCGACGAAGGCCGTAGGGGTAGACAATTTTCCAAGCGCTCTCTGGGTCGCAAGAGATTGCGCCGATTGCGCGGTCCTTAAATATTGGTGCCTCGCATTGGTGTTCATTTCCGCATACACCGGCTCCTGCGACGGATAAAACTGCGGCGGCGTGGGCCTGATACCGACCAATGTGCCATAACTGTGATAGGACATAGCACATGGATACTGGTTGGTGCTTAATGGCCCGGTGATGGGGGCATTCACATAATTATCATACGATACCGATCCCTTTGATGTTGAAATTCCATACGGAGTACTCATTTACTATAGATTGTGAAAATAAAAAGGCAAATACAAAAGATATAGAAACATTAACAAACTTAAATTAATGAACAACTCAATGTTGCGTGTCCGGATATTATTTGAAGGATGGCGAATGGTCCAACACTCCTATGGGCAAGTTTTGGCATTCACCCTGATACATATGTATAAATTATACGGTCCCAATGGAAAGCTGGGTCACAAAATTGATTTTTATGTCACCGAGGCTGAATATTTTAGACCCGAGTGGAACAAAACTAAGAAACTTGTTTACAGTGAAGAATACAATGCTATTCTACGAGACTTGAAGGAATACAACGGAGAAGAGGTTGACCTCATTTACAGACAGACGTATCCTTACAATATAAATGTAACCGACGCAAATCGTCGAGTTCCAAAATGTGTATTTTATACAAGCGAATATTCTAAACTAGACAGCATGTTTTTTCAATTGGTAAAACCTCCAGATGTCTTGCCAGAGGTTTACATATCTTCATTTTTAAGCGAAAACAATAATATTTATTTTACGTCTCCAAGCATTTGGTCTTCGCGAGGGATGACTCGATATTTGACTTGCGATGATTATCGAGTTAGAAATCGAACTATTACACACGGGGTTGACACAACAGTTTTTTTTAGACACGATACCCAAACAACTCGTAACGAATTGAGACAAAGTTACAATGTAAAGGAGGACGACATTTTATTGATTAATGTCGGGGGTGCGATGACTTCCAACAAAGGTATTCGGTTTGTTCTTCATGCTCTACACGTGCTGGTGAATCTTATGGGACATACACATTACAAACTCATACTTAAAGGTTCGGGTGATCTGTATCCCTCAATCCAGATCCTAGAAACATATTTTGATTCGTTCCAACGAGAGAAACTAATGACGCCAAATGATATTAACACCTTGTTGAACCACATAATTTTTACAAACGAAACACTCAGTTATTCCCAAATAAATGATTTGTATAATGCTGCCGATGTATATGTTTCCCCATATTTAGCAGAGGGGTTTGGATTAACAATGCTCGAGGCTCTCGCAAGTGGTCTACAAGTTTTGGTTCCTAGGACCGGAAGTACCAAAGAATATATTGACGATATTTTCGCAAATGGTAACGGCAATGAATTTATAACCTTTGTAGATTCAACCGTCATACAGGACAAAGATGGTAACTACAAAAATGATATTAAGCTCCATGATATTGTGAACACTCTATTGACCAATGAGCTAAATTTCAAAACGTCTAAGCCTGATAATATGTATATTCAAATGAAATCATATATTGAAACACAATATAGTTGGTATAAAGTATCAACATTATTGTATGATTATTTCTTGGACATCCATTCAACCTTTGAAAAAGGTTGATCCAAATCCGTAGTGGGAGCTTACGGGGTCCCGGTGAATTTGATAATATAGTAACTAATACAATACTATCAAATGAGTTTTTGCGCATTTCTCACAAGTTATACGTAGTAAAGAAACGCGCATGGCACAGTCACTTTTCGCTGATCCCAGAATGGGCTGTTTCAAAGAGAAAAGGTTTAATACCTGCGAATGGCGCGGAACGCAGATTGACTTCCGCTGTTGTTGTTTCCACCGTACGACAAATCATTGTAGTTCTTGACGAGCGCCTTTTGTTTCAAATAGGTAACATAATCCGAGCTGTCATAGACATATTTACCATTGCACGCCGAAGGAGGAACGCCAGACCCGTCGCAACGATTTTGAATGGCGCCAAAATGGCCTCTTAATCCAAACAGACCAGGGCGGCTTTGGAAACTCTGGCAGGGACCACCGCACGAATAATTCTTGCGACACAAAATATCTCCAGCATTGTTAACCGCGCGGAATGGGGTAACAACGCGTTTTTTATCCGCGGCCTTTAACTGACTCGGGTATGTTGTATTCCATGCTTGATTCAAAGCAAAACGGATCTGCTCATAATCAATGTATGTTTTGTCAGTATCGATCAATGGGTTTGGCATATATCCTTTTATGGCGCCGCCGTTGCTGCCAGGAGAAGCAACAAGTAACGATGTTCCGTAACTGCCACTGATAGGGTTTTGTAATCCAATAGAAGACATTTATATATACAACACTATAAAAAAATTATACCCTACTAAATATACCCTACTAAATATACCCTCTTTTAGAAAATCCATTTTTCGCGAAGTAATGAAAAGTGGAGTAAAATGTATTGGGTGGGGGGTTACGGGGGGCGCGCGCCAGCGGAGAACAAAATTTTTGCTCCACTTTTTCAAAAAGTGGACCTACTAAATAATAATAAATATTTGTATAATATAAAATGTTACAATATTTGTTGAGCGCGATAGTTTTTGTTATTTTAGATGGATTTTATTTGAATCTTACGAAGGATTATTTCAATAAACAAGTTAAATCTATACAAGGAAGCGATATTAAAGCAAATTTTATTGCTGTCGGGATCACGTACATATTCCTAATATACGGATTGAATTATTTCATTATACAAAAAAATAGGTCAGTTAAAGATGCCGCGTTACTTGGCCTTGTTATTTACGCTGTATATGAATTTACAAATTTATCAATATTCACAAATTGGTCAGTTCTATCAACAATTATAGATACTACATGGGGGGCTGTCTTATTTGGATTAACTACTGCGATTGTTTACAAAACTAAACACCTGATTAGCGATCTGTAATAATACGAGGCGCTACATTCATTGTGTTTAGCTCCTGGAATAACAACTTACATGCGTATGGAATTTCCACGTATGAGAAGTCAGCCCGATTGTCACACATGCGGCAATGGTGAATGTGCATTTTGTCATTGTATGAGGCAATGTGTCCACACTTTTTACAAACAAACACCGAATACTTATCCGATGAATCATACATTCGCCCGCGCATAAATCGCGTTGCTCCGTGAGACGCTACAGCATCACGCTCCATTTCTCCAAATCGTAAACCTCCGTCGCGCGACCTACCCTCGGCAGGCTGTCGCGTCAAATTCACCATGGGGCCAATCGCCCTACTGTGGGCCTTGTCATTCACCATGTGCTTCAACCGTTGGTAAAACGCCGGCCCCATGAACACGCTATATTCAATTTGTTCACCTGTGAGACCATTATACATGAGTTCGTTGCCGTGGGCCTCATACCCACATTTGAGCAACTCGTCACAAATATCCTTTACTTCAAAATCACCAAACGATGTTCCGTCTCCAAACAATCCAAGTTCCAATAGCACTTTACCAAGCACAGTTTCCTTTAACTGGGCAATTGTCATGCGCGAAGGAATCGCATGTGGGTTAATAATCAAATCGGGCCTTATACCGTCACGATTGAACGGCATATCACACTCTGGAATTATGTTACCAATTGTACCTTTTTGTCCGTGTCTGCTAGAGAATTTGTCACCAATGCCGGGTTTACGAATCGTGCGAAGACGAACTTTGGCAAAATTGTATCCTTCGCCATTTCGGTCAATATACGTTTTGTCGACGTATGTTTCCTCGGTTGTCCTGTAAGTTTTACTTTGGTCTTCAAATTTAATTACCTTTGTAGGGTCGTTACGATTTTCCTTGATCGGCGTAACCTTGGCAATTATAATGTCGCGATTTTCAACAAGAGTGTTTTCAGGTATGACACCCTTACTGTTCACTTTGTTGTAATTCCCAATCTTCATGCCCTTGGTCTTTGATGCGTCCGGCTTACAACGAATTTCCTCATCGCCATTTATCTTCTGCTTATCCTCGTCCTTTTCCGTGTGATAAATTGTCGTTAGAAACAGCCCTCTGTCGATTGACCCCTGGTTAAACAATAGCGAATCTTCCTGATTGTAACCAGTGTGGGTCATAATCGCAACAACTATATTGTTTCCAGATGGAATTTTATTCAAATGAAGTAGGTTCATAATACGAGTGTCAACCAATGGTCGGCCGGGGGAATTCAACACATACGCAGTTTTGTCCATTCTATTTTCATAGTTTGTTACGTAAACACCCATTGCCTGCTTACCTTGCGCACAATTTGACGACAGGAAATTATTCCCTGCTATGAAACTATGATTTCCCGACTCAACAGTAATATCCGAAATTAGTCGATTTTCAACCTCGGTTATACTTTCCAGTGTAATAAACAGCGAACTATGCGAACAAGGAGTATTTTGAATCCATTTGATAATAGTATCATCGTGTAAATTACAAATTGAAATTTTGCGATTATTCTTATAACTTCGCACCGCGCCGGAGACATATGCGCAATCCACGTGTAACTCATTTGAAATTTCATGATTACTCTTCCCGTCGTCGTGTAGCGAACGGATTTGTTCAATTACAGCCTTGTGTTGATTGAACAACTCCCGTTTATATTTCAAATATTCAACAACAATCGCCGCACTGGTGTTTTTACTATGACAATAACGGTAACCAATCATATCATAATATTGTATCAAGTTTGAATGTTTGTCTGAAATTTTATACCCAACTTTAATTCTCGTTTCGCTTATTTGTTTTACACTAATGTTTGAAATTTCAACGTTAAATTCTTTCAAAATGTCAACGCACTGTGTCATGAAATTTATCAAACTATCTTTATACATTGGATTAATTTGCTGTGACGTTTCAGCGCATACAAAATTAAACCCCTTGTTATTTTCCATTTTATTCCAACGAATTTTACATCCATCCCCGCCCTGAAATCCGCTTATGAATTCTCTCTTGACCAACTTAGAACCACCTGTTATCCAAGTTGGAACGGGCTTGCGCTCATTTTCGGTTTTCTTGCCATATGAAATACCCAGCGCAATCAATAGCGCAGGTAACGCCCCATTGTGAGTTACCGCAAACGTATGATTAATTATTCCATTAAATGAACGGGATGCTTCATTGTGCTTACATTTTCTAAACCCGCATCTGGCAATATCATCTTCAAATTCAGTTACATCATGAATAGTGCCAAAATCGAGACTACAACTGGTAAAATTTCTATCGTGTCGGTTATAAATGTTAATGGAACCATCTGCCAGTATAAATCCAAACATCTTGGAAATAAGTTGAATGTGTTGATTATTCGTGTTAAATGGCAACAACCCTTGTTCAACTAATTCATCTTTATACTTGTTTATCAATCTCATCCCGAACCCATATTCAATGAAACAATTAATAAACGATTCTTCGTCAAGTATACACTCAACTTCAACATTTGTAATGTCAATGTCAATGTGCGATTGATAAGGGTAAATGCCAATTTTAGTTTGCCTCGCAATCATATCTTTGACTTGGACCCATCCATCATTTGTCATAAAATTGTGGTCTTCTGTCGCAATAATTTCTCGTCCGCTAATCGTCTTTAGTTTGTATATTTTTTTGTCTGTCTCACGAACATAATGATGGGTAACTCTTGTAATACTCGTTTGAAATGTTTCCGGGTGGAATGAAACGACCTCATCACCGATTTGAACGTCGCGAATCGCGACCCTTGTTCCGTTACTCATAAGAACATGTTCATTACTATCCAGACACTGGTACGAGTTTCTCGGCGATTGATTGTGTTCCGGGAAAGGGATACACGACGCAAGAACGCCGAAAATTGTGCTAGGGTGGATTTCACAGTGCGTATACTTATATATATTCTCACTCTCGGCAATAATATCCTTGGGTTTTGTAGCAATAAGCGACAAACTCTGTTCTTCAGGATCAATGTATTCTAGAACAGCATCTTCTAGTCTGCTACTCGTTAGCAAACTGTCCCAGTTCAACTCACAAGTCTTCAATTTCTCGATAATAGAATTCGTTATCAAGATATTGTTATCCTTCACACGTAGCAATGGACGCGACAGGCGCCCACTATCATTACAAACGCGAATTTCCTGATTCTTGTAATCAAACACGACCGACGTATAAATATTTATGATCCCTTTGTGTTTTTTATCCTTCAACTCGGTGTATAATTCTGTTGGTTTGTCGGTGATACCAACCCACGCGCCATTGATAAATACCTTCACGCGGTTGAATACGCTAGCCAGTGCAGGGTCATCTAGCTGAATAATGTTCGGCAAAATATAGTCATACAACGATGGCGAGTTTGAGTGACCGGTGATGTGCGTCATATAAGCAAGGTTTTTCACAAGACCAACTGAAGCCCCTTCGGGGGTATTATGCAAGACCACACCATCTATCGAGCAGAACCTCCCACGTTTGTCATGAAGCTGCCATCCAACATAAGGACCTTCGCCAACTTCTACCAAATGAAATTTGCTTCCCATAAAAGATTTGCTTCTTAGAATTTGAGTTTCTAACTTTTTATGGGGAAGAAGCGTAGGTATTTCATGAATTTTGTGTCCGGTGATTGTTAGCTCTTTGTCTCCACTACAACCCTTGGGAATGGTTGTGCCAAATTCTTTTACCCCACACTCAAATCCAAGGGACATTGCTAGTGTATACGCATCTTCAATTATCCTATAATTCGCGGGTCCCTGACAAATACGAATTTCGCTCCCTTCAGCACAAACAGACCCATTGGTATCTATTAATCCAGCTAAAACCTTCAAACGCGTTTCTCTGTCGTTCGTAAGATACTCGTTAGGAATATGTTTATTATTTACAAGATTGTATTTGTCCAGATATTTCTTTAGAGGCGCTTCTTGTACACGATTACACAATCCAACACTTAGACCGTCGCCCAACCACATACCAAGCAAATATGGGTCCATTTCGACATCTTTTTTCTCCCAATTGATACCGCCCACTTTAAACAAAACCAACCAATCTTTAGTTCTTTCATTCAGTTTAAGATATTCTTCAATTGTTATGTCTAAAGTGTCATCGTCATCAAAACTATTAACAAATTCTTCGGCGTCAGCTAAGGACACAAAGTGTTTTTCTTGAAACTTCAATTCTTTGCGGTTAAGAAATTCTACAATATGAGTGTAATTACGGTCTTTTCTATTACATTGTCTAATGTTTTTATGACGGCGAATTTTAACAGTAAGAATGTGGTTGTCGGTTACACGGTGTTTCATAAAATTTTCCTTGTCGGGGACAACGTCATACATATTTTTAATCCCTGAACAAGTTGTACGGACCTTTGTTTGATTTCCAAGGTCATCGACAAGAACATCTCCAACTACTATATCTCCAGCGCGCTTAGAAGTTCCATTCCACATCAAAATTTGAGTTTCAGGGTCAAAACATTCCGCTGGACACAAGAACCCCCACGTGGTGTTGTGTAGCTTACGAGGAGGAATCAGTTTTCCACTCTTGTCAGTTGGCGTAGAAATTCGTCGCAAATGACTCAACCCCGAAACATACGTCAAACGGTTCAGCACTTGGGCAACCCCAACCTTATTGCTGTTTACCTGCTTGATTCCAAAATCGCCGGTCGAAAGCGCGCGCTTCAAACCATTTTCGATGGTTGTCGACTTTATAATTTTATAGATGTTTGTGAGGTTGATAATATTCTCATAATCGTCGGTCGATTTCCAAGAACCATTATTGATTTCTCGAATCACTTGCTTTTCCATATCCTTTACGAGTTTGTTGAAATAGTTGCGAAATAGGTTATTCAACAGAGTTCCCGTCAAATCAACGCGCTTGTTGATATATGAATCGCGGTCATCTTGCTTTACAACCCCAGTAGCCGCCTGTAACAACTTATTGGTCATGTATCCCAAAAAGTGTATTTTTTGAATAGTATTGTGACAATGAGGAAACAAGTCGTTGTTTAAAATATCCATCGTAAACTCATGTTTCTTTGTTGCCCCCGTGTCCTTATCCATATTAATAGGAGTATACATCGCAAAATTTGTAATGTATCGAATACATTCATCTCGAGTCAAATATTTGTTTGACTCGATAATCGACGCCTGTAGTGCGACAAGCAAACTATTGTTTTGTATATCCAACAATATTTTCTCGCAGATTTCCTTATCGGTTGTTACTCCAAGCGCCCGGAACACAACAAACAACGGAACGGGTTGTTTGATTCGCGGAAGTTGAACATCGATAGGGAAACCGAACCCATTGTTCTTTGAGCTCAACATCAAGTTGAGTTGTTTAGGAGATATACATTTAAAATCTGGAACCGACTTTATTTCGGCGACCCATGAATATTTTGTATTGTTCTTCGACACATTGAAGCACATGACGCGATTTTCAGCGGCGCGTTCTTGGCCCAACACAGTCTTCTCCGAACCGTTCATTATGAAATACCCGCCGGTGTCGAAACTACACTCTCCTGTTTGCGCATTCCCAAAGTGTTTGTATTGATTTAGCACGCAAATCTTTGATTTCACCATGATCGGCAACTTGCCAATATGGATTTGGCTCAATGTCTTGTATACGGTTTGCGTGTTCTCCAAGTCCTTGCCTGTCCGGATCACATACTTGATATTGATGTCAATCGTCATTGCTGACGCATATGTGAAATTTCGAAGTCGCGCCTCCTGAGGAAACATCAATTTAATCGCCCCATTATTTTCATGGATCTGTGGCCTGTAAATGTGAAAGTTTTCAAAGTTGACAAATATCTCCAAAGAATGCTTCTTTAAAACAGCATCATAGTCATGTTCCGACGCAATGTGAACGGGATTAAACATATCGATTGTTTTTGTTATTTGATTATCCACAAAGTTGTTGTATGACTCCAACTGATGTCTCACCAACCGTTCCAAATGCTGACCTTCAAAATATGTCTCGATAATATTCCAGGGTGTCTCAATATACTGATCGTTTTCAAGATCGAATTTACTTTCATTGTCACACATTGTTCCTGTTCCTGTGATGTTAGTTGCGTACATGGGTTCAGTTGTTTTATATTTCAATTTATTTTTAAATTGTTTACAAATACACTTACGGTTTTTACATTTTTGTTCACTTTAGACATTCTTAAGGGTTGTGACCAATAAATCTCCCTGGTTTATTTCGGCGTAGCCAAACGCAACTCGGCGATTTTACACCCTTGAACATTTATAATGGAACGCCTAAAGGCGTTCCACAAGACGTGAAAGGGCAACAATTACCGATAAATCAATTGAAAGGCAATCCTCCGTAGGAGGATTGTTCCGTTTCAAATGTTCATCGGTGTAAATCTTCAAGGGTGTAATTATCAAAAGAGAGTTTAATATGGTAGAATTTGTTTATTATTATAATACAAAATGTCTACGACCAAGTGTATTACAATAAATCCACAGCTTTTTAAATCGGGGGGTCAATCAAAGACCAAAAGGGCGCGAACTCCAACTGAAATTCCCATTATATCGCCGAATATATTGAAAAATAAGCTTATCGGTAGAATCAAGGAACATAAAAATAGAGAGGCTTCGAATTTAGAAACAACGTCTATTTCACAGAAACCGATGCTGGTCGACCAATCACTATTTGATTTTAATAACGAATTTAACAATTCGATTGATTATTTACAAACAATATCCAAACAAAAGAGCGTCGAAGAAGAGAAAAGTAACTATGACAGGAAAAAACAAGAGCTATACAGAAAAACACTTAAAAATACAAACACGTTTGTGAATGTCGAACTTCACGAAGATTTGAAGGAACCTGTAATTACAAGTCGTATTGGGGGGCATACAATGAAGCATAATGAACCTGTGTCGCAGCAAAACCACACTTTAAAATTACGTGCAAATAATAGTGTTCCATATGGGAATTTAAAGAATGGAACCAAGCCGACATATCGCGAGTGGGCGAGTAAACCTATACCTACGCCTGTTGATAATGAACGCGAGAAAAAATTAAACGCGTTGAAAGAAAAGATTAAACAACAAAAGATGATCGAACACCAAAAACTGATTGAGCAACAGCGACATTTATTGAGCGAAGTCGACAATCATGTTGTTAAACCTGAACCTGAACCGGAATTTAGAAATCCAGAAATTATTCGCCCCGATGTTGTAAAAAACCCACCAACACGCGTCACAACACGGACAATTCGCAAACAACACACCGTTGGTAAATCAAAGATCAAAAACACTGTATCCGTATTATTGAAAAACAATATCACCCGAAAGAATGTTATCATGGCCCAAAAAGAGCTTAAAGGAAAACCAATAAACGAGGTCAAAACATATTTGAAAGAACACAACCTAATTAAAGCGGGGAGTAATGCGCCAAATTATATGTTGAGAGAATTGTATGAATCATCCATGTTGGCAGGACAAATACAAAACAACAATAAGGACACAATGTTACACAATTTTATGACAGAGCAGGAATAAAAATATCGCGGTATAATAGGCATGGAAACAACAAGAAATAAACTGACCCCATATTCAAAACACTTTTTTGATAATTTGAGCAACTATCTTGATACCAAACTGTATTTTTTTGGGAGCATCCAACGCAGCGATTATTTCCCCAATTCGAGTGATATTGATGTTGATATATTCACCGACAATGAACCTGGAACTATTATGAAAATACAGAATATGTTGAATATAGACCGTACAGCCGTACACAAGTTCGTGTATAAATTGGACTCTTCTAATACGGTTGTATATGGACACAAAGTTCAATATAAAGACGAACATTTGGCAACGGAGTTTTTAATTTTCAATGAAAAGTATAAACGCGACGTTATACGAGACCATTGCGCCAAGTTCGTTTTGCCGTTTTATATTTCATATTTGTTAGTTATACTCAAGTTTATATATTATAAATTACATTTAGTTTCAAGGGATTTGTATGTGAAACTCAAGCGCCGCTTGTTAAATTCGAATGAAACGCCTGCGGAATTTATTATCATACCCAAAGAATATTAAAGGTATTATCATATTATAATATTATGGCGCTCATAAAGGAATATTTTGAGCTTACAAAAAATTATCAAAGTGAATATGGGCAAAATACCCTCTTGTTGATGCAAGTTGGAGCCTTTTTTGAAGTATACGGACTACGCGACCAAGTAAGTCAACAAATCAGCGGCAGCAATATTTGTGATTTCTCTCGTGTGTGTGAACTGAACATCGCTGAAAAGAATAGTTCTATAGGTAATCATAATGTCGTGATGGCAGGATTCAAGGACATTATGATTGAGAAATACTTGAAAAAACTTCAGGATGACGGTCAAACCGTCGTTGTTTATACGCAAGACGAAGCCGCGAAAAACACAACGCGAAGTTTACAAGGTATTTATTCACCCGGAACATATTTTGCGGATGAAACTACTAATTTAACCAACAATTTAACATGTATTTGGATTGAACTTGTAAACAATAAGATGATTTTGAAAGGAAAGCATGTGATTGTTGGGGTATCCAACATTGATATTTACACTGGGAAAACTAGCATGTTCCAGTTTCAAGAAGTCTACACTAACAATCCCACCAATTTTGACGAACTTGAGCGATTTATTTCCATTTATAATCCCAGTGAAGTTCTTCTCATCTCCAATTTGCTGGACCAGCAAATCGACGACGTGATCAATTATACAAACATTCGTTCAAAGTCTATTTTTCGCGTTGATCTGAACAACGAAGAGAACGATACCAAGTATCGAACGCATGCGCGCAATTGTGAGAAACAGAGTTACCAAACGGAGATTTTGAAGAAATTTTACAATACGAAACAATGTGAAGCACTTGTCCAAAGTTTATACACCCACGATATCGCTACAAGGTCGTTTTGCTTCTTATTGGATTTTGTCTATCAACACAACCCACACTTGGTGCGAAAGATTGATGAGCCCGTTTTTGAGAACTGCGGAGATCGTTTAATTCTAGCAAACCATTCGTTGAAACAACTCAATATCATTGATGACCACAATTACAGCGGGAAATATTCGTCTGTATTGAAAATGCTCAATTGCTGTTTGACGCCAATGGGAAAGCGCAAGTTCACATACTTGTTTCTCAATCCAACAACGAATGTTGAAACCCTTCAACGCGAATACAATATGACGGATTACTTATTAACAAATTATGAATCATATGACGGATTATTGCGGACCAAATTATCGTCCATCAAAGATATTTGTAAATGGGGGCGCCAAGTAATCTTGCGAAAAATATCACCCAAATCATTTTGTAATTTGTATACAAATCTTGGGACGATCAAGGAGTTATTCGATAGCGTAATCAATGACACTTTGGTTCGCGATTATTTGGTAGCATTTGATAAACAAGTTCTCGACATTGGATTGTTTTGTGATACAATTATAAAATTTATTGCCGACAATATTGATTTACAATTAGCCTGTGTGCTCGACCAAACACAGTCATTTGATGTGAATTTTATAAGAACTGGCGTTGATAGTGTGTTGGACAACAAAACATCGACACTTGTAGAGTCGGAGAATAAATTGGAAATGATTCGCACCTATTTTAACAACCTTGTGGAGAACAAAGAAAAGAAGGTAAATACAGAATTTGTCAAGATACATGAAACTGAAAAAAATAATTACAGTTTGGTCTCAACTGGACGCAGATGTAAGTTTTTACAAGATGCGCTCCCAGATATAAATACGATTGTGAGGTTAAAGACGACACATAGTGAATTTGATTTCAAGGTCTCCAAGACGCAGTTCGAATTTCAAAAACAGTCAACATCCAACAATAGTATTGTCGATGGACAAATCAGTGGCTTGTGTAAGAATATTTCCACGATTAAAATTGATATGAAAGATATTGTCACGCGGGTGTATAACAAATTTGTTGAAAACTTTGAATTATATCAGCATATGTTGGAGAGCATTGTTGGATTTGTTACGTCAATCGATGTTATTTTTGCGAAAGCATATATCGCAAAAAAATACAATTATTGTAAGCCCAGCATAGTGGAAGCCAATAAATCATTTATCCAGACCAAGGGTTTGCGACATTGTTTGATTGAGCACCTCCAAAACGATGAGCTGTATGTAACAAACGATATTACGATTGGCAATGGTGCGTTGGATGGGGTGTTGTTGTATGGAACAAATGCGGTTGGAAAGACGAGTTTTATTCGGGCCCTTGGGATTTCTCTCGTAATGGCTCAATCAGGACTGTTTGTTCCCGCAAGTGAGTTCATGTATAGGCCTTACACAACAATATTTACCAGGATTATTGGGAATGATAACATTTTCAAAGGACTATCAACTTTTGCTGTTGAAATGTCGGAGTTACGGACCATTCTGCGTATGGCTGACCAAGATAGTCTCGTTTTGGGTGACGAGCTCTGCTCTGGAACTGAAAATACATCCGCTGTTAGTATTTTTGTGGCTGGAATACAACAATTACAAGAACGCAAGAGCAGTTTTATTTTTGCGACACATCTACACGAAATCGTGAATTATGACGAAATCGTTGGCTTGCCCAACGTCGGGTTGAAACACATGACGGTTATTTATGACAAAGAACGCGATGTATTGATATACGATAGGAAGTTGAAAGACGGACCAGGCAACAGCATGTATGGTCTGGAAGTATGTAAATCGTTGAACTTGCCAGACGACTTTTTGGCTTCTGCGTATGCGATCCGCGCAAAATATCATCCGGAGTCGGCAAGCTTGCTTTCGCTCAAGACATCCCATTTCAATGCGAAAAAGGTTATTGGATTGTGCGAAAAGTGTGAAAAAACTATCGGGACGGATGTTCACCATTTACAGCATCAGCGGGATGCGAATAGTGATGGGATTATTGTGAACGGGGATGGTCAGTTTCACAAAAATCAAGTGGCAAATTTAATGGTATTATGTGACAAATGTCACAATGATATTCATAAAACAGACGTTCAACACAAGCGGGTAAAAACCACTAAAGGTTATGGAATTAGAGAAATCTAGTATTAATTACAATACATAATAAAGACAATTCTATATATTCTGTTATGAATTATCGACTAGCGGTCTCCACAAAAGAAGAAATAAGTGAACTAATAAAAGGATATGAAGCAGATCACGAGATTGCTGAGCTGCCGAAGGAAACCCATATTGAATTAGCCTTTGTATATACACGACTGAAATCACTTTTATCTACAATGGAAGTAAGGAATGCAACCACTATATGCGATGATACCGACGGGGTATCACTAGACGAGATGACTATTTACATACAACAAAGGTTGAAGGACATAAACAATGCGTCACACAATAAGGTTGAATTATGCAATAAAATGACGACATTTATAGATGATGTCCCGTTTACATATGTTCCGGATGACAACGATGAATACGATTACGATTATTATAAAAACCACTCGAGATTCATGGTTCAATTCGCAATACAATCACATTATATAGGAAACGATAAACCAGATTACTACATTGATAATTATTTTCATGTATTGTATCCACAATTCGCATTTGGACGTGAACCAAAAGAATAAACGCCGCCAAAAACGCAAATAGTCGAAGAAATATTTACACATTTCAGTGTATAACGCTCTTGCGAAGCTGATGTCTGGGTTTTCCACTTTATATTTTTAGCCTACAAATAAATGACACTTGTTATAGTGTCATTTGTAATTTACAATTCGTAAAAACTCAGCTTCGATCGAGCGTTATATACCTTTGGAAAAGGTTACACGAAGCAAGAAGCCAAAGTTTTGTTCTCCAAGGGACTTATCTGTTTTGCTCCACTTTTGAAAAAAGTGGATTTATTTACGAGACCTAGACCTAGAGCGCTGTCTCATTTTGATTCCTTTTTTCACACCCTTCACTCCCATATCAAACCCAGTTGCTAAAGTTCCGTAGATACCCTCAACGCCCTTATCTATAACCGGCGCCGATTTTTTAGCCGCAAATTCGACAGTTTCACCAACCCTTTGTAATCCGGACTCAACAACGGGCAACGCACGCATAGTTTGTTTCCTTAACTTTTTCAGCAAGCGCTTTGTTCGAAGTTTTCTGGAACCACGAGACTTTGTTTTAGAACCACGAGTCTTTGTTTTACGCATCTATAAAGTATACTGACATAATATTTTTTTGACAAAAAATTGAATTAAAAGAAATATAAGGGTAATATAGTATATTAGAATAATGATCATCCCGATTCGATGTTTTACATGTAGTATGGTGATTGCCGATAAGTATAGATACTATCTGGAAGAAGTACGCAAGAGAAAGTTGGACAATCAAAAAGTTGATGAACCAATTATTAGCCAAAAGGTGTTGTATTTGACAAAGGAATTCAAGAAAAAAACAGTCGAGGGTGAAGTAATGGATGAACTAAACTTGCGCAAGATGTGTTGCAGGAGACATTTCCTGACACACGTCGATATTGAATAAATTTCTTAGTATATTGTATAATGGCTAAAAATAAAACACGTTCAAAACAAAGACTGTATAAAATGAAGGGGTGTTTCAAAGGGTCGCGTAAAAAAAACTATTTAGGTGGCTCTTATTTGGGTTACACCGGTGAAAAATCTGCACCGGTCAACAACCCTTTTTTAGCGTATACATCTGGAGGAGGGATATCAAGAGCTTATCCGTCGCCCGGGCCTAACCCAGGTGGATTTAATTTTTTAAATCCTGGAGAACCTTTAAATGGCGGAGGATATGGTCGAATGATGAGTGGCGGAGATTGTGGTTGTGGCGCGTCTCCACTAATGGGTGGAGGATATAGTCGACTAATGGCCGGCGGTCAAAGTGGAGGGGATTGTGG